>Ga0114129_10008913_pt1 | contig 14304 bp, 16 predicted proteins | sample RhiMetdeltSRZDD1_FD_80071 | JGI IMG/M metagenome (GOLD analysis project Ga0114129, IMG submission 80071) | Populus rhizosphere microbial communities from Tennessee, USA - Rhizosphere MetaG P. deltoides SRZDD1 (version 2) (version 2) | ecosystem: Host-associated > Plants > Roots > Rhizosphere >... | reverse complement strand
TCGAACGCCGGCCGCGGTGGGTGCAATGTGGGTGGACTCACGTGAGCCACGTGAGTCCACCGCAGTCAAGGAAACTGGGATCGAACTCGAGACCGCAGGTCGCTTCGTGACAATTTCGCCGTCGTAGTTTTGCGGGGCGGGTCAACATCATCCCCGATGATTTTGTGGCTGCGGTGATGGTGTGGGTCCTGCCTTGTCCGCTGATTTTCGTTCAGCGCACCATCAACGATGTGAATAAGGCCGTATCGCGGCAGGGCAATGTGAGATGGCGTCGGTGGGAGGTCGCAGTAGCGGTGATGTTTGGTCTGTTCTGGCTCGTGCTGATTCTGGCCGCACTATTCCCCGAGCCAACGACGGCGTGACCAGGCGGGCGCGCTTTTCATCTGGGTAACTTCAAACCGGCCGTCCTTGAGCAGGCGCGCATCCTCATATGCGTACGTGCCGACCGCCGCTGTTGCGCTCACGGTTGGCACTTCCCGAATCCATGGGTGTTCCGCCCTGAAGCAGCGTAGAATCACTCCCATTTCGGTGATCGGACGAACCGAAGCTCCCCAAGGAGATCCCGGTGAAGGCACTCGTTGCGTTGCTGGTCGTCATGGTGTTGCTGTACCTCGGGGGCCGATTCTCTGAACGCCGATTGAACGACCGCCAGACGAGGTTCGAAGCCGCCGTCGTTGAGCCGTCGGTGCCGTGACCACTGTTCCGCGGCGACTTCCTTCATAACGCGAGTGCCCACCAGCCTTTGTCTTGATGCGGGCTCACGGCTTCAGCGGCTTCACCGCGAAGGGCGTTGTCGCGAACGGTGAGGTAGTCGTCGTGCCGCCGAACGGGTGGCACACGCTGTTGGCAGGCGGAGCACCCGGTCCCGACGCCGCGCCCCAGTAGTTGTTGCTGGCACGCAGCCCGACCACGCCGCCATTGATGAGACCACAGTTGCGGCTGTCGTCGTTCGCGAAGAAATTGTTCTTGGTGACAGTGCCGGTGAAGGCCGACGTCGCCCGAACGTAAATTCCCGCGAGCACGTTCGCGTTCCCCGCGTTGCCTGTCACTTGCGTCGAGCCCGAAACCGCGATGCCATAGGTGTTGTTGATGGCGACGTTGCCGACCACGCTTCCGCCGGTAGCCTCGATGCCGAGGCCGTTGCGCACGACCTGGTTCTTGCTCACCGTCGCGGCACCACGTGCTGAGATGCCGGACACCCAGCCTGTCACCTCGTTGCATTCGATGCGGATTGGCGCGTCGTTGACGGTGATAATGCCGAATCCCAGGGAATTACCGGAGATTTCCGAGGTGTAGACGACTTGGTTTCCTCGGATTTTGACGTTTGCCGAGTCGATGACGATACCGTCGCCGAGGAAATTTCCGGCGCCGTCGCGTTGTGCGGTCTCCGTCACCGTGAAACCCTTCCCCGGTCGTCCGAACTCCCCGCCGTTCGTGGGCAGGAACACGTTCTGGATCACGTCCACGCTGCGCCCGTCGATCATCGTCAGTGTGATGGAATGGCGTATTGTCGGCCGCAGCCGTACGATGCACAAGTGAAATCTCTTCGTTCTTTGGCCCTCGCGTCGTAGCGACTAAAGTCCAACCACGACACGCGGAGGTGTGTATCCCGTGAAGGCGGCCACTATCAATGACCGTCAACGCTCGATCGTCATATAGACGATCGACGACACCACGTGACGGCGCGAGTCAGAGCGCGCCGCCACGGTGAATTTGAGGTCATCGATTTCTACCGACCGATCTCGGTCTGGTAGCGATAGCACCCCGGATTTTTTCCAGTGTAGTCGGTCACCAGCAGCAGGTAGGTTCCGGCCTGAGGGGTGGTCAAGCTCACTCGCGCAGCCTTGTCCCCGCCGGAGTCGTTGTCGTAGAACGTGGTGGTCTTGACCGTATTCCCCGCTCTCTCGCCCAACGCGGCGACAATCACTCCAGCGACAGGATCAAAGGGGTGGTCACTGTAGGATTCCACGGTCACGGCGACCTTCATGTCAGCGGGTATCCACCCCAGATCGTGTACGCCGATGGCGTCATCAGACATGTCAGGGCAGTAGACGCCGTTCGAGCCACCGCCAATCGACGCGCGCGGACCGGCGGTGACGGGACGAATCGGTTCGACTCGAGTCGATGGCCGTTGTTCTGATTTCCAGCGGTGCTGGCCGGAGGCTTGACCGGCCGCGAGCAACGCACACCCCAGAATCACAATCGCAACAACGTGTTTCACAGTCATGGCGTTTCTCCGTGAGTGTTCCGCACACCATCCATTGGCGCGACGCAACCACTCTCGTCTTCTAATGCGCAGGACGTGCGGTCAACGGCTCATCGTGGGAAATCCAGTGTGAAAACGAGCGTGGGGGCGCCACGGTCAACGCTCGGCGAGGTGTGAAAGTTTGGGAGTGAGGTTGGCGAGCCAAGAAGTGCACCAACGCGAGTAATCGCCGGCGCACCCATGTCGCCTTGCTTGACCCTCTGGGATTGGATTTCATAGCCTTGACAGGATTCCATGGAGAAAGCCACAGGCGCACCGGAAACCCGCTCGCTGCCGCGACCCGTCATGATTCCAGAAAAAATCGTCCAGTTCCTGGAGCAGCGGGCCAACGTGGCGTTCGCCGGGACTCGCAACCGGGATCTCGTGCCTTTCGGCCACCGCGTCTCCGGCTGGTGCATCGGCGCCGACGGACGCACCCTGACCGCATTCACTCCCGAACCGCTCACGGCGGGCGCAATCGAGTCACTCCAGGAAAACGGCGAGCTGGCTCTCACGGTCGAGGCCTTCCCGGCCCACGAAACCTATCAATTCAAAGGCCGGTATAGGAGCCACCGGCCGGCGGATCGCGAGGACCTCGCCATCGTCGACCGCATTCGTGAACGCTTTATCAAGAACATGAAATCGATATTTCCGGTATTACCCGACGGCATCGTCGGGGCATTCACCTCGAAGCCGGCATTCGCCGTCGAGTTCGAGGTGTCTGAGATCTATGTGCAGACACCGGGCCCCGGCGCGGGTGCGCGCATCGTGCCGCCGGCGGAGGCGTGAGATGCCGATGACTCGGCTCCCTGACGAGATCCGCCCTGTGCTGGACAGCGGGATTCCGGCAGTGATGGTGACGTGTTCCTCCGACGGAATACCGAACGTCACGGTCATCTCGCAGGTGTACTACGTGGACGATACGCATGCCGCCCTGTCGTTCCAGTTCTTCAGCAAGACGATCCGCAACGTCCGTGAGAATCCGAGGGCGTACGTCCGCGTGTGGGACATGATCGGGCGCGCCAGCTGGGCCCTTCAGCTCGAGTTCCAACACTCAGAGACCGAAGGGCCGGTCTTCGACGCGATGGATATGCAGATAGAGGCGATTGCTTCGACGACTGGCATGTCGGGCATCTTCAAGCTGAAAGCAGCCGACATTTACCGCGTGATTTCGGTGGAGCGGGTGCCGTACCCCGAATGGACCGCTTCCTGACGCCATGCCCGCTCCTCCCGAGGACGAAGACGACGCGGCGAGAGCGGCCGGGGCCGAGTTAGCGATCGAGCACGATTCCGAAACCCTCGCTCGCAATACCGCCAAGCTCGCCCGGCAGATGCGGGAGTTCCGGCTCCTGCAGCGCGTCTCCGCCGAAGTAACCTCCACCCTCGATCTGGAAGAGATCTACGACATCGCGCTGAGAACGATGGACGAGCTCTTCGAGTTCCATCACGCGATCATCCTGCTCCTCGAGCCCGGCGGCGAGACACTGAGGGTCGTGGCGAGCCACGGCTACGAGAATCAGGCGGTCGGGGGACGTGCAAGGGTCGGCACGGGCGTCATCGGCGTCGTGGCAAAGAAGCACAAGATGCTGCACGTGAACAATCTCGGCCAGCAGCGTGCGTACGCCGCGGCACAGCGACGCCAGATGATGAAAGCCGGTCGGGGCGAAGAGCTTGGAGACGCGATGCCCGTCCCCGGGCTGCCCCATGCGGAAAGCCAGATCGCCATTCCGCTGCTGATTCGTGGTGATCTGATCGGCGTGTTCTCGATCGAGAGCCCGGTGCGGTACACCTTCAGCGAGCACGATCGCGGACTGGTCACGATTGTCGCCAACCAGATCGCCAGCGCGATCAACAACGCGCGCCTCTACGAGGAGAAGCAGCGCTCGGCCGAGGCCCTGCAGGCTGCGAACGCGTCGCTCGAAGCTCGCGTCGCGGAGCGGACGGCAGCGCTCGAGCGTGAGCTGCGCGTCGCCGAGGAGCTGCTCAGCAGCGCTCGCAGCCGCATCGAGGGCCCTTTGCTCGGCGACAGTGCTGCCATCCGCACCCTCCGGGATGCCATCGCTCACGCAGCAGAGCGGACCGATCCCTTGCTGCTGGTGGGGCCTCCCGGGGCAGGAAAGGAGGCGACGGCTCACGCCATCCATAGCGCCTCCAGGCGCACTGGCGCTTTCATCTTCGTCAGCTGCCCTGAGCTGCACACCCAGAGTCGGCACCCGATTGATCCGGGGTCGGACGCTCGACCCGAGGGTTCCCTGCTGTCGAGCAAACTCGAGCTCGCTGCGGGGGGCACATTGTTTCTTGACGCTGTCTTCGAGCTTCCGCCGTCCCTCCAGCTCGAGCTTCACGAGGAGCTGGAGAATCGCGAGAGAGCGCGCGCCCGCGGCGCGGCGACGATGCCCGACGTGCGGGTGATCGCCTCCACCACTCGCAACCTTGCCCACGAAGGACAGAGCGGACGCCTCGGTCCCCTGCTTCGGTTCCTCGTCAGAAACCAGATTGCCGTGCCCGCGCTCGTGGACCGCCGTGAGGACCTTCCGGTTCTGGTCGACGTCTTCGTCCGCCGGCACGCCCGGCAACTTGGCAAGGTGATCGACGGTGTATCGACCGAGTCGATGCGGCGACTCGAGGCGTATAGGTGGCCGGGAAACGTCCGCGAGCTGCGGTCGGTGCTCGAGCGTGCAGTCCTCGTGTCCCGGAGCACGTTGCTCGAGATCGACGACGAGCTGCTGGACGAAGGGCTCACGGTTGGCAGCTATCGGCTCGTGACCCCCCTGGGCTCGGGCGGAATGGGCCAGGTGTGGCGTGGAAGACACCGGCTGCTGGCTCGCCCTGCGGCCGTCAAACTCATTCGCCACGATGCACGGCCGGGTGAGGCGGAGGAACAGCTCGTGCAGCGCTTCCAGCGCGAAGCGCAGGTGACTGCGGGCTTGCGCTCGCCTCATACGGTGCAGCTCTACGATTTCGGGGTGAACGCCAGCGGCAGTTTCTACTACGTCATGGAGCTGCTCGAGGGTCTCGACCTGCATCAGATCGTCACCCGGTTCGGGCCACAAGCGGCCGGACGGGTCACGATGCTCCTGCGCCAGGCGTGCCGGTCGCTCGCGGAAGCGCATGAGCTCGGACTGGTGCACCGCGATATCAAGCCTGCGAACCTGTTCGTCACGCGTCTCGGATCCGAGTACGACTATCTGAAGGTGCTGGACTTCGGGATCGTCAAGGATCAACCCGGGCAGGATGCGACGATCCTCACCAGTGAGGGCATTCTGCAGGGCACTCCTGCGTTCATGGCGCCCGAGCTGATCTCTGGCGGCCGCCTCGACGGCAGGACCGACCTCTACTCGCTCGGATGCACCGCGTACTGGGGCCTCACCGGACAGCTTCTATTTCAGGCAAATTCACCGGCGCAGATGCTCCTCCACCACCTACAGACGCCACCGGTCCCACCGTCCGAGGTTTCAGAGCTTCCCATTCCGAGCGACCTCGAAGCCATCCTGATGAAGTGTCTCGAAAAGGATCCGGCGGGGCGACCGTCCTCGGCTCTCGAGCTCGATGCGCGGCTTGCGCGCGTTTCTTGCGAACCGGTATGGACCGACGAGCAAGCGCGCTCGTGGTGGGATATGCACGCTCCAGACCTCGTTGCGGGACGAGAGGATGGAGTGAAGGGAGCGACGGAATAACGTCAAAACCTCCATCTCCGGTTCAATTGCGGCAGCGCCAACGTCGGAATGGTGAAATCCCTTGGTGCGGACAAGGTGATCGACTACACGAAGGAAGACTTCACCGCGAATGCACAAACCTACGACCTGATATTGGACATCGTCGGCGCGACCACCTTCGACCGCTGCCAACCCTCGCTGAAGCCCCACGGTGTCTTTCTTCAGAACATCATCGGTTTGACCGACATCGTACGGATCCTTTGGACATCGATTGCCGGGGGTAAGAAAGTGAAGGGCGGCGTGGCGCTGGAAAACTCAGAAAGAATCAATTTCATCGCAGAACTTGCCGCGGCGGGGAAGCTCAAGCCGGTCATCGACAGAAGCTATCCGTTGGAGCAGATCGCGGAAGCCTTCAAGTACGTTGAGCAGGGGCACAAGAAGGGAAATGTCGTGATCACGGTGGCGCATTCATAGAACGAAGAGCGCCGAGGCGTTGAGTGCCTCGATGCGACCGGTATCGATTCGCCGCAGCACCACGGCCTCGAGGTACTCGAGGCCCGTGGCGCAGACCACCTCCGTGCCAACCCTTCGCCGGCAGTCGCGGCGCATGCCGCAGCCGCAATCCCGTTCACCCGTTACCACAGTGACCTTCCAGCCGGCCCCACCGAGCTGCCGCGCGGCGGCCGCGCACGCAGCCGGCTCGCCGACAACGACCGCATGCTCACTCCGAACCGGCGGCGGAACGTCCTTCGGCATGCGGCGGTAGACACCTTTCCCAAGCAGTTCGTCGGCGCCAGGAATGACTGCTGCGAGGATCGTCACCGCCTCGTCTCCCCGCTCAGCGAGTGCAGAAACGCCTCGATCTGGCGCCGCTCCCGCGCGCTGAGGCGCAGCCGCTCGAGCTCGCTGTGGCCCGCCACCGCTTTGGGCGCGCGGTTGTAGTGGTCGACGACCTCGCTCAGCGTGCTGAACTGGCCGGCGTGCATGTAAGGCGCGCGTTCGGCGACATTGCGCAGCGACGGCACCTTGAACGCGCGCTCGAGCACGTGGTCGCCGGTCACGAGGAACTCGAGCTCGGCGCACTTTGAGGCGGCATCGCTCCAGGGGCTGCGGCAATTGAACTCGTCTCTCATCACTGCATCCGCGCCGGCGAGCCGCCCGCGGTCGGCCGGGAGTCCCGCCCGCCCCGGGACGCCCGTGTTGTGGAACTCGTGGTTGGTGAGCAGCGGGCCGTTGTGGCAGTTCACGCAGCTCGCCTTGCCGATGAAGAGCCGCAGGCCGGCTTCCTCGTCGGCTGGCAGCACGCCCTGAGGCGCGCGGCCGGTGTCCTGGAGGCCCTCGACATAGCGGTCGAAGCGCGACGGCTCGTACTCAATCGTCCGCTCATAGGCGGCGATCGCCTTGCCCATGTTCACGAACACCGCGGTGGCCTCGTCGCGTGTCGAAAGCGCCGGCATTGCGCCGAAGATGGCCTCGTAATCCGGGCGATAGTGCGCCGCGATCACCTTGGCGTACTGCTCCCGGCTGCCGCCGTGCTCGACCGGGCTCTCGAGTGGTCCGAGCGCCTGCGCCCAGAGACTGTCCTTGCGGCCGTCCCAGAACAGGAACGGGCTATGCGCCATGCCGGCGATCGGCATCGTGCGCCGGTTGGTGACGCCGACGCCGTTGGCGAGCGGGATCCCGTCCTGGAACCCCTTTTCAGGGATGTGGCACGTCGCGCACGACACCTGGCCGTTGGCGCTCAGTCGCGCGTCGAAGAACAGCTTGCGTCCGAGCTCGGCGGCGCGAGGATCGTCGGCCACGCGGTTGGTCGGATCCGCCGGCGTGGGGCCAAGCTCGCGAAGGGACATACTGCTCAATTGCGCCACTTCCTCTTCGGTCCATCGCTCTCCGCGCGGCGCCGCGGCCGTCACGATCGTGACCACCAGCAGGAGCGCGAATGTGAGCAGCGTCTTGTTCGTCGTCGTCATGGCGGCCTCCTACAGCGCGAGGTTGAAGGTGACGACGTCGGCGCCCGAAGGGGCGTTGATGGCCAGCTTGAACTCCCACCAGCCGCCCATGTTGAAGCGCACGCCTTCGATCTCATAGAGTCCATTGCCGAGCGCGCGCGTCACGCGCGGCCGCGTCGGCAGCCCGTGGCCGTGCTCCGGCATGCCTCCGTCGATCTGGATCGTGGCGTTGTCCACCGGGGCGCCGGCTGCATTGGTGATGGCCACGCGCACGGTCTGCATCCGCCGGGGGCGCAGCGGCTGATCGGGCTGGAGTGTCGCCGTGAACTGGCGCGACGCTGACGCGCGCGGGCCGGTGCCGAATTCGGTTCCGGCGGGGCGCGCGACGTTCCGGCCGTGCCTCATCATCATCAGGTGGCCGCAGCCCGTCGCGGCGACGGCGGCGGTGACTGCAAGGGCGCGAACGAACGCGTGGCGATCCTTCATGACATCCGCCTGTGTGAGCGGCGTTGCAAGGCTGCCGCGGGGTTCCGTCCGCGATGTCTGAAGGTAACGGGCCGGGGGGTGCTGAGGATTGAACGGGGCGGCCGAAGTTCTTGAACGGGGCGACTGATGTCGTTGAATAAACCTGCTACGGGAGCTTTATCCTCGACCCGTTGGTACCTGTGGGACGGCGGATTTCTTGCGATAGGCAAGGCCGACTGGGGTGTGATCCCGCCCCACTCGCATCATGCGATTCAGATCGTCGTCGCGATTGACGGGGAAATGGCGATTAAGGGCGCCCGCGGTGACTGGCGCTCGGGCCGCGGGATCATCGTGCGGCACGACGTCGAACACTCCTATGACGGCAAAGGCGCGCCGGGAGCGATGATCTTCGTCGATCCCGAGGCGTACGAAGGCGCGTGGCTACAGACCGCCCTGGCCGAAGACATCACTGTGGTGCCCGAGGCGCGGACCAGCATCTGCGCGGAGGCCCTGAGAACGTTCGCGGAGAAGCCGTTCGAGAGCATGGAGGTTGGCGACCTGATTCGACACTGTGTGCTCTCGCTGTGCCCCGGCGCCCCGCCGTCGCGGCGCCTCGACGAGCGCGTGACGAAGGTGTTGACGGCCATCCAGGCATCAGACGATCTGCGGATGTCGATCGAGGCCGCGGCCGCGATGGCATTCCTGTCGCCCAGCCGCTTCGCGCATCTGTTCAAGCAGCAAGTCGGGCTGCCATTCAGACGCTACATGTTGTGGCGCAAGCTGACGCGGGCGATGGTGGCGATTGGGAAAGAACGGACGATTGCGGCGGCCGCTCACGCGTCCGACTTCGCCGACGCCGCCCACCTGACGCGAACGTTCTACCAGATGTTCGGGATACCACCTTCGGTGATGATGCGCGGGGACTTTTTCGAGATCCCCTCTCCGTTCCGCGCTGCCGGCGAGACCGTCGGCACGGAGAACAGCACTGCTCCTCGTTGACAGTATGTCAACCACATTCAAAGGAGCCTGTCATGTCGAACAACACCACGACCTCGAAAGCCTGCTCGTGCGCGTCCCCCAGGCCTGCCCGGCGTCCCCCGGCAGCATGGCGGCCGCCACAGACGCTACGCCTCCAATCAACGCAACCGAACCTGTTCGTTTCATACACACACCTCCGTTGAGGCAGTCGCCTCGATGTCTTCCTCAATCGTGCCGTTTACGCAAGCCAGCTCTGGAGGGTCCGGATGTATTGCGCGCGCTCGAAGGTTTCCGCGTCGGCGACCCGCTCGAGGCTTGCCCTGCCTCGAACTTCTTCAAGCCATTCCACGTGATGCCATGCCATCCAGCGCTCCAGCCCCGCGCGCATCGCATACAGGTGAGTCGGTCCGTGCCGGAGCAGGGCCGAGACGATCTGCACGGCGTCTGCGCCGGCGAGGATCGCCTTGATCCCGTCGTCGGGCGTCGCCACGCCACCGCTGACGGCGAGCGACGGCCGCACCCGGCCATGAAGAATGGCGAGCCACTGAAGCCGCAGCCGAAGCTCGCTACTGTCTGATAACGCGACGTTGACCACCGGCGCCATCGTCTTGGTGTCGATGTCGGGCTGGTAGAAGCGGTTGAACAGCACGAGCCCGTCGGCGCCGGCGGCCTCGAGTTGCCGCGCCACATTGCCGAACGCGGTGAAGAATGGCGAAACCTTGACCGCGATCGGAATCGTCAGGATTTGCTTCAATTCGTTGACGATTCCGGCAAGCTTCTTTTCGACGGCTGCAGCGGGCACCGCGAAGCTTGTGACAACTTCGTAAAGATTGAGCTCTAGCGCGTCGGCGCCGGCCTGCTCGATGATCCTGCCGAACTTGAGCCACGATTCTGGCGAGGTCCCGTTGAGCGACCCGATGACCGGTATCGCCACGGCGCGCTTCACAAGGCTTAGATGCTCGGCGTACTCGTCGGGCCGCAACGGATAGTCGGCAGCACCGGGGAAGTAGGCAAGCTCCCTGGCGAACCCACGATCAGACGGGTCCATATGGCGGATTCGGCCGTCGGTTGCGTCTGTGATTTGTTCCTCAAAGAGCGAATGGAGGACGATGGCAGCCCACCCAGTGTCCTCCAGCCGCTTGACTGAGTCGAGGCGATGCCCCATCGGCGACGCGCCGGCGATGAACGGGTGCGGGAGCCGAAGTCCGAGGTACGACGTCGAGGTGTCCATGATCGTCCCCCGGCACCGCCGCTATGAATAGCCCATGTCGAGCGAGCGGATGCGGTCGACGGCGGCGTGCATCGCTTCCTGCTGCGCCTCGATGAGCTCGGTCACTGTCGGCGGCAGCATCCCGTGGAGGGCGTCGTCATACGCGTTGAGCGCCGCGTGCTCGCCGCGCTCAGCCTCGGACACGATTGAGTGATCGTGATAGCCGGGGACATGCGCCTTGAGGTTGATCCAGCTCCGATGCAGCGCCCCGGCGTTGGTGCCGTCCCAGTCGGTGGTTCCGCCCAGGCGGCGGAGGTGGGGCAACAGCGCGGCGGCGAACCGGCCGCGCTCCTCGGCGAGATCGTCGAAAAGCGCCTTCAACCTGGGATTGGAGACGGCGTCTGCCGCTGCTCTGAACCCTCGTTCGCCATCCATGCAGACGTCAATCAGGTGCTGCAGCGCGTCCCGTTCTGTTCGTTCTTTCATGGCATCCTCCAACGATGAACGCTCACCTCTTACTCGGTCTTGAAGCGGTCGTGGCATGTCTTGCACGTGAGAAAGACGTCGTCACCCGTCTTGGAGAGAGCGTCCGCATCCTTCTGATCGATCGCCGTGAAGGTTGCCTCCGCCTCAGTGACCAGGGCGCGTGCCATCTCGATCCACTCGGCGTCGTCTTCCGCACGAGCGATCGTGGTGAGCACGCGCCCCGAGTCGGCGAGCACCTTGGCACTCGCGCGGAGCGCCACCCACTGCGCGGCCTCCTTCGGCGGCTCAGACGCGGCTGAAAAGATCGCATCGGACGCCGGGACCGTCATGGTCGTCATCACTTCCATGACGGATGGCGCGGCTTTCACCGCTTCCTGCGGTGTGGCTGTGCCCGCGGCCAGCACCGCAACGAGGGAAGCAAGCGCAGTGAGTGGATGTTTCATGTTCTGTCAGTCCGTGCCGGCCCTACTGCAGGTTGTGGGCCATGTCGCGGCACGTGATCTCCCGCGTGTTATGCACCTTTTCTTCGGGCTGTGCGAAATACTCCGCAGGCGCCGCGGATTACTTCACGTTGTCCTATTGCCATGGACGGCGCAGTCACCGCGAAGCTGCTCTATTCTTCTGGGACGCTTATGTCTTCCAATCCATCGGATCGGGCCAGGCAGTTACTGGCCGCGATTTTCGACAGCGCCGTCGACGGCATCGTGGTCATCGACGCCAGCGGCGTGATCGAGGCCTTCAACCCGGCGGCGGAGCGGCTGTTCGGCTACAGCCAGCGTGAAGTGGTCGGCCAGAACGTCAAGATGCTCATGCCGCAGCCCTACCGCGACGAACACGACGGGTATCTCGCCCGCTATCGGCAAACGGGCGAGGCCAGAATTATCGGCCTCGGACGCGAGGTGCAGGGGCGGCGCCGCGATGGATCCATGTTTCCGCTGCACCTGTCCGTCGGCGAAATGTCGGTGGACGGCGAAAGCAGGTACACGGGGATCCTGCACGACCTGTCCGCCCGCGTCGCCCTCGAGGGACGGCTGCGCGCCAGCGAGGAGCGCTGGCGATCGACCATCGAATCGGCGGTGGACGCCATCATCGTGATCGATGCCGGGGGCGTGGTTGAAGCGTTCAACCCAGGCGCCCAACGCCTGTTCGGCTACAAGGAGTCCGACGTCGTCGGACGGAACGTCTCGACGTTGATGCCGTCGCCCTACCGGGAAGAACACGACGGGTACCTGTCGCGATACCTGCAGACGGGCGCGGCGAAGATCATCGGCGTCGGCCGAGAGGTCACGGGCCGGCGCGCCGACGGCAGCCTTTTTCCGCTCCACCTGTCGGTCGGTGAGATGGTGCTTGGCGGCGAGCCCAAATTCACGGGCATTCTTCACGATTTGAGCTCGCGCGTCCGGATGGAAGAGCAACTCCGCGAGCAGGCCGCTCTCGTCAGGCTCGGCGAGATGGCCGCAGTGATCGCGCACGAGGTGAAGAACCCGCTCGCCGGGATTCGTGGCGCCGTGCAGGTGATTGGCGGCCGGCTGTCGAAGGACAGCCGCGAGGCCGCGGTGATCGGAGAAATTCTCTCCCGAATCGACACCTTGAACGGGCTGATCCAGGACCTGCTGCTCTTTGCCCGGCCGCCGCAGCCGAGGCCCGCACCGGTCGATGTCTCTCCGCTCGTGCTGACAACGGCGGAGTTTCTCAGCAGCGATCCGGCGATGAGCGGCGTACGCATCGATGTCGAGGGATCGGCGCCGCCGCTCGCCGCCGACGCCGAGCTGCTCAAGATCGTGTTTCTGAACCTGCTCGTGAACAGCGCCCATGCCATGCACGGTGAGGGTCGGATCCTGGTGTCGATCGGCGTGGCTGACGGCAGCTGCCGCGTCACCGTGGCAGACGCCGGGCCGGGGATTCCTTCGGACATCCGCGAAAAAATCTTCACCCCTTTCTTCACCACGAAGGCGCGCGGCACGGGCCTCGGATTACCGACCGCCAAACGCCTCATCGAGGCGCATCAGGGCACCATTCGGATAGACTGTCCGCCCGGCGGCGGGACCACGGTAACGGTCCAACTGCCGCTCGTGACCGGTACAGCCGGTGGACCGGTTCTTGAATCGACGTGAGGTCGGGCACCGCGTTATGAAAGACCGCCACCTCCGGATTCTCGTCGTCGAGGATGAAGCGCTGATTCGGTGGTCGATCGCTGAAACCCTTGGCCAGGAAGGTCATACGGTGATGGAGGCCGACAATGCCGCATCCGCGGTGCAGGCCCTGGCAAACGGCGACGAGGTGATCGACGTGGTGCTACTCGACTACCGGCTGCCGGATTCCAACGACCTCGGCCTGCTGGCCAGTGTCCGGCGCCTTCAGCCGAAGAGCGCCGTCGTGATGATGACGGCCTATGGCACGCCCGAAGTCACCGCGCGCGCGATCGCGCTCGGCGCCTATCGCGTCGTAGGCAAGCCGTTCGACATGAACGCGCTCGAATCGATCGTCGAGGCAGCTCACAGCGCGCGTCCGCAGTAGCGGAATATTCACCGCGTCCGCTGAAGATTCCCCCGACCGCCGCACTTCCGCACCAGTCGTCTGGACGTTCCCTCGCAGCGCCGCACCAAATTTCAGCATTCTGGCATGGCCAACTTCGTGGCCGTAACCTTGCACAGATCGCTGGCACACGTCGAGGAGGCCGACATGTTCGACCTGATCACAGGCAAGGTTCAGCACGCACCCCGGCACCAGGCCGTGTCCGTGCTTGTTTCCGTTGCGACGCAGGTGGCGATTGCGTCGACTATTGTGATGGCGACGCTGCTTGTCGTCGACAGCCCTGTGCCTCGCGCCGCGATGATGATGGCGTTCGTGGCGGCGCCGCCGCCACCGCCACCCCCGCCGCCGCCCCCGAAGGCTCCCGAGCCGGCGCAAGCCGAGTCGAAGCCGGTGCCGGCGAACCCCGCCGCGGCGCCGGTGGAACCACCCCAGGAGATCGCGCCCGAAGCGCCTCCTGCCGGTTTCGATGACGAGGAGTTCGAGGGCGTGCCCGGAGGCGTGGTGGGCGGAGTGCTTGGCGGCCTTGAACCGCTGGCGCCGCCGCCCCCGCCTCCCCCGCCCCCGCCCCCGCCGCCGTCACGAGGGCCGATCCGCATCGGCGGCCAAATCAAGGCGCCCGCGCTGATTTATCGCGTCGAGCCGGTCTATCCGGGAGTCGCCGTCAGCGCGAACATCGAAGGCACGGTGATTCTCGAGGCCGTCGTCGACGAGGAAGGCCGGGTCGAAACGGTGAAGGTGCTTCGCTCGTTGACCGTCCTCGACAAGCCGGCAATCGAGGCG
>Ga0114129_10008912_pt1 | contig 14306 bp, 13 predicted proteins | sample RhiMetdeltSRZDD1_FD_80071 | JGI IMG/M metagenome (GOLD analysis project Ga0114129, IMG submission 80071) | Populus rhizosphere microbial communities from Tennessee, USA - Rhizosphere MetaG P. deltoides SRZDD1 (version 2) (version 2) | ecosystem: Host-associated > Plants > Roots > Rhizosphere >... | reverse complement strand
CATTGTTCATGTTAATTCGTGTGAATTCGTGGATCGTCTGTTGCCGAGAAGAGCGATCCACGAATTCACACGAATAGAACAAATGATCAGCAGTTCCTTTAGTTAGTTGTGTGCAGTATTAGGACGCTCGATATTCATGAGTCCTGATATCGACGCAACGACAAACTAAAGTTCGTCGGACCTGGTTTTGCTAGTCGTCGCTAGACCGATCCAATAATCTTCCGATACTCAGCTTCCGAAAACGCTCTCAACGTTTCCGTTTGCACATTTCCTTGTGAACCAAGCTTAAGCATCGCCGTTGCGTACGACTCATCATCGGGTGCGTCAATAACGCAGACTAGATCATAGCGACCCATCGTCAGGTAAGTGTCTTTAATCTTCACCCCTGCCTTCTTGAACGCCTTGCGGCCTGCATCAAGGCGGCTGGGACTGTCTTTTACTGCCGTGATTCCCTGTCCTGTCCATTTGAGAAGAGCAATATAGGTTGGCATATACGAGGTCCTTTCTTGGAGTTTAGGTTTTTGGTTTTTGGTCTTTGGTCTTTGGTTCTTAGTCTTCGGTTCTTGGTCTTCGGGTTCTGGATGGCGCGCCAGGTTGAGAACGTCACCGCGAATCAGAACGGGAGCGCAGCGACCGATTGACGGTGCAATCGTAATGCAACGCGAAATGGCAAGGTCAATCGGTCGCTTCGCTCCCGTTCTGATTCGCGTTCAAAGATCAAAGGCCAAAGACCAGAAGATTCACACTCTTATAAAGATCCTTTTCCTGTACAACAACCACATCAAAAACAACCAGAACAAAATGAATGCGATCGCGTACGCCAGCGATGCATTAACGGGCGCGGCCCAGGACAGAAAGAGATGCTGGAAAATCCAACCCTGGAGCGATGTGGTTCCTCCATCACCTGTTGGCATCTTTATCAAACCCAAGGTGTCAGCCATTAATCCAGAGCCGACATATAAGGCAATCGCGTTCACTCCGAAAACGATAAACGGCCAGGCCCATCGGCGATAGCCTTTGATGTCGACTAACCAGTAACAAAATGCAAGCAGTTGCAACGCCAGTCCCGCAGTGAAGACAACATACGAACTCGTCCAGAGCGCCTTGTTGATGGGAAAGAATGCATTCCAGGACCAGCCAATACTGACGCAGACTGCGCCAGCCACAAACAATCCCGCAACCTTTTCGAACTGCGATCGCTCAGCGCGTAACCAATGACCGGTCAGCACACCAAACAGCGTTGTTGATATCGCGGGAATCGTGCTCAGGATGCCTTCCGGATCGTAAACTTTGGCTTGTTTCCAAACGTGCGCACCAAAAACCACACGATCTATGTACGAAGCAAGGCTGCCTTGCTTTGTTAGATCACCCGCGGCGTAGCCCGGAGCAGCTATCTTCGTCATCACAATCCAATACACAAGTAACAAAGCGACCGCAATGATCGCCTGTGTTCTTACTCTTGTGGAAAGGAAGATAACGGCCGCTATCAAATAACAGACGGCAATCCGCTGGAGAACTCCTGGTATACGAACGTCAGAAAAGTGAAAATCTGGATAGAGGTTAAGGAAAAAACCCAGAGCAAAAATGATCAGCGCACGTTTGACTGCCTTCGTATAGAGCGGACCTTTTGGCGCATCTTCCTCCAGCCGCCGTCCCAGGGAAAGAGTGATGGCGACGCCAACAATAAAGAGAAAGAAGGGGAACACCAGATCGGTAGGCGTCCAGCCACTCCACTCTGCGTGCTCAAGCGGCCAGTAGATGGCGCTCCACGTACCGGGATTGTTGACCAGTGTCATTCCGGCGATCGTAATTCCGCGGAAGACGTCAAGAGCTACAAGGCGATTGGAGGATTGAATAGACATGACTCCTTTAGTGTCCGATATGCTTTAGCTTGTCGTGAGTTACCAAAGCGGCCCGTTAGGATCCAAGTGCGACTCGATGCTGCTCCAGACAATTCACAGACTCTTTTGGATCTCACGACAAGCTAAAGCATATCGGACATTTTTACTGTCGTTGCTGCGTTTGTGCCGGCCAAACTCTGGGCCCCAAACCAAACTCCTCGGGATTCGGTAATATCGATGTTCCGTCGTAACTTCGCATCGCTTCTTCAACGTCGCGACTCTTCGCCAACCAAATCGCAATAGCCTGGTCGTACCGAGCTAAAACACTATCCAACCAATACGGTCGATTCTCTGCCAACCATTGCTCACGATAACTCGCCTTCAGTATTGACAGCTCTTCCGCCATTTCGCGCAGCTGGTTGAAAATCGGACTCGCATATCGTCTCAGTCTGCGCACCTTTGTGCGATCGCCCAGGTTTAAATAAGCGTCCCAGTATTCACGACTCAGTTTTTCAACTGTCTGGTAGCGTCTGCCGAGGTGATCAAATCGTCGCGCTGCGAAAAGCATCGACGACACCATCGAGTTGTTTCGCCGCGCGCGTTTGCCGTTCTGCAAAAGAGTTTCTTCGGCGGTCTCAACTTGCAATCGCATTTGTCTGATCTTCTCTGCGTTAGCACGCGCGCTATTCTGATAGTTCGTTGTAAACGGATTGCGCCAGAACAAGTCATCGCTTGTTCCAATTCCGAGAATAGTATTGACGCTGCCAAGTGTGTGAATCACCGAGACAAACTGATCACCATCGTTTCGGAAGAAGGCCCAATCGAAAGCATCATCAAAGACTTTTTGATCAACTGGCTGAGACTGCCAGGAGGCTGCCGCGCCCAGGACGATCCCGTACCATGTCATTTCAAACAACGCCTCTCCGTCGTCGTCCCATGTTGTGTTGAGCATTCCAGTCGAACCAGCGGCCTGTCCGTCACGAACGAAGTTGATGATGTTCTTTGACGCAGCATCCACATTGGGAAAGATCTGATTCCATCCCCATACTCCTGGACAGACAAACTGTTCGAGGCCGGCATCTTTGAAAGGTTTTATTCGGCTGTCGTAACTTTCTTTCGGAGCATAATCCCAATTGGCAACAATCATCTCTTTCGGGATGTTGCCGATGAGATCCGGATGATTAAGAGCGATGTCGCCCCAGAAGATCAGTTTGCGATCGTATTGCTTCAACAGATCGCGAACGCGATTGAGATGTTCGAAGTAAACCGCGCCGACGCCTTTCAATCTTGCAGCTTCACGGCTCTGGCCTTCACCGAGTTCGAATGTCTCATCTGCACCGATGTGGAAAAACTTGCCCGGGAACAGTTCGTTGATCTGGCGGTACCAATCGGCAACCAGTTTGTAACTGCCCTCTTGCTGAGGTGATAGCACGTCGCCGTATGGCGTCTCAGCTAATGGGTTGTACTTTTCGAACCTCAGAGCTTTGTGAAGGTGACCAAATGTTTGTTGCTCGGGGACGATTTCGATGTGATACGACCTGGCATAAGCAACCAGCTCACGAATTTCGTCAGGAGTTAACGAGCCGCCTTCTGGTCCGATCAATGGATGAGAGCTGCTGGCGAATGTGTGTTCCATGTAGAACGAATGCAGATTGAGCTTGTAAGCAGCAAACGTTCTGATTTGTCTCTTAATGTAATCGACAGTTGGCACCGGTCCGCGACTGATATCATCCGAAACGCCGCGCCAGCGCATCGCGGGCCAGTCGATTATTCGCACTCCTTGTATATATGCGTTGTTGCCTTCGCCTCGGACTAGTTGTTTGAGAGTTTGCAGACCGTAAAAAGTGCCGGCGGGACTTGCGCCTGCGATCACGACCGCTTCCGGAGTGACGGATAGTAAATAACCTTCTTCACCGATACCTGTAGGGCTTTCTAATCCGGTTGCTTTTAGACTCTGCTGAATTAACGGTTGCGTGAGTAAACCCAGGATGATTGCCTTGCGCCCACGATTGCGACCTATCTTCAGAGTGACGTTGGCAGCGATCTTGACGTCGGAAACAAAGTCATCCGCCGCAAACTTATCGTCAGTGGATCGTGGATCTGCCAGGACAATGTGCGCGTTTCGATCGAGCAGAAATTTTTCACCAGTGGTTTTCAACTCGCGAGGCTGAGGAATGACAGAGATGCGCTCCTGACCGTTCACGCAAATTGAGCCAGCGAGTGCGAGACATACCAGGGTAATCAGACGTAGTCCAAGGGTTCGTGTTAGAGTGTTTGGCATCGAAAAGATTAGACGTTGCCTGATTTGCGGTTGGAAGATCAGCAGAGTATTTAACTGAAAACGCTCTCGAATACAATAGCGGTGAGCTTAGCGCTTTGTACTTTGTGTCGATGAGGAATTGAACTCAGGGAACAAAGAACAAAGGACAAAGTACGAAGTACAAAGATCAAATGTCATTAATGCTTTCTGAAATCGCTGAGCAACCTGCTGCGCTCGCTCGCACTATCAGCGAAGAGCGCGTCAAGATTGCGAAGTTAGGCCAAACGCTCAAGGAGCACCAAATAAACCTGATCGTGCTTGTTGCGCGTGGGAGCTCAGACAACGCAGCACTGTTTGGTCGTTACTTGCTGGAGATTACTACCGGCATCCCGGTCTCTCTCGCAGCCCCTTCAGTCCACACGATCTACAACGCAAAACTAAAACTGAATCACGCTCTTGTTGTCGGTGTTTCGCAATCGGGTGAGGGTGAAGACATCAATCTCGTTTTGAAGAACGCAAATGAGTGCGGAGCGTACACCGTTGGCATAACCAACGAACCAAACTCATCGATGACAAGCCTGGTTCATGAAACGTTGTTGATGCATGGCGGACGGGAGCGTTCCGTCGCCGCGACCAAAACGTTCTCTGGTCAGATGCTCCTTTTTTATATGCTTGCCGCGGAACTGGCTGAATCACCACTTCCATTCTCTTATGAGCGAATTCCTGACTTCGTCTCGGCAGCACTGGAGCAACAACCGGCAATCCTCGAGCTCGTGCAACGATACGTCTTCATGGAAAACTGCGTCGTTGTTGGACGGGGTCTCGCTTATGCGAATGCGTATGAGTTGGCGTTGAAACTGATGGAAACGTGTTATGTCGTTGCAGAGCGTTTTTCTTCAGCCGATTTTCTGCACGGACCTCTTGCGATGGTCGAACGGCACTTCCCAGTAATCTTGTTTGCGCCACCGGGAAAGATGCTAGCTGGCGTTAAGAGTCTGATCGAACGCCTGCGTGAGCTCCATGCCGAAACGCTGTCAATCACAAGCGATATTGATACTGCAAGTTTGTGTACAAGGTCGATTATTATGCCCCGTGAGATTGACGAGTTTTTGGCGCCGATTCCGTACATCGTGCCAGGACAGTTGTTCGCGGCCCTGCTCGCGGAAGCAAAAGGATTGGATCCCGATGCGCCCAGATCGCTGTCGAAGGTCACAAGGACACTATGATGAACGGGGCAGTAGCCCGACTGTTAAGGAGGGCTCATCGTCCGCTGATGGAGTTGGGCCGATCTGAGCCCTCCTTAACAGTCGGGCTACTGCCCCGGTTTGCATCACTCGAGGTTTCCGATGAACATTGAACTCAAAGACTTGTCCCACAATCCGGTCTACCTGCAGGTTCGTCAACAGATCGAGGATCAGATCAGAAGCAAGGCAGTTGCCTCTGGCGAATCACTTCCCTCTCCTGCCGCACTCGCCTCTAAACTCTCTGTAGACAAAGGAGAGATTCAGCGGGCGTACTTTGAATTGGAACAGAGTGGGCTTGTGAAGAAACAGAGTGGGAAGGATTTTCTTGGTAAACCGAAGGTGACCTACAGTGTGGTCTAGAGGATTAGATTCGAGGACCAACGAAATCTACCAGGGTTTGAATAATCACATCTATAAAAGGACTCGCAATAAACCCGGCAGGAACAGCGACCGCGAGTAGCACCGCTGCAACATTTCGTGAGCGCTTTGCTTTGACATAGTCAGGATCGTTCGTTAGCAAATCTGAAAACTTGAATTGCCATCGCACTAACAACACCAGCGTAATTAAGAAGGTAATCACAAAACCAAGATATCCAATCGTCAGCACCAATCCCACAGCCAAAAACACAAACATCGCCACCGCCGCATTTCGCAAATAACTAGCGTCGCTGTAAGCCTGGTTTGCCTTCTCCTGACGATCAGCAATTAATGAGGCGATACCTGGATCTATCTCGACTCCACAATGCTTACAGTGGCTCATCGAGTCGTTGATCATCTCGTTGCAGTTGGGACAGCGAAATGTGCGAGGAATGTTGAACATCGAAGGATCTCCTTGAGATGGTTGTGCCGCAGAATATCAAATCGGGCGCTTGTGACGAAGGTGAGTACCGCATGCTATCCTTGCCGAGCGTAAGAGGAAGTCTTACGTGCGAAAGTGGCGGAATTGGCAGACGCGCCAGACTTAGGATCTGGTACCGAAAGGTGTGGGGGTTCGAGTCCCCCCTTTCGCACCACAACTGATGAGCTTGGAACTTTGTGCTTTGTTCTTTGTTCGTCTTGCGAAGGTCAAAGTACAAAACACAAAGAACAAAGTTCAAAGCTTTAGAAGCCCATGAAGACCGAATTAGTAGACGTCTCTCCAACTCGCAAAGAGATAAAAATAGAAATCGAGCCCTCCCAGGTACGCACGGCTTACGATCGCATCAGTGAACGCTACGCTAAAGGCGCCAGCGTGCCAGGATTCCGTAGAGGTCACGCCCCGCGTTCAGTTGTTCGCACTCGCTTCAAGAACGAAATCCGAAGCGAAGTCTTACGTGAACTGTTACCGGATGCAGTCAGCACCGCAATAGGAGAACATTCGCTCGCGCCGATCGGCGAGCCAGATGTACAGCTCGATAACACTGAAGCACTCGAACATCTCGGCGATCAGCCCATCACCGTCAAAGTTGGCCTGGAAGTCTTTCCTGAAGTTAAGCTCGATCAATACAAAGGTCTTGAGGCAGTCAGACGCACGCGGCCAGTTACCGATGCTGATATCGATAGCATGATCGAAGGATTGCGGGAGGCCTCGGCATCTCTCGAGCCTGTTGAAGATCGCGGTGCTGAACCTGGCGACATTGTAACTATCAACGTCGCCGGCAAATTCGTTGATGAACCTGAAGCTGAGGAGATTAAAGCAGACGACGTTGAGGTTGTCCTTGGCGGCGAAGGCGTACAGCCAGAGTTCACTGACAACCTCCAGGGCACAAAACCAGACGACACAAAAACTTTTCTCGTTTCCTATCCCGAAGACTTCTCCTCGAAAGGTCTGGCAGGAAAAAAAGTCGATTACGAGGCCACGGTAACTGCGGTCAGGCGCAAAGAGCTGCCGGAAGTTGACGACGAATGGGCGAAGAGCCTGGGAGATGAATTTGATTCAGTAGATACACTGCGAAAGAAAGTGCAGGAAGATTTAGAGCAGCGTTCAGCTCATGAATCCGATCAAAAACTGCGTGCTGAAGTGATACGCAAGCTTCTCGAGACGCACAACTTTGAAGTGCCGCAGAGTCTGGTTGAGCACCAGGCAAGTCATCGACTTCAAAGTGTAGTACGCGACATGATAGGTCGTGGGATTGATCCGAGAAGCCGTGACGTCAACTGGGAGGGCGCGCGTGAAGAGTTGAAGGTGCAGGCGGAAGTAGATGTGCGCTCGAGTATGCTGCTGGAACAGATTGCGGAAGAGGAAAAAATCGAAGTCTCAGACGAGGAAGTTGAAGCTGAGATCGAGGCGATCGCGACCGCATCACGCCAATCAAAAGAGCAAGTACGTGCTGCCTTGACAAAGGATGGAGGCGAACGTAGCATCGCGCACAGATTGCGCAACCGTAAAGCGCTCGATCTTTTGATAGCTAATGCAAGCGTGACTGAAGAAGAGTGGAAGGAATAATGTCCGATATGCTTTAGCTTGTCGCTATGACCAGTTGGAGCTTATTCGGCCACGACACGACAAGCTAGAACACATCGGACATTTCATTTTTCAACGAGGTTAGAATTTATGGCTTTAGTCCCAATGGTAGTCGAGCAAACGTCGAGAGGCGAGCGCGCCTTCGATATCTATTCACGACTACTAAAAGACAACATCATCTTTCTTGGCACTCCGATTGATGATCAAATCTCAAACCTTATCGTAGCTCAGCTGCTTTTTCTCGAAGCTGAGGATCCAGAAAAAGATATCAACCTTTATATCAATTCTCCCGGCGGTTCGATCACGGCGGGAATGGCAATCTACGACACCATGCAGTTCATCCGACCAGACGTTACAACCATCTGCGTTGGTCAGTGTGCGTCGATGGCCGCTTTGTTGCTCGGGGCGGGCGCTAAAGGAAAACGCTTCGCCTTGCCCAACTCACGTATTTTGATTCACCAACCGTCCGGAGGTTCTCAAGGACAGGCCACCGACATTCGCATTCAAGCTGAAGAAATTCTACGCATGCGTGAGCAGTCATCACAGATCATAGCTAAACACAGTGGTCAGTCGTACGAGACTGTTGAACGTGATGTTGAGCGCGACAAAATAATGTCTGCCAAGCAGGCGAAGGAATATGGTTTAATAGACGAGGTGATCGCGCACCGCGAGTAATACAGAACCCCCAAGGAGCTTCCTCAGTAGATTATGGTGAGACGAACCGATGACACCTTACGCTGTTCGTTCTGCGGCAAGTCGCAGAATGAGGTTAAGAAGCTCATTGCCGGCCCCACTGTCTACATCTGCAATGAGTGTATTGACATCTGTAATGAGATCATCACCGACGATCAGCAGGCAGAGTCAGTTGCTACTCGACCACCGCTACCCAAGCCAGGCGAGATAAAAAACTTCTTAGATGAATACGTAATCGGCCAGGAGGAAACCAAGAAACGCCTGGCCGTCGCTGTGTATCAACACTATAAGCGAATCGAACTGGGACGCCGTCGCTCCGACGTAGAAATTCAAAAGGCAAACATTCTGCTGATCGGACCTACTGGTACTGGTAAGACGTTGCTTGCGCAAACACTCGCCCGCATGCTGAGTGTTCCGTTCACCATCGTCGATGCTACAACGCTCACCGAAGCTGGTTACGTCGGTGAAGACGTCGAAAACATAATCCTCAAACTACTTCAGTCTGCAAATGGCGATGTCGAACGTGCGCAGCAGGGGATCATATACATAGATGAAGTCGATAAGATTTGTCGTAAGGATGAAAACCCGTCAATCACACGCGACGTCTCTGGTGAAGGTGTTCAGCAGGCTCTCCTGAAAATACTCGAAGGAACTGTTGCGAACGTTCCACCGCAGGGCGGCCGCAAGCATCCACACCAGGAATTCTTCCCGGTTGACACCACCAACATCTTGTTCATTTGCGGTGGCGCTTTTGTTGGGCTTGAAAAAGTGATTGAGAAAAGACTGCGCAACAAGTCGCTCGGGTTCCACGCGGAAGTTAAGTCAGGGATGCACCGACACGCGGAAGCGCTGGCACAGGTTCAACCGGAAGATCTGATTCGCTTTGGGTTGATTCCGGAGTTTGTTGGCCGGCTGCCCGTTGCCGGTGTCCTGCATGAACTCGATGAAGGCGCGTTAATCAAGATTTTGACGGAACCAAAGAATGCTTTGGTCAAGCAGTATCAGAAGAAATTTGACTTCGACAATGTCAAACTCAAGTTCACCGAAGACGCACTCAAAGCCGTCGCCCGCCAGGCAGTTGAGCGCAAAGTCGGCGCCCGTGGACTGATGATGATTCTCGAAGAACTCCTGCTCGACGCGATGTACACCCTGCCCTCGCAGAAGCGCGTCAAAGAATTTGTCATAACCAGCGAGATGGTCGAAAGGCGACGTGCTGTGCCTGGCGAAGGACTTACAGGCATCGACGGCGCCGCGGCTTAACGCTGACCTGGCAGCTTTCAGTGACAAAGTAGCGTAACCCACCGGAAATGATCTAGAATTAGCCATCTTTTAGTTAAGGCGAGACGGCAATTTGGCGGCTCGCCTTTGTTGCAAAGGCCCCGGAAAATCAGTTAGCCAAAACCATGGAAGAATATTCAGACAGAACCCCCGCCGACGTTGCCTGGTATCCAATGGTACCAATCCGCGATGTCGTAATTTTCCCCTTTACAAAAGTCGCTTTTAAAATTGGCCGCTCTGGCTCCGTGCGCGCTCTCGAACAGGCGCTGGCCACGGACCGCACAATATTTTTAGCAACTCAACACGACGCTACCGTGGATGAACCAACGCCCGAACAAATCTATAGTGTTGGCACGCTCGGCAAAATTCTTCAGTCTCAAAAACAAGACAACGGACAAATCAAGGTTGTTGTTGAAGGACGTGAACGCGCGACAACAGTACGGGTCGAGAATACGGACGGTGCATTTCTCGCTCTGGTTCGGCGTGCTCCCATAGTGAACGAAGAAGGAACTCGGCTCGATGCACTAATCCAAAAAGTTGGCCAGCTCGTCGAACAACATCTTCGCCTGGCGCCTGACACTCAAACCGACGCCTTGCAAACGGCGCTTCGCAATCAAGAGCCGTCACATCTTGCGGACGCGCTAGCTTCGCAACTGAATATCTCCGTTGAAGACAAACAGGGCTTGCTCGAGATTTTTTCCACTCAAGCGCGCCTGCAGCGACTTATCGAACTGCTTGAAACCGAAATCGAGAAGCGTCAACTCGATCGCACGATTCAAACTCGCGTAAAGCGCCAGATGGAGAAAGCTCAGAAGGAGTACTACCTGAACGAGCAGATCAAGGCGATTCACAAAGAGCTCGGTCGCAAAGACGAGAAAGCTGAACTCGAAGAACTGAAGAAGAAGATCGAAGAAGCCGGCATGACCGATGAGGCGAAGGAAAAGGCAATGCAGGAACTTCATCGTCTCGAAGCCATGCCGCCGATGTCTGCTGAAGGAACCGTCTCACGGACATACATTGATTGGCTACTCAGTGTGCCCTGGAAGCAGAAATCTAAAGAGATTAAGGATCTAACCAAGGCGGAAGAAGTCCTCAACGAAGATCACTTCGGTCTGGAAAAGATTAAAGAGAGAATTCTTGAGTACCTCGCCGTTCGACAACTGGTCAAGAACCCCCGTGGTTCAATTCTCTGCTTTGTCGGACCGCCGGGGGTTGGCAAAACAAGTTTAGGTAAATCCATTGCGCGAGCAACGGGACGCAAGTTTGTACGCTTATCACTTGGCGGCGTCCGTGATGAAGCTGAGATTCGAGGTCATCGGCGTACTTACATCGGAGCACTGCCGGGCCAGATCATCCAGATGATGAAGAAGGCCGGTACAGTCAATCCGGTCTTGCTACTTGATGAAGTCGACAAACTCGGTGCGGACTTCCGCGGTGATCCGAGTGCGGCGCTACTCGAAGTCCTTGATCCGGAGCAGAACCATACGTTCCAGGATCACTATCTGGACGTCGAGTACGACCTGTCGAAGGTATTCTTTATCGCTACCGCGAACGTACTTCATACCATTCCACCAGCACTTCAGGATCGTCTTGAAATCCTGCGTCTGTCTGGTTATACCGAGCGCGAGAAGCTCGAGATCGCCAAGCGACATCTGGTTCCCAAGCAGGCGGACGGCAACGGAATTAAAGCTGAACAACTAATTTTTACCGACGAAGGAATTCTCGAAATCATCCGTCATTACACTCGCGAGTCAGGTGTTCGTAATCTGGAACGCGAAATCGGATCATGCTGCCGTAAGATCGCCCGAAAGTTCGTTTCGGAGCAGAGTGGTGAAGAAGCCAAGGCTACGATCGACGCTGAAAAAGCTCGTGAGATGCTCGGTCCGATTAAGTTCAGGCAACAAGGCATCGCAGCCCAAAGTGAAATCGGATTAGGTACGGGATTGGCTTGGACTGAAGTAGGCGGTGAAGTGCTTCAGATTGAAGCGACACTGATCAAAGGTCGGGGTGGAGTAACTCTCACCGGTAAACTTGGCGAGGTGATGCAGGAATCGGCGCAAGCGGCACTAACCTGCATCAAAGCTCGATCCGAACGTCTCGGCATGAGCCTGGATTTCATTCGCAAGCGCGACCTTCACATCCATATTCCTGAGGGAGCCATTCCAAAAGACGGACCTTCAGCAGGAATCACGATGGCGACTGCCATGGCATCAGCTTTGTCGCGCGTCCCTGTTCGCCGCAACGTTGCTATGACTGGCGAGATTACTTTGCGGGGCCGTGTATTACCGATTGGTGGTGTTAAAGAGAAACTCCTTGCGGCGCACCGTTTCGGCATCGACACGATTATTTTGCCGAAAGACAATGAGAAGGATTTGGTGGAAGTTCCCGAGGAAGTTCGCAATGCACTTTGCATCCACCTGGTGGAGACCATCGATGAAGTGCTGGCGCTTGCCCTCGAGGATAGCTGTCCGACTGAAGCGACAGCCACGGAAGCGCCTCCGTTGTGGACAACGGAACCACCGACACAAGGAATTCAAACCAGCTAAGAAATCGTTCGAAGTATGAATTGGAAATTAAACTCGCGCTTTCTCGTGTGAGTTTCTTCTCTGCGCCTTCTCTGCGTTCTCTGCGTCTCCGCGGTTAACTCCGAATTATGACCTCGAGAACAATCTAGAAGACTGGGGTAGCTAAAATAGATCATTTCCTTTTATCTGAGATTCGCCACTCCGACGGCGAAACTCTATTCTTTCAAACCGTAAACACCGAGTCATAGGAGACTTCAAATGAGTAAACAAGCAGAAGCTGATCTGATTCTTAAACTCTACGACCTGCGCCGCGAAGCACTCATGCGCGAAGCTCGTACCTGGTTTATTACCTGGAACCCAAAGGGCCCCGCAGATTTTATGGATGTGTTGACCAGCGACAAGAGTGGCCTCTACAGGATGGTTATCTCTTACTGGGACATGGCCTGCTCTCTGGTCAATAACGGCGCTATTGATGCACAGATGTTCAATGATGCAAACGGTGAACACGTTGTCGTCTACGCGAAAATGGAGCCATTCATCCCCATGTTGAGGGAACAACTGTGTGCGCCACAATTCCTCGCTCACTTGGAAAAAGTGGTTAAAGCGCTACCCGACTCTGAACAAAGACTCGCCGCGACTCGTGAGCGGATTGCCAAGATAATTGAGCTCTATCTACAACGTACCGCGAAAGCAGCCGCTGCTGCCGGAGACTGAAGTTTTTAAATACTGGGAGCGCAGGCGTCCTCGCTTGCTGTTTTCCCATCAAAGCCCGATCGGTCACAAGCAGGCGAGAACGCCTGCGCTCCCAGTACGTAGATGAAGGTCACAAGCGCGGAGTTCTTAAAAAGTGCTTTCAAAGAGAACGATTGGCCTTCGGATTCACAACCCGAAATTGCGTTTCTTGGAAGATCAAACGTTGGTAAATCCAGTTTGATCAATTCCCTGCTCATGGTACGTGGGTTGGCAAGAACTTCATCTACGCCTGGCAGAACGCAATCGCTGAATTTCTTTTCGATAAACGATCGCTTTCGATTCGTCGACTTACCAGGGTTTGGTTTCGCGCGTGTTCCCCAGCACATCAAATCGACTTGGGGAGACATGGTCACAAGCTACCTTGCCAAGCGCCGCCAGCTTGTGCTATCAATTCACATCGTAGATTCGCGCCACGAACCCACAAAACAGGATTTGCAACTTCACGAATGGCTTGAACACAGTGATAAGCCGCGGTTAATAGTTGCCACAAAATCCGATAAGCTTTCTAACAACGAGTTGAGAAAGAACCTGGGGCACATAAGAAACGTGCTCAATGACGAAAGCGTATTGGCATATTCAGCCAAGACAGGACGCGGTCGTGATGAACTTTGGCGTGCAATAAAAACCGCAATATCGTGACTCTTGGCATTGTTTCACGTTTGCGCTTTGTAACGCATAGCTAGTATCCTGAAAGAAATCGGCAATCCGAAATCTCATAAGCCCCCTTGGTCAATCTGATTTCTTTGGGCCACGCACGTTGAGTGGGTGGCATCATAACGATGCTGAACTTGCCACCCGAGTATTTGAATTGAGACCGTTGAGGAGATTTGTAGAAAGCCTCGCGAATGAACTGGGAGGCAACTCGCAACCCATCATCGCCATAACCGCTCAATAGTTCACTTCCACAATACAAGTCAATGAAAGCTGCAAGAACCCTTGCGGCGGAGATGTTAAGAGAAACACTGATATGTCACAAAGAACACGTTCACGCGCATCAAGCGCGAACAATGAAGCCAACGGTGAAGACAGTGGTGGCACTGTAGCTACCGCCGAAGCTCCTGAACGCGAAACACGCGACGGACGCGAAGGTAAGAACGAAGGATTTCACAACCTCGCGGACCTGAAGGAGATGTCTATCTCCAAACTCACATCCATTGCCAAAAGCATGGATGTGCCCGGCGCAACCGGAATGCGCAAGCAGGAGCTCATCTTCAAAGTGTTGGCCGCTCAAACCGAGAAGAGCGGACTCATTTTCTCGGAAGGCGTGTT
>Ga0114129_10008911_pt1 | contig 14308 bp, 9 predicted proteins | sample RhiMetdeltSRZDD1_FD_80071 | JGI IMG/M metagenome (GOLD analysis project Ga0114129, IMG submission 80071) | Populus rhizosphere microbial communities from Tennessee, USA - Rhizosphere MetaG P. deltoides SRZDD1 (version 2) (version 2) | ecosystem: Host-associated > Plants > Roots > Rhizosphere >... | reverse complement strand
CGCCCGAGGTCTTCACAATTGTGCCCGACGTCGTGTCGATCGGCGGCCCGGACGCGAGCAAGCGCGAGATCGACGTCACGGATCACGCGTCGACCGCGAAAGAGTTCAAGGGCGGTCTCGCGGACTTCGGCCGGATGACGGTCGAGCTGAACTATATCCCGGGCAACTCGGTGCACACCGCGATGCGGAACGACTTCATCAATACCCAGAGCCCGGTGCGGAACTGGCAACTGCTCTTCGTCAACGGGCGCCAGTGGAACTTTGCCGCGTACGTCGCGGGCTTCCCAGGCAATACCCAGGCCGATAGCGTGCAGAAGGGTTCGATCACGCTGCGTATGACCGGCCCCTGCGTGGAGGTTTAGGCCCCATGACGGACGATCTGCGCGCAAGAATCCTCGGGGCGCGCGACGAGCTGGCCAAGCAGTCGGTCGATATCCCGGAGTGGGACGTCACGGTCTATCTCCGGAGGCTATCGCTCCACGAGCGCTTCGGATTCGAAGCTGTCAACGGCGCGTTCGAGGACCTGGACCGGAAGAAAGATCCGGAGAAATACGTGGCGTGGCTGGTGCGGTACGTCATCGCGACGGCGTGTCTGTCGACCGGGGAGCGGCTGTTCTCTCCGGATGACGAGGGGGCTCTGCGGACAAAAGCGGGGACGGCGATTGAGCGGATGGTCCTCGCAGCGCTCAAGGTCAACGTGGTGAGCGCGGAGGAGATCGCCGAGATGGGAAAAGGCTCCTCGCCAGTCCGGAATGGCTCCTCAGCTTCCGCCTCGCCGGTCACCTCGGGCTGACCGTTGAGCGGCTGTGGAGGGAGATGTCGGTGGAGGAGTGGAGATGGTGGCGCGCGTTTGACGCGATCAGCCCGATCGGGGGCGAGCGCGCCGACCGTCATGCCGCGTTGATCGCGGCCGTCATCGCCAACGCGAACCGCGACCCGAAAAAGCACGAGCCGTTTACCCTCGACGACTTCGATCTGTTCAAGCCTCGGAAGCCCCTCACGCGCGCGCAGGAAGAGGAGAAATTCCGCGCCGCCTTTGAGCAGGCCGGCCTGGTCGTGAAGGAGTCCTAGCCATCGCCACGCCGATCGGCAGCCTGATCGTCGAGATCGCCGCCAACTCGGCGGTGTTCCGCTCGGAGCTCGAGCGCGCGCGCGGCGACTTCACCAAATTCACGGGCGCCATCAAAACCGGGCTGCAAACCCTTGGCGTGGGCGCCTCCGTCACCGCGTTCGCCGCGCTCGTCAAGTCCGCTGTGAGTGCGGGCTCGGCGATCAACGACATGGGCGTGCGGCTCGGCATCAGCACCGACAAGCTGCAGGCCCTCCAGCACACCGCGCGGCAGTCGGGGGCCGACGTCAACGACCTCGAGATGGGCCTTCGGAAACTCAACGTCACGATGGCGGCGGCGGCCAATGACAACGCCGAGGCCCGCGAGACCCTGGCGCGACTCGGGCTGAGCTGGCGGACGACCACCGGCGAGACGCGCGAGGCGGGCGACGCGATCGAAGAATTCGCCCAGCGGTTCGGCACGCTGTCGGAGTCGATGAAGGCCGACATCTTCGAGAAGATCTTCGGCCGCGCGAAGGGGATGCGCAACGTCCTCGATGAGCTCGGCAAGAAGGGGTTTGGTGCCGTCGAAGAGGGCGCGAAGCGGGCCGGTCAGATCCTCGACAGCGAGATGGTGAAGAAGCTCGACGCGGTCGGCGACAAGTTCGACGAGGCGACGCAGGCCATCAAGGTCGGATTTATGAAGGCCGTCGTCAGTCTCGAGGAGCCGCTGCTGGCGCTCGCGCGCGGGCTCGAGGCGGTCGGCCAGGGGCTGTCGAAAGCCGCCGACGGCATGGCGTTAGTGATCGCGAAGGTCGCCGAACTCCGGCGTGAGTGGTTCGAGCTGCCCTCGGAGGACATCCTCAGATTCCTGCGCGGGGGCGGCCCGTCGTCGCTCCAAGCCCCCTCTCACGGTGCCAGCGGGACGTGGGACGAGGAGATGGCCAAGCCGCCGGCGGGACCGCCGCCGCCGAACACAGCCGCGCTGATCGCGGCGGCACAAGCGCGGGCGTCGGAGATTGAGAACAGAATCAACGTCACGCGGGCGCAGGCGCTCGCTGCCCAGCAGGGGCCGAACGCTGCCGTCGACCGGATCAAGCTGGAGATCGACTTCTCCCAGCGGCTGCTGATCGCCCGGCAAAACGAGATCGCGGCCATCATGCGCCTCACGCTCACCGACAGCGGGCGGGCTGATCTGGCGGTCAAGTCCGGAAAGATCGTCGCGGACGCCACGATCGAGCAGATCAAGCTGTACGAGCAGCTCGACGACGCACTGGAAGCCGCCTTCCTCGCCCAGGCGGCGCTCGCGGGAAGTTTCGAGGGCGAGGCCGCGGTCGCCGAGCGCGACATCGCGATCGAGAACGAACGCGCCGACGCGATTCAGCGGAGTGTGCTCGCCACCAAAGACCTGATCGCGATGAACGACGCGCTAGCGTCGCAAGGCGGGCGGGACACCGCCGACGAAGTGGCGGGCTTCGGGATGCTGGCCGCCGCGCCGAAGGGGGGCCAAGAGGACTTCCTCAAGCGCGGCCAGGTGCTCGCGGACTTCAACAAGGAGATGCGCGCGATCGCGATCTCCTCGAAGACGATGGGGATGGAGTTCGACAGTAACACCGCGAAGATTGCGGCGATGCAGTCGGCGCTGCTGAAGTTCGCGCAGGACGGTGTCGACCCGACCGATGAGGCCGTGGTCAAACTCTCGGCGGACCTCGCGGCGCTCAAGCTCCAGCAGAGCATCATCGGCGACATCTTCGGCGCGCTGAAGAACGCGGTCGATACCAGCGTGCAGGGGATCATCCTCGGGACCATCACGCTGAAAGAGGCGTTCCGCAATATGGGCCAGTCGATCGCGGTGTCGTTGGTCCAGAGCGCCGTCGACCGGGGCCTGAAGATCCTCCAGAAAGCGATCGAGGACTTCGTCGACTGGCTGGTGACGACGGGGCTGATCCGGCAGGCCGCCGGATTTGTCGCCGGCCTCGCGACCTCGGCGATTAGCTCGAGCGCGACGACCGGCGCGGGCGGCGACACTTTCAACAGCGGTATCGCGACGGCCTCGGGCGGCGTGTTCTACGGCGCCCAGAAGCGGCTGATTGCCGAGGCGGGGCCGGAGGCGGTCATCCCGCTTGAAGGCGGCGCCGTCCCGGTGAAGTTCGTCGGCGGCGCGCGGTGGGAGCAACCAGTTCCGGTGGCTGGCTACGCGCGCGGCGGCGACACGATCATCATCAATAACAACGCGCCTGCACAGGTCACGCACAACAGCAGTCAGGCGCCCGATGGCCGAAAGATCCACACCTTCGTCGTCAGCGAGGTCAATCGCGGCATCGAAGGCGGCGAGTTCGACAAGGCCATGGGGATGATCTACGGCGTGAAGCGCCAGCCGGTGGCCCGCTGATGGCGACCTGGCCCGGCACGCTCCCGGTGATCCCGCTGGTAGCGGACTTCAGCGAGTCGCCGCCCGACGTCCTCATCCGGACGCAGATGGACGCTGGCCCGGCGCGCGTGCGCCCGCGGTATACGGCCGGCGTGCGCCCGATCGGCGGAAAGATCTCCTGCACCAAGACCCAGGTGGCAACGCTCGATACGTTCTACGTGACCACCTTGGTGTTCGGCAGCCTGCCATTCGACTGGATCAGCGGCCGGACGGGCGCGACGGTGAGTTATCGGTTCGTCAAGCCGCCGGCCTACAAGCCCGATCCCGATGGCGGCAAGGATCGTTGGCTCGTCACGCTTGATCTCGAGATCATGCCATGACCCTCTCCATCCCCGCGCGGCGCGCGCTGTTCGCCTCAGAGACCGGAGAGGTGTTTCTCCTGCTGCTCACGATCTCCCATCCGTCGATCGCGCCGATCTACTTGGCCAACAATACGACGGACATCACGAGCCGCGGCAATGTCTATCTCGGGTGTCCGTTCCAGGTCAGCCTGCCGGACGAGAACGAGGAGCAGCTCGGGTCGCAGATGCAGATTCAGATCGATAACGTCGACCGGCGAATCATGGAGGGGATTCGCTCGCTGCCGGTCGGGTCGCCGCCGATCATCACGGCCGAGCTCATCCTGGCCAGCGCGCCGAACGACGTCGAGCAGGACTTTCCGAGCTTCACCTTGCGCCAGGTGGAGTACGACGCGCTCGTCATCTCGGGATCGCTGCGGGTCGAGGACATGCTGAACGAGCGGTATCCGCAATATGAATTTACCCCGCAGTGGTTCCCGGGATTGTTTGCGGCGGCGACGAACCGATGATCCCCGATTGGGTTGCCGAGTTCGTTGGAATTCCTTGGAAAGTGCGCGGGCGTGACCGCGAGGGCGCGGATTGCTGGGGACTGGTGCGCATAGCGCTCATGGAGCACTACGGCATCGTGGTGCCCAGCTACGACGAGTCGTATGACGACTTGCACGATGGCGAGTGGATCACGGCCCTTCTCCGCCAAGGCATCCTCAGCGACGGCTGGCATCCGGTAACCGATCCGCGCGAGGGCGACGGCGTCGTGCTAAGGATCATCGGCCCGCTGGAGCTACACGTCGGCCTGGTCGTGGCGCCCGGCCTTTTCCTGCACACGATGGAGAAGTATGGCGGCTCGGCTGTGGAGCGACTCGATCACCCGATGTGGGCGCATCGGATTCTCGGCTACTACCGACACCCCGAGGTCTCGGTGTGAGCACGATCGAAGTTCTCGACCCCGAGCCGGTCCATGTGACGGCGCTGACGCGGCCGTTCAACTTCGAGCGCACGCGGCTGGACGTGACCGGCCAGTACACCATCCGCGAGCTGCTCGCCCAGGTCGGCATCCGGCCGGGCACGCCGACGCTGGTCTACCTCAACGGCGTCCTCGTGCCCGAGCGCGGGTACGACCGCGTGCGCCCCAAGCCGGGCACGTGTGTGCTCGTTCGCGTCGTGCCGCGTGGTGGCGATGGTCGGAACATCGGAAAAATCATCGGCGGTGTGGTGCTCATCATCGTTGGCATCGTCCTCGCTGTGGCTGGCTACGGGATCGGCCTGCCGTTGGTGGCGGTGGGCGTCTCGCTGTTGGTCTCCGGAATCATCAACATCCTTCTTCCGCCGCCGTCGCCGCCGCGCCTGCGCGCGCTGTCGGGTCAAGACACGACAGCGGCGCTGAGTCCGTCCCTCGCGATCGGCGGTGGCCGCAACGCGATGCGGCAGTATGGCGTCGTCCCGCGGGTGATCGGTCGCCACCAGACATTCCCGCCCTACGAAGCGCTGCCGTTCACCGAGGAGGTGGGCGCCGACCAGTACCTGCGCCTCTTGTTCACGTGCAGCCTCGGGCCGTGCGATATCGAGGAGCTGAAGATCGGCGAGACACCGCTCGAGAACTTCGAGGGGGTTGACGTCGAGATCCGGACCGGCGCGGCGGGGGAGCCGCCGATCACGCTCTATACCTCGAAGGTGTTCGAGGATCCTATCGGCAGCGCGCTGACCTTCGGTCCCGGAACGTTGCGCACGAGTCAGACCGGCGCCGCCGAACTCTCGGTGTCCTTTGTCTTCCCGCAGGGCCTCGTCGGGTTCACGCCGGCCGGCAGCGCGTTCCCGGTGTCGGTGTCGTTCACCGTGCAGTATCGCCGAGTCGGGCAGACGGCGTTCTACGATGCGCCCGGCTCGCCGGTGACGGTCACGGATAGCCGCGAAGGCCTCGCGCGCGGGGGCTTGGCCTGGCAACCGACCGGAACAGGCGGGCTCTGGGCTACGACCTTCTGGGCGCAGTTCGGGCTCGTGAGCTACGACGGCACGCGCATCAATGATGGTGTCCTGAACGTCCAAGCTTTCCACGTCGACACCAGCCCGGCCGGCTCGTGGCTCCGACTGACCCCGGACATTCCGCGCGAGTTCGGTCGCGTGACGGTGACGACGGGCGCGGTCTCGGCGGCCGACAATGCCGTCTGGTCCGTGCAGTGGTCGGACGACCTCGTCGACTGGACCACGGTCAAGGCCGACTTTCACACGGGGCTGACCACGCCGCTCTCCGCGGCGTGGACGCGGACGGGCGTCCATGCCCACTGGCGGCTACTCAAGACGAATGCCGCGACGGTCGGGCCAGCGTATTACGAGGTCGAGTGGGGCGAGGTCGCGGCCGGGCTCGTCTCTGACCAGTTCGACGTGCTGGTCACGCGCACGACGCCGGACTTCGTCGATCCGCTCACGCGCGGCGCCTCCTTTTGGGGATCGCTGCGCACGCTCGGCCCCGACCCGGCCGTGCTCTTGACCGGCCTCGCCCAGGTCGCGCTCCGGATCAAGGCAACGGACCAGCTCAGTGGGCTGGTCGATACCTTCAATTGCGTGGTGACGAGCCGCGTACTCGATTACGCGAGCTACTCCGGCACCGTGCTTGCCGATGGGCCGCTGGGGTACTGGCGACTCGGCGAGATCGCCGCCGCGCCGACGGCCTTCGACGCCTCGGGACACAGCCGAGCGGGCACCTACCAGGGCGCGCTGGTGCTCGGCAACGCCGGCCTGGTGACGGGCGATCCCGCCACCGCGGCGCTCTTCGACGGCACCAACGATGCCGTGACCGGGTTCACGGGTCTCACCAACATCGACATGGGCTCGATGAGCTTCACCATCGAGGTGCTCTTCACGACGACGACCGTGTCGGGCACGCGGACGCTACTCAGCAAGGCGAGCGGCGATGCGTTCGGCACGGGGCCGGTGGGTTGGGCGATTCGCCAGAATGCCGCCACGATCCAGTTCGTCCGCAACCCCGGAGGCGGCGCCCCGACGATCTCGACCACGAGCGGCAGTATCACGACGAGCACCGCGTATCACTGCCTCGTGCGCTACGACCGGGCCGCGGGCCAGGTGACGATCGCGCTGAACGGCACCGTCCTTGCCACCACGTCGATCGGCTCGGCGGTCTATGCCGATCTCTACGACCTCCAGATCGGCCGCAACACGGCTGGCAGCTTCTGGTCGGGCAAGATCCAGGACGCGGTGATCTACCCGAACGTCGTCCTCTCCGCACCGCGCGCAGCCGCGCACTATGCGGCTTTCCAGGGCACGCGCGAGTGGGTCGTTCAGCGCACCTCAAACCCGGCCTCCGCGTACCGGACCGTGCTGCAGGACCGCGGCAACGCGAAAGCGGTCGGGGACGGACGCCTGGATCTCGCGACCTTCGCGGCGTGGCATCAAGAGTGCGTCTCGGGCGGGCGGTCGTGCAACATGGTGGTCGACTTCAAGTCGACGGTCGGCGATCTGCTGCGCGACATCGCCGCATGCGGGCGTGCCACGCCAGCGATGGTCGGCACGAAGTTCTCGGTCGTGCGCGACCTCCCGCAGACCGTCCCGGTTCAGCACATCACGCCGCGCAACAGCCGCAACTTCAAGGGGCGCCGCATCCTGCGGGATGCGGTGCACGCGCTCAAGGTCCGCTTCATCGACCCGGCAGCCGGCTGGCAGCAGAGCGAACGCATCGTCTACGACGACGGCTACACCGCCGCGAATGCAACGAACTTCGAGGTGCTCGAGCCGGTCGGCGTCACCGATCCGGACTTGGCCTGGCGCCTCGGACGCTACCACCTCGCGTGTATGCGCGCGCGGCCCGAGCTCTACGACGTCGAGATGGACATCGGGTCGCTCGCGTGTCGCCGCGGTGATCTGGTGCGCGCGGCCTATGACGTCATCGAGTGGGGCAAATCGCAGGGTCGGATCAAGGCGGTCGCGGTCGTCTCCGGCTCGGCCACCGGCATCACGGTCGACGAACTCTTCGCGATGGAAGCCGGGCAGACCTACGGCATCCGCGTGCAGCTCAGTGACGGCACGAGCCTCGTCATCGATCTGGTGACGGTGCCGGGGAACCAGACCGTGCTCGCCTTCGCGAGCCCGATCCCGGCCCCGCTGCCGGCGGTCGGCGACCAGGTGATGTTCGGACTGAAGAACCTGGAGTCGGTGCCGTGCCTCGTCGCAGCGATCCGTCGCGGGCCGGACTTCTCGGCGATCCTTACGCTGGTCGATCAGGCCCCCGGCGTGCTGACGGCGGATCAGGGCGCCGTCCCGGCATGGGATCCGCAGATGACGCCCGGCGGGCTGATCCCGATTGCGCCGCCGAAGCCGATCATCGACAGCGTCATCTCGGACGAAAGCGTGCTGCTGCGCGACCCTGACGGCTCGTTCTCCAGCCGAATCCTGATCGTCCTGCACTACGCGCCCGCGACGAACACGCGGGCCGACTATCTCGAGGCGCGCTGGCGCCGTCGCGACAGCACCTCGCCCTTCGACACCATGCCGCGGCAGCCGCCCGATACGCAGCGCGTGTATATCCAGCCGGTCGAGGACGGCGTGATCTATGACATCCGTCTGCGCACCGTCAGCGACGACGGGCCGACCTCCGACTGGGCCGAGGTGCTCGGGCATCTCGTGGTCGGCAAGACGTCGCTGCCGGCGCCGCCTCAGGGCCTGCGTCTCGAGAACGACCGGCTGGCGTGGGACTACCCGAACGCGGCGCTCGACTTCCTCGGCTTCGAGCTGCGCCGCTCGGCCGGCGCCATCGGCAACTGGGAGACGGCGTTCGAGATGCACGCGGGCACGATCAGCGGCTCGTCGTTCATTCTGCCGACGACGATCTTCGGCCAGTGGACCTTTCTGGTGGCCGCGATCGACACGAGCGGCAACGCGAGCGCCCCGATCACGCTGACCCTCGACTTCGGCTCGGCGGCGCTGAACAACGTCGTCGAGAGCTTCAACTACAAGGCCAACGGCTTCCCGGGCACGGTCACCAACGGCTCGATCATCGCCGGGAACCTGGTGGCCGATCAGATCCCGACGGGGTTCTGGACGCTCGACGGGAATCGGTTCTGGTCGCCGACCGGCACCACGCTCTTCTGGGGCGGCACTTACAAGACGATGACGTACGTCTTCACGTTCACGCCCGCGCTCGGCTCGGCCGGCGCGCGGATCGTCTTCGATCCGGTCATCGTCGGCACGGCCTGGTCGCTGGACTGGAAGAAAGGCGCGCTCGAGTACACGCCGTTCCCCGGCTCGGTCGAGTCCATCACCGCGGCGCTGCACACATTCCGTCTCATCCTGAACGCGGGCGTCGTGCAGGGCCAGATCAACGGGCTAACGCTCTACGTGGACGCGGACGACGTCACCGAAACCATCGCCAACTTTGCCGTGAGCGGTGCCTGATGGCTGTCGGCGACACTTTCACCGAAGCGACCACCGACACCCTGCTGGAGAACCACGTCCCGACCGGTGCCAACCCCGGCACGAGCTGGGCCGCCCAGGACGGGCAGATCACGGTCAAGGCGGCCACCGACACGATCGAAGAGTCGGACTTTCTCGCCAGCAATCAATATCGGATGACCGACGACCTCGGCTCCGATGCGATGGACGTGCAGGCCGTGTTCACGCAGCTTGTCGCCTCGGGGCGCCGTGGCGTGCGCACGCGCCTCGATCCGGCCGACTCGTCGGGGTGGGAATACTCCTACGACGCCAGCAACGGTCAGTGGCTGGTCACGGACGGGGCCACGGCCGACACGCTGGTCGAGGCCTGGCCCGGCGGTGCCGTCACCATCAAGGCCGAACAGCGCGCGGGCGTGGGGCGCCTCTACGTCAATGGCGTGCTCAAGATCACGAAGGTCTCGAGTCAGCTCGCCGGCCGTACCCGCGCCGGTGTCCAGCTCCTCAACTTCGACGGCACGGGACCGAACCACCGCGCCGATACCTTCACCGCCGACAAGGTCGGTGGCTCGGACGACTTCACGACCGACCGGCTCGCGCTCGACTGGGCGGTCCAGACCGGCGAGAGCACCGGCTCGGTGGCGGGCGGGACGTGGCGCGCGGAGAACTTTACCGGCGGCCATCGGCGGACCGCCGAGTCCTACACGGCCGACCAGTACGCGCAGGCGACCGTCACGAATCTGACGAACATGGCGCGGATCAGTGTCCGGGTCCGATGCGCCTCGGCCGCCAACACCTATTACGCTGGCGGCGCCGACCCGAACGATACGGGGAACTCGCTCTACCGAATCTGGAAACTGGTCGCGGGCACGTGGACGAGCCTCATCGCTCACGCCTCGCGGGTCATCGTCGTCGGAGACGTCGTCCGCCTCACGGTCGTCGGCTCGACGCTCAGTTTGACCGTCAACGGCGCCGTGATTCTCACGACGACTGACAGCAGTATCGCCACGGGTCAGCCCGGGTTCGGCGGCGGCGCGGTGAGCCCGCCGCAGTCGCAGTGGGACAACTGGTCGGCGGCGAACGTGACAACGGCGACGCCGAAGGTGCTCATCGCGAACCCCGGCACCTATCTCTGGGTCGGGAACGCGACCGGGGCGGGTTCGCGCGTGCCGGAGATGCCGCGCGTGTTCGTCGACACCACGTACGCCTTGCCGGGCGGCACCGTGACCCCCGTCGCCGCTGGCGCGAATCTCCAGACGGCGATCAACGCCGCAAGCCTTGGTGATGTCCTCGTCCTGGAAGCGGGGGCGACGTTCGCGCCGATCGATCTGCCCAGTAAGGCGGGCTCGACCTACATCTACATCATCAGCTCGGCGCTCGCGGCGCTGCCGGTGGGCGCGCGCGTCGGCCCCGCTCAAGCGGCCTCGATGCCGAAGATCGTGAGCACCACGACCGCCGCGGCGATCACGACGGCCTCGGGCGCGCACCACTACCGCTTCGTCGGGATCGAGATCGCGACGACCTACGCTGTCCGGAGCGCGACCCACTTCAACCTCATCGCCCTGGAAAAGCCGGGCGGCAACGCCATCGCCGCAGACTGCCCGCATCACATCATCTTCGACCGCTGCTACATCCACGGCACGGCGACCGGCAACGTGCGCCGCGGCATCCTCGGCAACGCGATCCATCTCGGCGTCGTCGACTGCTACCTGCGGGACTTCCACGAGGTCGGCGCCGACAATCAGGCCTTCGCGTGCTGGAACACGCCGGGGCCCATCAAGCTCGTCAACAACTACCTCGAGGCGGCGTGTGAAAACATCCTGATCGGCGGGGCCGATAGCGCCAGCGCGGCGATGGTCCCCTCCGACATCGAGATCCGGAACAATCAAACCTTCAAGCCGCTGTCGTGGCGCGTCGGCGATCCGACGTTCATCTCGCTCGGCGCGCCGCCGTTCGACCATTGGACCGTCAAGAACATCTTCGAGCTCAAGTGCGCGCAACGGGTCTGGGTCGACGGCAACCTCTTCGAGCGCAACTGGGGCGATGCCCAGAACGGCTACGCGATTTTGTTCACCCCGCGCAATCAGGACGGCACGGCCCCCTGGTCGGTTGTGCAGGACGTGAACTTCACCAACAACATCGTCCGGCACAGCGCCGGCGCGTTCAACATCCTCGGCAAGGACAATCTCCAGACGAGTCTGGCGACCGCGCGGATCCGCGTGAAGAATACCCAGGCCTACGACATCGACGGCGCGGTGTGGAACGGCACCGGCGCCTTTCTGCAGATGATGGACGGCGGCGACGACATCACCTTCGACCACAATACGGGGCTGCAAACCGGGTTCCCGATCCTCTTCACCTTCAACGCCGCGCTTCGCCCGGCGGTCCGCTTCGTCTTCACGAACAACATCGTGAACTATGGGTCGGTCGGGATCTTTGGCGACTTCGGGCTCGGCAACAACCTCGACGCGCTCGCGTCCTATGCGTCCGCGCCGATCCTCATTGCCTGGACGGCGTCCGTTGACGGGGACGTGAACGGGTATAACGCCTACTTCGGCCAGTCGTCCGGCGTCTATACCGCCGTGGGGTCGCCGAAGGCGATGGGTAACGTGACGTCGGGCTCCATCCGTCCGAGATTCTCTGGCGCTACCGTCGTCGCGCTGAAAGCCACGGACACTGAGGGCCTCGAGAGCACCTTCTTCTCGAATGAGATCAACGGCGTCTTTCCGGCCGACTATGACCTTCGGCGCAATGCCATGATCGCCGGGACGGCGACGAATTTCCCGGCCGACAACCTCTTCCCGGTCAGCGCCTCGGCGGTCGGTTTTACCAATCTCGCGACCTTCGACCTGCGCTTGCTGATCACGTCGCAGTATCACAACGCCGGGACCGACGGCCTCGACCTCGGCGCGCTCCTCGTGGGCCAGAGCCCCTTCGTGCTGACGGCGGGGTCCGGGATGTACGCCTGGACTGGCAACGCAGCGACGCTCACCCGGCGCCTCCGGAACGTGCTGACGGCCGCGCCCGGCACCTATGGCTGGATCGGCTCGCCGGCGACCTTGCTGCTCACTCAGCCGGGCGTCACCAGCCGCCGCCTGACGCTGACCCAGCCGTACCGGGTGATCACGTCCGTGCTGCTCACGATCCAGAACGCGCCGGGAGAGACGGCGGTGACGGTCAAGGTGATGGACCTTCAGGCGAACCCTGGTCCGAACGGGGGGCCGCTGATCGAAGCCCGGGATGCGGCCGGTAACCTCGTGCCCGCGCACGTGCACGCGGTGGTCAATGGGTACTAGGCCGTGACGACCTTTCCAAGTGCGAACTACCTCCAGGACTCGGCCCGCACCGAGACCGAGGTCAAGGCCGCGCTCGAGGCCTGGCTGGCCACCACGAAGCAACTGCCGGGCGGCAGCGACATCACGACCTTGACAATCGCGTCCGGCGTCGTCACGCCCGTGACCGGTATGCACCAGCTCGAGACGGAGGGCGCCGCCGCGTCGGACGATCTCACGAACGTCATCCAGACAAACCTCCCGCCTGGCTGGCTGCTCTTTCTCTCGACCGCGAGCAGCGCGCACGACGTCATCATCAAGCACGCCGCCGGGGGCGCGGGCCAGATCCGGACCGTCAACGGCGCTGACTTCACGCTCCTCGATAACACGATGTGGATTCTACTTCGGCGCAACGGAACCCTCTGGGACGAGGTCTCTCGGTCGTACGGGAGTCAGGCGGCGGCGCACCGCGCCTTCTACGCGACGCCTGGATTCGGCCCGAACACCTTCACCGGCCGGCAGGAGTGGGCGAAGGGCGCGAACATCGCGTCGGCCGCCACGCTCGCGCCAGGGATCGACGGCAACTACTTTCACGTGACGGGATCCGTGACGATCACGGCTATCGCCACGATGGCAGCCGGGACGCGCATCCTGCTGGAGTTTGAGGCCAGCGTCACCCTCACCAACAACGACACCAGCTTCAAGCTGCTGAATGGCAGCTACACCACCAAGGCCGGCGACGTGCTGGAGTTCGTCTCAGAGGGGCTCGGCAACTGGCGTCAGGCTAGCGGGCCGGTGAGCACGAGCGGGTCGTTCCTTCTCGACACCGTCTCCATCAACGAGGACTTCCAGACCGTCTCGGCCGCGATCTCGCAGAACGCCATCAACACCTTTGCGTACCCGTGGCAATTCATGGGCAACAATTCCGGGACCGTCGTGCGCGTGACCGACGTGCGCGGCGTGTTCGACGCGCTCGGCGCGGCCCTCGGCAACTCCGGGATTCAGATGGTGACGGAAGGCGGCAGCCCGGCGCTGTGGTTCAGCACGACCCTCACGCCGACGATCGTCTTTCGCGCCGGCCGCCGAGGCGCCACGGGCTCCGGGACGGAGACGACGACCACACGCCGGATCGGCCTTATGGACTCGATGCCGAGCTCGGGACTGCCGACGAATGGCATCTGGGTCGAGTTCGTCGCCGGGAATTACTTCGGCCGGTGCCGCGCGTCCGGGACGTCCTCGGCGGCCATCGACCTCGGTGTCGCCACCGCCGATGCGGTCATGGATCTCTTCGAGATCCGGGTCGTGACGGCTGGATTGGTGAACTTCTTTTGCAACCGGGTCTTTCGCGGCAGCATCACGACCAACATCCCAACCGCCGCGCTTGGTCTGGTGGGCTACCACGAACCCAACGGAGTCAACGCGACGAACGCAGGCTTCCGGATCGACTGCTTCGGCGGGGCGGGGGTCAGGTAATGGCGACCTATAACAAGTTCAACATCTTCGTTTATGACCTCGGCCGCGGCTATCACAACCTCGACGCAGCCGCGGACGTGCTCAAGGTGTATCTCGCCACGGCAGCGTCCGCGCCCGATGCGGAAGCCGATGCCGTCAAGGCGGACGTCGCGGAATTCGGGGGTGGCACCGGCTATACCGCGGGCGGCGCCGACACCCTGAACACGTGGACGCGCTCGGGCACCACGAGCACGCTCGGCGGCACCGACATCGTCTGGACTGCGGGTGCCGCGAACTGGGTCGCGTTTCAGTTTGCTGTGCTTTACAACTCCTCGCATACCACGCCCGGCCCGAATCTCCCGCTGATCGGCTGGTGGGCGGAAGCCGCGCCGATCACGCTCGCCAACGG
>Ga0114129_10008908_pt1 | contig 14309 bp, 11 predicted proteins | sample RhiMetdeltSRZDD1_FD_80071 | JGI IMG/M metagenome (GOLD analysis project Ga0114129, IMG submission 80071) | Populus rhizosphere microbial communities from Tennessee, USA - Rhizosphere MetaG P. deltoides SRZDD1 (version 2) (version 2) | ecosystem: Host-associated > Plants > Roots > Rhizosphere >... | reverse complement strand
TAGATCGGGAGGATCATGAAGGGCAGGAAGTTGTAGGTGAGGCCGGCGATCACGGCTCCCGACGTTGCGAGCACCCGTCCGTCGTCGGGTAGCAGGTGTACGTACTGGAGCACGTCGATGACCGGGCTCTGGTCGGCGAGGATCGTCTTCCAGGCGATCGTGCGGATCAGGTACGTGGTGAAGAACGGGGCGATCACCGCGAACAGGAGCAGCAGCCTCCAGCGACCCGACTGCTGTGCGATCGCGTAGGCGAGCGGGTAGGAGATCAGCAGCGCCAGGATCGTTGCGGCGCCCGCGTAGTAGAACGAGCGCACGATCTGCTCGCTGTTACCCGAGAGCGAATCGGGGAAGTTCGACCACTCCCAGGTGAAGGTGAAGCCTCCCGTGAGGAGCGAGCCAGATTCGAGCGCCTGCTGCGCCATGAACCCCATGGGGACAACGAAGAAGAGGAGCAGCCATAGGGCTCCGGGCGCGAGCAGCCAGTAGGGAATGAGCCGGCGGCGGATGGTCATCCGCGCACGTTCACAGGCGCCTCAACACCTGACGCCGGCACCTTCGATCACCCGGTGACCACGTCCTGGAACTGCTCCGTGATGTCCTGCTGTTCCTGCTCGCTTCCGGGCGGATTCGGGTCCTCCGAGCAGCCCCGCGTGAAGGAGGGCGGCGGGAAGATCAGCGGGTCGTTGGCCAGTTCCGGATCCTTCTTGGCGAGAACCTCCTTCACTCCGTCGACCGGCGTCACATAGTTGACGTAGGCCGAGATGTCGGCCTGCACTTCGGGCCGGTAGACGAAGTTCATGAACGCCAGCGCAGCAGCGGTGTTCGGGGCGCCGACCGGGATCACCATCTGGTCGAAGAAGGTGTCGCAGCCGTCCGTGGGCTTCCGCCACTCGACGTCGTCGCGACCGATCAGGGACGCGTCCCCCGACCAGCCGATCGAAGCGATGGCGTTTCCGGAGGTCAGGTCTTCCGTGTAGCTGTTGTCAGTGAAGCGGCGAATCTGGCCCGAGTCGGCTTCCTGCTTGAGGAAGTCGATCGCCTTCTCCCAGTCCTCTGTGGTGAAGTTGGTGGGATCGGCCCCCTGCATCTGCATGATCAGCGGCACGGTGTCGCGCATCTCGTCGAGAACGGTGACCCTGCCCTTGTACTTGGGGTCGAAGAGGTCTTTGAGCGAGCGGATCTCCGGCGCTTCCGAGGTGTTCACCCAGATCCCCGTCAGGCCTCCCTGCCACGGGATCGAGAACTTGCGGCCGGGGTCAGTTTCGTCGTCCACGAACTGGGGATTGATGTTCTGGAACACGGTCTTCAGGTCGGCGTGGTCGATCTGCTGGAGGTAGCCGAGGTCGTACATCTGCTTCGCCAGCCAGTTGGTGACGACGAAGAGGCTGCGGCCGCCGGAGTCGCCGCGTTCGAGCTGCGGTTGCAGCTTGCCGAAGAACTGGGTATTCCCGGTGACGTCCTCGATGTAGGTGGTGTCGACGCCTGAGGTCTTCTCGAATTCAGCCGCGGTGCCGTCCTTGCCAGGGTCGATGTAGCCCGGCCAGTTGGAGATCGTCACCTCGCCGGACGGCTTGCCGCCCTGGGCGACCTGGACCTCCCCGCCGCCGTTGCCGCTGTCACCGCCGCAGGCGGCGACCAGCACCGCTGCCGCCAGCATCAGGGTCGCTGCGACCAGGATCCGCAATCTTTGGCTTGTCCTCACTTGTTCTCTCCTTGTGGCTTTGTCAAGTTCGTGCCGGCGCCTCCCGCGCGGCCGCTGGCGACCCGTCCGCGGACTCTCGCACCAGGTGCATGTGGTCCGGATGCCAGCTCAGCTGCACCCGCGAGCCGCCTCCCGGTAGCCGCTGGCGCTCGGCCTCGCTCGCGTTGGGATGCAAGACGGTCATTCGCACGTCGCCGCCGATCTCGACCACGATCTGGGTCGAGGTGCCCAGGTACACGGAGCTCTCGACCGTGCCCTCCACGCTCGGCAGGCTTCCGTCGCCGGCTTCGTCGGTCCGGTTGATGTGGAGCTTCTCCGGGCGGACCACCGCCTGGCAGCGCTCGCCCGGGCGGAACCCGTTCTGCGCCGCGGGCACGGTAGGCCCGTTGTCGAGCTGCACCCCGTCCGCCTTCACGGTGGCGGGCATCAGGTTGGAGACGCCGATGAAGCCCGCCACGAACGTGGTCTCTGGCCGCTCGTAGACCTCCTCGGGATTGGCGACCTGCTCGACCCGGCCGAAGTTCATGACCGCGATCCGGTCGGACATGGTCAGTGCCTCCTCCTGATCGTGGGTCACGTACACGAACGTGATCCCGACGTCCCGCTGGATCCGCTTCAGCTCGATCTGGAGGCCTTTGCGGAGCTTCAGGTCGAGTGCGCCGAGGGGCTCGTCGAGCAACAGCACCTTGGGCAGGTTCACGAGGGCCCGAGCGAGGGCCACCCGCTGCTGCTGTCCGCCTGAAAGTTGACTTGGCCTCCGATTGATCTCCGCTGCCAGGCCTACGCGCTCGAGCTCGGCCTCGACCCGTTGCTTGGTGTCGGCCTTCGGGACCTTCTTCCGGCGGAGGCCGAAGGCGACGTTCTCGCCGACGCTCAGGTGAGGAAACAGCGCGTAGCTCTGAAAGACGGTGTTGGTTGGTCGCTTGTGGGAGGGAAGTCCGGCGACGTCCTGGCCCTCGATCAGCACGCGTCCCGCGGTCGGTTCCTCGAAACCGGCGACCATGCGAAGGGTCGTGGTCTTGCCGCACCCGCTCGGGCCGAGCAAGGTGAAGAACTGGCCCTTTCCGATCTCCAGGTCGAGATCGCGCACCGCGATCAAGTCGCCGAAGTGCTTGCTCACGCGGTCCAGGCGAACCGACGGCTCCACGTCGTCCGAGGGCGTCTCGGCGCTCGCGCCGCCACTCGCGGTGGCCAGTTCCAATGCTGTCCTCTCTCCTCCTAGGCTTGGTGCCGTGTGCGCGGCTGTTGCCGCGTGGTCAGTATGACGAGCGGCTTCTTCTCCGCTTTGTCTAAGTATTGCCCAGACGGAGCGCGGCGCAATCGCCAGACCTGACCAAATGTTGGAGGTAATTTACGCCGTTCCGTATAAGAAGCCGCGCCGCCACGGGTCCTACGGCCGGACGATCAGGACCGGTGTCTCCGCGATATGCACGAGCCTGTGAGTCGTGGAGCCGAGGATCACACCCCTGAGCGTGGACTCACCGTGGGTGCCGACGACGATCATGCGCGCCTGGCGCTGTGCGGCCAGATCGCTCAAGGCCTCGGCGCCCTTTTCCGGCACCAGCACGACCTCGCTGTCGACCCCCGCGGCGCGAGCGGTCTCGGCGGCGTCGGCAGTGACCTTCTCCGCGTGCTCCTTGATCGCGTCCCGTTGAGCGGTCATCGCGCCACCTTCGTATCCCCGTGCCGCATAACCGAAGACGATCACGACGCTGTCGCCCAGCTCCTTGGCGAGACCGATGGCCTGTTCGAGCGCAGCCTTCGAGTCGCTGCCGTCGTAGCCGACCACGATCTCGCTCATCTGGTTCCTTTCCTTCGGAGCGAGTTGATCGCCTTCATTCGGGGGTCACCGTGGTTGTCGCGGGCTCGCCGGGTGGACGTTCCAGGAACCCGGGCGGCGCGGTCTCCAGCTTCCTCTTGAAGAACTTCGGATAGGCGATGTTCGCGATCACCAGCAGCACGACTCCGAACAGGAGCAGCCCCACGCCGATCGCCACGGCCGCCCCGACGCCGAGGAAGCCCCCGGAGTAGGCGGAGTCCACGGGCTTGTTGTCGATGAACGCCTTGACGAAGATGTAGGTCAGCATCGCGCCTCCAAGGAACGGCACCACGCCGGCCATGAAGAAGTTCTTGAAGCTCCGAGTCAGCTCCCTCCGGTAGTAGAAGGCACAGGCGAAGCCGGTCAGGCCGTAGTAGAAGGCGATCTGGAACCCGAGGCCCGTGATCGAGTCGGAGAGCACGTTCTGGCTCACGTTGATGATGATCAGCGTCCAGATCAGCGACACCGCGCCCATCAGGATGGTCGAGACGTGGGGCGTCAGGTAACGCGGGTGGATGCTGCCGAGCGCCTTCGGCATCGCCCCCCAGCGCGCCATGGAGAGCGTGGTTCGCGCGGTTGGCAAGATCGTCGTCTGGGTCGAGGCCGAGGCCGAGGTGAGCACGGCGATGATCAGTAGCTTGTCGAGCGGCGATCCGAACACGCTCCCGCCGAGCGCGCTGAGGACGTCGTTCTTGTTCGAGCGCAGGAAGTCGACCCCGGCGTAGGACTGCGCGGCGACCGTGACCACCACGTAGATCAGCACCAGCAGGATGGTGCTCATGATGGCCGCCTTGCCGGGGCCGGTCGCGGAGTTCTCGGACTCCTCGTTCACGCAGACGCCGCTGTCCCAGCCCCAGTAGATGAACACCCCCAGCAGGATCCCCTCGACAAGCGCAGTCGATCCGCCGTGGAGGGTGAAGGGGTTGAACCAGTCGGCATGGATGTAGACGCTGTTCAGCGGGGCGCCGGGTTGGGTGCCGAAATAGACCTTGTACAGGGCCACAGCGGCGAACAAGGCCAAGGTCAGGATCTCCGCGCCCAGCAGGAACACCTGCGTACGCGCGGAGAGCTCGATCCCGATCGTGCAGATGGCGGTCATCACGACGATCCAGATGCCGGCGGCGATGCTGACGGCGAGCAGCGAGTCGGCGGCACTCTGCCAGTCGAAGAGCAGGAAGCTGTAGGTGCCGGCGATGTAGGCGAGCGCGGCCATCACCACGACGTCTGCGGCGACGATCGCCCAGCCGGTCAGCCACCCGAGGCGCGGCCCCATGGCCCGGGTCACCCACGCGAAGCTGGTGCCCGCGTCGGGGTCGGCCCTGTTCAGGTAGTTGTAGGCCGACGCGATCAGCAGCATCGGGATGAACGAGAGGATCATGATGATCGGCGCGTGGAAGCCGATGCCGCCCACCGCGACAACGAAGCCGAGAGTTGCCGCAAGGCTGTAGCCGGGCGCGGTGGAGGCGACGCCGATGACCAGGTTGCTCGCGTAGCCGATCGCGTTGGACTTGAGGCCCTTCTCGCCGGCCCCTGCGCCGGTCGGAAGGGTTTCCGCCGGTACCGCTGCGCTCTCCATGCTGCGCCTCCTCCTGGTCACAGCCCGGGCCGGGCTACGCGCCATCCAGCGTACGGCTCCGTTCGGATGCTGGCAAGGGCCCAGTAGTCAAAACTCTTACCAGCTCCCTTAGACGCATCGTCCAACCCAGCCACGCATGATTGACCGTCGCTCGGGTTGCACTTCGGCCCATTTGGCTATACGGTTTATCCAAGCTGTAGGGAGCCGAAAGGAGAGCAATGGCGACCACCGGAACCCGGCCCGCGCCCACCCAGGCGGGCCTCCAGGAACTCGCCAAACGCCACCTGTGGATGCACTTCACGCGCCACGGCGCCTTCGACGGAGCGGACGTCCCGATCATCGTCCGCGGCGAGGGCGCCTACGTCTGGGACGAGCACGGCAACCGCTACCTCGACGGCCTCTCGGCGCTGTTCTGCGTCAACGCCGGCCACGGGCGGACGGAGCTGGGCGAGGCGGCGGCGCGGCAGGTCGAGGAGCTCGACTTCTACACGATCTGGAGCTACGCGCATCCACGGGCGATCGAGCTGGCGACCCGAATCGCCTCGCTCGCCCCCGGTGACCTGAACCGCGTCTTCTTCACCTCCGGCGGATCCGAGGCGGTGGAGTCGGCGATCAAGCTGGCCCGCGCCTACCACCAGCGGACCGGGAATCCACGGAAGACGAAGTTCATCAGCCGCGAGATCGCCTACCACGGCACCACCCTCGGGGCGCTGGCCGCCACCGGCATCTCGGAGCTGCGCCACGAGTTCGAGCCGCTCGTCCCGGGCGGGCTACAGGTGCCGAACACCAACAGCTATCACTGGCCGCCGGGCCGCGACCCGCTGTGGGCCGCGGACAAGATCGAGGAGAAGATTCTGTACGAGCATCCCGACACCGTCGCCGCGGTGATTCTCGAGCCCCTTCAGAACGCGGGCGGCTGCATCCCTCCCCAGCCGGGCTACTTCCAGCGGGTGCGCGAGATCTGCGACCGCCACAACGTCCTGCTGATCTCCGACGAGGTGATCTGCGCCTGGGGCCGGCTCGGTCACTGGTTCGGCTGCGAGCGCTACGGCTACGTCCCCGACATCGTGACCATCGCCAAGGCGCTGACCTCGGCCTACGTGCCGATGGGCGGCGTGGTCGTTTCCGACGAGGTCGCCGAGCCGTTTATGCACGGCGAGGACATGTTCACCCACGGCTTCACCTTCGCGGGCCATCCGGTGGCCTCGGCCGTGGCGAGGGCCAACCTGGACCTGTTCGAGCGCGAGGACCTCTGCGGTCACGTGCTGCGAAAGGAGGGCGAGCTCCGGGCGATGCTCGACTCGCTGCGCGACATCCCGATCGTCGGCGACGTCCGCGGCGACGGCTACTTCCAGGCGATCGAGCTGGTCAAGGACCAGGAGACCAAGCAAGGGTTCACAGACGAGGAGTCGGAGTGGCTCCTGCGCGGCTTTATCTCCGGCGAGCTCTTCCGCCGCGGCCTGATCTGCCGGTCAGACGATCGCGGCGATCCGGTGATCCAGCTGGCGCCGACGCTGATCTGCGACACCGAGCAGTTCGAGGAGATCGAGAGCGTGCTGAGGCCCGTCCTGACGGAGGCCTGGAAGCGCGTGAAGGGCTGAGGGTCAAGGGCTGATGCTGACCGTCGGCAACCTCGTCAAGGACTGCGGCCTCGAGCTGGCCGCCGGAACAGACGGGGCCCGTCGGCCGATCCGCTGGGTGCACATCACCGAGCTCGAGGACCCCACGCGCTGGCTCTCGGGCGGCGAGCTGCTGCTGACGACCGGGATCCAGCTGACGAGCGCGGCGCGCCAGCGCGGGTTCCTCGCTCGGCTCGCAGAGCGCGGGGTAGCGGGGTTGGGGCTGGGCACGGGATTCGAGCACCAGCGACTGCCGAAGGCGTTGGTGGACGAGGCCTCCAAGCGCGGGATGCCCTTGTTCGAGGTCCCGTACGAGATGCCGTTCATCGCGATTACCGAGCGTGCCTTCGCGATCCTGGTCAACGAGCAATACGCGGTCCTGGAGCGCGGCACCCAGGTGCATGAGCGCCTCGAGCGGCTGGTGATCGAAGGACGCGGGCTCGAGGCGATCCTCGGCTCGGTCGCGTCGGCCATCGGCGGCTCGGCGGTCGTTCAGGACGCGACCGGGCGCGAGCTTGCTCGCCAGCCCAGCAAGGGCGGCCCCGGCGCCGCGGCCCTGAAGGCGCTCGGCGCCGAGATCGCGACGCGGCGGGCGACGTCCGCCTTGACGCCGTTCGAGCCGCAGCACCGGTCGTTGGCGGGGCGGGCGCTGGCGGTTCCGGTGCCCGGACGGCGCGGTGGGTCCCCGGTTGCCTGGCTGACCGTGGTCAGCCGGCGGGCCCCGCTGGGCGACCTCGAGCGCCTCACGGCCCGCCAGGGCTCGATGATCGTCGGGCTCGAGCTGATGCGCGAGCGGGTTGTGAACGAGACGGAGCGACGCCTGGCCGGTGACCTGTTGGCGGAGGCGCTGGGGGGCAGGCTCGACCCGGACGAGCTTCGCGGCCGGCTGCGGCCGTTCGGGATCGGCGCCGAGGCCGCGGTGCTGCTGTTCGAGCTCGAGGATCCGCACGGGGGCGAGCAGGTCTTGGAACTGGGCCTTGCCGATGCGGGCATCCCGGCGCTGGTCGCAACCAGCGCCGCCGCCGGGCGGCCGCTGCTATGCGCGGTGATCGACGGCCGGGAGAGCGAGCCAGTCGCGGTCGCCGGCAGCCTGCGCTCCGCCCTCGCGGAAGCGCAAGGCCAGGTGCGTGCAGCGGCCAGCCGCCATACAGGGGTCGGTTCGCTGCGCCGTGCCTTCCACGAGGCCCGCTGCGCGCTCGAGGCGACCTCCCTCGCCGACGGGGACAGTCCGGAGGTGGCCAGCCATGAGGACCTGGGTGCGTTCACTCTCCTGCTCTCCCTACAGGACGAGGACGCGCTGCGGCTGTACAGCGAGGGTCTCCTGGAGCCGATCGAGCGCACCGAGGGTGAGTACGGCGGCGAGCTCCTGCGCTCACTCGAGGCCTACATCGAGCAGAACGGCAACTGGGAGCGGGCGGCCAGGCAGCTCTACTGCCACCGGCACACCCTCCGCTACCGGATTCGCAGGATCGAGGAGCTCACCGGACGCGACCTTTCGCGGGCCACCGACAGGATCGAGCTGTGGCTGGCGCTGCGGGCGCGGGAACTCGTCGCATGAACGGCAAGAGGCCCGTTCGCGTGGCGGTTCTCGGGGCCGGCGGAACGATTGCGCCCGCGATCGTGCGGGACCTGGCCTCCTCGGACGAGGTCGCCGGCCTGCTCCTGCTCGACCTCGACCAGGCCCGAGCGGAGCACGTGGCGTCGCTCCATGGCGGGCCCCGGGCGCGTGCCGCATTCGCCGACGCGCGCGCCTCGGCTGACGACCCCGGCTCACTCGCACGCGCCCTGGAGGGCTGTGACGTCCTTGTCAACTCCGCCAGCTACCGGGTCAACCTCGACGCGATGGCCGCCTGCCTCGACGCCGGGTGCGACTACCTCGACCTCGGCGGGCTCTATTGGATGACCGGCCGCCAACTCGAGCTCGGCCCCCGCTTCGAGCGCGCGGGCCTGCTTGCCCTGCTCGGCATCGGCTCGGCCCCCGGCAAGACCAACCTGATGGCGCTCCAGGCAGCGCGGGAGCTTGCTGCGCCCGTTGATTCGATCCACGTGTCTGCCTCCGGCCGTGACCTCGACCCGCCGCCAGGCTTCAGCGTCCCGTACGCGCTTCAGACCCTGCTCGACGAGCTGACCCTGCGGCCGGTGGTGCTCAGGGACGGTCAGGCCGAGGAGATCGAGCCTCTCTCGCCGGGCGGCCTCGTGGAGTTCGGCGAGCCGATCGGCGCCGGCGAGACGATTCAAACCCTGCACTCCGAGCTTCGGACCTTCGGAGACAGCTTCGGGTGTAGCGAGGCCAGCTTCAGGCTGTCGCTCTCGCCGGACCTCCTTTCGACGCTTCGGGAGCTGAGCGAGGCCCCGGAGGCGGAGGTCCGGCGCCTTGCCGGTGAGGCTGTCCCGCCCTCGGCCAAGACGGTCTCGGTGCATCTGGTGGAGGCGTCCGGTGGCGGACGGTCGGTGCGTGTTCGGGCCGTGACCGAGCCGATGGAAGGCTGGGGGCTGGGGGGGGGAGTCGTCTCGACTGCGGCGCCCGCGGCGGCCGCGGTGCGTCTGCTCGCCAGAGGACGAATCCAGGCTCGCGGCGTGATGGCGCCGGAGCGCTGCATCGAGCCCGCGGAGATGATCTCGGAGCTCGAGCAGCGCAGTTGTCGCTTCGAGCTCACGACCAGAGAGGAGGTTCGGGCCTGAAGGTCGGAGTCCCAACCGAGATCAAGCCCGACGAGTACCGGGTGGCGCTGACCCCGGTCGGCGTTCGCGAGCTCACCGAGCGCGGCCACGAGGTCCTGATCCAGCGTGGGGCCGGGGAGGGGAGCGCGATCCCGGACCCGAACTACGAGGCCCAGGGAGGGCGCATCGTTCCGGCCGCCGAGGACGTGTTCGGCGACGCCGACCTGATCTTGAAGGTCAAGGAGCCCCAGCCGGAGGAGGTCTCGCTGCTTCAAGCCGACACGATCCTGTTCACGTTCCTGCACCTGGCGCCGGCCCCGGACCTGACCCGGGGCCTCTGTGCGTCGGGCGCCACCTGCGTCGCCTACGAGACGGTCGAGGACACACGCGGGCGGCTGCCGCTGCTGGCGCCGATGAGCGAGATCGCGGGCAAGATCGCCACCCAGGCGGGCGCTTTCATGCTGGAGAAGCCGCTCGGGGGCCGCGGCATCCTGCTCGGCGGCGTGCCCGGAGTCGCGTCGGCGAACGTGATGATCATCGGCGGCGGGGCTGTCGGCATGAACGCCGCCTTCATCGCGATCGGCATGGAGGCGGACGTCTTCGTCTACGACACCAACATCGACCGCCTCCGGGAGCTGGACGTCGCCTTCAGCGGGCAGGCCTCGACCGTCTTCTCATCGACCCTGTCGATCGAGGAGCGTCTCCCCGCCACCGACCTGGTGATCGGCGGTGTGCTCGTCCACGGCGCTCGCGCCCCACGGGTGATCAAGCGGGACCAGCTCGGGCTAATGAAGGAGCACTCGGTGCTCGTCGACGTCGCGATCGACCAGGGCGGCTGTTTCGAGACCTCACGTCCCACCACGCACCAGGACCCCACGTTCGAGATCGACGGGGTGATCCATTACTGCGTCACGAACATGCCGGGCGCAGTGCCGATCACGTCGACCTACGCGCTCACCAACGCGACCCTGCCCTACGTGCTCGCGCTCGCTGACCACGGCGTCGCCGGCGCGGCGCGCCGAAATCCGGGCCTGAAGCTGGGCGTCAACGTGGCGGCGGGGCAGGTCACGCATCCGGCTGTCGCCGAGGCGGTGGGGATGGATTACGTACCGCCGGACCAGGTGCTCGGCCTCGGGCCGGGTACGGCGGCCTCGGCGGACGGGGCCAAGGCCGACGCCAGGCAAAGAGCCGGCTGATCGCCCGCTGGAGGCTGCCACTAGGCTCTACGGCATGTGCAAGAACATCCGTACGCTCCACAACTTCGACCCCCCCGCGACTGACGACGAGGTTCGCGCGTCCGCCTTGCAGTACGTCCGCAAGATCAGTGGCTCGAGCAAGCCCTCTCACGCGAACGCCGAGACGTTCGATCGCGCCGTGGAGGAGGTCACCGCCGCGACACGACGCCTGCTCGAGGAGCTGACGACGTCGGCTCCGCCCAAGGACCGCGAGGTCGAGGCGGCGAAGCGACGGGCGCGCGCCGCCGCCCGATTCGCCTGACCCGGCGCCGATGAGACAACTGACCCTGGTCGAGCCGCGTCGCCTGGAGTGGCTCGATGTCGATGACCCGGAGCGCCAGGACGGACGCGACGCGCTCGTCCGTCCGCTCGCGGTCGCCACATGTGACCTCGACGCGCCGGTGATCGCCGGCCTGACGCCGTATCAGCCGCCGATCGCGATTGGCCACGAATGCGTGGCCGAGGTGGTTGAGGCCACGGAGGGCGGCCCAGCCGGCGGTGCCCTCGTCAGCGTGCCGTTCCAGGTCTCGTGCGGGGAGTGCGAGCGCTGCCGCCGCGGATTGACCGGCAACTGCGAGAGCGTCCCGTTCCTCTCCATGTACGGGTTCGGTTCGTTCGGCGGCGACTGGGGCGGGTTCCTTTCGGACCTGGTGCGGGTCCCGTTCGCGGACCACATGCTTGCTCCGCTGCCCGAGGGCGTCTTGCCGGAGGCGGCGGCCAGCGTCTCCGACAACATCGTGGACGGCTGGCGACTCGCGGCGCCGGGACTGGAGCAGTGGCCCGGTGGCGAGGTGCTGATCGCGGGCGGCTCGCCGAGCGTTGGCCTCTATGGAGTGCAGGTCGCCCTGGCTCTCGGCGCGGCCCGAGTTGTCTACTGCGACACCGACGGCGAGCGGCTGCGAAAGGCCGAGGATCTGGGCGCCGAGGCCGTCGATGGCTACCCGGAGCGCCTGGGGCCGTTCCCGGTCACCGCAATGGTGGCGGCCGATCCGGCTGCGCTGGCGCTTGCGCTGCGCTCCACGGCCCCCGACGGCGTCTGCACCTGCGCCGGGATCATCTTCGACCGCGAGACGCCCGTCCCGCTGATCGAGATGTACACGAAGATCACCACCTTCCGCACCGGACGGCCCCATGCGCGGCCGGCTATCCCCCAGGTGCTCGAGCTCATGGCGGGCGGGCGGCTGCAACCCCAGTCCGTCACCGATCGGGTCCTCACCTGGGAGGAGGCGCCGGAAGCGCTCGCCGAGAACCGCGGCAAGCTCGTCTTCAGCCGCGGCAGCTAGGCGCGGCCGTCACGAGGTGGAGACGAGCCTCCGCAGGCGCCCGAAGCGGCGGTCGCGGAGGATCCGCCGCGCGGCATTGTGGCCCGAGGCTGCCATCACGCCTCCCCCCGGGTGGGTGCCAGCGCCGCAGAGGTAGAGGCCGTGGACCGGGGTCGAGTAGCGGGCGAGGCCGGGCGCCGGCCGCATGAACGCCATCTGGTCGAGGCCCTGCTCGCCCTGGAAGATCGAGCCGTCCACCAGGCCGAAGATTCGCTCCAGATCCGGGGGCGCGAGCACCTCGCGCTCCAGGACCGCCCCCGGCAGGTTCGGCGCGTAGCGGGCCAGGTGCTCGATGCAGGCGTCGGCGTAGCGGTCGCGGGCGTCGCCGTTCCAGGCCTCTTCGCCGGGCGGGCCGTACTGGGTGAACATCGTCATCACCCAGCGCCCGTCGTCCGTCAGGCTCGAGTCGACCGCCGACGGCAGCTCGGCCTCGACGTAGGGTGCGGTCGCGGGTCTGCCGGCAAGCGCGTCCTGCCAGGCGCGCTCCAGGTAGTCGATGGAGGGGCACAGGTTGACCCCCGTGCGCTCGAGCATGTGCTGCTGCTCGTCGGTCGTCCCCTCGTAGCGTGGTGCCTCGCTGAGCACCAGGTTGATCTTCACCGAGCCGCCCCTGGTTCGGTAGCGGCGCATGTCGCGAGCGACGTCGTCAGGGAAGTGCTCGGCGCCGGCGAGGTCGAGGATCGTGGTCTTCGGATGAGCGCCGGAGGCGACGATCGGAGCGCGAATCTCCTCGCCGTCGGCGAGGGTCACCCCGACGACGCGGCCGTCGCGTACGTCGATCGATGCAACGGGCGCGCTGGTCCGGATCTCGGCACCCGCCGCCTCGGCCGATCGCGCGATCGCCTGGCTGATCGCACCCATGCCACCCATCACCTGGCCCCAACCGCCCGGGATCCCGTCGATCTCGCCGAGTGCATGGTGGAGCAGGTTGTAGGCGGTTCCGGGCGTGCGCGGGCCGGCCCAGACGCCGACCACGCCCGTCGAGGCGATCGACCCCTTGAGCCCGTCGTGCTCGAACCAATCGTCGAGCAGGTCGGCGACCGACATCGTGAAGACGCGGACCAAGTCGTGGACGTCGCGGCTGCCCAGCCCAGCTGCCCGCGCACCCTCGCGCAGCAGGGAGACCAGGTCGGCCGGATGACGGGATCCGAGCGCCGGCGGCTCGCGCAGCATCATCGGGCGCAGGAACGACGCGGTGCGCTCGAGAAGGTCCTCGAAGTCCTCGTACAGCTCGCCGTCGCGCGCAGAGAACCGGGCAATCGACGCCGCGGTGCGGGCCGGCTCGTTGAAGAAGAAGATCGGCCCCTCCGCGGTCAGCGCGGCATAGGCAGGGTCGAGCGGGATCGCCCGGTAGCCGTAGTCGCGAAGCCGGAGGTCCGAGACCACCTTCGGCTGGAGCATCGAGACCACGTAGCTCGCTCGCGAGACCCGCGCGCCCGGCCAGACCTCCTCCGTCACGCAGGCCCCGCCGAGGATCGGCCGCCGCTCGAGCACCACCACGCGCAAGCCGGCGCGAGCCAGATAGGCCGCCGTCGTCAGCCCGTTGTGGCCGCCGCCGACAATCACCGCGTCGTACCGCCGGGGCGAGCTGGGACCCGCAGCGGTCGACGTCGGTGTGGCGGCCGGTGCGGGCGTGCCGGAAGTGGGGGTACGCGTGGCGGCCTCGATGGCGCCACTCTACCATCTTCGTACGATTGACTACAAGGTCAATCCAGGCGCGGCTGAACTGGAAGGCCGCGGCCCAGCGCGTCGAGGGCGATGCAGCCCTGCGGGTGGACCACGACCGGGTTGAGCTCGAGCAGGCCGAGCCCGGATTCGAGCAGGAGCGTCCCGAGCGTGGCGGCGAGCCGGGCAGCCGCCGGGAGATCGACCGGCTCGCGGCCGCGCCCGCCGGCGAGCGTTGCGGCTCCCCGCAGCGAGCGGATCGCCTTCTCGACCCGGCCCGCGTCCGCCGGCAGCGGGACGATCGCCACGTCGTCCAGGGCTTCGGCCCAGATCCCGCCGAGGCCGATCACCAGGGCCGGGACGACCGCGTCGGCGCGAGCCGCGACCAGGAGCTCCACCCCCGGTGGCGTCATCCGCTCCACCAGGACGCGGGCCCCGTCGGCCGCGGGGGAGGAGGAAAGCGCGCGATACGCGGCGCGCGCCTCATCCGGGGTCCGAAGATCGAGCCGCAGCGCGCCCGCGTCGCTCTTGTGTTGTAGCTGGGGCCCGGCGAGCTTGATCGCCACCGGCCCTCCGAGCTCCTTCATCGCGGCGGCACACTCGTCCTCGCTCGCGACCACTCGGCCCTCCGGCACCGCGATCCCGGCTCCCCGCAGCAGCTCCTTCGCCTCGATCTCGTCGAGCCAGCCGTCGGCGTCCCGCCCGGCGTG
>Ga0114129_10008907_pt1 | contig 14309 bp, 13 predicted proteins | sample RhiMetdeltSRZDD1_FD_80071 | JGI IMG/M metagenome (GOLD analysis project Ga0114129, IMG submission 80071) | Populus rhizosphere microbial communities from Tennessee, USA - Rhizosphere MetaG P. deltoides SRZDD1 (version 2) (version 2) | ecosystem: Host-associated > Plants > Roots > Rhizosphere >... | reverse complement strand
CTCACCAGCACATTGATAGGGGTGGCGCTCCGGTCTCCGAGATAGGCGCGCAGCACGTTTTCGAGGTTGCCGATGCCCATGTGGTACGAGGCCACCGCAAGATCCCAGCGACCGAACCGGGCATGCGCGATCTGCAGGTAACGGGCAAGCCCGCTGATCGCTCCGCGCGGATCGAATCGCGCGTCGACGCGCCGTCGTTCGGCCAGCAGTCGCTGGTGGCGCGTGGGCGGCATTCCCGCGCCCTTGAGCGCGATCTCCCTTGCGATCTTGCGGCTTGCCCGGAGGTCGATGCGCATGCCAAGGAGGTGGCGCCCGGTCTCGGCGAGAATCTGCGCGAGGCCTGCCGCAGCGGCCGGATCGGGGCCTGCGACCACATCAGGACGCCCGGCGCTCTCGACGAAGACGATCGCCTCGAGCGCGGCCGGATCTGCTCCAACCGCGGCAGCATCCGCGTCGATCATGCCGCGGTAGGCAGAGGTGCGCGCGGCGCTCGCCGCGACGCCCCCGGGGCTCTTGGCATAGAGCACGTGGCTCAACCCAGCGGCCGCGTTGCGCTCTATCTCGGTCGTGCGGGACGCCTGGAAGCCAAGCGGATCGAAACCTGGGGTCACGCCCGGGACGGCGACGTGCGGCGCACCTCCCTCGTCGCCCGTGAGCAGCATGAGCAGCGCTACCACCACTACGGTGGCGGTGAGCAGGACCAGCGCCAGGCGGCGGCGACGGGCGGCCGGACCGAGTCGAGGCTGAACGACAGAGCGGCTCAACGGGCGCGAACGCTGGCAGATCCGGGCGTTCCGAGACGCGGTTCCGCGCTCGCTAACCGAGCTCTAACACGCGCGCAACAACACCGAATCTCCCAGGCGCGAACGTGCGCGCCGATGCGGTTGCTCGCGCTCTGCGCAATCTTCGGCGTGCTCACGATCGCGTCCGCCGGTTCCGCGGACGCCGCCACGAAGCGCAAGCCGGAGGGCTATCAGGCGTTACTCACCCAGGTCTCGCACCGCGAGGTGAAGGCGGCGGTGCTGGTGCCGCGCAAGGAGGTGGTGCGCGTGCGCCTCACCAACGGCCAGCGCTACCGCGTGAAGTACACGCCTGCGGAAAAGCAACACCTGCTGGCCATGTTGCACGCGAAGCACGTGCACGTCGCGTTCGCGAAGCCGAAGAAGCATCACACCAGCCGCATCCGGCGCCGCTACATCGCGCTCGCGGTGGTCGGCCTCGGGCTGCTCACGGTGACCGGGTGGGTCTTCTCCCGCCGTCGCCGTGAGGGCGGCGATCAGGGTGTGAAGACGATGTGATCTTCGCGTGCGGGTGTGTGAGGATGACCGAGTGCACGAGTCGCCCGCCGATATCGAAGAGTTACGGGAACTTCTCGACCGAAGCTACGCGGCCGCCGGCCCGCACCTGCTCAGGATCCACACGCCGGAACGGCGGCTCAGTGCTGAGGAGGTAATCGAGCGTCTGAGCGGCATGTGTCTGCTCACGCTGGCCACGGTCACAGCCGACGGTCGACCGCTCGCCGGGCCGGTCGACGGGATCTTCTATCGCGGCGCATTCCATTTCGGCTCGAGCCCCGACTCGATGCGCTTTCGGCACATCCGGAACCGGCCGTACGTCAGCGCCACCCATGTTCCGGGCGAGGAGCTCGCGATCACGATTCACGGACGTGCCGTTCCCGTCGACATACACGCCGATGAGGGAGCGGGGTTCAGGCGAGCCCTGTTGGAGATCTATGTGCCGAGGTACGGGCCGGACTGGGAGGAGAAGTTCCTCGACTCGGGCCCGGTCTACGCCCGCATCGAGCCTGCGCGGATGTTCGCTTTTGCCATGCCGTAGGTTCAGGCCGGCGTCTTTGCGTTCTCCATCGTGTGTTTGATCGTCTGCGCACCTCGTTCCATCAGTTGATCGATCCCCGCGACGAGGTCTTCATTCTCTGGGAGGAAGTCGTTGATCCATACGAAGCGGGTGAGGCCGCCGGGCTCGTCGAACACCTGGGCCGAGGCGTTGTCGTGCGTGTACGGCCCTTCGAGCACCGACCACACAAGCCGGCGTGCTTCGTCGTCGAGATCGACGAGCAACTCCCGCACGACCGCGCCTGTGAAGAAAGTGACGATGCGATCGGTGCCGTCGAGCCGGGTCTCGGTGACGAACCCGGGTACCAGCCGTTCGTGCAGAGCGCCCCAATCGCGGAGCGCAGACCAGACCTGATCGGGCGGCGCGTCGATCACGAATTCTTTGCGAATCGAAGCCATCTCTTCTCCTTCGCGTTCGATGGGCTGACGGCGAGAGCGTGCCATTGCGATCGCCGCGGTTCTTGAACATTTATGCTCGCTGCGGCAAGATCGCCGGGTGCTGAGCGCACGGACGGTTCTGCATCGCGACGAGGTCATTCTCTCCGACGTCCGTTGTTCCCACGCCAAAGGGCCGGCGACCGAAGTCGAGCTGTCCCCCGCTCATGCGGTCGTGTTCGTGCGGCGGGGCTGCTTTGCAAGAAGGGTCGAGGGCGCGCGTCACATGCTCGACCCGACGCTTGCCTACTGCATGAACCCCGGGCAGGAGCAGTGCTACGACCATCCGCACGACCACGGGGACGACTGCACCGCGATAACCCTGTCCCCAGAGTTGGCGGCCTCCGTCTGGGGCGGCGACCCGCTTCTGCCGTCTGGCCCGATCTCCACCTCCCCGCAGACCTATCTCCATCACCGTTTTCTCCTGTCCGCTGCGCGACATCGTCACGACGAGCACGAGCTGTACGAGAGCGCGGTCATGCTCGTCGCCGAGGCGCTCGAGGGCAGCGATGCGCGGCGGGTCGCGGCCGGAGGCCCGACCCGTGCACGTGCGCGGCGCGCGCTGGCGGACGCAGTGCGGGAGGCGCTGACCGAGCACCCCGACCGCTCACTAGCTGATCTCGCTCGGACGACATCGACGTCTCCGCATCATCTGAGCCGGGTGTTCCACGCGGTTGTCGGCCACACGATTTCCCGCCATCGGATGCGGCTCAGGACCCGTGCCGCGCTCGAGCGCCTCGGTGAGGGGGAGGTCAACCTGGCACGGCTGGCGGCCGACCTGGGGTTCGCCGATCAGAGCCACCTTTGCCGTGTTGTCAGGGCTGAGACGGGGCGGACCCCGTCCATGCTGCGCCGGGCGCTGGGCGGCGAAAGGCACACGCCCTGAGCACGAATCAGTAGCCGCTCGGATGCCGGGCCACGAAGCCCGCTGAAGAACGCTGCATCGTCGTCCACCGGGAGCCCGAGATACTCCGGCCACTGGTGTCGAACCGGCGCCCGTTGATGACCATGTACGCGTGCTGTGAGTTCGCATAGATGGTGACGTGCTTGCCGGGTCCCGATTGTCCGTATGACATCAGGCCGGTCGAATCCTCGGGACTCTTCAGCAGGCCGGCGTTGTGGAGCACATAGCTGACCGAGCCCGAGCAGTCGTACCCGGCGGACTTCCAGCTGCCGTGTCCACCTCCGTACACATAGGGCCTGGTCGCGATCTGGTTCCCGGCGCTGATCATCCGCTGGATGCCGCTGGTCGAGCCGCTCTGGGTGGTCTGGGGGGCGGGCGTTTGCTGTGGAGTCGGTGTGGCCTGCACCGCAGGCGCGCTTTGCGTGGCGGCCGGAGCAGCGGCGGTGACCGGGTGGCCAACGGACTCCGACAGGGAACCGATCCCGAGCGCCGCCGCGGTGGCGGGACCCACCACGCCGTCGGTCGCGAGGCCGTGCTGCGCCTGGAAGCTGACGATCGCCTGCTGTGTCTGCGGCCCGACCACACCGTCGGCAGACACTCCAAGCGCGCGCTGCACGGACGCCACCGCGCTCGAGGCGCTCGCCGTTACGGTCGACCCGAGTCCCAGCGCCCCGCGCGTGTACGGGCCGACGATGTCGTCGACGACCAGGCCGTGACTCGCCTGGAACGATTGCACTGCCGCCGCGGTGCCGGGGCCGTAGACGCCGTCGGCGCCGATCCCGAGCGCGCGCTGGACGACCGCGACGTCGGCACCCTCGCTGCCGCGCGTCAGGAGGCGCTGAGCGCTCGGTGCCGAGGGACCGGCGACGCCCGAGGGCGAACTCGATGCGCCCTTCCCGGAGGCGAGGCTCGAAGCCGGCGCTACGATCGCCGCGGCCACCGCGACGATCGAGATCCTCCGTGCCGCGCCCGGCCGGTTGCCGAAGCGAAGCTCCGCGGCATGACGGCGCCGGAGCGAGCGCGAGATCGAGTCCTGCCAGTGCTCGAGCACCGCGAGGTCCCGTGGGAAGGAGGATTCGACGGCAACCGGCCGAATCATCGAACCTGAAGAGGTACGCGTTCTGCCGCGTCTAAGGCGGCGGTCACGTGAGCGTCGGAGGGACTTTTCCCAGGGCTCAGGGGACGATAGGTCGCGCAGCGGCTCGCGTTGCATGGTCGACTCCTCTGTTCTTCGTTTGCGCCTACGAGGTGAGCTGACGGGCTCGCGCGTCTTCGCGCGCTACACCGCACCTGCGGTGATTCGCCCCTGCAGTCCCGTGACTGCTCTGGTTCCCCCGCTCCCGATCTTCGGAAAGTCCGGGATTCGGCGTGACGCGGAAAACTAACACACCAAGCGAGCATGTGATGCGGCTGATGCGGCGCACGGTACGCTCACGACTCGGTCACGGAACACGACCGCGCGGATGAGCATGCATTGCTATCAGGGGTCTCGGTGAAGCTCGTAGTCGTGGTGCCCTTCCTGAACGAGGAGGAGCACCTGCCCAAGATGCTGGCCTCGATCGGGCGTCAGGAGCGCCTGCCCGATCGGCTCGTGCTGGTCGACGACGGCTCGACTGACGGCTCGCCCGGGATCGCGGCGGAGTTCGCCGCGCACCACCCGTACGCGACGCTGCTGCGGCGCCCGGTGCGCCCGGCGGAACGCGACCGGATGGCCAAGGCCGCGGAGCTCGATGCGTTCCAGTGGGGGCTCGCCAAGGTCTCCGAGCCGTGGGACGTCGTCGCGAAGCTCGACGCCGACCTCGAAGCCACGCCCGACCTTTTCGCCGAGCTCGAGCGGCGGTTCGAGTCGGATCCCGAGCTCGGGATGGCGGGCGCATACCTCAGCGTCGTGAATCCCGCCGGTGTGCGACGGCACCGGTGCCCGCCGGACCACGTCGAGGGTGCGACGAGTTTCTATCGCCGGGAGTGCTTCGATCAGATCTCCCCGCTTCCGCCGATCCTCGGGTGGGACACGATCGACGAAGTGCGCGCTCGTATGCACGGGTGGCGGACGCAGAGCTTTCCGATGCCGTCCGGCGACCCGGTGCTGCTGAGACGGACCGGCTCGCACGACGGCATCCTCCGGGGCTTCCGCCGGACCGGCCTCGCCGCATACGCGTATGGAGCTCATCCTCTGCACGTGCTCGGAGCCGCCGTGGTTCGTACGCGCGAGCGTCCGCTGGTCCTGGGCGGGGTGAACTATCTGGCCGGATGGGCCGGCGCCGCGCTGACGCGCCGCCCCCGCGCGGAGCGCGACGTTCGCCAGAGGGTCAGGCAGGAGAACCTCGCGCGCATGCGCAGGACGGTTGCCGCGAGGGCGCGGAGATGAGCCGGCACCGGCACGTCCTGATCCTCTTCGAGGGGGCTCCGTACCCGATGGACACCCGTCTGCAGGACCAGATTTCGACGCTCATGGAGGCGGGCTACGAGGTCACGGTGATCTCGCCGGCCGGCCGGGGCTACGACAAGCTCGACGAGACCACAGGCGGTGTCCGTGTGCGCCGGTTCAGGGCGGCACCGGACGCGCGGGGAGCGTTCGGCTACCTGCGGGAGTACGGCGTCGCCCTCGTCCGCATGGCCCAACTTGCACGCCGCGTTCACCGCGAGCGCCCGGTCGACATCGTTTTCATCAGCAATCCGCCGGACCTGCTGGTGATGAGCGCACTGCCCCTGATCCGGCGCGGGGCGAGAGTCGTCTTCGACGCGCGCGAGCTTTCGCCCGAGCTGTTCGAAGCCAAGTTCCATCGTCGAGGACTGCTGCACCGCCTGCTTGTGATGGCGGAGCGCTTCGCGATTCGCCGCACGGACGTCGTGGTCGCGGTGAGCGAGCCGTTCATCGACGTGTTGCACACCCGGGTGGGCATCCCGCGCGATCGCACCTTTCTGGTGACGAACGCGCCCGACCCCCGGCGCATCTATCCGGTCGAGCCGCGTCCCGACCTGCGGCGCGGCCGCGACCACCTGGTGCTGTGGCTCGGCGTGATGTCCCAGCAGGAGGGGCTCGGGCGGCTGATCGAGGCTGCGGACGAGCTCGTGCACGGCGCAGGCCGAGACGACATCACGTTCGCGCTGGTGGGTCCAGGCGACGTGCACGACCAGCTGCGCGCGGATGTCCGCGGGAGGCACCTCGAGGACGCGGTGTTCGTCCTCGACGGGGTGAACGACGACATGGTCCGCGCCTACCTCTCGACGGCCGACATCTGCGTGAACGTGGATGAATCCGTCGGCATGAACGACCTCACGGTCATGCGGAAGGTCGTCGAGTACATGGCGGCCGGCCGGGCGGTGGTGCAGTTTCCGCTCAAGGAGATGAGCCGTATCTGCGGGGACACGGCCGTCTACGCGAGGAACGGGGATGCGCACGATCTCGCCCAGAAGATCCAGGACGTGATGGACGACCCCGAGCGCCGCCGGCGGCTGGGCGAGGCCGCGCGGGCACGAGCATACGATGGGCTGATGTGGCCGCAGCAGGCACCGGTCCTTCTCGAAGCGCTTTCCACAGCGCTCGACCGGACGATGCCGGATCCAAGGGGGCAGCAGGAGCGGATCGACAGACACTTCGGGTCGCTATCCGCCCACTGGAGAGATCTCTATCGCGTCTCGACGCTCGAAGGCGTCATTCACCAGCAGCGCCTCGCCCTGGCGCTCGCCTGGATCGATGAGCTCGGTGTGCGAGACGGCGCCCGGGCGCTCGACATCGGATGTGGAGCCGGGGTCGTGGCGATCCCCCTCGCGCGCCGGGGGTACGACGTCCGCTGCATCGATTCGAGCCCGCCAATGGTCGAGCTGGCACGGGCGGAAGTCGAATTGGCCGAAGTGTCCGATTCCGTCGCAGTCGCGACCGGTGACGCTCATTCGCTCGATCTGGACGACGAGTCGTGCGACCTCGTGGTCGCGCTGGGCGTGGTCCCGTTTCTCCATTCGCCGCTTAAGGCCGCGAAGGAGATGGCACGCGTGTTGAAGCCCGGGGGCCACGCGATCCTCTCCTCGGACAACCGCTTTCGCATCAACCTCGTGCTCGATCCGCGCCATTCACCACTTGTCCCAGGGCGCAATGCACTGAAGTCGCTCCTGTACCGGCTCCGGCGCAAGCCGAGGGACGAGTTCGAATGGAACCTCTTCACACGTCCCCAGGTCGAAGCGCTCTTGGGACGCGCCGGCTTACAGGTCGTGGGGCGAGCGACGCTCGGCTACGGCCCGTTCACGTTCCTCGGCAAGCCCGTCTTCTCCGAGGAGCGCACGATCGCGATCCACCTGCGCCTTCAGGGCCTCGCGGACAGACGGTCACGCCGCTTGAGGGCGGTCGCCGCTCAGCACCTGATCCTGGCCCGCAAGATCCAGCGAGATCACGCAAGCCACTGAAGCGGTGCGCAGGGATACACGACCGCCTCGAGCTCGTCGCCGCCCTGCTCCCGCGTGACGCCCTCGACGACCGCGTCCCAGGAGGAGGTCATGTGGAACTCGCCGGACTCGGTGCGAAGCGCCGAAAGCTTGTCCGGGTCGGGGCAGTACAGCCAGATCGGCTTGCGCTGCGGCTCGGAGGCGATCTTGCGCGACAGCCGTCCGGCGAGCCTCCGCGCGACCGATCGTGGGCGGCGTGCCTCGATCGGCATCCGCACCGAAAGGATCCTCCGCCGGTGGTCGCGCGGAGCGTTCATGTACGGATAGAGGCCGTGGACGCCCTGTCCCTCGGCGCACGCGGCGATCGCGACCCGCGATGCCTCGGGCTCGGCGTGCCGAAGGGGAAGCATTCCCTTCATCCGGGCGAAGGTGAGCGAGAGGTCGATCGGGTACGAGTTCGCGATCACGACTCGGGCGGTGCTTGGCGGTGACGGCGCGCGATAGGTGCCCGTCTGCGTCGCAACCAGGTCGGCGAAGTACCGGTGGTGGTCGCCGCACGTTAGAGCGACGATGTTCCGCTCGGCGTCGAGGCAGACCGACACGGTGGTCTTCAGACCGACCATCTGCGCGATCTCGTCGAGGTCCCGGCGAAAGTCGCTGCGCGTGTTCGGGTTTCCCCATCCCTGCGGGGTATGGCGGAAATGCAGGTGCGCGATCGACCGGAATCCGAGCACTCCGAGGGCGAGCTTCGAGCCGCCTCCAAACCCGCCGGTGTGGTTCGGATAGAGCCCTCCGATCCCGACGATGAAGTCGCTCTCGAGGACCTCGGGCGCCACATACACCGGTGTCCCGAAAGAGGTCCGCCCGGCCTTGGGCAGCCTGCCGTTGCAATCATGCGCGCGCGTCACGCATGTGCTCGCCGCCTCCTCGCCGATCTTCTTCTCGATCGCATCGGCGGGCGGGGTCCCGTGGGTTCCCGGGGCCATCAGGATCCTGACCGCTTCCGGGCGAATCCCGGCGTCCTCGAAATGGCTCAGCAGGATGGGCAGGACCCGCGCAGCCGGCGTGGGGCGATTGAGGTCGTCGACGATCACCAATGGCTTGCGCTTGCCCGCGCAGAGCTCGCGAATCGGTCTCTGGCCGACAGGGGATTCCAAGCGCTCCCGGATCTCGTCGTCCGACAGCGGCGCGCCGCCAGCCGGAGCGAACACGGTCGGCTTCCACGCAGGCGGCAAGCCGAGGGTGAGCTGCCGATCTCCGTACCAGGCCGCCGTTCGCAGCTCCATTCCGGCGATCGTACCGGTGTCATACTGCCGCGCGTGACGCTCCGCGCGGACCTCGAGGCGCTCCTGGATGGGGCGGTACCCGCTCGCAGCCTCGGTTTCGCCCGCCCGGACCTTCAACGCGAGCTGCGCCAGGGCGCTCCGGAGGCGGTCCTGGCGGAGGGTAAGACTCCCGATCAGGTTGCGGAGATCGTCTCGGCGATGATCGAGGGGGGCGCCGGGAGCGTGCTGGTGACGCGGGCCGATGCGGATGCTCGCGCGGCGGTACGAGCGGTTGCGCCCGATGCGAAGGAGGACGTCCGCTCCCGTATCGCGTGGGTCGCGCGCGGAGTCCCCGAGGCGCGCGGCTTCGTGACGATGGTCTCGGCCGGCACGTCGGACGGGCCGGTACTGCACGAAGCCAGGATCCGCGCGGAGCTGATCGGCACCGAAGTCGCGACCTACGAGGACGTCGGAGTAGCGGGGCTGCACCGGCTCATCGACGCGGTGCCCGACCTGGAGCGCGCCGACTGCGTCGTCGTCTGTGCCGGGATGGACGGCGCTTTGACGAGCGTCGTCGGCGGTCTCGTCGCCGCGCCGGTGATCGGCGTTCCGACGAGCGTCGGCTATGGCTCCGCCCGTGGCGGTGAGACAGCTCTTCAGGCGATGCTTTCTTCCTGCGCCGCCGGTGTCGCCGTGGTCGGGATCGACGACGGCCTCGGCGCGGGCACGATCGCAGCCACGATCGCGCGCGCCGCAAGCAGAGGATGACCAAGCTGGCGTACCTCGACTGCGTCGGGGGAATCGCGGGCGACATGTTGCTGGGGGCGCTCATCGATGCCGGCGCACAACCAGGGCTGCTCCAAGAGGTTGCGGCCGAGCTCGGGCTGGATGACGTCGACATCTCCGTGGGGCGCGAGATGCGGCACGGATTGAGCGCGACACGGGTCGTCGTCGCTTCTGGTGACGGCGGGGACCGGAGCTGGCGCACGGTGCAGGACCTGCTGCTCGACTCGCAGCTCGCGCCGTCCGTCAAGTCGGGCGCGTTCGAGGTTTTGAAGCGAATGGCCGAGGCCGAGGCGCGCGTCCACGATGTCGCGCCCGCAGACGTGCACTTTCACGAGCTCGGCGCCGTCGACACGCTGATCGACGTCTGCGGCGCGTTCGCCCTGCTCGCGGACCTCGAGGTCGAAAGAGTCGCTTGCTCGCCCCTCCCGATCGGGCGAGGGATCGTCCAAACCGCCCATGGATCGCTGCCGCTCCCCGCCCCGGCGACAGTGGAGCTGCTGCGCGGCGCCGCGCTTCACGGCGTCGGAGCCGAGGCGGAGCTCGTAACGCCGACGGGCGCGGCGCTGGCCACAACGCTCGCGCGGGCATGGGGCCCTTGTCCGGCGCTTCTCCTCGAGGGGGTCGGGTACGGCGCCGGCGAACGGGACCTACCCGACCGGCCCAACGTTCTGCGTGTCCTCATCGGCAGCGCCGACGCGGCGCGCACGACCGACGTCGCCCTGCTCGAGACGAACCTCGACGACATGAACCCCGAGCTGGTTCCGGACGCAGTCGAGCGGTGTTTCGCGGCCGGGGCGCTCGACGTCTGGACGAGTCCGGTGCAGATGAAGAAGGGAAGGCCCGGGATCGTGTTCTCGGCGCTGGTGCGGCCGCACCACGAGCCCGCGGTCGCGGCGGCGATCCTCGAGGAGACCAGCGCCCTCGGCGTCCGCGCGGCGTCTCTGAGGCGATACGAGCTCGAGCGGGAGGAGCGATCGATCGAGGTCGGGGGAGGGAGCGTGCGCGTGAAGCTCGGCCGGCTCAATGGACGGGTGGTAACCGTCTCGCCCGAGCACGACGATTGTGCCGTGGTCGCGGGCCGAACCGGTAGCTCGGTGAAGTCCATCTGGGCCGAGGCGCTTGCGGCCGCCCATCGTCTGTGAGCGGGATCGGCGATCTCGAGCGCTTGATCGCTCCGCTCGAGAGCGCCGTTGTCGCTTTCTCAGGCGGCGTGGACTCGTCCGTGGTCGCCACCGTCGCGGCGCGTGTGCTGCGCGGCGGGGCACTCGCGGTGACCGCTGTCTCCCCCGCGCTTGCCGAAGGTGAGCTGGAACGAGCGCGTTCCGTTGCGGCGGCAGTCGGGATCCGGCACGAGGCGATCTCGACGAACGAACTTGCGCGGCCGGGATATCGCAGCAACGGTCGCGACCGCTGCTACCACTGCAAGACCGAGCTGTACGGGTCACTTGCACGCATTGCCGCCCGCCATGGAGATACGACTGTTCTGTCGGGCGCGAACGCCGACGACCTCGGGGACTGGCGCCCGGGTTTGCGCGCGGCGAGCGAACATGGGGTGCGCCATCCGCTGGTCGAGCTCGGGATCGGAAAGCAAGAGGTCCGCGAGCTGGCGCGGGCACTCGACGTTCCGAGCGCCGAAGAGCCGGCATCCCCGTGCCTTGCATCGCGGATTCCGTATGGGACCGAGGTGAACCCGGCGACGCTCGCGCGCATCGACCGTGCCGAATCCACGCTCAAGCGGCTCGGGTATTCGGTCGTCCGCGTTCGGCACTACGGAGACAGGGCGAGGGTCGAGATCGGTGAGCTCGAGCTTCCCCGCGCCCTCACGGGCTCCGGCCGGAGGGCGGTCGTCGAGGCGGTAAGGGGCGCGGGGTATCGCTCGGTTCGCGTAAGCGAGAAGCCGTTTCGATCCGGCTCGCTGAACGCGGCGCGATCAGGTGACAGGCGCGCTTGATCGCGCCGGCACCGGCGGATCGGCCCGCCACCACGACCGCTTGCCGGCGTCAGATCGCAGCTCGCTGACTGCGTACCGAAGCGATTGCATCCACATCGCGCCGAATGGCCGCAGGTCGTCAGGGGCAAACCACGCCGACTCCTCCACTCCGCGAAACGACCGCAGCCACTCCCCGGGGCGCAGCACACCGTCCCTGTAGTACTTCGCCGACGAAACCAGGTCGTAGTTCTCGACGACCCACTTTCGCCGCTCTCTGGCACTGGCCTGGGGCACTTGCTGACCGGTCAGGTCGAAATAGAGAGCGCGGACGACGTCGAGCCCGTTCCGGGCGACGAAGAGCCGAAAAGCCGAGCCGACGCGAGGATTGACGTCCAAGAGCTTGTACTGACCGTCGCGCGCGTCGTATCTGAATCCGATGTCGAGGATGCCCGTGTACCCCACGGCCTTCATGAATCTGCTGGTCAGCGCCTGCACCGTGGGATTCTCGACGCAGTAGCCGAGGCTCGTCTGGCCTATGTACGGCGGATATTGGCGGAGCTTCTGCCCGGTGATGCCAAGGACGCACTCGGAGCGCTCGTCGAAATATCCGTTGAACATCCACACCGACGAGGCGCCACCCGGGATGTACTCCTGGAGGATCACCGCGCGCCGCGCGAGTCCTCCAGTCATCTGGTCGTACGTCGAGAGCAGATGCTCGCGCGAGGTTGCGATCATCTTCCCGGCTCCGGGATGCTCCTGAAATTCGCGGTTGTCGACTCCTTTCATCATCACCGGGAACGTGGCCGTGCGCGCGAACTCCTCGGCGTCCTCGCGGCCGTTCGGGAACGAGGTCTCCGGCGTCGGAATCCCGAACTCGCGACAGAGGTGGTACATCCTCTCTTTGCTGGAGAGCGCCTGCGCCAATCCGGGCGGTCGCTGCGGGAAGCGATATCCCTCTGCGAGTGCCTCGGCATGCTCGTCCACGAAAAGGCAGCTGGCGTCCTCGGTCGGGATGAGGATCGGCCGGTCGCCGATCGTCCGCGCGACGTCGACGAGGTAGTCGACGGACGCGCGCGGCGACTCCCGCTCGATGTCCCAGTCGAAAGTGCGCCGGGAGTACCGGGAGCGCAGCGACGGCGCCGTTGAATCGCCGTGCACGCAATAGACCGGCACGCCGAGCCGTCCGAGGCTTCGCAGCACTCCCACACCGCAGTGCGTGAAGAGGTTCAGAACGACGACGGGCACGTGGTTCACGGGGTCGCGGCTCCGTTCGAGGTGATGACGATCTCGCCGTTCCTCAGAGCGAACACCGCGTCGAGGTCGTCCACGTGGGACAGGATGAAGTCGAGGTCGTGCAGCTGACCGGTGGCGCGAAGGTAGGCCGCGCTGTTGCCTTCGAGGAACGAATCTGCCGTGCGGCCGGCCCACCTGTCTATGAGCTCCAGGGTCTGGCCGTCCGCCGCCTCAAAGCCGCACTCGAGCAGACCGGCCGCGATCCATGCGCAGCAAAGCGCATCCTCTTCTCGGAACTCGCCGCGGGTGCCGGCGCCGATCACGGCAACGTCTGCCCGAACCTCGGAGATGTGGCGGACGAGCGCGCCGTAGTTTCGGAGGCACCCGACATAAACGGAGCCGCGGGCTGCGCAGATGAGCGGCGTCCCAGAGCTCGAGAGCAGGATCATCGGCCTCGATACATCCGTTCGAGCGGCGAGCTGTGCGGGACTGTTCGTGACTTCGAACCCGAACGGCATGTAACCGCCGAGCTCACCGACGAGCAACGGGTCCTCGAGCTGTTTCGCGAGCTCGGTCGCCGCTTCCAGGGAGCTGACGGGAAAGCATCGTCGGCCGAGCGCGACGGCGGTCACCGCCGCCGTCGACGTCCGAATGACGTCCACGGCGACCGTCACGCCTTCGGAGTCGAACCCGGTGAAGCGCTCCTGGTAACACCCGATCGCCACGGCGCGCGCGTCGCCCGCCATCAGTCGGACGCCCGCCTGGGCCGAAGGTTCTCCTGCGAGAACGAGTCCGAATGCAAACCCCGCCGGTAGATCTCGACGCGGAGCAGCTCTTCGAGCCTCACGTTGCACAGGCGGACCGCGGGGCCAAAGTGGTTCAGGAGCGCGAACTGACTCTCCTTGTTCGGAGCCTCGAAGGTGAGGTTGGCCAGGCCGAACGCGTCGACGAAGCGATCGGCAAGATCCGAGTTGAACTGCCCGCCGGCTCCGAAGAGCCCGACCTCGGCTGCGCTCTCTCTTGCTTCGACGACCAGCTCGCGGGCTCCCGCTTCCATCCATCTTTGCCCTTGTTCGATCAAGCCACGTACGGCCTGCGACTTGAACGGTCCGCTGTGTTTCTTGCCGAGCTCGAATTGGACTTCCAATCCCCGCTCGGCAGCCATGCCAACGATCTCTCGAGCCTCCATCGGTGCGTCGGTGAACCCCTCACCGCATTCGATCCGGTCGAAGCCGAGGTCGGCACAAAGATCCAGATAGGGAACGAGCACGCCCTGCGAGATCGCGATCTCGAAAGGCCCACCGCCGGTGACGGTCACGACTCCGTGGGCACGCGCGGCCGCCACCTTCTGGCGCGTCGAGCCTTCGCGCGCTATGAGCCAGCCCGCCATCGAGATCTTGAGCGTCGACATCAGATGCGAGCTCTGTTCGAGATGGCTCTCCAGCGTCAGAGGGTCATAACCCGGGTCGAACGGGCTCGTCAGCGGCGGAAGCTCTCGGGCGCCGAGCAGCGCGAGGTACTCG
>Ga0114129_10008905_pt1 | contig 14310 bp, 13 predicted proteins | sample RhiMetdeltSRZDD1_FD_80071 | JGI IMG/M metagenome (GOLD analysis project Ga0114129, IMG submission 80071) | Populus rhizosphere microbial communities from Tennessee, USA - Rhizosphere MetaG P. deltoides SRZDD1 (version 2) (version 2) | ecosystem: Host-associated > Plants > Roots > Rhizosphere >... | reverse complement strand
GACCGCAGCCTGCTCGCCATCAATCAGGCCGGGCTCGTCAACAACCTCAACGACGGGCTTGCCTGGGGACTCCTGCCGATCCTGTTCGCCGCCGACGGCCTCAGCGTCGCCGAGGTCGGACTCCTCGCCGCCCTCTACCCGGCAGTCTGGGCCACCGCCCAGCTCGTCACCGGCGCGGCCTCGGACCGCATCGGCCGCAAACCCCTCATCGTGGCCGGCATGCTCATCCAGGCCACGGCCCTCGCCGGGTTCGCCACGGTCACCGGAGTGACCGCCTGGGTGACCGCGGCCGCGGCGCTCGGGATCGGCACCGCCTTCGTCTACCCGACACTCCTTGCGGCCATCGGGGATGTCGCCCACCCCAGCTGGCGGGCGTCCGCCGTCGGCGTCTACCGCCTCTGGAGAGACAGCGGCTACGCCGTCGGTGCCCTCATCGCGGGCATCGTTGCGGACGTCGTCGGCCTGCGCGGTGCCATCCTGACCATCGCGGTGCTGACTGCCGCCAGTGGCCTCATCGCCGCTCGACTGCTCACCGAAACCCACACCACGGGGGAGACCACCATGGCTCGCACCAAGGTCAGCCATCCGCTCTTCGCCCGTTTCTACGCCTGGGCCAGTCCTCGTATGGAGAAGGCAGGCTATGGCGAACGCCGTGGCCAGCTCCTCGCCGGCCTCACCGGGCGAGTGCTCGAGGTGGGTGCGGGCAACGGCATGAACTTCGCTCACTACCCACCGGAGGTCACCGCCGTCATGGCCGTCGAACCCGAACCACACCTCCGAGCGCTCGCCGAGACACAGGCAAACCAGACCGCCATCTCCATCGACGTGATCGATGGCACCGCCGACCAGCTGCCGGGCGCCGATGCCAGCTTCGACGCCGTGGTCGCCTCGCTCGTGCTGTGCTCGGTACCCGATGTCCCTGTCGCGCTCGCCGAGGTCCGTCGTGTCCTGAAGCCTGGCGGTGAGCTGCGGTTCTTCGAGCACGTTCGGGCCGACACCCGAGGCTTGGCCCGAGTCCAACGCGTCCTGGACGCCACCGTGTGGCCGACCGTTGGCGCTGGCTGCCACGCCCATCGCGACACCCGCACCGCCATCGAACAGGCCGGGTTCACCATCAAGGATCTTGAGCAGCTGCGCATCCCCGAGACCACCATCCCCGGACCGACCTCGCCCCACATCCTCGGCGCCGCCACAATGAAGGAAGGATGACCACCATGACCGACCCGACGCCCGGCATCGGCCTCGTCCTCGACTGCTCGGACCCCGAGCACCTTGCCGAGTTCTGGGCACCCGCGCTCGGCTACGTGAGCCTCGGGACCGCCGGCTCCTACGTCCTGCTACTGCCCAACGGAAGGCCCGGCCCCAAGCTGCTCCTCCAGCGGGTGCCCGAAGCCAAGAGCGTCAAGAACCGCATGCACCTCGACTTCGAAACGGCCGACATCGAGGCCGAAGCCACACGTCTGGAAGCCCTGGGCGCCCGACGGGTCCAGGACGACCACATCCACGAGCACGGCAGCACCTGGATCCTCATGAACGACCCGGAGGGCAACGAGTTCTGTGTCTGCGACGGTGGTGCCCCGGCATGACGGGTGGCTGACTTCCCGCGGTCGCCGACCTGCGCCTACGACCTTGAAGGAGTCAACACGCAACACCCCGGCTGGGGTCGCCCAGCCGCCGGACGCTTACCCTCGGCGGCACTTCTCCCCCTCTCCTAGGTCCCACGAGCGCGGTGTCCCGCGCCACCCGGGCGGCGTGTTGTCCAGATTTCCTACTTCGGACGAGGCGCTGGCGTCGACCCGGGCCCGCATCGTCGTCGGGATTGAGGCGAGGTAGGGCACTCAAGCCGAGACCGACAGGCAGCCGGCGGGTCACGGGTGGGCGGGCATACTGATTGTGATGGGTGGACCACGCACGGATCACGATCCCGTGACTGTGGGGTGGGACGCGCTGCGTTCGGGCGAGTGGCAGCGGGCGCGCGCCTGCTTCGAGGAGGCGTTGGCGGGGAGCGAGTCCGCCGAGGCGTGGGAGGGTCTCGGGTGGTCGGCCTACTGCCTGGACGATGACCGGCTGACGTTGGAGGCTCGGGAGTGCGCGTACCGGCTCTACCGCGAGCAGGGCGACGACCAGTCGGCGGCTCGGGTGGCGGCCTGGCTGGCGGCGGACTGGGCAGAGTTCCGGGGCGAGACCGCCGTCTGCAACGGATGGCTCCAGCGTGCGCACCGCTTGCTTGGCGAGAGCGAGCCGGGCCCGGGTCACGGCTGGTTGGCGGTGCACGAAGCGTCGATGATCCTCTATGACGACCCGGCGACCGCGCGGCGGCTGGCGCTGGAGGCAGCCGAGCTAGGGCGGCGCTTCGGAGTGGTCGAGCTGGAGACCCTCGGTCTGGCGCTGGAGGGCAGCGTCCTGGTGAGCGAGGGCGATCTCGACGTAGGCATGAGGCGTCTGGACGAGGCCACCGCCACCGCCCTGGGTGGGGAGGCTGAGCTCCTGGTCTGCGTGGCCTGGGCGTGCTGTTATCTCATCTCGGCCTGCGAGCAGGTTCGGGACTACGACCGCGCCAGCCAGTGGTGCCGCCAGGTAGGGGATTTTTGCGAACGCCATGGGATCGGGTTGCTGCTGGGGATCTGCCGAGCGAAGTACGCCGGGGTGCTCACCTGGCAGGGCCGCTGGGAGGAAGCCGAGAGCGAGGTGACACAGGCTGCCGAGGGGCTGGCCGCTCGCCCTCCATTGGTGGCCGAGGCTGTCGCTCGACTGGCCGAGCTGCGCCGGCTCCAGGGTCGCTACGACGACGCCGAAACGCTGCTCGCCCGCTGCGAGGGTGACCCACGCGCCTTGCTGGTCCAGGCTCAGCTCGCGCTCGACCGTGGCCGCCTCACCGATGCGGCGGAGCTGGCCGAGCGGTTCCTGCGGCGCTTCGCCGGCCGACACCGCATCGAGCGCGGGCCCGGCCTGGAGGTGGCGGTGCGGGCGTACGCCGAGCTGGGTCAATGCGAACGCGCCCGCGAGGCGCTGGAGCAACTTCGGGCCGTCGCGTTGCGCGCGGAAACTCGGCCCTTGCGCGCCGCGCTGTTCACGGCCGAGGCGTCGTTGGCGGCGGCCCTGGGCGACCGTGACGTGGCCCGCCGCTGGTGGGAGGACGCGATCGACGCCCTGGCCGGAAGCCCGGCGTCATACGAGATCGGCCGGGCCCGCCTGGGCCTGGCCGCCGTGCTCGAGGCCGACGGGCGGGTGCCCGAAGCACGCTCACACGTCGAAGCGGCCCTGGACGCCTTCCGTCACCTCGGTGCCGACGCGCAGGCGGCGGGTGCGGAAGCGATGTTGGGACGCCTCGACCAAGCCCAGTCACCAGGCGCGGACGACGGGCCACTCGACGTGTTGAGCCCGCGTGAGCGAGAGGTTGTCGCGCTCGTCGCCGTGGGTATGAGCAATCGTGAGATCGCCGAGCGGTTGGTCATCAGCGAGCACACCGTCCACCGGCACGTGACGAGCATCCTTCGCAAGTTGGGTCTGCGGTCGCGAGCGGCGGCGGCGTCGTTGGCTGCCCGCCACGGGCTCGTATAGCCAGAACTGGCTATCACCGCACCGCGCGACGTTGGCCGGTTCGGGCGAAGTCGACGGCTGGCCATCGGCATACCGTCGCCTCGGTGGCAGCCACGCGGACAGGTGAAGCGTTCAACCGCCTTGTCCACCTGGCGGGCCTGTCGGCCGAAGTCCGAGGGAGGATGACCATGACCGAACTTGCTGAGGCGTCGTCGAGCAGCGCCACTGACGCCCTCGTGGAGCGGTTGTTCGCCGCCGTGGTCGACACCGTGGAAGTGGCGTGCGTGCATCTCGGTGGCCGGCTCGGCTTCTACCGCGCCCTGGCCGAGAGTGATGCCACACCGGCCGAGCTCGCCGCCCGCACCGGGTGTGCCGAACGCTACGTGCGAGAGTGGCTCGAGCAACAGGCGGTCGCAGGATTCCTCACCGTCGACGCTCCCGGCGCCGACCCCGCCATGCACCGCTACCACCTTCCGGCCGGCCACCGCCCGGTGCTCGTCGACGAGGACGACCTCAGCTACTTCACCCCGTGGGCGGCCATTGCGATCGACGTGCTCCATCCGTTCGAGCAACTGCTGGACGCGTACCGCAGCGGCGCGGGTGTGCCCTTCGAGGCCTACGGGCCGGACCTCGTGGACGCCATCGGTGCGGCCAACCGGCCGCAGTTCTTCCACCTGATCGGCGAATGGCTGGCATCGATCCCCGAGGTCGACAGCCGCCTGCGGGCCGGGCCGCCCGCCCGTGTCGCCGACGTCGCCTGCGGCACCGCCCAGTCCAGCATCGCCATCGCCCGTGCGTTCCCGGATGTGACCGTGGATGCCCTCGACGTCGACGCCACCTCGATCGAGCGCGCACGTGCCAACGTCGCCGCGGCCGGCCTCACTCAGCGGGTCCGGCCGGACCTGCGCGACGCCAGCGCCCCCGACATGAGCGGCCCGTACGACCTCGTGACGATCTTCGAGGCGCTGCACGACATGAACCACCCGATCGACGCGCTGCGGGCCGCGCGGGCGAGCCTCGCTCAAGGCGGCAGCGTCGTGATCGCAGACGAGCGGGTGGCGGAGCACTTCGCTCCGCCCGGCGACGAGATCGAGCGCGTCAACTACGGGTTCAGCGTCTTGCACTGCCTGGCCGTCGGGCTGCTCGACGAGCGCTCGGCCGGGACAGGCACCGTGATCCGACCCGACACCGTGCGGGGCTACGCGACCGAAGCTGGCTTCAGCAGGGTCGACGTCCTGCCCATCGAGCACGACTTCTGGCGCTTCTACCGGCTCATCCCGTGATGAGCGAAGCGGCAGCACTTACTCTCCAGGACGTACCGGAGAAGGTCGCGGTGGGTCCAGCACGACCACACCCACGAGCCGTCGGACGCTGACCCTCGGCGTCACGTCTCCCGCTCTCCTGAAACGGTCGCGATCACGGTCATCGGGGGACGGACGTGGGACGGGAGCGCGGGTCAGCGCGGCCCTGACACGCTGACCTGGTCAGATGCGGCGAGAGCGGCCAGCCCTGACAGGGGTGAGGTCGCTGGTTCGATTCCAGCTAGCCCCACATCCCACTCCCCCGGGAAGCGCCCTCTGACCTGGGGAAACGCCAGAGGTCCGTCGAGTCGACGTTGACCGTGGCTGACCGCAGATGGCCGCTGCACGCCGCAGTTCATGGGACGGGCGTGGGACAGGCGTGAGACGAGCCTCCCAACTGCCACAGCTGCGCCGGCGCCGGCGGGGCCCTGCCGGGTCTCAGGCCAACACCCGGTCGCTCGCTACTCCCCACCTGAGCGTGCGCGACGATGCCGACCGTCTCTGCGCGCACGCCCTCGTGCCTGACACGCTCGTCGTCAGCGGTCTCGCCGCTGTGCTTTCGCGGGTTGTAAGACTTCGAAAACGGCGGTGAACAAGGGGTGATCGCCAGCCGGTGGACGGCGGGTGTCGTCGTACGTTCCGGGGGCTCGGTGTTCCGTGCCCGGAAGGAGCCCACCATGCCGACCACCGCCATCCTGCTCGCTCGACGGTCCCTCGCCGGGGTCGCACTGGTCGCCGTCATCGCCGCGGGGTGCGGCAGCGGCGACGACGACTCCGGCACGGCGACCGCTACCACCGAGGCTCCCGACCGGACCGGGACGGATCAATCGTCCGGTGACGTGCTGGAGGTGGCCGCCGCCGAGGGCGACCTGGGCACCTTCCTCGATGCCCTGCAGGCGTCGGGGGCGATGGACGACCTCCACGGCGACGGTCCGTTCACGGTGTTCGCTCCAACTGACGAGGCGTTCGCGGCCTACCTGCAGCAGGCGGGCATGACCCAGGACCAGGTGTTCGCTGACCCCCAGGCGCTGCGGGGGCTCGTGGAGTTCCACATCGTCGACATGAACGAGCCGTCCGAGATGGTCATGGACATGGCCGGCCAGGAGTTCACGACGGCGAGCGGTGAGCCGCTGGCCGTGTCGGCGCAGGGCGACGAGATCATGGTCGGCAACGCCATGGTCGAGCGCTACGACCTCGAGGCGTCGAACGGGGTGGTCCACGTGATCGACCACGTCCTGGTCCCGCCGAGCATGGCCGGTGGCTGAGCCGCCCGTGGCTGAGCCGCCGGTGGCGGTCGGTCTCGGGCCCGGAACGGGGGTCCCGACGCCGGCGCCCTCCGTCGCCGGATGGGCGGCCGCTCTCGCTGGGCTGGTGGCCGCGGGAGCGGCACTCGCCACCGGCGAGCTGTTGGCCGGGCTCGACGCCCGCACGCCGTCCCTGGTGCTCGGCGTCGCCGGTGTGTTCGTTGCCCAGACGCCCGGCGGCGTCGTGCGGTGGAGCATCGAGACCTTCGGTACGAGCCAGAAGGCTGTCCTCGTCACCGGCATCGTCGTGGTCTCGCTGGTGCTCGGCGCCGTGTTTGGCGTCATCGCCCGGCGACACTGGGCCCGAGGGGCCGCGGGGTTCGTGGGGTTCGGCGTGGTCGGGGGCTGGGCCGCCGCCCGCGGCCCGCTGTCGTCTGGCGTGCGGTCGTGGCCGGCGGCGGGGCTGGCCACGGCCGCCGGCGTGTTCGTCCTCTGGCTCACCCTCGGGCCCCGGACGCTCGCCGGCCGCTGGCCTTGGGGTGGGATTACCGACACGACCGGGCCGGGTCTGGCCGCGCCCGGCCGGTCCGGCCCGGGCCGCGAACGCCGCCGGTTCCTGGCGCTCACGGCCGGCGCCGCGGCCTACGCACTGGTCGCGACGAGCGTTGGCCGCTGGCTGCGAGAGGCCCACACCGTCGAGGCGGCCCGCGACGACGTGGCGACGCGGCTCGGGCTCGATCCCGGAGCACCCGCGCCGCTGCCCCGGGGGGTGACGCCGTTAGACCGGACCGTGCCCGGGATCTCGCCGATCGTCACCCCCAACGCCGACTTCTACCGCATCGACACCGCCCTCATCGCACCACAGATCGACCCCGCCGACTGGACGCTGCGCATCACCGGCATGGTGGACCACGAGGTCGAGATCGACTTCGACGAGCTAGTGGGCTTCGACCCCATCGAGCAGTTCGTCACCCTCCAGTGCGTGTCGAACGAGGTCGGCGGCGACTTGGTCGGCAACGCCGCATGGTCGGGCGTCCCCCTGCGCGTGCTCCTCGACCGGGCCGGCGTGCGCCCTGACGCCACCCAGATCGTCGGCCGGTCGATCGATGGGTGGACGGCCGGGTTCCCCACCGCGGTGGCCCTCGACGGCCGCCCCGCCATGGTCGGTGTCGCCATGAACGGTGAGCCCCTGCCGGTCAAGCACGGCTTCCCAGCCCGCCTGATCGTGCCCGGCCTCTATGGCTACGTGTCGGCCACCAAGTGGCTCACCGAGATCGAGCTCACCACCTGGGAGGCCTTCGACGCCTACTGGATCCCCCGCGGTTGGGCCAAGGAGGGCCCGATCAAGACCCAGTCCCGCATCGACGTCCCTCAGCCCGGAACGACCCTGGCCGCCCGACGTACGCCCGTCGCCGGCGTGGCCTGGGCGCCGACCCGATCGATCGAGCGCGTCGAGGTCCGGATCGACGACGGACCGTGGCAGGAGGCCGAGCTCTCGGGCGAGATCTCCGAGAACACCTGGGTGCAGTGGCTCTACCGCTGGGACGCCACACCGGGCTCGCACCGCCTGGCGGTCCGTGCCACCGACGGCACCGGTGAGACCCAGACCGGCGAACCGAGTCCGCCCGCCCCCTCCGGAGCCACCGGCTACCACACGATCGCGGTCGAGGTCCGCTGACCCCGCGCACGACGGGATCGGCGCCGGTCAGCCCTCGACGAACGCCCTCGCCTCGTCCAGCAGTGCGGACCACTCCTCGTCGTCGCGGATCGGGATCGCCACCCAGGCACGGAAGAGCCGCCCATTGGGCGCGAACGGGAGGCCGATGCCCTCGGCGACGAGCTCCGCGACCCGGGCCGGCGGAACCTTGACGACCAGGTCTCCCGTGCGTCGGTCGACGCAGGCGAAGAACTGGCCGCGCAGGCGCACGCACGGGAAGCCCATCATCGTGCTGCGGGTCACCGCCGGCTCCTCGAGGAGCTCGTCGGCGAGGCGCCAGAACAGCGCCTCCCTGTCCGCTGTGGCCGGGTTCATCCGCGCACCTCCGTGCCTCAGCCTCGCATCTTGTCAGGCCCGCGGCAGGCGCACGATGAAGCGGCAGCCGCCGTCCTCGTTGCGCACGGCGATGTCGCCGCGGTGGGCCTCGACGAAGCCCCGGGCGATGGCGAGGCCCAGGCCGGCGCCCCCGTCCGCGCCGGGGGAACGGGCGGCGTCGCCGCGATAGGCGAGCTCGAACATCCGGTCGAGGTCGCCGGCGGGGATGCCCCCGCAGCCGTCGCGCACCGTCACCTCGGCCCGCCCGTTGTGGTCGCCGACCGTCACTTCGATCTCGCCCCCGGGCGGCGTGAACCGGATGGCGTTGTCGACCAGGTTGCGGACGACACGGGTCAGCTCGGGCGGCGACCCGGAGACGTCGGGCGGCTGGCCGGCCACCCGGCCTGACAGGCGGACGCCCTTGGCCTGCGCCACCGGACCCGCGGACGCCACGGCGTCGGACACCAGCTCGGCGAGCGGGACCGGCACGAGGCTGAGTTGGAGGGTGTCGGCCTCGATGCGGGAGAGCTCGAACAGGTCGTCGACCAGCCGGGCGAGGCGGTCGGCCTCGTCGACGAGCTGGCGATGGTAGCGGCGGACCTCGATCGGGTCGGCCACGACCCCGTCGTCGAGCGCCTCGACCATCGCCCGGATGCCCGCGATCGGCGTGCGCAGGTCGTGGCTGACCCAGGCCACCAGCTCGCGCCGGCTGGCCTCGACCGCCCGCTCCCGGGCCACCAAATCGGCCACCCGACGCCGCGTCCGATCCAGCTCTTGCGCGAGCGCCAGCGCGCCGAGCACGCCGGCCGTGCCCGCCCCGGCCACGACGACGACCAGCGCGTCAAGGTCGTGGGACGACACGAACATGGCCCGGGCCGCGGCGAGCAAGCCCAGCACCATCGCCACGACCGGCACCAGCGCTACCACCACCGGGCTCCGCCACCGACGGACAAGCGCCCGGCCGGCCAGGTAGACGACCAGGGCGGCGCCGAAGCTGGTCGCCACCAGCGCAGCGGCGTCCCTGCCGGGCATGCCGAGGCCGTCGGCAGCGACCACCGCCACGCCGAGCCCGGCGGCCACGGTGGCCGCGGCGCGTGCGGCGGGCGGGATCACACCGCTGCCTCCCTCGGTGCCACGCCCTCCCAGCGGTAGCCGACGCCCCATACGGTGACGATGCGCACGGGGTGCGCGGGGTCGGGCTCGATCTTCTCCCGCAGGCGCCGGACGTGGACGGTCACGGTGGAGGTGTCGCCGTAGCGGTAGCCCCACACGTGCTCCAGCACCTCCTCCCGGGTGAACGCCCGGCGGGGGTGGCGGGCGAGGAAGGCGAGCAGCTCGAACTCCCGGGCCGTGAGCCCCACGACCTCGCCGCCGAGGCGTGCCTCGCGGGCGGCCACGTCGACCTCCAAGTCGCCGTCGACGTGGACGCGGCCGGGGCCGGGTGCGCCGGAGTCCAGCGGCCCTTGGGCCCGGCGGAGCACCGCCCGCACCCGAGCGACGAGCTCCTTGGTCGAGAACGGCTTGGACACGTAGTCGTCGGCGCCGAGGTCGAGCCCCAGGATGCGGTCGCTCTCCTGGGTCCGGGCGGTCAGCATGACGATCGGGACCGGCGCGATGGCGCGCAGGCGGCGGCACACCTCCAGGCCGTCCATGCCGGGCAGCATCAGGTCGAGCACGACGAGGTCGGGCGGCTCGGCCAACGCCCGGTCCAGCGCCTCCCGCCCGTCTGCCCGCACCTCGACCCGGTAGCCGTCGCGTTCGAGGTAGCGTGCGACGACCTCGGACACCGTGACGTCGTCGTCGACGACGAGGATCCGGGGCAGAGCCTCGACCACGAGCGGATCGTACGGCCGCCCCCGGCCAGATCCCCTTACGACGGGCGAAACATCCGCGCGGGGCGCCCGCCGTGTAACGCGTAGCGCCGCACCCGGACTGATCCCCGGGCGGCGGGCGACGGGCGACGGGCGACGGGCAGCGGTCCGGCGGTCCGGTCGAGGGGAGGGGCGATGGAGACCGGTTCCAAGCACCCAGGAGTGGGGGGATGGGCGTGACGGGTGTCCTCCAGCGCCCAAGTGGCAGCGCTCGACGCCACCGGGCAGGCCGAGGTCGTCCGCAGGGGCGAGGTGACGGCCGTCGAGCTGGTGGAGTGGGGGATCGAGGCGCTCGATCCGCTCCTCCACGCGGCGTCAAGCACTGCGCGATGAACGTCCTGCTCGCTCCAGCACCTCGGCTACGTCGTCCCGCCACAGGCGGACGCCGGCTGGATCGGCGAGGCGGGCCCGGAGCCGTCCTACCTCGACCCCGGCTCCGGCAGGCCCGACAACGACTTCACCAAACGCAACACCACGTTCATGACCTGGAACCTGCTGCACCTTGCTCGCATGGTGCGCGACGCCCGCGGCGTCCCCGCCCACGGCAACCAGCGCTCAAAGTGGGACGCCGGCTGCCGCTTCGACTTCCCCAACCCCGAACACCGCTAATAGATGCCGGCGTCGTCCAGCGTCGAGTTCGCCGCGGATGTGTCGAGTGGTTCGGAATCACCGGCCGGTTTTGACAGCAACGCCGCCAGCAACGACCACGCACCGCCGGCGACGCCCGACGACAGTCACGGACTTGAGTGCCTGGTCAGGGCGCTAATCCTGGACCGCCGTGGACCCCAGGAGACTGCAAAGCGGAGCGGTGGGATTCGGTCACATACCTGGTGAGCCGGGCCAGTGCGTGCAACGGTGGGAGCAACCGGCGGTCCGGCACGATGGGATTCGTTATCCGCCCTGGTCGCCGTTCGCAGCGGGAGTGACGGGTGGAGCAACCGTTCTGCGGTCTCCGAGAGAGCAGCTCAAAGCTCGATCGGCCATCTCAGGCGTGCGCTTGGTCAGAGCCGCTCGGAGCTGGTCCAGGTGGAGGACGAGCCCACGGATCCCGTGTCCTGGGACGCCACAGACATCCGGAACCCCAAGCTCGTTCTGCCTTTCAGTGGATGGCTGGCCGGTGTTTGGTCTGGCATTCGCGCCAGGTGAGCCAGGCGACAACAGCATCGAAGAGGGTGAGGAGGGCGAGGCCGACGGTGGCGCGGACGTGGAGGCGGTAGAGCTGGTAGGCGATGAAGGCGACGAGCAGGGCGATCATGGCCGGGTAGGCCCAGATCTGGTCGCGGAGCAGAGCGATGACGAGGGCGACCTTGGCAAGCCCGTGGCTGAGGAGGTAGACGGCGGCGAACAGGGCCGTCTCGTGAGACAGACTGCCGGTCGCGCGTAAGACGTGGTGGGCGATGAAGTCGTGGGGGTCTTGGGACAGTTCGTGCGCGGTCAGGTCGCGGGCGATGGCGTGGAGCGAGCTGGGTGAGACGACCAGCAGGATGAGACCGCCGACTATCTCGAGGGCGCCGTCGAAGCCTTTGAGGATGATGCTGATCCGGAAAGCCCGGTCGAGCCGGCGCGAGACAGCGGGTTCAGGCCGGGTCGCGGCCCAGCAACAAGGCGCGGTGTCGGTACTCGTAAAGCCCGTCGAACAGTGCGGCGGCAACCGCGAGGACCTCGACGTCGTCCCGGACCATGGAGAGGCCCCGGCAGATCACGTCGAGGCCGATGGCCTCGGGCGCGTCGAAGTGGTCGTCCGCAAGGTCAGCCTCGTGCACGATCCGTGCCACGTCCCACAGGGCGGGATCGTCCAGTTGGTAGCGGCGCAGCATCGTCTCGAACGTGCAGTCTGCGCCGTGGTGGGACAGGTCGACGCCGGGCATGTCGAACGGCGTCACGTCGTCGGTCACCTCATCTGGGTCGTCGACGAACACGAATGTGGCGTCGGGGTCGACGAAGCGGCGGATCAGCCAAGCGCAGGCCGACCGGTCGACATGGCATCCCGAGCGCGTCGCCCATCTCACGGCGAGGCCCCCACCATCTCGGCGAGCCCAGCAACGCCCGCCACCGCCTCGCTGCGGACCGCAGGCGGGAAGTAGTCCCGCTGGGCGATGCGCCGCAGCTCACGCCGCAGGCGCCCGAGCGTCCGCTGCTGGATTGCGTCGGGCCGGGCGCGCAGCTCGGCGACCTCGTCGACGACCGCCTGGTAAGCCTCGGCGACCTCGGCGGCCATCCGCGCGGCGAGCTCGCGCTCCTGGCGAGCGGACGACAGGCGGGCGATCCAGACGGATGCGTCCCCGCCCGCCTCCAGGGCCAGGTCGGCCACCCACTCGAGCTGCTCCTTCGTCCGAGCGTCGGCGGGGAGCGCGACGAGCCCGTCGACGATCTGGACCGCCCCCAGCTTGCGGAGCCGCCGCCACACCGTGATCCGGGGAGACGACGGCTCGCGCGGCATTCGGTACGCGAGCAGCACCCAATCCTGAACGCCGGCCATGCCTGCGACCCTATGACGGCCAGGCAGTCTATGCAACCACGGTTGCAATTAAGATACCGGCCATTACTATGCAACCACGGTTTCACGTCAAGTAGGAGACGCTGATGTCCTTCCTCCTGTCCGTGGCCCTCCTCACCATCGTCTACCTCGCGGTCGGTGCACTGGAGCGCCGGCCCGCCCTACGCTTCCGCCGGCTGAAGTCGCCGCGGCCCTACCTCGCCACCGACACGTTGTGGTACGCCGCGGCGATCGGCGCGACGGCGGTCTCCGTCTTCGTGTTTCGGCCGGTGCTCGCCCGCATCGCCATCGACCCGGTCGCCGGCTGGACCGACCGTCTCCCCCTGGCCGGCCGGCTGGCGCTCGGCCTGGTGATCTTCGACCTGGTGTCGTTCCTGGTCCATCTCGGGCTCCATCGCTCCGACACGCTGTGGAACCTGCACAAGGTCCACCACTCAACCCTCGAGCTCGACGGGTTCGCGACGACGCGGACGCACATGCTCGAAAACCTCGTCCGCTTCGTCCCAGGCCAGGCCGTCCTATTCGCCCTCGGGATGCCCGTCGCGACGGTCGCACTCACGGTCGCCATCGCCGCGGTCTACGGCGTGTCGAACCACAGCAACCTCGACGTCAAGGCCAACTGGCTCGAAGCCGTGCTCGTGACCCCCCGCCTGCACCGCCGCCACCACGTCCCGACCACCACACAGACGAACTACGGCACGATCTTCACCGTCTGGGACCGCCTCTACGGCACGCTCGCCCGCCAGGACACCGCGGCCCACGAGCGCTACGGCGTCCCCGGCGAGATCGACACCTACCCGCAGCGCTTCGCCGATGCCGCCCGCCGGCCGTTCGTCCAGATCCGGGCGCTGCGCGCCGCCAGTCGCGACCCCGGCTATCCCGACGCGATCGCGCACGACTAGTGCCGATCGTGGGACCGTCGTGGGACGAGCCCTGCTGCGCCGCTACGGCCGGCACCCTGACCAGGGCAGACGCCGCGACCCCCGCCACCCCTGATAAGGGTGAGGTCGCTGGTTCGATTCCAGCTAGCCCCACACTCCCCACCGGGACGAGAGCGGCCCTGACCAGGGATTTCGCTCCCTCCCCACCGGACCGGCCCTAACCGCCGTTGACCGCGGATACCCGCTGAATGCCCTGGTTCGCGGGACCACCGCGGGACCAGCGCGGGACCAGCGCCAGGACGGGACCCAGCGACCTCACGCCACCGCTGGTTCATCGAACACACGTTCGCTAGCCTTCGACCATGCCCGACGACCACCTCAACCAGCTCGTTGCCCGCCACGCCGTGTTCACCACCACGGCGATGCACATGCAACATCCGGGCGACGACTACGAGGGCTGGCGCCGTGGCTGGGCAGAGATCAACCGCCTGGTCGAGGAGATCAACCGTCTGGTCAAGCTTCGTCCGCGTCAACCCGCCTGACGGAGACACCGTCAGCCGTTCGCCCGAACTGCGGACCGGGCGCCAAGCCTGATCTCGAAGACGTCGGCCGGACAGCCCTTGTGCTATCCGTGGTCCGCTCGATGCGCTTGTTGGGTGGCGCACACGGCTCCGGAGGGCCCCCGCCCGTCGCCAGGGATGACCCAGAAGCGAAGTGCCCTCGACAGGTCCGTGACTGAGTCGTTCCCGCGTCGGTCCTGCGATGTGGTCAGCGACGTCCGACCGCTCGCCCGAGGCCAACGCGACCGTCCTTACCCGCCGCTCTAGCAGGGTGCGGAAGAAGGGCCGCTTGAGGAGGTGGGCGGTGTTGGTGTGTCCGGGGATGGTGTTCGCTGTGGGCGGGCTCGGCTGGGGCTGAGCCTGCTCGGGTGTGGTCCGGTCTTG
>Ga0114129_10008904_pt1 | contig 14311 bp, 13 predicted proteins | sample RhiMetdeltSRZDD1_FD_80071 | JGI IMG/M metagenome (GOLD analysis project Ga0114129, IMG submission 80071) | Populus rhizosphere microbial communities from Tennessee, USA - Rhizosphere MetaG P. deltoides SRZDD1 (version 2) (version 2) | ecosystem: Host-associated > Plants > Roots > Rhizosphere >... | reverse complement strand
TTCGGGATCTTGACCGGCCGACGACTCAGCAACGAGGCAATCGCCGTTACCATCGTGATCCCGGCACGTGGTCCGTCCTTCGGTATCGCACCGGCCGGCACGTGAACATGCACCTCACGCCCATCGAGCGCGTGCTCGTCGATTCCGAGCCCGGACGCGTGGCTCTTCACATACGTGAGCGCAATCCGCGCCGACTCTTTCATCACGTCTCCGAGCTGCCCCGTCAGGACCAGACCGCCCTTACCGGGCATTGAGGCCGCCTCCACGAATAACACGTCGCCGCCGACGCCCGTGACCGCGAGGCCCGTGGCCACACCGGGCACGGCGGTGCGAACGGCCGCTTCGTGGAAGACCTTGGGACGACCGAGCGCGTCACGCACGGCCGCTTCGTCAATCGCGATTGGCGTCGCCTGCTCGGCTGACGCGATCCGTGTCGCCGTCTTTCGCAGCAGCGTTCCAAGTTCTCGTTCGAGCTGACGCACGCCAGCCTCGCGCGTGTAGTCGTTGACGATCCGGCGCAGCACGGCGTCGGTCGTCGTCACTTCGTCCGGCCGCAACCCGTTCCGCTCGACCTGACGCGGCCACAGGTGCCCACGCGCGATGGCAACCTTCTCGTCGGTCGTGTAGCCATCGAACCGAATCACTTCCATCCGGTCGAAGAGCGCGCCGGGAATCGTATCCGCGACGTTCGCGGTCGCGACAAACAGGACATGCGAGAGGTCCAGCTCGACGTCGAGGTAGTGATCCCGAAACGCGTGATTCTGCGCCGGATCGAGCACCTCGAGGAGCGCCGCGGATGGATCGCCACGCCAGTCGCTGCCGATCTTGTCGACCTCGTCCAGCATGATGACGGGGTTCATCGTGCCGGCGTCACGCAACGCGCGCACGAGGCGGCCCGGCAGCGCACCAATGTATGTGCGCCGATGGCCGCGGATCTCAGCCTCGTCCCGAACGCCGCCGAGCGACATCCGGACGAATTGCCGGCCGGTTGCTCGCGCGATGGACTCGCCGATGGAGGTCTTGCCGGTGCCCGGCGGGCCGATCAATGTGAGAATGACTCCCGACCGCCGGTTCTCTGCCATGCCACGCTCGCTTCGAAGCTTGCGAACGGCGAGAAACTCGGTGATGCGTCGCTTCACGTCGTCGAGGCCCTCGTGGTCGGCATCGAGCACCTCGCGCGCGTGCACCGGGTCGAGGCGATCCTCAGATTGCTTGGCCCAGGGCACCGCCAGCAGCCAGTCGAGATACGTCCGAATCATCGAGGACTCGGCGTTCGAGTTGCCCATCCGCTCGAAGCGGTCCAACTCGCGTTCGGCCTGCTGGCGCACGCCGTCCGGCATGCCGGCGCTCGCGATCTTCTGACGGTACTCCTCGACGATGGAGTCGTCGGCTTCGCCGAGCTCTTTGCGAATGGCGTCCATTTGACGGCGCAGAAAGTACTCTCGCTGCTGTTTCTGCGCGCCGCCCTCGACGTCGTCGTGGATGCGCTTTCGTACCTGCAGCTCCGCCAACCGATCACGCTGGAGCTGCAGCGCGAGCTTCAACCGCTCGACAACGTCGAAGGTCTCGACCAGCTGCAACTTCTGGTTGAAGTTGAAATCGGGCGAGTAGCCGGCCGTGTCCGCCAGTGCGCCCGTGTCAGTGATGGACCGGACGAACGCGCGGATCCGTCCATCGTCTCCGCGCAGCTCGAGGATCTCGTCGACGACGGCGCGATACTCGCGTTCGAGCTCCCGCGTAACGCTGGCCGGTGGCACTTGATCGGGGCGAGGCTCGTAGTCCACGCGGAGGACGCCGTCCGGGTCGGCCGACGCGCCGCCGAGGACGGCACGATGGAGGCCCGTCAGCGAGACGGCGACGCCACGGCCGGCGAGCCGCATCCGTTCCGAGACTTCAGCAACGATCCCGACCTTCGAATATGCGTTGTCCCGCCTGGGCACCAGCAGGACGCGGTCGTCGCTGCCGACGTCGACTGGCAGCGTCACCGGCATGCCCGGAAACACGACCGTGTCGTCCAGGGGAATGATTCGTAGCCTGTTCATAGTGGAACCATATTAGGCATTTTAGTTTAGTTTGTCAACCATTTGTTCAATCAAGTATACTGTCGCCCGATGAGCCGTACGGACGCCGATTCCCGCCGCGCGTGGCAGCTCCTGATGAAGTTCTTCTTCGCGGAGCGGGAACACCTGCCGTCCCTGCGAGAAGAGTTCGACCTCTCGCCGGTGCAATGCCACGTCCTGCACCTGATCGAGCCGGACCAGCCGCTGCCGATGAGCCGATTGGCGAAGACCCTGGGGTGCGATGCGTCAAACGTGACCGGCCTCGTCGATCGACTCGAAGCGCGCGGTCTCGTTCAGCGCCGTCCGTCGGCCGACGATCGCCGCGTGAAGGTGATCCAACTCACGCCAACGGGATCACGACTTCGTGCTCAGCTGCTGAGGCGGATGACCGGCGGCTCGTGCCGTCTGTCCAGATTGTCGCCGAGCGATCAGCGGTCGCTGGTCAGACTCCTCGAGGCGCTGCTCGACGAAAAGGTGTGACCATATGCAGTAAGATCTCCGCGCAACCGTACAACCTGTGTCCGGCGCGCTTGCCTAAGAAGGCTCATGCATCTTCACGAACGGGAACTCGAGTTCCTCCGGTTCCTCGACGGCCTGACCGGCCACTTGAAACCTATGCGGGATCCGGAGAAGGCTCTTCGCATGGCGCTGCGCGACACGCGCGAGTTTTTCAAGGCCGGACACGGCTGCGTGGCAGTCGTTCAAGCCGGGCGGCCGCGCGCCGAGCTCCTGTTCGCGATGCCAAGAGGCGGCGTCTGGGATCACGAGTTGCTCGTTCGCTTCATTCGTCATCAACATCCTCGTGTTCCGGACAACATGTTGATGGCTCCGCTGCGGCGGAGGGGACGAACGTGGGCCGCAATGGCTCTCGCCCGCAGCGGGCCCGCCTACGACGAACGCGATGCTCGTATGATCGCGCGGGTTGCAGGTGTGATCTCCGAAGCCGTCCAGTTCATGGATCGTGAACGGATGCTCGGCGTACGCGCACGGATCGACCGCAAGATCATGGAGCAGATCCATCCCAAAGACCTCTTCTACCAGATCCTGGATGGCCTTAGAACGCTGACACACTACGACCATTCTTCAGCGCTGCTCATTCGCGAAGAAAACGCCTCGGCACTGCGATTGGAAGCGGAGCAGATTGCCTGGACGAAGGCCAAGAGCGAACGGATTGGGTTACGGCTTGCTGTACCCGCGGATCTGCGGCGGGTACTCGAGTCGGGTCGCGTGTATGGCTTCAATCGGGACGGGGCCTCCTGGCGGGAATGGGCAGGCGAACCAGTCGCTGCACTTGCGGATTTGCTCGATTACAACCGCGATGGTGGGAAGACCACGGCGCACGAGCGCGAGGAATGCATCCTGTGCGCGCCGCTGGTCACACGCGAGGGTCTGGTTGGCGTGGTGAAGGTCGCCGCTCGCGATACGGGGCGACTGACTCTCTACGATTCGGAGCTCGTTGAGCAGTTTCGCTCGCAGGCGGCCATCGCTATTCAGAACCTGAAGCGCACAGAGTCGTTTCGCGCGCGGATGCTTTCGGCAGAGCGCAAGCACGCCATGGCGGAACTGGCCCGCAGCGTTTCACATGACGTGAACAACGCACTCGGATCGATGCTGCCGCTCGTGCAACAGATGCAGGACGACTTTCGGCTCGGGAGAGTAGACCCGTCGGTCAATAGGGACGATCTTGCACAGATACTCCATTCCCTGCAGGTCTGCCGGCGTATCTTCGGCGGCATGCTCGCGTTCGCGCGCGGCGGCTCTCGGCGGGGCAGGTCTGGTCAGGTGCGCCCAGCCGTCGAGACGGCGCTCGCCATTCTGCGGGACGGCATGGAGCGTCGCGGCATCGAGCTGCTGATCGAGATACCTCCTGACAGCGCCGCCGTTGCGTGTGGCCAGGGCGATCTCGAGCAAATCTTCCTCAATCTGCTGACGAATGCGCGAGAGGCAATGCCCGTCGGAGGACGGCTCACGGTGAGAGCGAACGCGCAGCCCGACTTCGTGGCGATTTCCGTCGCGGATACCGGGTGCGGCATTCCACCAGAACACCTGCTGCGGGTGCAGGAGCCGTTCTTCACAACCAAACCTCACGGGAATGGCCTTGGATTGTCGATCTGCCGATCGATTCTGTGGGAGATCGGCGGCAAGCTGACGATCGACAGCGAGCCGGATCGAGGCACCCGTGTCGAGATTGCCGTACCCCGAGCGACCGTCCACCACCACGCCATCGCATGACCCCGGCTCGTATTCTCGTCGTTGACGATGAGGCGGGGATGCTCCGCGCGGTGGAGCGCGTACTGGGCGGAACATATCACGTGGTGACCAGCCGTTCGTCTGCCTATGCGGTTGCACTGGCCGCGAGCTTCGACCCGGTCCTCGCGATTCTCGACGTCCGAATGCCTGAACTCGACGGCTTCGAGCTGATGGCGCGACTGCACGCCCAGAAGTCCGACCTGGACATCATCCTCATGACCGGCAGCGTCGACGACCTCGATGAGAAGCTGATCCGAGCGATTCGGGGCGAGGCGTTCTATTTCATTCAGAAACCGTTCGACCGGGAGGTGCTGCGAACACTAGTGGAACGCTGTCTGGAGCTACGGTGGCGGCGCAACGAGCGTCGGCGCCATTTGCAGCGACTCGAAACCGAGCTCGCTGAAGCCCGGACGTTTCAGCAAGGGTTGCTACCGGCTCGCGAATCGGTTGTCGGGCCGCTCGCGGTCTGCTGCCGGTACTCGCCGTCCTCCGAGTTGGGTGGCGACCTGTACGATTATGACCGGGGCGCATCAGGACAGGCCGCCGTACTGATAGCCGACGTCTCAGGACATGGCGCCTCGGCCGCGATGCTGACGGCGACTGTCAAGAGCGCCTTTCGATCGTCGTCCGTGGACGGCTACGACCCGCTCGCCGTCGTTCGATGCGTGGCCAACAGCCTCGCCGCGTTCGGCCACGAGCGGTTCGTGACGTTGTTCGCAGCCGTCGTTCCATCCGATGCGATGGAACTGCGCTACGTGAATGCCGGTCATCCACCGGCCCTTCTGTGGAGTGTCAGCCGGGCGCCGCTCATGCTGACGAGCACGGGGCCACTGGTCTCGCCAGCATTCCCGCAGAGCACTTGGAACGTCGAGTCCGTCTCGATCGCCCCGGGCGATCGTCTCCTGTTGTACACCGACGGAGTCTCAGATGTCCTCGTGGACTACAGTGAGGCCGGCGAGGATCGGATTCGCGCAGCAATCGAGCTGCACCCTTCCGGCGGCGCTGCACTGCTCGATGCACTCGTCTACGACGCGCAGCAACATCCAATGTTCGAGATCCCGCCGGACGACCTTACGCTAATGACCGCTCAGGTACTTCGTCCGACGTTCCTCAGCAGTCGGACTTCGATCGACTTGCCGCGTGGCCAATAACGGCCACCAATTGCCTTTTCTACTCGATTCGGCCCGAACCTGGGCGCTGCATTCACCGGCCGGCGAGAGTTCCATTCAACATGTGTGCGAAAGGCACGAGGCCAGCTTTCTGAAGTTGACGGAATCGCCAGAGCCTGCGTCGCGAGTCTTTGTTGCATGAGATCAATCTCTCCTGGCCCATGAACGCCGAACCGACCACGAGAGGATTCTCCGTCGGCTTCTTTATGTTCAGCGAAGAAGGAACAGATGAGGGACGAGGGCCGCGTTTTTGGCATACACGGTTAAGTCGACGTTCTCGCTGCTGACGAACGCGCGCGAGCGCGTCGTGACCGCGGCGCGCCCACCACTCACGGCCCATTTCGTTCGTCCAACGCGGCACATCGTCACAGCCGTCGAGCAGGCCCACCAGAGCTCGGGCAGACGCCGGCCGTCTCTCGGGCCTCTTCTTGAGGCATGCCATCACGATCGCGGAGAGTGTTTCCGGTACTTGAAGTCCGATCTGTTCCGCCGGCGGGACTGGCTCCGAATAAAGGTGCTGACTGCACACCTCCGCCACGGTGCGGCCTTCGAAAACGGTCCGTCCCGTCAGAAGGTAGTATCCGACGCACCCCAACGAATAGAGGTCGCTTGCGGTATCGACGTGGTCGGGGGACGAGATGATTTCTGGCGCAAGATAATGGAGCGTTCCCGCGAGGTTGTCTTCGTGCACGGCCCGAGCTCCCTTGTCCAGCTCCTTGACCAGGCCGAAGTCCACTACCTTGGCAATGTCGGGCGTGCCGCCGCGCTCCGCCACCAGGATGACGTTGCCTGGTTTGATGTCGCGATGAATCAAACCGAGACCGTGCGCCTCTGTCAGCGCCGAGGCAACCTGGCGCATGATATGGACAATCCGGCCCGGAGCTTGGGGGCCGTCAATTCGCACGAGATCCTCGAGATTGAGGCCGTGCAGATATTCCATGGCGTAATAGAAGATCCCGTCCGGCGTTCGCCCATAGTCGAAAATCGCGACTGTATTCGAGTGCGTCAGCTGGCTGGTGAGTTGGACCTCGCGTTCGAAGCGCTCGATTCGTTCGGATCCCGCCTTGTCGGCCGGTAGCAGCTTTACTGCGGTCGGACGTCGCAGCATGGCGTGGCTCGCACGATACACGACGCCCATTCCTCCCTCGCCGATCTTCTCGAGCAATTTGTATTGACCGAGCTGCCACGCTTCGCGCATCTGTCGCCGTAGTCCGAAGATGACGTGTGATGCCAGCGCAGCAATGACGACCGCACCAAGGCACCACAGACTCGTCCACAAGGCATGCATGCCCGCCGTCACCGCGGTCGGCGTTTGTGTGGTGTACCAGAAATGGCTTGCGATAACGGGCGGGCATGTGGCGAGTAGTCCGACGATGAGTGTCCGCCGCGCTGAGCTCGGAATCACGATCGCTCGGATCAGGAACCCGAACGTGAGAAGCAACAGCGCACGTGCGTACGACAGGCCTGGGAGGTCGTGGGGAATCGTCGTCGCAAAAATGATCGACGAATGCAGCGTCGCGGCCGAAATCGTCGTGACGGTATCGATGGCTCGCAGCGCCGATAGATGCACTTGACCCGTTCGACACAGAACCCACTGTCCAAGGTACAGAACGACAGCGGTCGGGACGAACCACGTGGACGGGTCAGTCAGACGGCGCGACAGGAAATTTGGGACGCTGAGAGCGTCGGCAACGTTCCCGATGAGACAGAAACTGAGGCCGATCAGCGCGTAGACCTTTCCCAGGTAGGCGAGCCGTTCCTGCAGAAACCCGCGCGCGGCGTCGTTCGTTGACGCGTCTAGGTTTGCGATTACGTTTCGTCGGGTCCTTGTATCCTTTGGCGGACGCTGATTGTCGTCTGCAACGGACACGGCTACAAGTGCAGCTGTACGCGTCAGCTCTGCGTCGAAAGGAATGGATCGATGCGCCGTGAGATCCAGTGATCGGAGTCGACACAGATTCATTCGGACCTTCATTCAGTTCACCGCGTGTGCTCGTGGACCGGTCGCGTTGCCGGATCGGAGGAAGCGTCATTGCGATGTTTCCTCCCTCGAACTCGCTGAATTGCAGCGTTGGCAACTTCGAGGCCAACGCTAGATGCGAAACACAGTCCCGCCGAAACGCGTCATATCAGGCAGATGATATCCGCACGCCAACTCGGCGATAGAACTCGATCCGAGCGCGCGATCCAGATGAACGGTGGGTCATGCTGCTCCTTCCAGTGAGGTGTCGGAAGGTCACTGGTGTTGTCACGAACGCTCGAACCAATCGATCAGGTCGCGCCGACCGACTTAACGGTGCTCATCACAGGTGAACGGTCACAGGCAAGGCGCTGCTTGCACGTGTGCCCGGTGGCTATCACGGCGGACCTTTCACCGAAGCCGTACTCTTACTCACATGTCGCTCACGACACCGCAGGATGAGCGGTGTACGCTGCAGCGTTATATCCGGGCGGATGTCTTTCGTGGCCGCGGGTAGGCATCGAAAGCCCTTCATTGCCATGTCGGCAGTGAGGTGAGTTCAGGATGTGGACTGTCACCGCGATTGCTGCCGGAGTTTTGATGCTTTCAAGCGGCGGCTCGCCGCTCGATTCGACGCTTGGACTGGCCGAGACACGGCATGCGCCGCCAGATCTGAGGCGCACAACGCCCGATCAGGCTAAACCCTTTCTTGGATGGATAACGCTGGTCGAGGGCCCGTCGGGACCCGTCACCTTCCTCATACAGGTGAAGGTGGCCGAAGGAAGCGTCGTCGCAACCGTCAGCTCTGAGCTGATGGGCACGAACACCATTCAGGACGTCTCGAATACCGAGAACGGAATATCGCTCCGCTACACGGGTGACTTGTGGGGATATTCAGCAACAAATCTTGACGCCTCACGGGGATCAACTTCAGGCGGATTTCGCGATCATGAATCGACAGTTCGAGTTCAGCGGAATGGCCACCAAAAACCGGCAGCCAATCCTCGTTTGGGGACACTCTATTTTCAGCGTCTTCAGCGGCTGGTAATACCAGCAGCCCTACACGACAGATAATCTACTCGTCGACGATGCGCTCGATCTCGGGAGTGGGCTCTACTCCGTCGGCGGCCTCATCGTAGCCGCGGTTGTGAGGCGACCGTTTGCCCTGCCGTTCCATTTCCTGGTCGCGATCGTTGGACTCCCGGATCCGCCGGCGCTCTTCTTCGTTGTCCTCGCCGGGGATCGGAACCACCATCATGTCGTCGTCTTCGTTGTGTGCCAAGGTGAACCTCCCGGTGCCGCGTGGCACGCAAAGTATTGATCGCAGCCCGTAGTATGGCATGTCACGCGATCTCGACGGGAACGTTTGAGACCGCCCGGTGAACGTTCACTCTCGCACATCGGAGAACGGCCAGCGAGCGCCGGACGGCCGTTCAGTGCGACCTGGTGGGCGCCTGGCCTGCACTGAGCAAAGCGTACAAGCCGACTCCCTCGAGAACCTCGCGCACCCAGGTGGTGGCGCGCACTATCTTCAGCCTGCCGTTGGCCGCTATCGTCGCATTGTAAGCACGGACCAACTGGCCTACGCCTGCGGCGTCGATCGTCGAGACGCGCGCCAGGTCCAGGACGACTGTTCGAGCCCCCCCGCGAAGGATCGTATGGACGCTGTGCCGCAGTTCGCCCGTGAGCGGCGCGCGGAACGCGCCCTCGAGGGAAATCACACAAACGTCCTTCATGCAGGGCGATCGAACAATTGCCCAAGACACTTTCGGTTCATGGACGTGGCTCTCCACGTCGAAGGATTCGGTCGTCCGGTTCATGTGTGACTCGGTTTGCTTTGACCCGTACTCCAATCGTGAGACTCTAACGAGTCGTCACGCGTGATGTCCGGTTCAATTCTCGTCGAGAGGTACCAGGCGGGAGATATCCATCTCATGACTGGCCCTCGTAGTCGGGGACGTTTCAGAATAGGCAGCGGGATGCGAGAGGCTCGCTTCCTTCTTCTCCGATACGCACCAAGGACTCCTCCATTAGGACGTCAGTACCCCGTCCAGCGGTTCCCGCTGAAACCCACTGCAAGAAAACGCTGATGAGCTGGCGCGATTTGATCCCTACACTGCGGGTTCGAAGATTCTGACTACGACGAAGGGGCACTTCTCTAGCTGTGAGGCGATAGCTGCTCGAGCAACGCCAGCGCCGCGGCGGGACCATCCCAGCCGAGGACCTTGGCGTCCTTTCCTTCGAGCACGGTGGTCGCGATCACGAAATGGGCGAGCTCGTCACGTATGCGGGAGGGGAGATCGTCGATCGATGCGATGGAGCTTCCCCGCCGCGACGCGAGCGGTACCGCCACCAGGCGATCATTGCGTATGCGGCGCGACGCGTTGGCGGCATGGTTCTGCTCGACGCGAAGGATGCCCGCCGCACGACAGGCGAGGACGACACCTGGGAAGGTCGGCGTATCCCAGTAGACCAGCGCATCGACTGGATCGCCGTCAGGGCCCTTGGTGGACGGCACGAATCCCCAGTCACACGGATACGACAATCCGAGCGCGAGTGGGCGCGATATCGACATCGTCTGCCAGCGCGGCTCGTATTTCAGCTTGATGCTCGACCCACGTGGAGATTCGACGACGACGTGGAACGTCGTGCCTTCGGCGAACGTGGGAATCGTTGTGAGGTCCATGGTGATGCATTTCTCACGTGCCGATCAGGGCTCTTCGTTCAAACGCCGACGGCGCGAGGGCCGGGGTCAGCCGCGTTCCGCCGACACGCCGCCGCAAGACGTGCGCTCCTGAAGAGAGCGCGATCACGCCTGCGGTCGCCGTCGCCAACGATGGAACCACCCACGAACGGCCTATTCGAATTGCTTGCATCTGGCTTGCGATCTCCACGAGATTCTTGCGTCGAGCGAGGTAGCGCTCGTGCAGCTTGAGGGCTTCGGCTTCGACCACCTGTTTTACCAGCGTGACGAGTGCCTCCGAACCGGTTTCTGTCCGCGCCGGCATCGACGCGGGTATCTCGTCCAGGAACGTCTGGCGGTCGTGCAGATCGCCAAGAGCGTCCTGCGCCTTCTTCAAATCGCGGAGCGGCGTGTCCAGATCCGGTGTTCCGGTGGCCCTGGCTATTTCCATCGCATAACGTAATTTCTTCAGCGCGATGCGAACGCCGTGGATTCGGTTCGGGAAGTAGACTCCTGCCGCCTTGCCCATGCTGCCCAACCGCGCGTGCAGCTCCTCCACCGGCCGAGGTGAGATGCCTGCCGCGAGCTGCAGCAGCTCACGAAGGCGGCGAGTGGTGACGCGGCTGTCGTGCACGCTGGTTTCCTGACCATCACGGCAACCGGGCCACTGCGATCGCAAGGTGTCCAGCCGATCGATAAAGAGTGTGTGCGGTGTCTTCGAGTTGAACATCGTCGTGGTCTCGTCCCGTCTGGCCAGCAAACCGCTGCAACGGACGCGCCACGTATTCGTTACATGTGTGAACGGCACAGTGACCACGGCATCTCAGCCGCGAAGCGCATGGCGATCGTCATCGGTCGTGGCGATCAGCCTGGGAGGAACAATTCAGGAAGCTGCCGGGCTCCCTTCACACCTTCGTGACGCGCTGACTGACACGGTCCCATCGCCACACAGGGCCACGACCTTGCAAGTGCACCCCGCCCAACCACCGATCTATCCCGCACGCAGCGACTCTATCTCGTTCGCCCCTCAGTACGGCTCGGCCAGCATCTGTGAGCATTACAGCGCCTCGGAGGACTTCGTCGTCCGCGCCCTTCTCGAGAACGAGCGTGAGCAACGGAGGCGACGTGCGCGACAAGGCTTCAGCAAGCCCAGCGAGCGACGCGTCTGTGAGATAGTAGGCCGTCTCGCCTTCATGCATCCGCCGGAAGGCCTTCGCCAGTGTGATCCCGGCTCCATCGGCGAGTTCGAGCAGCCGCCGTTCCGTTCGAGACAAGCCGTCGTCGGTCGCCGGGTACTCTTCGAGAAAACGTGTGACGGCCGCAGCGAGGTACGGCAGTGCTGAAGTGTCGTGCCGCCGAATCTTGTCGAGTGCCTCGGGAGTCGGCTCGCGGAATGCCGCCCAGGCCTCCTTTGCGAGGGCGTACTGCCGTTCGCCGATCCGCTGCCTGGTTTCGAGCAGCGATGCGAGCTCGCCGGGCGTCAGCTCGCCAAGCCCCTTGAAGGCCGGGCGGCCGGGAAATGACCCGATGCAGACGAGGCTCACCGGCTTCGTCGCTGGGAGGCGTTGACGAATCCAGGTCATGAGCTGAATCAGGTTCAGTTGATCGAACAAATCGTGCTCGAACCAGAGAATCAGCTCCTCGTACGTTTCGTGGCGTTCGATTGCCGCTCGCCACAAGCGCAGGTCGTTCACGGGATCGAGCGACGGATCGCTCCCGCCCCAGGCTCCGTAAGTGAGCTCGCCGGGCTCTGCGAGATAACGTCGCCGGACATCGAGCAGTTCCGCGTCGTCCAGCCCGCCGGGGACGGGCCCCTCATAAAGTGGGTCCGCCCAGATCGACAACCTGCCCGGAATTCCGGCAGCTTCAATGAGGCGTGTCGTGCACGTTCCGTTCGCGACGTGAACGAAGCGAGTCTCCGTAGCGCACGTCATCTGTTCTTCCTCGACCTGATCCCCGATTGTCATCGATCCGTCGCGGCGTCGCAAAGGGGGTCATTTGGTGTCATCGTGCGACGCTCCGCGTCATGATTGAATAGGCCGGTGACCGGCCTTCCGCGCCTCGTGCGGCGTCGCTCGGCAATCTCCGGCTGGGGCGTGTATGCTGCGCAACGAATCGAGAGAAACACGCGCATCGTCGAGTACAAAGGCGAGCTCGTGTCACAGGCCGAAGGGTGGCGCCGCGAACGACGGTACCTGCCGCGTAAGCGCATCTGGATCTTCAACATCGACGAGCGCTGGGCGCGTGACGCCGCGGTCGGCGGCAATATCGCGCGCTACATCAATCACGCCTGCCATCCGAATTGCTACGTCGACATCGTCGGCTCCACGATCTGGATTCTCGCGTCGCGCCGCATCGACAGAGGCGAAGAGCTGACGTACGACTACAACACGGAAGGCATCGCGGGTATCCGATGTCGATGCCGTCCATGCTGCCGGCGGATTCTGTAGGGTCGCGGTACCCACGATCTGCGATCCTTCTCGCGCGACGAGCATCGTCTCCACGTGCTCGTCCAGGCCGGCGAGCGGCAGATGATGTCGACTTAGAAGCTCGTGGATCTGTGGCAAGTCGCGCACGTGCGCCTGCTCAATAGTCATCGCCACGTTCTATGTACGAGGTGCACAGCACGACCCGCCAGCGGCGCTGTCGAGGACGTAGAGCTCGCCGAACGCCCGTTGAAACTGCTTCCGGTCTTTGGAAGTCGCAGGTACCTGGTTCAACGCGTCGACGGCTGCGTTGACGACACTCTGAACGACGGGATCGAGTGCTCTCGACACCTGGTAGTGCATCCAAACACCATCACGTCTGGCGGCCACCAAACCGCTGCGACGCAGGTACGCCAGATGCCGCGACGCCGTTGGCTGTGGCAACCCGAGCGTGTCGTGGATGTGACAGACGCAGACCTCGTTGTTCCCCAGCAGCGCCAGGATCCGAAGCCGAGTCTTGTCCGCGAGCGCCTTAAAGACGTCTTCCAGCTGGTCGAGCGCGGCCCGACTTTTCGTGGTTGCCGTACGCGCCATATATTTGCATTGACGAATGTATCATAGAAGCCATATATTCGCCAAGACGAATATCAAGGAGCAACAACATGGACGCGATCAAGGAAGCGGTTCAGGAGAAATACGGCCAGGCCGCGATGCAGGCTCGCAGCGGGGCGAAGGCGAGGTGCGGATGCGGACCGTCCGGGTGCTGTGGGCCGGATCCGATCACCTCGGATCTGTACGATGACAGTCAGGCGGCGGCGATTCCCGCGGAGGCCTTGCTGGCATCACTCGGTTGCGGGAATCCAACGGCGCTCGCCGAACTGAAGCCGGGAGAGGTGGTGCTCGACCTCGGTTCTGGGGGAGGCATCGATGTGTTGCTGTCGGCGAAGCGCGTCGGCCCGAGCGGCAAGGCGTACGGTCTCGACATGACCGACGAGATGCTCGCGCTCGCCCGCGAGAACCAGGCAAAGTCCAGGCTGACCAATGTGGAATTCCTCAACGGAGAAATCGAGCACATCCCGCTGCCGGACAATTCAGTGGACGTCATCATCTCCAACTGCGTGATCAACCTCTCTGCCGACAAAGATCGCGTCTTTGCTGAAGCGTTCCGCGTCCTGAAGCCGGGAGGCCGGCTCGCCGTCTCGGACGTCGTCGTCAAGGGTAACGACGTGCCGGCGGAAGTCCGCAGCAGCATGGAGCTCTGGGTGGGCTGCGTGGCCGGCGCACTCGAGGAGAACAGCTACCGGAAGGGACTGGACCGCGCGGGCTTCGAGCATATTGACGTCGAGCCCACACGAATCTATCGCGCTGCTGATGCCAAACAGTTCCTGGATGAAGCAGGTCTCGGGGACGAGGCCGTTCTATCACAGATCGACGGACGCTTCATGAGCGCTTTGATCCGCGCGCGCAAGCCGGTCGCGGCTGCGAAGCCGTGTTGTGGACCGACTTGCTGCTCCTAGAGGTGCTGACGAGGGGAGGGCGAGGCGGCCATCGAAGCCGTACGTCCCTCACTCGTGTTGACCTGCAGCCGGAGCCGACCTCGGAAGAGACCGTCACGGTCGTGGCGACCACTCGTGCGAACAAGCGGCTCGAAGACCAGCCGATGTGCGTCGAAGTGCTGGCGCGCGAGGAGATCGAGGAAAAGATGCTCATGACGCCCGGGGACATCGTCATGATGCTGAACGAGATGGGCGGTATGCGCGTGC
>Ga0114129_10008903_pt1 | contig 14312 bp, 14 predicted proteins | sample RhiMetdeltSRZDD1_FD_80071 | JGI IMG/M metagenome (GOLD analysis project Ga0114129, IMG submission 80071) | Populus rhizosphere microbial communities from Tennessee, USA - Rhizosphere MetaG P. deltoides SRZDD1 (version 2) (version 2) | ecosystem: Host-associated > Plants > Roots > Rhizosphere >... | reverse complement strand
GACAAATACAACTTGAGATGCTGAAGGATGCGAAGTTGCGGCATCCGCACTACTGGGGAAGCTTCATCCAGTCGGGAGAATGGGCTAACCTTGATGGCCAGAGGTGAGTGGTCATTAAGCAAGTAAACACTAAAACTATAGACAAGAAGGTCATTAAGCACTTCCAGCGTCTCGCACGGCAGCAGAAATTAGCCGGACCCGATGATTCGATCTCTCTCTCTCATCTTATTGATTGCGTTGCCGATGGGATTACTGATTCTGGAATGGAGCCGCTCTCGCCGGGACATGGCTCAGGTAACACTGAATGTTGCAGAATGGCAGCGAAAGTATGAAGAAAAAGAGCAAGCTGCCCGCGATCTGATTAAGGAGATGCAGGCGCGAGATCAACAACTGTCAGCGCAGAGGGATCGGTTTGCCGCACAATCTGAGGGTAAAAGAGAAGGTCGTTTGCGTCCGGCTAATGGAATGGAGAAAGCAGCGGCCCACCAAGTGGCCGTGCCAGTCTTTGCCTTGCACGCCACGAGAAGTGACGGCCCCGACTTGCCTCGGCCCGCCCATCAAATTACGCTCCCATCCCCACCGAAACAGATTATCCTCTTACTTGAATTGGGACCCGATACGGTTTTTCAATCCTACCGGGTTGCCATCTCGGCGGCTAACGGCCGGAGCATATGGAGAGAGAGTCAACTGACGCCGAGCTCTAATGACACCCTTGCTCTCGGTTTCAACTCCAGCCTGTTCAAGTCGGCTGATTACCTGCTTACGCTTGAGGGACTCACCACACAAGGGCGCTATGTCCTGATTGCCTGGCACACCTTCCGTGTAATCACTCGGTAAGTGATCTTCTACATTGCGCCTCGCCGTCGTCTTCGGAACCAATTAATTTCTCCAGCCTTTATTCCAGAAATATTCCAAAAGACAATGAAATAGTTTCAACTCTAGCCGTACTTTATGGTGGAAAGAAGCTACTAGATCGTGACGGCGAAGTAAGCGACCGTGCGGGGCGTTATGGCTAATTACGTCACACGAGAATGGTGAAATCGCCGCCGTAACGGATATATGCTTTCAGAAGCAGTGACGATTCATCTGTTGGCGAGGCGCGCCGCCTTTAATCGGATTACGCAACAAGGTATACCCGACAACTACAAGGTGTAAAAGCGCGCCAATTGTCGTGGTAGTCTCTTTCGTTTTCGATTAATGCGACAAAGCGTACTCGAGCGCCAGATTGGGACTCGAGAAGCGGCAGTCCGCCCTAATTCATTGTCGCTCAACCTACTATATTTTAAACGCCCGGATCTCGAGTTAGTTGAAGGCTGTGCAAATAAAGACCGTTTGCCTGCGTTACTGTCGCTAACCCTCACCAGGGCCTTTGTTGTCGGCCTCTGGCAAGCGAGTGTAAAAGCGCTGAAACTGAAGAAACCTGGCTATCCGCCAAAGAGCGTCTTCCGTCGCGGACTCAATGTCTTGTATCGTTTAGTGGCCAACCTCGAACGCGCTTCGACCTTGTCCTCTGGCGGAACGTTATCAAACTTTTGCCCAGTAGTTAGGTCCTCACGTCTCATTATTTTCAAGCGACTCTTATTCGCACAGCCTTCAGTGGGTTGACGCTTTAATAAGGCAAGGAGAACAGCTCGGTATGAACGTTATGAAACCGTGGTTTGCTTTACAGACGAGGCCGAGAAATGAACAGAAAGTAGGTAATATGCTCAGGCAAAAGGGCTATGAGTGTCTGGCGCCAACATATCGCCAGAGACGGAAGTGGTCAGACCGTACAGTAGAAATTGATTTACCTCTTTTTCCTATGTACGTTTTCTGCCGCCTCGGTCCCTCGGTGCTGGGTAAGGCAGTTTCGACTTCCGGGGTGGTCAAGATAGTCGGATTTAATGGGAAGCCTGCAGAAGTGGCCGTAGAAGAGATCAACGCTTTACAGCTTCTGATGCAAAGCAATCTTTTACGAGAGCCCTGGAAATATCTCAGTCATGGAACGCAAGTCCTGGTAGAAACAGGCCCTTTGGCCGGAGTTCAGGGAGTTATATGCCCGAGCGAAAATGGAAGGCGATTGATCATTTCCATAACCTTATTGCAGCGGTCGGTGGCTATCCAGCTCGATGAGGACACGGTGATCTCAGTAACGGCAGATCCTAGGGAGAGCAGAACCAGGCTTAGTCTTGAATCAGACTTCGCGGCTAGGCTCTTAAGAAGAACCTGATTTAACTGCACAGAACGGCGCATGACGGCTGGCCGCTTGAATGTGTCACTATCGAATGTTTGGATTTTGATTTAAAGGAGATACTTATGAGCTTGCACGATCCAGATAGAGAAGATACTACAATCTATAAGGTAGTTGTGAACCACGAAGAGCAATACTCCATTTGGCCGGACTATAAGGAGATGCCGCTCGGCTGGAAGGATGTAGGAAAGAGCGGTCTCAAACCGGAGTGCCTGGCCTACATCAAAGAAGTATGGACCGACATGAGACCACTAAGCTTGCGGAGGAAGATGGAGGAGATGGCAAAAAATCCTCCCCCTCCCCCTCCTCTTCCCGATCCGAACAGACCTCGTGAGAAGAGTCTTGTCGAGAAGCTTTGTGAAGGCGACCACCGGGTAGAGGCCAGCCTGCGACCGGAAAAGACGGCCAAAGCCCTCAAAGACCGGATCGATATGGGATACGTCCACATCAAGTTCACCGAGACGAAGGGCGGCACCGAACTCGGAGTCAGACTTGATCGGGATATCTTGGACTTGAGTCAGGCCGATTTTGAGCACCAGTCGGGCACGGCGCATCTGGAGGGGGAACTGACGCTCGACTTTGCCAAAGTACGATGCGTCGCAGACATCGATCTGAAAACGCTTGCCGGCAAAGGGCATCTGGTGCGTGTGTAGCTGAAAGCGTGTGTTATAGACGGCCGCATCAGATTCTCGATGTGGCGTTTCGCGAAGATGATTCGCGTGTTCGAGTCAGCTCAGGTGAAGGAGTTCGACGGCGTCGATGACGCAAAGGTGTTCGCCGCCAAGCGTAAGAACAACTTCGACCGGGTCGTGCTAACGCAGGAAGACAACGAGGGGCAAAAGATGGTCGTGAGATATGTCGACGGTCTGTAACACGAATACAGACCATCTAAGCTGGCGAAGGTTTCGAAAGGGCGGCCGATAACGGACCGCCAGTCGGGGTTGGTTTGAGGTAGTCTCACTTTAGCGGACACGAGTGTTGCTTAGCAGTCGTGTCCTTTCCTGGCCTTCGACCAATGTTTTCTCTCGCTTCTGTTCTTTGATAATAAGCTCGCTCACAGTCCTCCGGACTCTGATAGCCCAAGGCCGAGCGCTGGCGCATCCGGTTGTAGTAACTCTCGATGTAAATGAAGGTCTCCATTCGCGCATTCTTGACATCTGCGAACGCACCGCCCTCGAGCAGTTCCGCCTTGTATCGCGAAAAGAGGCTCTCGGCATGCGCGTTGTCATATGTCTCGTTAGCGCAGGTCATACTCTGCTCGAATCCGTGTTGATCGAGCGTCCTTCGAAACTCGGCGTCCACATATTGCCCGCCGCGGTCGGAATGAACGATCAGCGCTGCCGGCGGGCGCTCGCGGAGAATTGCTTTCTTGATCGCCTCGATGACCAACTCCGCCGTCATGGAGCCGGCGACTTGCCATCCGGCGATCTTACGCGAAAACAGGTCCATCCAGGTCGCCAAATACGCCAAACCCCCGCCTTGTAACGGCAGGAAGGTGATGTCGCCGACGATCGCCTGACGCGGACGATCCACGTTGATCGCTCTTTCCAAGATCAGATTCGGGCTCATCCGCTGGCCATGCCGGGAGTCGGTCGTGCGGGGCACAAACCGCCGCGGTCGTATCGCCTCCAACTCCAGTTCTCGCATCAGACGAATATGCTCGACCCAATGCCAGTCCAGCATATACAGAGAACACCAATGATTGATGAGAAGGCTGCTAAGCGTAAAAGCCCCGCCAGGCGAGGGCGCCTGAACAAAGACTGGCCAATCAAGGTCTACACCTATGATTGCTGGCTGCAAGAAAAGCCGCCCCAGGCGCTCTGGGATACGGCGCATGAGATGCGGCGGCTGTGGAACGACTTCACCGCGATCTTTCGGAAGACCCTCGCTGAGGATAAGAAGGACGAAGCCGGCAAGCCGCTACTCTCGAAAGAAGAACGCGCGATCCTCTGGGCGCCGATCAACACGAAATCTCTACGTGAGATCGCCAAGCAGCGCAAGGAAAAGCTCGATGCGGGCTGTCGTGAGACCGTCGCCGTTCGCTTTTTGACCACGGTCGGTAACTGGCGCAAGAATCCGTCCCGGTTTGGCCCACCACGATTTAAACGGGCCGATGACATGAATGCGATTAGCATTCCTCTCGTCTATAACGAGGGCAAATCGGCGGAGTGGCTGATCGGCGGCGAGGGCACATCCTCAATCCGTGATACGCGCAGCCTCAAGACCGAAGCGCCAGAAGAGTATTTGAACAACGGCCATTTCTGCGTAGGCATTACGCGTGAGCGATTGAATCTGCACGTCGCCTATGGCGGACGCTCCGGCCGGAAGAAATATTATTTACCCGCCGGATGTCGTATCAAGCAGGTCGCGCTCTGTGGCAGGCGGAATTCAGCGTTCAGTTGGTCATGGTCATTTCAAGTCAGACTGGAACATCCGCCCGATCCTGCCCGCCGACCAACTGGCCGGGTCTGCGGCTGGGATTCCGGCGGCTGGCGACTGATGGACGGCTACATACGTCTGGGCGTGATCGCAGACAACGCTGGCCATTTCTACGAACTTATGGTCCCGCTGGCGATCGGCGCCGCAAGTCGGAGAATGCGGCGGGAGAAAGAGTACTGCCACAAACAGGGCTGGGAGTGCAGCAAGCCGATGACCTTTGACGACGCTGATGCCCTCGACGCGAGCTACGGCGCGACGCTGGAAGCCTGCAAGACGCAAGTGCGCAAAATCTTCGAGGAAGAGAAAGAGGGCTGGCCAGCCGATGCTAGAATGATAATGTCAGGGATCGTGGAAGATGAACGTGACGATCCGCGCCTTCGAGATCCACGCTTATAAAGCCAAGCGAAACGCACATCGCCAAATCGCCGCCTGGTTGAACGCGTTTGACGTTATTGCTTGGGAGGGCGATCTGGGCCTCAAGCAGATGGCCGAACAAGCCGGCAAGAAGAAACAGAAGCGCAAAGAGACGAAGGAAGAGACCGGTCAATGGAATGAGCGCACGCCTGAAGAGCGACGGTTTGAAGCCTCACAAAAATACCGACAGATCGCCGGCCAATACGGGATACGAGAATTCGTGAAGCAGAAGCATGAATCACGGCTCCAAAACGAGAAGGCTGCATATTCTACGCAGACCTGCCCGGAGTGTGGCGGCGCTATAGAGCCAGGTTGCAGGCTCCTGCTCGTGTGTGAGAAGGGCCATGTCAGGGATCAAGACGTAACTGCCGCTCTCCACTTTCTCAATAAGATAGAAGGGGTCGCAAGTATCACGGTTCCGCCTGTTGATATTCCGGCGCATTTGCGCCCGTACTTGCGGGTGATGGATGCAAGTGAAGTCAGACTTGAGCTTGCCGGAAAGCGGTGACTGCAGACTGGTCGTGCGAATGCGCACGGCACCACGACGTCGAGCTGTGGCCCGTGTCGCTATTGCGTGACTGCAGACTGGTCGTGCGAATGCGCACGGCACTTGGCCTGATGGAGGCCGAAGATGCGGCCAATCTGCGTGACTGCAGACTGGTCGTGCGAATGCGCACGGCACCTGTTGAAGGCGGTGGCAAAGAAGAGATTCGCGCATAACTGCAGACTGGTCGTGCGAATGCGCACGGCACTGGATGGGCGTGCGGTCGGGAAGGTTCTGGCGCAATTTTCGAAAGAGGGCAGACTGAGTCTATTTCGACTTCTCCTTACGCAGCAAGCACGGCTTCCCATACTTGCAGGATCATGGCTCCCGGACGAGTGATCTCCGATGTGTCGAACTGCCCTTTTTTGATTTTGTTTGCCAACTCAATTCCACTCAACGTTACTTGCGCATTCCCGAATGAACCGCACCGGGATTCCCGGAGACTCCAATTCTTGAGAGGATGGAGTCATGAAAACAACAACCAAGTATTCACCGGAGTTCCGTGAACGGGCTGTTCGAATGGTATTGGATCACCAGACTCAACGAAAACCGTCTCCGGGAATCCCGTGGCGATTCAATGCGCTTCAAGAAAGGTTGAAGAGGAGCCCCTATGAACAATGATTTGCTTTACCTTCGCGCGAATGTCCAGGTCGAACCGCTGTTCGATAACTGGTATGCCTGGTCGCATTTGATTCCTCCTGCCACCGCAGCCAGGAATCTGACGGAGCGTCACCTGAAGATCATGGATTCTTATATCAATGCGCCGCAGGTGCATGCGAACGCGGTTAAGAATCCCAAGCTGCTCGGGGGACCGTTCATCGATTACGGCGGGAAGCGGGTCGATGAGATCAAGGGATTGCGAGATCAGACGAAACGGACGCGGCCCCATTTAATCGAACTCTCCGACGCCATCACCGCGCTAGACGAGACTCTGCGGACGCAAGCCAAAGGTTTCTCGTTGCAGCCGCTCTATTCGCTGGTGCCGGACATTTTGAAAGGCTACGTCGAGCTCGTTTACGACCTCAACCACAATCCGAGCTTTCGAATCATCGAGCCGCTGCTTTATCGCAGCCATTATTACGACCGCTCCGCCCAAAGCCTGATGTTGTCAGTAGTGACCGAGGATGAACGCCCGTTTCTGCTGAGCACTCCGCGACTTGAATCGGACACGCATTTTCATCTGCGAGCGCCTTTCGACGATGAGGTTGTGGACGAACTGTTTCGGCTGAAATCGTCTCCACGCCCCTGGCGCGAGATTAAAGAGATGCTGAAGGTAGAGGAAGGATCGGAACGCCTGGTCCGATCCTTCCTTACGCCCGAACCGCCGCCCCCTTACCAGCCATATCGAGGGCGGGGGGTACGTTGGCGATATTTCGGCCATGCCTGCATCCTGCTGGAGACGCCGGACGTCAGTATGCTGTTCGACCCGGTCCTGAGTTATACCTATGAGTCGAATGTTTCGAGATACACCTACCAGGACCTACCCGATTCGATCGATTATGTCATCATTACCCACAACCATCAGGACCATGTTCTGTTCGAAACCCTCTTGCAGCTCCGGCATAAGGTTAAGAATATCATCGTGCCCTCCTGTTCCGGCGGGTTCCTGCAGGATCCTTCATTGAGACTGATGTTCAAGCAGATCGGTTGCCGCAATGTGATCGAACTGGACGAGATGGAGGGGGTGGAATGGGAGAATGGCTCGATCACGGCCCTGCCTTTTCTGGGCGAACATTCCGACTTGAATATCCGTTGCAAGGCGGCCTATCTGGTCCGGGTCGGTAACCGCGCCCTGTTGTTCGCTGCCGACTCCTGCAATATCGAACCACGGTTATACGACCACCTCTACCATGAAGTGGGCAACGTGGATGCCGTCTTTCTAGGGATGGAGTGTGATGGGGCGCCGCTCACCTGGCTTTACGGTCCGCTGCTGACTAGGAAGATAGAGCGGGCCATGGATGAATCCCGCCGCCTGGCCGGTTCCAACTACGATCAGGCCATCGGTCTCGTCCGGCGATTCAACAGCCAGTCGGTTTTCGTCTACGCCATGGGGCAGGAGCCATGGCTGGGTTATATCATGAGCCTCAAATATACCGAACAATCCCGCCCGATAATCGAATCGAACCGTCTCATCGATGAGTGCTCCAGACATGGAGTATGCGCCGAACGACTATTCGGAGAGCGAGAGATTCTGATTGAGGATCTCGGCTGAAAGTGCGGGTCGGCGGATCCGGCGGCGACAAAAGAGCTCCCGCCGAAAGCCGACCGGGGAGGAAGCGTCATGACTATCATCATCGAGGCTGTAACCAACGATGAAGGCCGGGCCGCGATGCGGTGGGTCCGGCGAGAAGTCTTCGAACTAGAGCGAGGAATCGAGCTTCGCTCTCCTTGGAGTAATGGACAGGTAGAGGGGCAGCTAACCCGGCTCAAAAGGTTGAAGCGGCAAATGGACGGGCGAGCCAATCTTGATCTGTTGAAAGCGCGCGTCTTGCACAAAGGCTGAGTGGCGGAGCCCAACTGCTAAGGATTTAGCCCTGCTTCACCAACCAGTTGGCGCGTTATCTGCGCGGCCTCGGGGTGGGGCCGGAAGCGCTGGTGGGGATCTGTGTCGAACGAAGTGTGGAGATGATCGTCGGATTAATGGGTATCCTCAAAGCCGGGGGCGCATATCTACCTCTCGACCTGGCGTATCCTGCCGACCGGCTGCGCTTGATGTTGGAGGATGCGGAGCCGTTGGTGGTCTTGACGCAAGAGCGACTATTGGAAGCGCTGCCGAAGTGTTGGGAAAAGACCATGTGCTTAGACCGAGACTGGTCGCTGGTGGCTGGCAGTGTGACGATAACCCGACGCCGCAAGTGAAGGGCGGGAATCCGGTTTATGTCATATACACTTTCGGTTCCACAGGTCACCGCTACCCAACATCTTCGCCGCTGAGGCACAGCGAGCCCCTGGCCCACGCTGATGCCGGCATCGTCAAATTATTGGTTTGACCACTGTAACCTGAAAAATACGGGGATCCAGATAAATTGGGCGACGTTTCGCGCCCCAGTGATAAGATATTATGGAAAGGGCAATCATTATTACCTGGCCTTCGTGATTCTGATGTTAAAGAACGTCGTAGAAATACTGACTTAAAGTAGAAATACTGACTTAAAGTTGATAACACGCTCTAGGGATCGGCAGCGATCAAAGTGAGAGGTCCTTACGTGCATCCTCAAATACTCGCACAGCACAGAAGTAAACGCCAAAATATCATTGGCATCTCCGCTGGTTATCACGATTCCGCGTGCTGTCTGCTGCAAGACGGTGAGTTAGTAGCAGCTGCGCAGGAAGAGCGGTTCTCGCGGATCAAGAATGACAAATCGTTCCCCAAGCAGTCGTTCCGATATTGCCTGCAGGCGGGAGGCCTCACAATCTCCGACATTTCTTGCGTTGCTTACTATGAAGACCCGATCCTGAAACTTGGTCGTCAGATCTGGATGGCGCTTAACGACGAGACACCGCAGGGACGTAGGGAAGCGATTCTGGAAAGGATTGTAAGTCCGCGGCCCGAGACAGTCATCCGGAGATCGCTTGGGTATCAAGGAAGGATCGAGGTTACCGATCACCACCTTTCGCATGCCGCTAGCGCGTACTACTTCTCCGGGTTTCCGGACGCCGCCATCTTGACTGTTGATGGCGTCGGGGAGTGGCCGACGACAACATACGGGTCCGGCCGCGGGCTTGAACTCAACAGGTTCGAACAAGTTGATTTCCCGAATTCGCTAGGGCTGTTCTATAGTACGATTACAGCCTATCTCGGCTTCGAAGTGAATGAAGGCGAATACAAGGTGATGGGATTGGCGCCTTACGGCAACCCTACCTTTGTGGATCAGCTCAGCAAGTTGATCCAGGTAGGTCTGAAGGGCGACTATAAACTGGACCTCAGTTATTTCGCTTTCATGCGCCAGGACCGCATGTACTCCGACGAGTTCGTTGCTCTCCTCGGGCAGCCACCGAGGTGTCCGGAATCCGAAATCACGCAGTTCCATATGGATGTGGCGAGGAGCGCCCAGGTTTTGTTGGAGGACATTCTGCTTCAAAAGGTTCGATATCTTCACAGCAGAGTTCCATGTGAGAACCTTTGCATGGCCGGGGGGGTAGCGTTGAACGTTGTTGCGAACAGCAAATGCTTGAAAGCAGGGCCATTCAAGCGACTTTTCGTACAGCCGGCGGCCGGTGATGCAGGCGGCGCTCTAGGCTCAGCGGCCATCGCGCATGTCCGACTCACGGGGGACTGGCCCTCGCGAGGAAATCTGAAGCATGTTTATCTCGGGCCCAGCAGCGCGCCTGGCGAAGTAGCGCAAATAATGACCTCATCTTCCGCGCCTTTCCGCGATTTTCGGAATGACGAACCCTCCCTGATCCGGTATACCGTAGACCGGCTGGTTGAAGGGAAGGTTATCGGCTGGTATCAGGGCCGAATGGAATTCGGGCCGCGAGCCCTCGGAGCGCGCTCCATTCTCGCCGATCCTCGAAATCCCGAGATGCGGGATCGGATCAACGAACTGGTGAAGATGCGCGAAAGCTTCCGTCCATTCGCGCCAGCAATCATGGAGTCTATGGCGGAAGAGCATTTCGACCTGGACCATCCCTCACCATTCATGCTTGAGGTTTGTCAGGTAACCAGTCGTCTGCCTCTTCCGGCCATCACCCACGTGGATGGTTCAGCCCGTCCTCAGACGGTCTCTCGAGATAGCAATCCCCGGTTTGTAGCATTGCTGGAAGAGTTCTATCGTCGCACCGGTTGTCCGATTCTTCTCAACACCTCATTCAACATGCGAGGCGAACCCATTGTGTGCTCTGCGATCGACGCCGTGAACTGCTTTGTCCTGAGCGGCATCGAAGTGCTGGTATTGGAGGATTTCATCATAGAGCGCTCAGGAATACCACCGCTTTGGGATTTGCAGGCAAGGCAGATGGATATGCGCAAGCAGGACTCCGGCGTAGGTCATCTCATCTACACTCTGTTTTGACTCTATGGATCGAAGATTCAGTTTTATCCCACACGCTGACAGCTCGCTTAAGGCGATGGCGAATCGTTTGGCTCGGGTAGCCGCATCAGAGGAGGCGGCAAGCGCTTTGCGGGAACTGAAAATGTCCCGTGTTTTCGCGAGTCAGGAGAACGGCGGCTCCACTCGAATCGCAGACGCGCAAAGACAAAATCCCTTACCCTCGCAGGACGATTGCCGGTACATCGGAATATGGGAAAAACAAAGTGACTCCGGCCACTTTGTTCGCCGGACCGATATGTTCAATGAATGGCATCTTTGGGCCAATGTCGGGCGGATACCCGTCAAGCGGGCGAAACGCCGTGTGGTTCTCATCGGAGAATCGGTGGCCCGCGGCTACCTCTTCGATCCGCAGTTTACTCCTGCCAAAGCGCTCGAGAGCATCCTCGTCTCTCAGTTGGGACGGGCAGAGGTCGATATCGTCGACCTTGCGAGAACTAACATGCATCTGGAACAGATGAGCGCGCTGGCGCAAGCGGCGCTCAGACTCCAACCTGATGTGGTCATAGTCTTCGCAGGAAACAACTGGCTCAGAGACCGATTCCGGAATACCGACGTTCCCGAGCTGGCCGCTGCTGTCCGAGAGTCGGGCATCGCAGGCCTCAAATGTGTGATGGAGGCAAACTACAAGGAGTCTATCGGTAACGTGGTTCGTGACATTCGCACGCTGTACGAAGCGAATCGGGTACCCCTGGTCTGGATCATGCCGGAGTTCAACCTGAGAGACTGGCGGGACCCGGGCACAAACGCGCCTTGCCTGCCGGACGGCGGTAACTGGGAATGGTTGGAACAATGCGCAAACGCGCGCAGAGCGCTCGCGAATCGTGATTTCGTGAAGGCGTCAGATTGCGCGGGAAAGATGGTCGAACTAGACCAGGGGACCAGCGCAACGGGTTTCTATATTCTCGCCGCATGCAGTCAAAGCATCGGGGATGTGGAGCAGACACGATCCCACCTGGAGTCGGCGCGGGACGCGCTTATCTGGAGCCCGTTCGTGAAGACGCCCAGACCTTATACGATTACACACAAGACATTGCGTGAAGAGCTGATGAAAGACGGTGAAAACCTTGTGGACTTGCCGCAGCTATTTCACGCCCACGCAGGCGCGATTCCGGACCGACGTCTATTTCTCGACTACTGTCATCTCACTGCGGAGGGCATACAGGTCGCCATGGCTGCGGCCGCATCGCGCGTTCTCCGCCTATTCACTGGAGTCACATTCCCGTGGCGTACCCTCGCGCGGCAGAGCGCCGCACCCGCTCAGCGCGTTGAAGCAGAGGCGATGTTTTTGGCCGCTATCCACAACGCCCACTGGCGCCAGCCCTATGAACTGGTCCGCTACTTCTGCGGGCGCGCTCTGGAGTTGTCCCCGGACTTGGCCAATGCCATGCCCCACTTGATAGACATTCAGACGAGACGGACTCCCGAGTTGATGTGTAAGTCGGCGGAGAGAATCGTGGAGCTGCCGTTTCCTACGATTCGACAGTACCTCCTTCGGTTGAACTATCGCCAGTTCGATAGGGTTCTGCTGGACGCCGTAGTCGACTCACTCGCTGCGATCGGAGTAGATCGACGCGCGCATTTGGACAAGCTCAGAATCGAAGAGCGCAGCGTCGCACGCTGTCCTGTCGAGTTAGTTGACCCTTATTACGCATTCTCATGCGAACAACAGCTGGCCCAGCCAGGAGTGCTGATAGAGAAGATGCCCTTTGAAGTCATCCAGGCTGACTATTACAAAGCCTACTCACCGGAATCGAAGTTCGTGTTTGTTGGCGAATCGGGAGTAGCGCTGTCCCTGGTTCTGACCTGCCGTTTGCCTGTCGGAGCGACCGAGGAGGGCTCCGTCTCAGTAGAGCTGAACGACCGTAGCATAGTTGAGGCGCCGATTGGGACCGAATGGCAGAGCTGGGAAATCGCTGTGCCTGTCGGGGCCGTCAAGAGTGGCATAAATGAAGTTGTCGTTCGTTGGCCGTTACAGGACTTCCGGGGGATAGAACAGTTGGAGGCAGCGGCCGACGATCTGCTCGCGGGTTTCCTCCCAGAGTTCTATCCGGTCTTTGGTGAAATACACTCGTTCACCGTGTCGCGTCGGGTTCCCGTCGGCGCAGCGAATGTGTAGCGATGGGATAAGGCTCAGCGCCGCATCTGGACGGCGCGAGCATTCATTTTGACAAATGGCGCAAATATTATTCCTCGTTGATTTCGAAGAGGGGCACATACTGGCCACGATGTCCTTGAGCAAAACACTGGCGGCGCGTGGACATTCCATCCTATACGTGGGGCTTCCGGACGCTGAGGATACAGTTGTTAGCCAGGGCTTCCTATTCCATCCGATAATGCGGGACGTGTTTCCCAAGGGAAGCAGGCGCACGCTGCAGCAGCCCCGAGCATCCACTCAGGGGCTCTGTTTTGCCCGCTGTGTCAGCGGTGAGTTACTTGATGATCTGATCAGCGAGTTCAAGCCGGATGTGGCCGTCGCACTTTCATTCTACTATCTCGAAGCCCTGGCGATTCATTACCGCTATGGCCTTCCAATGGTATTCTTCACACCCGACTTGCGGCCGATGGACCGGGCGGAAAGCGCCTCATCCGTCATCGATAGCCTCATGAACAAGACCTTCGGTCTCTCCGAATTCGTCGACATGCTGCGTCGGGCAGGAGTTTCTATCCGATCCCTGGCTGACGTGGTCGCGCCACTGCTGAAGATGCCTGAACTCATCGCTCTCCAAGGAGTTTTGAAGCGCCAGGAGTCCGCCAGGACGCGTCCGTGTACTACATTGGCAGCGGGGTCGACATGCAGCGCCAGGAGTCGAGTCGTTCCTGGCAGGATCTGGCTGGCGATAAGCCTCTGATTTACTGTTCACTCGGGAGCCAGTGCCGCCTTCGACCCGACGTCAGCACGCGATTTTTCAATACCACACTGCAGGCGTTGGCAGGGCGGCCGGATTGGTTCCTTGGTGATGAAATAGATCTCAGGCTCTTCCAGGATCGGCGCGCCTAGCATCGTACATCGAGTCCAAGCGGACTCTCGTTTAAGGGGCGGCCGCACATTTGACTGCCCGGCGAGCCAGGCAGTCGGCAACGCGGTCTCAGTTAGCTGAGGGAAATAAATTCATGTGGGCATTCTTCCGAGAGCTGCGTTACGGAATTCGCATGCTGACGAAAACCCCGGGATCCAGCGCCATGGCCGTGCTGGCTCTAGCGTTGGGGATTGGAGCCACCACGCAATCTTTCACCATCGTCAATACCGTTCTGATCAAGCCGCTTCCCTATCAAGACTCAGAGCGACTGGTCGTGATCTGGAAAAAGACGCCGACTGAGGACCGGGAACTGGTCCCGCCCGCCGATTTCCTCGATTGGCGGAGGCTGAGCCAGTCATTCGAAAACGCCGCGGCCATTCGCTTCTGGCCGGTCAGCGTTACGGAATCTGGAGAACCCGAGCAGGTTCGAGGATGGCAAGTCTCGGCCAGCTTTTTCGAAACGCTGGGCATGAAAGCGGCCTTGGGCCGCACCTTCCAGGCGGACGAAGATCAACCGGGGCGAGAGCATGTGGTCGTTCTAAGTCACAGGTTCTGGCAGCAGCGCTTCGGTGGCGCTCCCGGAATCATCGGCCAGGAGACAATGCTCAACCAGG
>Ga0114129_10008902_pt1 | contig 14313 bp, 9 predicted proteins | sample RhiMetdeltSRZDD1_FD_80071 | JGI IMG/M metagenome (GOLD analysis project Ga0114129, IMG submission 80071) | Populus rhizosphere microbial communities from Tennessee, USA - Rhizosphere MetaG P. deltoides SRZDD1 (version 2) (version 2) | ecosystem: Host-associated > Plants > Roots > Rhizosphere >... | reverse complement strand
TGATCGGACGTGCCGAAACGCTGTCGCGTCACGCCCCAGCCGGCCAGGCCGGCGGCCAGCGCGGCCAGCACGCCGACGCGCACGACGCGCACGACGCGCGCGATGGAGGTCACCGTGAGTCAAGAATACACGCTATAGTGAAATCGCTTGGACCTGAAGCACCTGTTGAAGCGCGGTGCACTGCTCGCCGCCGCAAACTGGCAAACCGTTGCCATTCAGTTCCTCGCGCAAACCACTTTCCAGGTCCTGCTGGCCGTGCCGATCATCGGAGCCGCGATCCTCGTTGCGGTCCTGCTGGGAGCGGACCTCGGGGACCTGCTGCAGGGAAGCCTGCGCGAAATCTTCACCACGATTGCGAGCACGCTGTTGTCCGAGCCGGTGGCGCTCGTCGCATTCATGACCGCGTTCACGCTCGTCCTGCTCGGCGGTTCCGTGCTGATGTTCGCGGTCAAGGGTGGGACGGTGGACGTGCTGGTCGCCGCCAACGCGGCGGCACCACCGATCGAGCGTGAGCCGTTGACGGTTGCCGTTCTTCGGAGCGCTTCGCGCTTCACCCTCCAGCGATTCATGGCCGGTTGCGCGCGGCTCTTTCGTCCGTATCTGACGCTCGGTGCGGGACTGATGATGGTGTACGCGATCTCGGTGGGGAGTTATCTCAGCTTCGTGGTTTATGGCTACCGTGCGGCCGGAGATCGGTTTCTGATCATCGGCTGGACGTTCCTCGCGGCGGTCGCGGCCGCGCTGCTCGTGGTCTGGTTTACGGTGGTGAACCTGCTGTACCTGCTTCTGCAGATTGCGATGGCGGTCGACGGACTTGGACTGACGGATGCGGTCCGCGCGGCATCGCGCTTCGTACGCTCGGAATTCCGCGATCTGGCCGGTGTGTTCCTCGTCGTGCTCGGCCTGGTCGTGGCCGCAACGCTCGCGTCTGCGTTGGCCTGGTCCGGCGTGGGTCTGATCGCCTTCGTGCCGCTCGTCGGTCTCGCGGTGTTCCCGCTACAGCTCGTCGCGCTGCTCGTGCGGGGCATTGTGTTCGAGTATCTGGGCCTGACCGCGCTGGGCGCTTACGTCACGCTCTATCAAGGCTACGCGGCCCGCAGAGCCGACGCGCGCGATGGATCGCGGGCGAGGTCGCCGCTGGAACATCCCGCGTGAATCGCGTTATTGCGGTGTCGCCAGCGTAGGCAATGGAATCGGCGGGTTGGGCAGCGTCAGCGGCGAGCTCGGGGGCTCGAGGCTGCGGGTGACCAGAAGCGCGGCCGCGCCCGCCTTGATGTCGTGGGTGACGACGAGGAGAGTCGGCAGGCCGGTCGCCGCATTCTCGACCACATGGGTCCCCGCCGCAATCTCGGCCGGCGCCGACAACTCGCCGGCCGCCGTCCCATCGGCGATCTTGAAGGCACGCACCGACGACGACTGACCCGCGACGACAATCGTTCCGCCAATCGCCGCAGGCGACCACGCGGGCCTGAACGGCAGTGCGCGCAGCCACTGCTGTCCACCGCTTTTCCGGTCGAGGGCACGAAGCACGTTGTCTTGTGCCACGAGATAAACGTTGTGCTCGTCTGACGTCGCCACGCCGACGATGTCGCCGCCAACTCGCCAGCGCCAGTCGACGCGTCCGTCGCGCGCCATCAGACAATAGAAGAAGCGGTCCTTCGCGCCGACATACAGGCGGTCGTCGAGCGCCAGGATTTCGTTCGGGGCGCCGCCCAGCCGGCGCTCCCACACCGGGGTGCCGTCCGCCACATGCAGGGCGACGACGCGCCCGTTCTCCGTTGACACGTACACACGGTCCGCGGCGAGCGCCGGTAACCCGTGGGCCGGCGATCCGAGATCGCGGCTCCAGATGAGGTGACCGTCGGTCGCGCGAAACGCGAGCACCGATCCGGCGGACGTCGACACGACGAGCCATCCGTTGTCCCACACGGGGCGCATCGCCAGCGATTCGGTGAAGGGCAGTTGCCACGCGATGGTCCCGTCTTCGACATGAAGCGCCGTGAGCGTCGCCGGCTCCACCAGAAAGAGCAGGCCATCTCCCACGGCGGGCTCCCGCTGCGGCCGGCCGTTGGCGATCCACTGCTGCGCTCCCGAGAGCAGCTCGTAGCACACGACGCGATCGCCCTCGATCGAAAAGAACACGCGCGTGGCGTCGTACGCGGGAGGTACGGTGATCTGGTTGTTGAGAGCGAGCGTCCAGATCGGCCGCGAGGGGAACAGGAGCAGAGGCGTACGATCGACCTTCGGCTCGGCAGCAATCGATGCGATGCAACAGCCGACCAGGGCAAGTGCACTACAACATCTTGTGGTCGTGCCCAGCATCACACCGTTATAATAGTGGTTCCTTCCGTGGCCCATCAAACCATCCTCGTGTTGGATTTCGGTTCCCAGTACACACAACTCATCGCCCGGCGTCTTCGCGAGCTGTCCGTGTACTCGGAGGTCTGGCCGCCCGACACGCCGCTGGAACAGATTCGCGCACGACGGCCGGCCGGCATCATCTTGTCGGGTGGACCCAAGAGCGTGTCCGAAGTCGGCGCGCCGAAATGCGATCCCGGCGTGTACGAGATCGGCAGTCCGGTACTCGGTATCTGCTACGGCATGCAGTTGATGGCGGAGAACCTCGGCGGCCGCGTCGATCCCGCGCCGCAGCGGGAGTACGGCCACGCGGTGGTGAAGCTCACCGGTCCCGCGCGTCGAACCGCGCATGGCGCAGCGACCGCGGACGCTGCCGCGCTGTTCGTGGATGTGCCCGACGAGATTCGCGTGTGGGCCAGCCACGGCGATCTCGTCTCCGCCGCGCCCGCGGGGTTCGCGGTGGTCGCGACAAGCGCGAACGCGCCGGTGGCGGCGATGTCGGATCCGTCGCGACTGTTGTACGCCATCCTCTTTCACCCGGAAGTCGTCCATACGGAGCGCGGGCTCGAGATCCTGCGCAACTTCGCCTACGGGGTGTGCGGGTGCACCGGCGACTGGACGATGGCGTCGTTCGTCGAGGAGGCGACGGCGCGCGTCCGCGCGCAGGTCGGCGGGGGCCGCGTCGTGTGTGCGCTCAGCGGTGGCGTGGATTCGACGGTCGCCGCGCTCATCATCCATCGGGCGGTTGGCGACCGGCTGACGTGCATCTTCGTCGACAACGGCGTGCTGCGGCTCGACGAGGCCACACAGATTCGCAAGCGCTACGAACGGCTGCGGCTGCCGCTGGTGTTCGTCGACGCATCGCGCCTTTTTCTCGAACGGCTCGCCGGCGTGTCGGATCCCGAGCGGAAGCGCAAGATCATCGGCGCGACGTTCATCGAGGTATTCGAGGCCGAAGCCGCGAAGCTCGGGCAAGTCGATTTTCTCGCGCAAGGCACTCTGTATCCGGACGTCATCGAATCGATCGCCATCGTCGGCCAGTCGTCGATGATCAAGAGCCATCACAACGTCGGTGGACTGCCGGCGCGCATGCGGATGACGCTCGTCGAACCGCTCCGTGAACTGTTCAAGGACGAAGTGCGCGAGGTGGGCCGCAAGATGGGACTGGAAGAGGAGTTCGTCGTTCGTCAGCCCTTCCCCGGGCCCGGACTTGCCGTACGGATTCTGGGGGACGTGACGCCTGACCGGCTGACGCTGCTGCGTCGCGCGGACGCCGTCGTCGCCGAAGAAGTGAAGCGCCACGGCTGGTATGCGAAGCTCTGGCAGAGCTTCGCGGTACTGCTGCCGGTTCAAAGCGTCGGCGTGATGGGGGACGAGCGCACCTACGAGTACACGGTCGCGATTCGAGCCGTCGAGAGTCGCGACGGCATGACGGCGGATTGGGCCCGGTTGCCGCACGATCTCCTGGCGCACATCTCGTCGCGGATCGTCAACGAAGTGAAGGGCATCAACCGCGTCGTGTACGACATCAGTTCCAAGCCGCCATCCACGATCGAATGGGAGTAGGGGCTTGGGGCTAGGGGCTAGATGAGCGAATTCGTTCACCTGCATCTCCACACCGAGTTCTCGCTGCTCGACGGCGCGTGCCGCATCGACGAGCTGCTCGATCACGCGGCCGCCTTGAAGATGCCCGCGATTGGCGTCACCGAGCACGGCAACATGTTCTCGTCGGTCATCTTCCACGACCACGCACGGGCACGCGGGTTGAAGCCGATTCTGGGGTGCGAAGTCTACATGGCCCCGGGCAGCCGCCTGACGAAGAGCGGGAACCCCGGCGAGACGGCGAATCACCTGATCCTGCTCGCCGAGACGGACGAGGGGTATCACAACCTGATCAAGCTCGTGTCGGCCGGGTACACCGAGGGGTTCTACTACAAGCCACGGATCGACCGCGAGCTGCTCGCGCGGCACGCCAAGGGGCTGATCGGCTTGAGCAGCTGTCTCAAGGGCGAAGTGCCGGAGGGACTCTCGCACCAGCAGGAGAAGAAGGCACTCGACGCCGCAGCCGCCTACCGGGACATTCTCGGCCGCGATAACTTCTTCCTCGAGCTGCAATGGCACGGCATCGAGGAGCAGCGCGTGGTCAACAGCGGACTGCCGGGGCTCGCCAGGGATCTCGGCCTGCCGCTCGTGTGCACGAATGACGTCCACTACCTCCGCGAAGCCGACGCGCACCCGCACGACATCCTGCTGTGTATCGGCACCGGCAAGTCGTTCAACGACCCGAAGCGGCTTCGGTACGACGCCCGGCAGTTCTTCCTGAAGACGCCGGCCGAGATGGCGGAGGTGTTCAAGGATTATCCCGACGCGTTGAAGAACACCCTGCGGATCGCCGAGCGGTGCAACGTCAGGCTGGAGGAAGGGACGAACTACCTGCCGAACTTCGACGTTCCCTCGGGCTTCACGCTCGACGAGTACTTCGAGCACGTCACGCGCCAGGGGTTCGCGGATCGGCTGTCGCGCCTGAAGCAGCTGGCCCTGGCCGGCGCGTTGCGGCACACCATCGACGAGTACGAGCGGCGGCTGTCGTACGAGCTCGAGATGATCAAGAAGATGAAGTACCCGGGGTACTTCCTGATCGTCTGGGATTTCATCCGCTACGCGCGCGAGCAGGATATTCCCGTCGGGCCCGGCCGCGGTTCGGCCGCGGGCAGCCTCGTCGCGTACTGTCTGCGGATTACCGACGTCGACCCGCTCGACTTCAATCTGATCTTCGAACGCTTCCTCAACCCCGAGCGCGTCTCGATGCCGGATATCGACATCGATTTCTGCGAGCGACGCCGCGGGGAGGTGATCGAGTACGTCACACAGAAGTACGGCCGAGAGAACGTGGCCCAGATCATCACGTTCGGCACGATGAAGGCGAAGGCGGTCGTCCGCGACGTGGGACGAGTCCTCGAGATGCCGTACGCCGACGTCGACCGCGTGGCCAAGCAGATTCCGGCGGCGCTCGACATGACGCTGGACAAGGCCCTGGAGGAGAGCGAGACGCTGAAAGAGATGGAGCAGACCGACCCGAAGGTCAAGGAGCTGCTGAGCGTCGCCCGCCGGCTCGAGGGGATGACTCGCCACGCGTCGGTCCACGCCGCAGGCGTCGTCATCGCGCCCAACGCGATCACCGAATACGCCCCGCTCTATCGAGGTGCGCACGACGAAATCGTCACGCAGTGGTCGATGAAAGACATCGAGCGTGTGGGCCTGCTGAAGATGGACTTCCTCGGGCTCAGCACCCTCACGCTCATCGACGACTGCGTCCGCGAGATCGAGCAGACCACCGGACAGAAGCTGGATATCCGGCACGTCCCGCTCGACGACGGGAAGACGTATCAGGTGTTCCAGGAGGGTCAGACCTACGGCATCTTTCAGTTCGAGAGCAGCGGCATGCGGGACATCCTCCGCAAGGCCAAGCCTCAGACGCTCGAGGATCTGATTGCGTTGAACGCGCTGTATCGCCCTGGTCCGCTGCGGAGCGGGATGGTGGACGATTTCATCGCGCGCAAGGGTGGCAAAATCGACATCAGGTACGAGGTGCCGCAGCTGGCGCCAATCCTCGGGGAGACCTACGGCGTCATCGCGTATCAGGAACAGGTCATGAGGATTGCGCGGGAGCTCGGCGGCTTCACGCTGGGCGAAGCCGACATCCTCCGAAAAGCCATGGGCAAGAAGAATCCGGAGGTCATGGCGAAACAGCGGGGCACGTTCGTCGAAGGCGCCAAGAAGAATGGAATTCCCGAAAGGAAGTCAGGGCCGATCTTCGACTTGATGGAGCACTTCGCCGGGTACGGGTTTCCGAAGGCGCATTCGACGGCGTACGCGTTTCTCGCGTATCAGACGGCGTATCTCAAGGCGAACTATCCGTGGCATTTCGCGGCGGCGCTGCTGACGATTGAGTCGCAGAACACCGACAAGCTCGCGCTGTACCTCGGCGAGTGCCGCGAGCGCGGCGTGCCGGTGCTTGCGCCCGACATCAACGAAAGCCAGCTCCGCTTCACCGTGACGCCGGACGGCGTGCGGTTTGGCCTCACCGCGATCAAGAACGTCGGCGAAGGCGCCATTCAGTCGCTGCTCGACGTTCGGAAGAAACAGGGTCGCATCACGTCGCTTCACGCGCTGTGCGAAGAGCTGGACCTGCGCCTGGTCAACAAGCGCGTCTTCGAGAGCCTGGTGAAAGCCGGCGCGTTCGACTCGATCTCCGGCGAGCCCGAGATCCCGACCGGGAGGCTGCGGCCGCGCCTGACGGCGGCCATCGATGCCGCGTGCGAGCATGGGGCGCGCCTGCAGCGCGATCGCCTCGAGGGCCAGGCACAGCTGTTCGGCGCGTTTTCGGACGGAGCCGACGGTGAAGCGCAAGGCGCGGGGCAGACTCGTGGATCCGTCCGGCTGCCCGAAGCGAAGCCGTGGACCGAGGCCGAGCAGCTGGCGTACGAGAAGGAGACGCTCGGTTTGTATTGGAGCGGCCATCCGGCCGATCGCTACGCTGCGGCCCTGAAAGACTTCGGTGCGAAGTCCATTGGCGAGCTCGGCGAGGGAGCGCCGACCACTCCGCGCGACAACGGCTGGGGTCCAGGCGGTCCGAAACCGATCGAGGCGGATACCAGCGTGGGCGGCATCGTCGGCGCCGTCCGGCAGCTGAAGACGCGCAAGGGCGATCGGATGGCCGTCTTCACGCTCGAGGATGCCGCCGGCGGCCTCGAGGTGATCGCGTTCCCGGAAGCCTATCAGCGCAGCGGCGGCCTCATTGAATCGGGTACGCTCGTCCTCGTCCGGGGCCGGCTCGAGCGCGACGAGGAATCGGTCCGGCTGCTCGCGTCCGAGATTGCGCCGCTCGAGAGCGTTCGGGAGCGCCTGGCTCGGGAAATCGCCATTCACTTCCGCAAGCCGGCCGACCGCGGGACGCTCGAGACACTGGGGGAGATTTTCGCGCGCCACCGGGGCGACCGGAAGGTGTCGTTCGAAGTCGAAACAGGGGAGCCGCCGAACCGGCTTCGGGTGCGCGTGGACGTGAGCGCGCAGATCCGCGTGCGTCCCTCGTCCGCGCTCATCGCGGAGGTGGAACAGGTCGTAGGACAAGGAACGGTGGAACTTCGTTGATCAGCCACGAAATCGCGAAAGCACGAAATAAGACCAGGTCGGCGACATAGATGGCTCCAGAAACTCTCGAGTTCGAGGAACCGATCGCGGTGCTCTTGAAGGAGGTGGAGGCGCTCGAGGCTCTGCCTCATACCGCCGCGCGGGACCGCGAGCTCGAGTCGTTGAAGCGACGCGTCGAGTCGGTCCGCGCCGAACTGTACCGGTCGCTGACCCCGTGGCAGCGCGTCCTGGTCGCGCGGCACCCGAATCGTCCGGGACTCGAGGACTTCATCACGCGCCTCTTTCCGGGGTTCACCGAGATTCACGGCGACCGGCGATACGCGGACGATCACGCCATCATGACCGGCTTCGCGGAGTACAAGGGGCAACCGATCATGCTGGTCGGCCACGTCAAGGGCGGTGACACGAAAGAGAAGATCTTCCGCAATTTCGGCTACGCGCGCCCCGAGGGTTACCGCAAGGCGCTGCGCGCGATGCGGCTGGCGGAGAAATTTCGACGCCCGATCGTTGTGTTCGTCGACACGCCGGCGGCCTATCCGGGGATCGAATCCGAGGAGCGCGGCGTGGCCGAGGCCATCGCGGTGAACCTCCGCGACATGATGATGCTCGATACGCCAATCATCGTCATCGTCAGCGGCGAGGGTGGCAGTGGTGGCGCGCTGGGAATCGCGGTCGGCGACAAAGTGCTGATGCAGGAGTACGCCATCTACAGCGTGATCCCGCCTGAAGGCTGCGCTGCCATTCTGTGGCGCGATCCCGCGAAGAAAATCGAAGCCGCCGAAGCACTCAAGATCACGGCGCCGGACCTGCTGAAGGCCGGCATCATCGACGAGATCATTCCCGAGCCGATTGGCGGCGCCCACACCGACGCCGCCGCGGCGGCGCAACTGGTTGACGGCGTGCTCACACGGCTCCTGTCCGAGGTGACCGCAATGGATGCGAAGGCGCGCCTCGCAGCGCGGTACGAGAAGTTCAGGAGCATGGGGAGGGTGGGGATCGATTTTGTTGACGGTAACGCCTAGCGCTCTTTCGCGCCGACCGGCCAACTCTCCACCACGGAGGACACAGGGGACGCGGAGGGTAAAGCGTTCCCTTGCGCGACTTCATACCCGTTGACGACACGCTTGATCCCGTGCCGCAGGTGAACGACGTTGAAGTTGATCAGGAGTCCAACTGTGCGGCCGCTTAACTTCAGGTACGTAATCAACTGAGCGGTGTGCAACGGTAGCAGTTTTTCGACAGCCTTGATCTCGACGATGATGCAATTCTCGATCAGGAAATCGATCCTGTACCCAGCTTCGAGCGATTGGCCACGATAGACAACCGGAAGGCGGACTTGGTGCTCGACGTGCAGACCGCTCGATTCGAGTTCGTGCAGCAGACAAGTGGTGTAGGTGCTTTCGAGGAGGCCGGCACCGAGGGCACTATGTACTTTCAGCGCGGCCTCGATGATTCGACGGGTGATATCTTCGTGAAGCATCTGGATTTCACCTCCGTGTCCACCGTGTCCTCCGTGGTGGCGAGGTGAATTGAAGCAAGGGGCAGACCGGGAATGAAAGGTCGCGCATAAAAATGCCCGCTATCGCTCCGCGATGGGATCTCCTCGGTTGCGACGCCGCGGCGACGGCCGCGCTTGCCGACTCGCTCGGGATCGCTCCGATCGTGGCGCGGCTGTTGTGTCAGCGCGGGTTCTCGGACCCGGAAATCGCCGGGCGTTTCCTCAATCCCTCCATCGATCACCTTCACGATCCGATGCTCCTCGCCGACATGGGTCGTGCGGTCGATCGGATCAGCGCGGCCATCGCGCGCAAGGAGCGGATCGCGATTCACGGCGATTACGACGTGGACGGCATCACCTCCACGGTGATCCTGCGTCGGGCGCTCGAGATGCTCGGCGCCGATGTCGTCCACTTCATCCCGGAGCGCCTGAAGGACGGCTACGGACTCCTGCCGGCCGCCATCGAGCGACTGCACGCGGATGGCGTTCAGCTCGTCATCTCCGTCGACTGCGGTATTCGCGGCGCGGATGCCGCGCGGCGGGCGCACGACCTCGGCGTCGACCTGATCATCACGGATCACCACGAGCCCGACGCCGATCTGCCGAAGGCCCTGGCCGTCATCAACCCGAAGCGCCACGACTGCAGCTATCCGGACAAGTACCTGGCGGGCGTCGGCGTCGCGTTGAAACTGGTCCAGGCACTGTGCCGGCGCGCGGACCGCGAAACGTGGCTGCCAGGGTTCATCAAGGTCGCCGCGATCGGGACGCTGGCCGATGTTGTTCCGCTGGTCGGCGAGAACCGTGTCATCGCCAAGCTCGGGCTCGATCTGTTGACGAAAGGACCGCACAAAGTCGGCTTGCGGGCGCTGCTCGACGTGTCGGGGCTGAGCGGGAAGACCGTGGACAGCTATCACATCGGCTTCATGGTCGCGCCGCGCGTGAATGCGGCGGGCCGCATGAGCACTCCTGACATCGCCACCCGCCTCCTGCTCGCGGTGGACGAGACGATGGCCGAAGAGGTTCGCCAGCTGGCGCTGCAACTGGACGGCGAAAACGTCCGGCGCCAGGAAGAGGAAGCGGAGATTCTGGCCGCGGCGAAGAAGATCGTTCAAACGGATCCAGATGTCGGGGCGCGATCGGTTCTCGTGGTGGGCGGCGAGGGCTGGCATCGCGGCGTGATTGGCATCGTGGCATCGAAGCTCGTGGACGCGTTTCATCGGCCGGCGATCGTGCTGTCCGTGGAGGGCGACACGGCACACGGCTCGTGCCGGAGCATCCCGCGGTTCGACATGCTGGCCGCCCTCGAGCGCTGTGCGCCGCTGTTTCTCCGGTTCGGAGGACACCGGCAGGCAGCCGGGCTCGCCATGGAGGCGGCGCGTATCAAGGAGCTCCGCCAGGCCGTGAACGCCGTCGCGGACGAGACGCTGGGGCCGGACGACCTGATGCCGCGCCTGCGAATCGACGGCGACCTCACATTCCGCGGGATTACCGGCGGCGTCGCGGCCGGCGTGGCGTCGCTGGCGCCGTTCGGCGCAGGCAATCCGCGTCCCGTCTTTGCCGCACGCGGCGTCGAGATCATCGACGGTCCACGGAAGCTGAAAGAGCGCCATCTCAAGATGGCCCTGAAACAGGACGGCCGCATCTTCCGCGCCATCGCGTGGCGCGCAGCAGAGCGCCACGACTTCCTGATGGACCACAGGACGGCACTCGACGTCGCGTTCTCGCTCGAGCAGAACCAGTACAACGGCGAGACCTACGTCGAGCTGACGCTGGCCGACTTGAAATCCTCACATCCTGACGTCCCGACATCCCCCGACTCATGACCCTCTGGCAGCGCCGCGCCCGACTGCTTATCGCCGTGTTCGGCGGCATATTCGCGGTGTTCGTGGCCTTTCAGTTCAGACATGCGCCCGATCGGGTGCCAGCGGCCGCCGCGCGTATCGCTCCGGGCATCGTCGTCGAAAGCACCGGCTGCACCGTCGAACGGTTCAAGCTCTCGCGCGAGGATGTGTTCGTCAGCTGCGACAAACAGCGCCTCTACGCAGATGGGACGAGCACGCTCGTCGGCGTCACAATCGGTACTGAGGAGCGGAATGGCTCACGAACGTTCAGCGTCACCGCGAAAGAGGGACGGCTGGGGCAGAAGGAATCCTCGATGGCGCTCGACGGCGACGTCCGGCTCGCCGCCTCCGATGGATTGACGGTCAAGACGGAGCACGCCACCTACGCCACGAGCGATGAAACGGTGCGGGCGTCGGGTCCGGTCGAATTCGCGCGGGGACGGATGCAGGGGACTGGCACCGGGATGGTCTACGAAAAGACCAGCGACAATCTGACCCTGCTCGACCAGGCGGTCGTGCACATCGCAGCCGACGAGCGCGGTGCCGGCGCAGCCGAGGTGTCCGCCGGGACGGCCACCTTCGCGCGCCGGGACCAAGTGGTCCGGTTCGAGCGCAACGTCAGGATCCAGCGAGGGGGGCAGGTGCTCGAGTCGGACACGGCGCTTGCGAACCTCAGCGCCGACGAAAAGCGCATCGACATGCTGACCCTGCACACCAACGCGCGCATTACGGCGTCGAATGCCGCGGTCGGCGGCCTGCAGTCGCTGAGCGGGTCGGACGTGACGCTCAAGTACGCGGCGAACGGTGAGGTGCTCGAGCACGCGGTCATCACCGAAAACGCCGTCATCCAGCTGGCGGGCGAGAAAGGGAAGCCGGGCCGTCAAATCGTCGCGCGGACGATCGATCTCGCCCTCGGCCCGGATGGATCGACGCCGACCGCGCTCACCGCTCGCGAACGAGTGGAGCTGACGATGCCGGCGGAGCCGGGCGTCGCCGAGCGGACGATCAAGGCCAACGCGCTCGATGCGAAGGGCGAGCCCGGGCGCGGTCTCACGCGCGCGCTCTTTTCCGGGAATGTGCTGTACCGCGAACGCGGGGCGGACGTGAACCGCGGGGCGACCTCGGTCACCCTGGACGTCGGCCTCAAACCCGGCCTGAGCACGATCGAGGACGCGCGCTTCTCGCGCAGCGTACGATTCGAGGACGGGCACATGTTCGCGCTTGCCGCAGCCGCGCGATACGACATCGAGAAGGGATCTCTAGCGCTGAGCGGGTCCGAGCCGGGCGCGCTCGTCCCACACGTCGCCAACGAACAGATTACGGTTGACGCGAAAACCGTGGACGTCACGCTGGATGGCCCGGTGGTCAAGGCGAACGGGAACGTCAAGAGCCAGCTGCTGCCGGCGAAGAAAAGCGGCCAGACGCCCGGCGAGCACGCGAACGACGTGAAGATGCCCTCCATGCTGAAACAGGATCAGCCCGTGTTCGTCGTCGCGGACGCGCTCGATTACGACGGCGCTCACGCGAAGGGCGTCTACACTGGTTCGGCGCTGCTGTTTCAAGGCGACACGACGATCAAGGCGCCGTCGATCGTGGTCGATGACAAGACCGGCGATCTGATCGCGTCTGGCGGGGTCACGACCACGAGCATTCTGGAAGGCACCGGCAAGGCTGGCGGCGAAGGCAATCGGAGCGCCAAGGGCGAGCGCGCGCCGTCCACGGCGGCGGCGGCTGATCTGAACTACAGCGACGCCGAGCGGCGCCTCACGTACACCGGCGATGCGCACATGACCGGACCCGACGGCGACATGAAGGCGGCCAAGATCGAGTTGTATCTGAAACCGTCAGGTGACGAGCTCGAACGGCTCGAGGCGTACGACGCGCTGACGCTCCGCGAGCAGAATCGCACGACCACCGGCTTGCGCATGACCTACACGACGGCCGACGAAAAGTACATCGTCAGCGGCACGCCGGTAATGATCGTCGATCAATGCGAGCGCGAGACGACCGGCAAGACGTTGACCTTCGTGAAGGCCACCGATAGCATCGTCATCGACGGCAGCCGGCAGATTCGAACTCAGACCAAAGGTGGGGGGAAGTGCCCCTGATGGCCACCCTCCGCACGCACGATCTCACAAAATCCTACGGCGGGCGCACAGTGGTCAAGGGGGTCAGTCTCGACGTCGCATCGTCCGAGATCGTCGGTCTCCTCGGACCCAATGGCGCTGGGAAAACGACCACGTTCTACATGACGGTCGGTCTCACGCAGCCGGACTCGGGCCGCGTCGAGCTCGATGGCCGCGATGTGACCGACGATCCGATGTACATCCGCGCGCGCAAAGGCATCGGCTACCTGCCGCAGGAGCCGTCGATCTTCCGCGGCCTCACGGTGGAGCAGAATCTGCTGGCCATCCTCGAGACCACGGATCTCGATGGCACGAGCCGCCGCGCGCGGCTGCGCGAGCTGCTCGCCGAGCTCAATCTCACGCCGCTGGCGCACGCGCCGGCGCATACCCTTTCGGGCGGTGAGCGCCGCCGCGCCGAGATTACGCGCGCGCTCGTCGTGTCACCGAAGTTCATCCTGCTGGACGAGCCGTTCGCCGGTATCGACCCGATCGCCGTCTCGGACATCCAGAAAATCATCTTTCACCTGAAGGACCGCGGCATCGGCGTGCTGATCACGGACCACAACGTGCGGGAGACATTGCGGATCACCGACCGCGCGTACATCGTGCACGACGGCGGCATTTTCAGGAGCGGCACGCCCGACAGCCTGGCGGCCGACCACGAGGTCCGTCGGATTTATCTGGGGACAGACTTCCGATTGGATTAATATGGGCAGGGGAATTGCATTCGGGCGGGCGCCACGATTGGAAGTCCGCCCGTGTCGAGGACGACGAGAACGGGCAACTGACAACCCGACAACGACTTAGCTGACGCGCGTCTTTCATGGGCATCCAGCAGAAACTCCACACGAAACTCGTTCAAAAGCTGATTTTGACGCCTTCGCTACAGCAGGCGATCAAACTGCTGCCGATGTCGACGCTGGAGCTGTCGGACCTGCTGAATCAGGAAATGGTCGAGAACCCGATGCTGGAGGAGGTGCCGACGGAGGAACTGCAGCCGGCGGAAGCCGCCGCGACCCCCGAAAAGACCGAGCCCGAGCAGGCCGTGAACAAGACCGACACGTGGGACGACCAGGATTACGAGTACTTCTTTGGCGATTATCTGGACGACGGCTACCGGCCGCGTGCGCCGCAGGAGGTCAAGGAACTGCCGCCGATCGAGAACACGCTGTCGACGGTCAGCTCGCTCACGGATCACATGATGTGGCAGCTGTCGATGCAGGCCGACGAACCCCTCATTCGAGAAATCGGCTCGGCCATCATCGGCAACCTGGACGATGACGGCTACCTGGTCGCCTCGTTCGATGAACTGGCCGCGATGGGGCCGTGGGGTGTGACG
>Ga0114129_10008901_pt1 | contig 14313 bp, 18 predicted proteins | sample RhiMetdeltSRZDD1_FD_80071 | JGI IMG/M metagenome (GOLD analysis project Ga0114129, IMG submission 80071) | Populus rhizosphere microbial communities from Tennessee, USA - Rhizosphere MetaG P. deltoides SRZDD1 (version 2) (version 2) | ecosystem: Host-associated > Plants > Roots > Rhizosphere >... | reverse complement strand
TCTCGCCTTCATCCAGCTTGCGTCGATTGGGGTATGGTTGCGCGTCAACGAGTCCGCGCCCCTAGTTCTCCGCGACCGCGATCAGCGACCGCGCCCAGATCGGGAAGAAGCCGTTGACCGTTTCAACGGCTCCGGCCGAGGACGCCCGCGAGCTTCTGGTGATCGCCGCGTTGAGCCGGCGCGGCGAACGCTGCCACCCGGTCACCGGCCTCGAGATGCTCCGCGAGGATCGGTGCTGCTTGGGACCGTGCAACAGCCCCGAATAGTACAAGCCCAGCCACCGCCATACCCAGCGCGAGAGCGAGGCGTTCGATCAATTGTCGGGTGTCGAATCTCATGATCTTTACCTCCATCCACACTCCCACCAATAGCGACAGCGGTGACCGGGCGCTGTGATGGTCATCACGAAAAAGCCGCTTCATCGCGCGGGCGCCGTTGCGCGGGCATTGCCGCCGTTATCGTCACAAAACCGGACATCCCGCCACCGCGTGCAATTGGCCCGGCGCTTGCGGTCACTCGCGCTCGAACCTAGGGTTCTCCTCCCTGTCTTTGCCCCTCGCGATCGAGCGCTGGAAGAAATGGTGGGACTAGCGCGTCGATGACCTATCTCGGCGGATGAGCGTGGCACGGCCCACAAGTTTCGATTTCGTTGTCGTTGGTGCGGGCTCGGCCGGCTGTGCGCTGGCCGCGCGGCTGACCGAACATGCGGGCGTATCCGTCCTGTTGCTCGAGGCCGGCGGCTGGGACCGCGACCCCTGGATCCACATTCCGCTCGGGTGGCCCCACCTTCTGCTCAACCGCAAGCACGACTGGATGTATTTCGCCGAGCCCGAGGCCACCATGGACGGCCGCGGGCTGGAATGCGCCCGCGGCAAGGTGATCGGCGGCTCGTCGTCGATCAACGCCATGGCCTATGTGCGGGGCCACCGCGGCGACTACGACCGCTGGGCAGCCTCGGGGTTGCCGGAATGGTCGTTCGAAAAGGTCCTGCCTTATTTCAAGCGCCAGGAGACCTGGGAGCGCGGCGCCGACTCCTACCGCGGCGGGTCCGGCCCATTGACGACGCAGTACTCGCGCTACCGCGATCCATTGGTCGATGCCTGGTTCGCGGCCGGCGCGGACGCGGGCTTCCCGATGACCGAGGATTACAACGGAGCGCAGCAGGAGGGCTTCGCCGTCGTGCAGAGCACCATGCGCAATGGCCGGCGCTGCAGCGCCGCCGTGGCGTATCTCAAGCCGGCGTTGCAGCGGCGCAATCTGACGGTGCGCGTGGGGGCGCTCGCGACCCGTGTCCTGTGGGAAGGGAGCAAAGCTGTCGGCGTCGAGTATTTGAGCGACGGGGCGCTCACGTCCGTCCGCGCGGAGCGCGAGGTCCTGCTCTGCGGCGGCGTGATCAACTCTCCGCAATTGCTGATGCTCTCGGGCATCGGCGAGCCGGAGCAACTGCGCGCGCACGACATCAAGGTTGCGGTGGCGCTGCCCGGCGTCGGCAAGAACCTGCAGGATCACATCTCGGCTGCCGTCGCCTACGGCCGCAGGGAGCCGGGGGCGTTCCACCGCCGCATGCGGCTCGATCGGATCATGCCGGATCTGGCGCGCGCTTATCTGTTCGGGCAAGGCATGGCCAGCGATCTTCCCGCCGGGCTGCTGGCGTTTCTCAAGACCCGGCCGGACGCGCCGCTGCCGGATTTGCAGCTGCTGTTCAACGCCGCTCCGATGACGGCGCATCCCTATTTTTCGCCGTTTCGAAGTCCATATCCCGATGGCTTTGCCTGTCGTGCGGTCCTGCTGCGGCCGGAAAGCCGCGGCGAGGTCCGCCTCGCCAGTGCCGATCCGCGCGCCGCATTGACCATCCGGCAGAATTTCCTGGCCACCGACAATGACTGGGCTGTGCTGCGCGACGGCATTCGCCTGGTGCAGGACGTCGGGCGTCAAGCGTCCGTGGCGCCGTTCGTCGACAAGGAGCTGGCGCCCGGGCCGAACGCGTCGCGCGCCGCGATCGACGCCCACATTCGTGCGACCGGGATCACGGTTCATCATCCGCTTGGGACCTGCCGCATGGGCCCGGCATCCGAGAGAATGTCCGTCGTCGATCCGCAGCTTCGTGTGCTGGGGACTGAAGGGCTGCGCGTCGTCGACGCTTCGGTGATGCCCGACCTTGTCGGCGGCAACATCAATGCCGTCGTGATCATGATCGCCGAGCGGGCCGCCGATCTGATCATGAAACACACGGCCGCGTGACCCCTGCGCGGGGTCTTCTGACGGCCATCCTGGTTCGCCCGGAAGATAGCGAGACGAGGTGTCCGGCGCCGCCTACAGCTTCGAAAAAAAGCTGTCGACGTCATTGCCGAATGCAATGTGGTCTATGAAGCGGTGCCAGTGAAAAAGCCAGGCGCCCGGATCCTGCCAACTGCGCGCGTTGCTGAGTGCTTTCCAGAAAGCAGGATCTTGCAAGTGCTCCGGTACCGCGCGCATCGGCAGGGCGTTGTAGCCTTCATCATGTGCAACGTCGTTCACCTTCCACCAGCGGTACCCGTAGCCGCCCCGCTCAGCAGCTTCTCTGATGACCATTGCGGTGTGGTTCATGTCGCTCTGTCCGGCTGGCAGTTCTCAACCGCGCGGGCATTCTCTTTCATGCGATGAACGCGGTCCCCGGATTTTGAGATAGGACAATTAGTCGATGGAGACGAGGCTCCGCCCTGAGAACTTTTTCCACAGTCTGGATTTGTTCAGGCGCACGAGCGCAACCGCGACAATCCGGACGGCCGCAATCGCGTCTGCGTGCCGCCGCCCAACCAGTTGCAGGCCGGTTCGGCATTCTGCTTCTCGGCGGGGCAATTTGACTTGGCGCGGGCGGTCGGCGCCACGGACCCGATCGCAGCGACCGGGATCATCCAAGCGGCCATCGCCAGCTTGTGCGGCGCTGCCGAACTTGTGGGGTCGCGCCCCGTTGTCTCGGGCGCGGCCGACCGTCAGAAAACAGGGGCGGTCATGTCCCGAGCGCGCGCAAAATCAGCCGTGCCCATCGAATAGACCACGTTCACGCGCGATGGCTTCGCCAACGATTTCGAAGAATGCGCGCACACGCGCGGTTCTTTTCAGATCCGAGTGGGTCACGATCCACAATTCGCCGGCGAGTTCGGACGCCGGGTCCGCCAGCGCTCGTGCCAGATCGGCGTCGCGATCGCCGAGGTAGCAAGGCAGCAGTGCCAAACCGATCCCCGCTTTTGCTGCCACCATCTGGTTGACCAGACTGTTTGTCCGGTAAACGAAGGATTCTGTCGCGACCCTGCGGTTGAGCCAGTCCGCCGCCCGGATGCCGACGGCCGTCTCTTCCCAACCGATCACGCCGTGTCGGCCGAGATCGTCCGCGGAGGCGAGCACGAGGTTATCTGCTCCGACGCAATCCTTGGCGCCGTAAACGGCCCAGGCGACATCGGCGAGCTTGCGGCCCCAGAGGTCTCCCTCTTTCGGTCGGATGGGCCGAAGCGCGATATCCGCTTCGCGTCGTGACAGGCTGAGGACGCGGTTGTCGATGGCGAGCTCGACGACAATGCCCGGATGTTGCTTCCGGAAGGCCGCCAGGTGCCGCGTGAGTTCACGATAGGCGAGGGTTTCCGAGGAGGTGACGCGCAAACGGCCGGTGAGGCGGCGATCGCGCCCGACAATGTCGCGATCGAGCGCGAGCGTTTCATCCTCCATGCGCTCGGCCGCAGCCGCCATGCGCTCGCCGGCCGCTGTCGCTTCATACGAACCACCGGGAAGGCGCTCGAACAGGCGGACGCCAAGTCGCGCCTCCACGGCATTCAAGCGGCGGAACGCGGTCGAATGGTCGATGCCGAGCGCTTTTGCGGCGCCCGTCAGGCTGCCCGCCCGATGGATCGCAAGCACGAGTTGGGGCTCGTTCCAGTCATCCATACGGCGTCATACCACACGGCCGCTTGCAGTCTCGCAAGCGCCGCTGGCGTAATCCCAACGTGCTTTCTGTTCCGGCGGAACATAGGTGTCGCGCAACGGACCAGAACCTGGTCCCGCCAACCGGCAGGAAACCGACATGACGCCGATCCAGCTTTACACCTACCAGACGCCCAACGGCCACAAGGCTTCGATCATGCTCGAGGAGACGGGCCTGCCGTACGACGTCCATACCGTGAATATCGAAAAGGGCGATCAGAACAGCCCCGGATTTCTGGCTCTCAACCCCAACAACAAGATCCCGGTGATCGTTGATCCGGACCGGAACCGGACCGTCATCGAGAGCGGGGCCATTCTGCTCTATCTGGCGGAACGTTCCGGCGTGCTGAAACCGCGGGACGAGATCGAGGCCGGGCTGACGCTGCAGTGGATCTTGTTCCAGGCGGCGCATGTTGGCCCGACGCTCGGCCAACTCTGGAATTACAAGATCTTCGCCCCGGAGAAGATCGGCTATGTGATCGCTCGCTTCGAGCGCGAAGCCGGCCGAGTCCTGCGCGTGCTCGACCGTCAGCTGGCGGGGAGCCGCTACCTCGTCGGCGACCGGTATGGTGCGGCCGACGTGATGACCTGGCCATGGATTCTCGTCGCCGCGGCGAAGCTCGGCGTCAGCCTCGATCCCTATCCGAACCTCGCCCGCTGGCGCGACGACGTCGGATCGCGGCCGGCCGTCCAACGCGGCGTCCTCATTCCCGATCTCGCGCAACACGAGGCCGCCGCCTGATCCGGCGTTCGGCCACCTTCGGCACACAGGAGATACCACATGGGCGCTCCGTCCCCCGATCTCTGCAATCTCTGGCTCGCCCGCGCCTTCAACGCTCAGGATGTCGATGCCGCGGCGGCGATGTATCACCCCGAGGCGTCGATCGTTCAGGTCGACGAAGTCCATGGCGGGACCAGCCTCGCCCGCGGCTCCGACGGCATCCGCAAGACGATGGCCGCCTATGTCGGACTCAAGCCGCACATGGACGTCGTCACCCATCACACCACGGTCGCCGGCGACTTTGCGATGACCCGCTCACAGTGGCTCATCAAGGGCGTCGACAAGGACGGCAAGCCGACCGAGGTGCATCACCACGGCATGGAGGTCCACCGCCGCCTGCCGGACGGCACCTGGGTGTTCTTCATGGATCATCCCTTCGGCGCCGATCAGAGCTGGGCAGTCGCCGCGCCGCCGCACACCGAATAACGGCGGGCGACGGTGGCGGTGCCGGCGGCCTTCGGCATTCCCTGCAACACTGCGCTCGGCTTCATGCGCGATGACCATAGCGTCACCGCCGCCGCCAGCGCTTATCTGCTAAGGCGAAGCGCGACGACGAGGGGAAATAGGTCGACGGCACAGACGTGCCGCTCGGTTCACTCCTGCCCGGAAAGACAGGCTTAAAGCAGTCTGCGGGAGAGAGTGAACGGCTGGGTCATGCATGGCTTCGTATCGCTTCGCGTAGATCAACGAGTTGCACTCGCGCTTGCTGGTCAAGAGGCCCGCCTGGTGCAAGGGCTTGGTAAGCGCGGCTCTGGATGTCCTCTTAACTCCGAAAGCGACCGAATTACTGCGTCGCCGCGAAATGTCGCGATGTGCCACAAATCGGAAGTGCCAGAACGTATCAACGATATCTGCTTTCGGGGGGGTAATCCGGACGGAATACGCTCGTTGCGAGCCTTCCGCTTTTGATCGACGCCAAATAACTGTGCTGACCGGCAACGCCTTGCGCTTTGATAAACATCAACGCCGGTGAGGAGTACGGCGTGCAATCAAGTGGGCGGGACGGCGCGATTCTCGACCCTCCGCACCATAGGAACCCGCAGCCGAATGCTCCGGCTCGCCATATTGACGCCCGTCCGATTCCGCATCGGACTCGCCGTCGTGCTTGGTGTGGTTTTCGCATTGCTCCAATTCGGGGCGATCGTCTCACCTCCGCCTTCTCTTGCTTGGGAGCGTGACGGGCGGCTTCATGTCTTCTTTCTCCCAGATTGCCCGCACTGCCACGAAGCTATTGAATTTTTGAAGGCGCAGCCCAACGTCGATTTTGTCCTACACGACGTCTCGACATCCGCAAATCAAGCCCTCCTGAGCATGGTTGCGGACCAACACAGCATTCCCGCGGGAGACTTGGGCGTTCCGTTGTTCGTGCGCGGCTCGCGTTACCTGATCGGCTTTGAATCCGCGGACACGACGGGCCGCGAGGTTCTGGCGCTCGCTGCCGAAGCAACCGCAATCGCGCGACCCGATGCCAAGGCATTCCAAATAAGACTGCCATTGCTCGGCGAAATCGACCCATCTCGCCATTCCCTGCTGGCGATCACGGCGCTCATGGGTCTCGCGGACGGGTTCAATCCTTGTGCCATGTGGGTGCTGGTCTACCTGATCTCCCTGATCGCCAGCCTTCAGGAGCAGCGCAAGATCTGGTGGCTCGTCGGGACCTTCGTACTCGCCTCGGGGCTCTTGTATTTCCTCTTCATGACGGCTTGGCTGAATACGTTCCTCATCATCGGCTACGTTCGCCCGCTCACGCAAATCGTCGCGCTGGTGGCCATTGGCTTCGGTGCCAATCATCTCTTCGAGTTGGCCCTCAAGCGCGGCGTGATCGTGTGTGAGGTCGGCGACATCGAGCGGCGACGGCTTACGATGCAATGGGTCCGCGAGCTGGTAGCCGCGCCGGTCGGGCTGGCGAGTCTTGTCTTGGTCATAGGGCTCGCCTTGACGGTGAACGCGATCGAGTTTGTTTGTTCGGCGGCCCTGCCTGCCGTCTACACGCACATGCTTGCGCTAACGGACCTGTCGACCAGCCAATATTACGGCTACATCGCACTCTACGTGACTTTTTTCATGCTCGACGATCTCGTCATCTTTGGATTTGCCGCGTTTGCTGTCCAGAAGATCGTCGATACGCGTTATGCAGCGGTGAGCCGCGCGGTCGGCGGGGCGGTACTGATCGGCCTCGGTGTATGGATGCTTGCGCGCTGACTGCTGGGCGAGATGGTTGCAAATGAAAGCGGCAGAGAGGTGGTCGGTATCTGCTTTTGGCACTTTTCTCCCGTGCCAACCGCGTCGAGCAATGTCGGCTATTTGGGGCACACCGGAAAACATTTGCTCATTGCGAGGTTTTCGCATTTTGATCCCAAAGCGGACATTCGGATCTCCCCGATTGATCCACATCAATGCGCAGCCGACCCGCCGCATTAGGGAGATTGTTCAGGTAGCCTGAGGTCCGGAGCAGGAACATGAAATTATCAAAAGCATTACATGTTATTTCTGTTATCGCGGGTCTCATTGGCGTTCTCATGTGGTTTCTCCTCATTTTCGGGTGGTTTACCGCCGCCACATGGTTCGCTGCAACGAATGACCTCACGCTCATGATCGGATGCACGATATTCTCCTTTCTCGCCGCAATCTGGCTTCAGATTGCAACGGTCCACCATATGATGCTCGAAAGGCGAGGGGAAATTATCTAATGCAGAGCGGGCCGTTGAATCTCACCGCACTCGTAGTCGCTTGATCGCTTCTGCTTTCTTGCAACTCAACACCTCGGCGTCGCGCCGGGGTTTTTGTTTTTGTACGAGCTAACGAGCGGAGATGTCTGCTGTTGGCAGGTTTGAGACCTCTGCCGACGACGTGTGCAGGTCCGCTTATGGAGCAATAGCGGTCCTGTCGCGAACATCGCTCGAAGGCCGGGTCTGACCCGGACCGGACATCTAGACTAGGCCCGGGCGAAACCGAAGCTTGGCGTAGATAGCGCAGCCCGCAGGCTTTTCCTGAAGCTGGCGCGAACCCGACGGCCCAACGAATCTGCACGCTGAACTCACGTGACGGTAGTGGCCTATCTAGAACATTTCATTTTGCCTGGATGGCGGCCCAAGTGCCCAAAAAACTGTAATCGGGAAACCGCGCCTTCATTTCGGCGAGCGCAGCTTCCTGGGATTCTGCTCTTACATCGAAGTCCCGGAGCGTCTTTGCTTGCGTACGCGCGACGCGCATCATCTCATAGTGAAGGCGAATACCATTGGGGCCGCCGGGTCCGTCCATGGCAAAGGTGCGGTTGAAGTCGTCGAAGATCACATGAAATAGCAGGTTTCCGGAGGCCACTGGTACGGCGGCGCCAGTCGTTGAGGGAATCATGGGGGCGCCTTTTCATAGTAGCTGCATGGTAGTGATGCAGCGGGATTTCCGGAGCGTCGCAAAGGCCTCGGTCTCGGAGGCCTCGACGCTTACCTACCTTCACAGCTTGCGGCCCGCGCGGCCTACCGTCCCGAGGTGTCAAGTATGTTTTTCAAACGCGCGACCACCGCGTCGATTTCGTCGCGCGTCGTTGCGCGCCCGAGGCTGAAGCGGACGGCACCCATGCCTACTTCCGGCGTGATATCCATCGCTTCCAGGACCGGCGACAGCTCGATGCGGCCGGAGTGACATGCCGATCCCGTCGAGGCGGCGACACCATCCAGCCGCTTCAGTATCTCGGCGCCGATCCGGCCGACGAAGGAAACATTGAGCGTGTTCGGCAGGCGATGCGTAGGATGGCCGTTGAGGACCACACGGTCCTTGAAATGATCCCGCAGCTCCTGCCAGAAGTGGTCGCGCAGAGCGTGCACCCGATCCATCGGAGTAAGATCGCGTGCAAGCTCGCAGGCTTGGCCGAGACCGACCGCAAGCAGCGCACTCTCCGTGCCTGCTCGCCGGCCGCCTTCGTGTCCCGCACCGTGAATCAGCGGTTCGAGCGACACGCCGCGACGCACGAACAGGGCGCCGACATCCTTAGGCGCATAGAGCTTGTGGCCAGCGATCGATAGAAGATCGACGCCGAGCTCGTTGACGCCGGTAAGGACCTTGCCCACGGACTGGGCAGCGTCGGTGTGAAACAGGACGCCGTGCTCGTGGGCAATTCGGGCGCAATCCTCGATCGGCTGGATTGTACCAACCTCATTGTTGGCATGCATGATGGTGACAAGGATCGTGTGCGGCGTGATCGCCCTGTGGAGATCGTCGGGGTCAACCCGGCCCGTGCCGTCAACGGGCAAGTAGGTGACCCGCGCGCTCAGGCGTTCGAGAAACCGGCACGGCTCGATGGTCGCCGGATGCTCGATCCGGGTCGTAATGATGTGATCCCCCTTGTCGCGAAGGGCGAAGAACACGCCCTTGAGGGCAAGGTTATTCGCCTCGCTACCACCGCTCGTGAAAACGATCTCGTCGTTGTGGCAACCAAGCAGCGCCGCCACCTGGCCGCGCGCCGTCTCGAGAGCTGTCTTCGCCGTCGTCGCCGCCCAATGTCCGCTCGACGGGTTGCCGTAATGATCCTGAAGAAAAGGCATCATCGCGGCGGCGACCGCGGGATCGATCGGCGTGCTTGCGTTGTGGTCGAGATAGATGCGTCGCATGGTCAGAACACCATGACCTTGTCGGCCTCCGCAGTCATCGCCGCGAGTTCGTCCATCGTACTGCGGCGCGCGCCCACCATGAGAGCGGCATCGTCGAGGCCGCGCGCATCCATGCAGGTGCCACACAAGAGCACCTTGCCGTTGCTGGCCAGCACGCGCTTCAGCATTCGCTCGACGTTGTAGTAGCCGTCCGGCGTCTTTTGGCCCGCTTTGGCGGAGACGACCGAGTCCGCCATGAGGAAGACGCTGACCTCCACCTGCGGCGCTTTCTTCAGCAGCGCATGAGCGAGTCTCAGCGCGTTGTAGACACGTTCCGTGCCGTAGGGCGGGTCGTTGAGGACGAACAGCGTTTTCATGATCGGCCGCCCTTACGCTGTTGTCTCGACGGTGCGGCCTTGCACTGGCAGGCCAGCTTCGTTCCATTGCTCCATCCCGCGGCGCAGAACACTAACCTGGCTGAAGCCGGCTGCACGCAAGGCCCGCGCAGCCGTTGCCGAGCGTTTGTCTGTCCGGCAGACGAGCACGAGTGGGGCGCGTTCAAGCCCGGCAAGCTCGGCCAATCGGCTATCAAGCTCGACAACCGGAATATTGCGCGCCGTCGCAATATGGCCGAGCGGTCCGGTAAATTCGTCGGGGCCGCGCACGTCGATCACGGTTACGGCTTGCCCGCTGTCGAGCCGGCCCTTGAGGACGTTGGATTCGATCCAGTCGAATGACATGCGCATCCGCCCGACCAGTCGCGGCAGCAAGGCGATCGCCGCGAGCAGACCGAGCGCGAGCAGGCCATAGCGCACCGTTTCCACGTCACCGGTCAGCGCGCCGCGTCCGGCGTGCCCGAGCCAGGTGTAGGCGGCCGTACCGGGCGCCATGCAGACGAGAGTGGCGATGATGTAGTGGTGGAGCGGGATGCGCGTGAGCCCAAGCACGTAGTTCGAAAGATTGAAGGGAAATAGCGGTACCAGCCGCACGAAGGCAACGAAACGCCAGCCCTCCGTGTCGACGCCTTCGATCAGCCGCTTGAGGAGCCCGCCGGCTTTACGTTCGACCCAGTCTCCGACGACGTAGCGCGCGATCAGGAACGCAAGGGTGGCGCCCAGCGTAGCACCCAGCAGGTTCCAGAGGCTGCCCCAAAACGGGCCGAACAAGGCGCCACCCGCAAGGCCGAAGATCGCACCGGGAACGAAAGCCACGGTGGCGAGAGCATAAAGGGTTACGTAGCCGAGCGGCGCCCATAGGCCGAGCGAGCCGAGCCAGGCGTCGAGCGTCGCCAGATTGATCTGATCGCGGTAGACGGCGGCCCCCGCTGCCGCTGCGATGAGCAGCAGCGCGAGCGCGAGGCGCGACAAGAATCGGCGCAGGCTCATTGTGCGCCTTCCCGCCGTCCGAGCGGATAGCGGCCGGCATCACCGCGGAAGGGTTGAAGCAGCATCCGATCGAGCCCGAGTTCACGCGGATCGCGGAACTGCTCGATGCCGATTGTCATGCCCTCGTGCCCGGCCGCGGGCTGCGCGCGATAGGTACCGAACAGGCGATCCCACCAAGGCAAATTGAAGCCAAAATTGCTGTTGGTCTCGCGTGCCAGGATCGAGTGATGCACTCGGTGCATATCCGGCGTCACGACGAACCAGCGTAGCGCGCGGTCGAGTCCCAGAGGGAGGCGGACATTGCTGTGGTTGAACATCGAGGTGGCGTTCAGCAGCACCTCGAAGACCAACACGGCAACCGCGGGCGCCCCCAACGCGGCGACTACGGCGAGCTTGATCACCATCGACAACAAAATCTCGATCGGATGGAAGCGCAGTCCGGTGGTCACGTCGAATTCGAGGTCGGCATGATGCATGCGATGCAGCCGCCACAGCGCCGGCACCGCATGGAAGAGGACATGCTGGAAATAGATCGCAAGGTCGAGAAGAACGACCGGCGCAAAGACAGCAATCGAGACCGGGAGCGTAATCTCATTGAACAGGCCCCATCCATGCGCCTCGGCAACGAGGGCAAGGCCAACGGCCGTGATCGGAAACACGAGGCGGACGAGCAGCGTGTCGACCACCACCACGCCGAGATTGCTGGGCCAGCGCATGCCGCGGCCAATCGCCTGTTTGCGTCGTGGACCGACGAGTTCCCAGATCGCCATCACGGTGAACACGCCGCCGAAAGCGCCCAGACGGATAAACGGCTCGTAGGCGAACATGGCGTCGCGCATGGCTTGAACGCGCTCTTGCTGCTTGACAAATGATTGAATTATCGATTATTCAATCATTCTCTTGAATGATATAAGATTGTCGGGCTAACGATGTCAAGCCTCAGTCCGAAATTGGCGCTGTTTGCCCAGTTCGCTGCCGTTGCCAAATCACTGGCGCACGCGCATCGGCTCGAACTCCTGGAGCAATTGGCGCAGGGCGAGCGGAGCGTCGAGGTCCTGGCGGAGCGAACTGGCCTGTCGGTCGCCAACGCATCGCAGCATCTGCAGCAGATGCGGCGGGCCGGGATCGTCGCCACCCGTCGCGAAGGCAAGTTCGTCTTCTACACGCTCGCCGACGAAGCCGTGCTCGACCTCATGTCGGCGCTGCGCCGGATTGCCGAGCAAAACATCGCCGAGGTGGAGCGGGTGATCCGTAGCTACTTCAATGACCGCGATAGCTTGGAGCCCGTGTCGCGCGAGGAGCTTCTGAAACAGTCGCGCGCGGGCGCGGTAACCGTCCTCGATGTTCGGCCGCCGGATGAATTCGCATTGGGGCATCTGCCTGGCGCGGTGAACATCCCGTTGCGCGAGCTGGAAGCTCGACTCGGCGAGTTCGATCCCACGCTGGAGATCGTTGCCTATTGCCGCGGCCCTTACTGCGTCCTCTCCTACGAAGCGGTTGCGGCGCTTCGCGCTCGTGGCTTCAAGGTTCGACGATTGGAAGACGGCCTTCCGGAGTGGCGCGCCGCCGGGCTGCCGGTCGTCACCGGCAATGCGTGACCCGCGCCTGAGTGGATGGGCTGTCTCATATCTCCCATCGACTGCCGCGTCGTAATATGTCCCGGGCGGAGGATGGCCTGGGAGCACCTATGAACGCGCGTGATGCAATAATCTCGATCATGGCGGCGTCCCCGCAGTTCGCCGACCTTGATCCAATGGTGCTGAGAACCATCGCCGCTCGCTGCCGGCCGAAAGTCTTTCTGACCGGCGATAGCAACTTCGGCTTTGTTCTGCCTTGGTGGGACCGAATGTTCGGCACCTACCGTGCGGAACCCGCGGCCGGCCAGACGCGGATGGTGGTTGGCATCGAGTCGTTTCGGACGGATCGTGACCTCTGGCTTGACCGCCTAGTGCTCAATCCGGTCGTCGATGAGCGCGGTTCTCGGCCCATGAGCCCGAGTCAAAATACGGGCTGATCGTCGGCACGTGCTCGGTCGACTTCAATGCGTTGTAAGCGACGTATGCTGTCGATGGATCGTCTTGTGCATTGGCGAAGATGTCGTTCAGGCAATCGCTGCGATGCCGCTTTCGAACTACCGACGAATGTCGCCGATTGGCACCATTAGCCGAAGCGAGCAGTCGGCCCGGCAGCAACGGCAGCTGCCACTATCTGGTGAGATTGTAGCGTATGTACTCGTCGCGATTTGTGGGATTGTTCCCCAAGCCCCCGTTGAGTGGAAAAGACTCATTAAGTTGCTTGATCCGCTCGCTGGGGTTGTTGATAGGCGGCGGAATGTAGGGAGACGCGGAGGGCTGGGGCAGCGACAGCGATGGTGTGCGTTGAACTGGCGCGATGTAAGGACCGCCGCTGCCGCGCGCGGTGACCCGGGGACGTGGCGCGCCCTTAGTTTCCTGCTCCCCTGCGGGAGCGGCGCGTTGCCGGCATTCCATGCCCTGCATGATGATCGGCGTTCCATCGCACGCCGTAACCTGCGTCGACGTACGCTCGGCGCTGGGTTGCCTCTTGGGGCGGGCCGACGCGGTTGCATCCGCCCCGAGGACGAGAACGGCGCAGGTAAAAGTCACCATCCTGAACAACGGCGCGCTCATATTCCCAACATAAGCAATTTCTCCTGGCACCGCTACTGGCACATTTCGATAAGGTTTTTGTTTCAAGCGCCCTTTCGCGCCCCCCCATCGCGAGGAGATCAACGCCGGGCGCGAGAGGCGGCGGTCTCCTGGGCATTGCGATCGATTTCTGGTCTGATCGCTCGGGCGCGGGCAATGGCGGAGACTGGTCGGATGGCATTGAAATTCACGGCGACTGGCATTCTTGTGCAACGACGCTCTCATGCGGCTGCGATGCTCGCGCTGCTCATTCTGCTGACGCTGGGTGTCGGTTGCTTTGCCGCGGAGATTCGCAAGGGCGCCACGATGCAGGTGAAGCCCGATTCGATCTGGTTCGAGGACGCGGCCAAGTTGACGCGTTGGCAAGAATTGAAGAAGGGCGGCGATGCCGCGGCATTGGCGTCCTATCAGGAGGACGCGCTGTCAGAGCGGGACGCCTGGCAATTCACCGGGCCGCTCACCGTGAAAATCCTCGGCTACAAGCGGGCGAACAACCAGGTCAATGTGGAAATGAAGACGAAGGGCCGGATGCTCGGCACCAAATGGTTCCTGGACCCCGAAGCTCTGGTGCAATAGCGCGCCGGTTTGATCGCGCGGCCGCTAAACCGCAATCTTCAAACAGAGATGGCCGGGCGTTTTAGGCCCGGCCACCCGTCGCAGGGCTTACAAGACCGCCTTACTGGGCGGCGAAGCAATAGAACAGCCCGTCGCCGCCAGTGCCGCGCAGATCGCTCTGGCTGCAGCCGCCGTCGTTCCCGCGCGAGGGATGCGATGAATTCCAGGACCGCGATGGCGCATCGTCGCGCAACCCCTTGCGGTCGATATGGCCGAGCATGGCCGCGCCCTGGGTGCTGCTCGTCCAGTTGCGACAGGTGCGATCCTCACCGGCTGGGAAAGCGCGGCCTTCCGGGGTTGAGCCGGTCAGAACGTCGTGACGGTTC
>Ga0114129_10008900_pt1 | contig 14314 bp, 12 predicted proteins | sample RhiMetdeltSRZDD1_FD_80071 | JGI IMG/M metagenome (GOLD analysis project Ga0114129, IMG submission 80071) | Populus rhizosphere microbial communities from Tennessee, USA - Rhizosphere MetaG P. deltoides SRZDD1 (version 2) (version 2) | ecosystem: Host-associated > Plants > Roots > Rhizosphere >... | reverse complement strand
CTACGAGCAGTGTTGCAGAATTGGGCATAAGCCCAGCCATGATAGCGTTTAACAACCGCGGGACAATAATCCACTTGCTCGCTTTGGGGGCTTTTAGTGCCGCGGTTTTTTTGCCGATGATGGGGCGCGGGTTCATCCTTGATGACTTCGGGCATGCTTTTTTTGCAGGCCAAAGATCGATTTCGTTTGGGTTAACACACGCCTCGGGGGGGCCATACTATGCCCCAGTCGCATACGGCTCATTCAAAATTGACTGGCTGTTATGGGGGGCGCGTCCTTTCCCGTGGGCCACCAGTAACCTTCTCCTTCATGTCGCCAATACACTCCTACTGTATTTTTTGGCGCTGTGGCTGTGGCGGTCCCGCATGGCCGCGTGGTGGGCGGCCTTCGGGTTTGCACTGCTATTTCCCGCCAACGTTAGCGCGATCATGTTTATCGCTACCCGCGCACACCTCGTCGTGGTGCTCTTCTACCTCGCGGCTATGATTGCCGCCCTATGGTTCACCCGAACAGAGCAGCTTAAGATTCGCGCTGCGGTCGCGGTCGTCACATTCGCAGCTTTATCAATGTTTGCGAAGGAGAGCGGCGTTACGGTGCCGGCCGCGATTGCCGCCGTGATCTTCTATGAAAGACGGTCACAGGGTCGGTCAGTCATATCCGCCCCCTCTATTGCTCTCTTTATGGCAATTTTTGTTGTGTTGTTGCTTTATCTAGCTCTGCGATCACGGTCAGGCGCGGTTCCCATTAACTTCTCAGGCATTACCGCTGACACCATGGGCTATGTACTCTCGCCGAGCGTTTTGTGCGAGAACCTTCTATTGTATGCTTGGAGGACCTACGGATTACTGTCGTTCGTCGCGTTAGCCATCTTTCTGCATTTGCGCGGGCTACGCCCGCACTTCGACGCGCTCACAAAATACGATATCTTGCTCTCTCTAATACTCTTCACCGTCGGGATCGCGCCGTTCGTCTTGCTTCCCCAGACACCGGGAGTATATAGCTACTTGCCCGGAATCGGCGCCGCGCTTTTGCTTGGAGCGGTGTCACGCTCACTTTATAAAACTGCATCAGGGCCGCGGGGGCAACCTGCACCGGTAAGTTTAGCTCCCATTATTTTTGTGGTTGCCCTATATGTAGCCTTGACCGTGGTATACAGCCGTAAGTGGATACAACTAGCTGAGGTAAACACGGCTGTGTTGCGCCAGATCGTGGCGCAACAGCCGAGAGTAGCGCCTAACACCTTTTTTGTTCTGACCTACTCAGAAATTGACTACGCGAACAGGTTCCCGGAGGGGTTTGGCGGTTGGTGTTTTCCATGGGCTCTGCGCGTCCTGTACCTAGACCAAACAGTTGGCGGCAAAATCATACGGCAAGGCGAGTCATATTCAACGGACGGGAAGTTATCACAGGTGCACTTCTCTTACATCAGCGGCGACACCCCAACAGTAATAAAAACAGCAGAGAATGTTTCGCGCACGCACAATTCCGAGTGAGTGGAGGTCGAGGATATGAAAATTGGCCAGTTTATCGATTTGTTCTCTGTAAGGTGAACCAATCCGGCGCGGTTATACCTGTTCGTCAACTGCCACAGGACACAGTTGGCCTTGACAGACATCGGGTAGCTCGCCTTCTTTGAAAGACCGTCTTAGCCGTACCAGCTTCTCCGAATTCCAAATCTCCCGCATCGAAGCTTCATTCAAATTCCCGATCTTCATCTTCAGAAAGCATGGGCAGAAGGTGACATCCAGATTCGTCTGAATGCTGAAAATCCCGATCCACGGTTCGGTACAAAAGTAAGTCTTCTTTTCAGACGAGCTGGACTTCATACCTGATGCCTTCTTTCTCGCACCTTGCGGCCGCTTGCCGCATCACCTCATTATATTCGTCGCGGAAAGACTCGCAAGATTGCGCATGGCCGTCAAACACCCATCCGGTATTGTTAGTGACATGCCAGTTGATGACATGTTTGACCGGCTGAAACTGCACACAGTAAGGAACCAACGTTTTGGCAAAATCTATAAAGGGAAGCACTTCATTCAAGTTTTCCCGCATTACCACGTACATTAATTCCATCCGAATATGCGGCTTATTTTGGGCAAAGCAAGAGAAACTTCTTAAATTTGATGTGACCCGTTCGAACCAATCCGTGCCACGAATCTTGAAGTACGTGGAACGAGTAACGGCATCGATGGAACATTTGAGGTATAGCTCGTGGAGTGACAAGAGCCGGCGCACAATCTTCTCGTTAAGCATAGTGGCATTGGTGTTAATAGTCACCGCTATGGGATGCCGGGCCAGAAGGTCAAGCACCTCGTCAATCCACGGATACATGAACGGTTCGCCACCGATCAAGGTTATGTGTTCGGCATAAGGTTTAATCTGTTCAAAGAAAGCTACAAACCGCTCCAACGGAAGCACGTCTCGCCGATGCTTACCGTCCGGCACGCACATTATGCACCTTTGATTGCAAGGCATATTGAGATGCACGTGGTAGTAGAATGGCAGATTGTCAACGGTTAGCGATTTATTTGAGCAATCATCCAAAATAGCCCGCTTGTTGCTTGTGATACTGGTACTCATAAGTGCTCCAAGCATCCGACCAGAGATGTGGAAAGAAACTTTCTAAGGCGTATCACGAGGGATCACACAGCACAAGCTACTTTGAAGGTGTAGTTCCAGAGCTACATTTCGGGCGAACGGGAAGATGACGTCACTTGAAGCTTCTGCCACGCAATCCCCTGATGCATTGCACTGTCGCTGCCACGCCGTCGCGTCCCGCTATTTCGCTCTGGGAGCCACGTTCCCGTGAACGATTGTGCACTTGTAGTAAAAGCGCTTTTCCTCGCCAAGGGATGCCGAGGCCATAATCCCAGTTGAAAGGGCGCAATTGAGAATTATCATTGCCAATTTCTCCGAACCCGGCAGCAAGACATTGGACTTCAGGTCATACTGGTCCTCCCACGTCAGGCCGAAAAAGCGGGTAAGAGAGTCATTGTTCGAACAAAGACCTGACTGGGGTTTTCACATTTATTCCATCGGCGTCTATCTCCTGGATAAAGGTATAGCCGATGAGGTTGAGTTTTGGGATTATTCCGAACACAGGTCCGCCGCCTATCATTCAAACGGAATATTGAAAGTGATGTTTCTTAATGAAGAAGATGCAAAATTCTACTTGGAGCGTTACGGGCATCCCGATCTATTTATCAACCATGGAAGCTGTAGTCGCGTGATTCTCGACTATCTTGCCGGTAAATGTTTCAGAGTCCACGTGCCTGCTTTGAGGTCGGGCCTAAGTCGGCAGGAGAACTTTGGGGCTGAGTGTTACCTTGTGGACTCCGAAGAATATTTGGATGATCGCTCGATGATGTATATCCCCGTGGTAAACGTCAAAAAGATCCATCCTGTAGATTGCGAGAAGAAAAGAGATTTCATTTATCTGGCGGCATTCTACCCCGGCAAAAGGCACGATCTCCTTCTAAACGCCGTAAGAGGAACTGAGTTAACGGGGCACCTACATCCCGTGGATGGCTCAAAGCTGGACTTGGCAAATACAAATATAACAACGAGCAATTGGAATGAGAATGACGTTGTTGATCTCCTTAGAACATCAAGAATCGCCGTTTACCCTGGCGATTACACTTCCAGCCCCGCAGCTATGTGGGAATGTGTTGCGGCTGGATTGCCCATCGTTGTGAATGAAAAGATCAAGGGCGGCAAACATCTTGTGGTTTCGGGAGTCACTGGCGAGCTTGCTTCAGAGGATAATTTCTTAGAAACGATGAGGCATGTCTTGGCCAATCTCGACTCATACAAACCTAGAGAATACTTTATGGAAAATTGGGATACGGTTCCCATGCTTGAGAAGTACATTTCTTTCTTCAGAAAGATGGGCTGGAGATATTAGAATGTTTCTGATCGGCGGACCGGCATTTAGCGGCACAACCCTCTTGGCGCTATTGTTGAATCAGGGCGATCTGATATGTCTCGACGAGCCTGATTTTCACAATCCTGCGCAGAGCCATAGAGGAATTCCTTTTCTAAAAAGCCTCTTCCCTGATAGGACTTTTCCAGAACGACCCGCTGAGGCCCTGCGTTATGAAGAAGCTGTGCATTTGATACAGCAATGTGAGAGCGCCATAAGTCCCTGCAAACTGGGTATCAAGACATGTGATTGGCCTTTTCTTGCCTATGCCAAGGTCTATAGGTCATTGGGATATCCTGTCATTGCCCTCGTGAGAGATATCCGGGATGCGCTTGTGAGGCCCTTGCCCGAATGGCTTACGGAAGCCAAACTCAACCAGGGGTATCGACTTGTCTGGGACAATTTGCATATGTTCGATCTTTGGCTGCGTTATGAAGAGCTGGTTACAAACCCTGAGAATGTAATGGCCAAGATTTCTCGAGCGTTAGCTCATCCGTTGCAGATTTTAGACGGTTGGGATCCGGAAAGCGTACACCACCCGATGCTTAAACTTAACCGCCACGACTTGCTAAAAAGCGGCAAAATATCTCGAAGCAGAGTCGATATATGGAGAACGTCGAAAAAACTATTCAGCGAGGAAACTCACGATACTGCGACGACGATGGGATACTGAAACAAACCGAAGGATCAGGCTAGAAGGACCCCATAAAGTTCTGAAAAGAATGGCCACATCTGTCCAATTGAAATGTGAGAGCGACATCCCTATTCTCGGCGCCGAGTTTAGCTCAAATTGATCTCATGAAAGATCAGACGGTGCATGCCTCTAGCCCAAAGACGAGTCATGACGTGCAAATGGCCGCAACAAGTCCATCCATTTGTTCACGCTAATTAAACTTAAAGCGGCAAGATCCGTTTGACGATTCGCCCATTCAGCAGGCGATTTCTAACGCATTGGCCGAGATACCAACGACCTGTGAGGGATAGCGGATGTAGCCTTCTTCGTTTAGTTTTCTGTGGGATTCTGGTCAATCAAAATGAAAAGAACAAAGAAGATTATTCTATATGTTTTTCTCTTAGGATGTACAGTTATTGTGATCAGCGAGGCAGCGTCGAAGTTATTTGCCAATTGTCAACTGTCGGGAATTATCTATGACAAACAACTTGGTTGGAGACTAAAGAAAAAGTATGGTTGGCCACTAAACGGAATGGACTCTACCAGAACAGAGCGAAAAATAAATTTCAACAGGAGAGGTTTCAGAGATAGAGATCATTCGCTTGTCAAAGATGAAGGTAGCAAAAGGATCATGTTTCTCGGCGATTCGTATACTGCGGGCCTTGAATACTCTAACAGTGAGATTTTTACCAGTCTTTTTGACAAAATGTTAAATGCGAACGCTACTGATAAAATCAACTATGAGATAATGAACATTTCCGTTCCTGCCTGGGCAACGGACCAGCAATACAAGTATCTAAAAGAGGAGGGGATGAGTTACGATCCAGATTACATATTCTTAATGATTGCTCCCAACGATATCCGGGAGACCTATGGAAAACAATTTTTTTATCTTAGAAATGGAAATCTGGAGGAAAAATCAATACCAACTATTCCGTGGAAGGCTCGAGTCTATTGGTTGCTTGCCAACTATTCCTGTGCTTTTCAAAGCTTACAGACTAAATTTAAAAGCCAATACGGGAGCTTCTCGAATATTTTTGAATATTTTCCGATTTCTTTTCCCGTAGGCGACAAATTATGCAGCGATAGGAACCTTTTTACAAAAGAAGTGCCAGACGAGATTTTAGCTGCCAGGGAATTATTCAAAACTATCTTATTAACAATCAATCAAATATGTAAGAACAGCCATTGCAAATTACTGTTGGCCATTATTCCGACGAAGATCGAATACGATGGAAGCCTGAAAGAGGACAAATACCAACCCGGCAAGATCGCAGAGTATATTAAAGTCATTGCTGAGGAAAATGATATTCCTTTTTTGGATTTGGGCTTCTATTTAAGAGCAGAGGAAGACGATCCTTTAAAGATTTTTATTTCTCAGGAATATCATCTTAACAATTATGGTCATGCGTTTGTAGCAAGGAAATTGCTGCCCTTCTTTAACTCAAATCAATGAAGTTGGACTGTACCCTCGGCCTCGGGCGAAGAGTAAGAATGCTGCTTGAGAAAAACGGGGCAAAGAACAGCCGGCGCGAAGGAAGCTCATGTAGAGTAAAGTGGTTCATCAAGTAATGAGGCCGATTGCCCTAGGCCAAATTATTCTTGTCGATCGAGGGTTGCCGAAAATCAATTCCATGAAGGTCAGAGATATTGTAAGAACCGCCGTACTCAGAACGAATCCCTACTGGCCATTTTCTATGCTGAACAAGATGCCCTATGAGCTAGCGATTACGGCTTTCGGCCGATTATGCGAAAGATTCCCGGAAATACGGAGTGTTTATCTGAGGCACGGCCTCACAGAAGGAAGTTGGATTCCCGCGCTGAGCGACATCGATCTCGCCCTTATTATCGATGGTAAGCTAAGTGTAGAGGAGCAGTTTTCTTTTCTACGTTTATTCTGGGAAAAACACGACAGACTGAAGAATCTATTTCCTATGCTCGGGGAGATTGAGATATTAAATGACGAGCACATTGGATTGTGGACGCAATTCGATGTAACTGGGTACAAATCGATCAGCTGGAAACTACTTTATGGAAACAATACCCTCAAAGGGGGTTTCCCAGTGGGTCAGGAAAAACTTGCCAACGATTCTCTCAATTATGCTTTGCGTTTCTACTTGGGTTATTTCCACGACAAATTCGAGGAGAAGGCAGAATCGACTTACTTAACTTCGCAAGATTTGAAGAGGTTGGCAAGCAAGATTCTAAAAACTCTAAATTATCCCACTATCGATGACAGCAACGCGCAGACGTTTGTCCAAACACTCGATGATAAGACAGACATGCTTGTTCGTGTCCTAATAGCGTTGGAAGAGGGTGCAAGAAAGATCCCTCCTCTCATTGAGGTGGCCGATTCACAAAAAAATGATCGTGCATGGTTCGGGGATATCGATTCGCATAACAAGGTGGTTTTTGATAGTCAAGCATTAGACCTAAAAGCATTAGGCGGATGGGACAAGGCCATTCAGAGTATCATCCTGAACTACGATAAGAGAATGTTCATAGTATTAGACGATGAACTTGAGCCTTCAGCAATGAAAAGCTGTATCCGGGCTATGGGACGAATTGTCACACAAGAGGGGACGAGGCCAGTTATAATGAGTTCTTACCTATTCAGTTACATGCTCCGGTATTACGACCCGTTCGAATACAGCCGTTTCATAGGATATCGGATAGTGGCATTTGGCAAAGATCTACTGTCGGATCTCAAACCGCCGACCAAGGATTCTTTTATCAGTTGCTTGATGAGGCGGACTCCGACCGTGCTATCATTCCCGCAATGCCATACACTCATCTCGCCGTCGAGCCCTAATTGGTTCTCTAGACGAGAATTTGACGTGATCCTGAACCAATCTCTTTTCCTCAAGCTATATTTGGAAAAAGGAGTGATTAAGGCATGGCATAATGAACTCCTGACCGAGTGTCAGAACCATTATCCGGAACATTTCATAGAATTCCGTGAACTAAGGGAAAGTCCCGATGCCACCGCCGGCCAGGAATGGTTTAGATTGCTGAAAGGCATGGCAAACGATGTACACACGCGTTTGCGGAGTCGAACGGAGCGAAACGCTCGGCTCTCGTAGATGCCGGAGCTGCGTGTGAAGATTACTGGTCGGCGACGCGGAGAAAGTGCAAAAGATTCCGGAGGAAATCCCTGTGCGCAGTTAGTTGGGCTATCGCTGCATTTGGGAAGCCTATTTTAGCTCCGTCTGCACTGTTTGCAGGATTTTTCATTTCCTTGTTGGGCCTTATACAGGAACGTTTTTTGCTTTTGGCTCCTCTGCTCTTTATATATTTTCTTTTCAGAGCTGGGCGCCGGGGGTTGAGGAGCGTAGGGATCGGAGCGATCGCATTCATTTTCGGAACAGCCTCGATAGTCGTACCTTGGTCGATATATCAATCTGGCAGAAATACGAATTTGTTATCGTTAGCGAGGGGAATGACTTTCGATTTGCGGTAGGAAATAATCCCAACGCAACTGGGGCTTCCTTTCCATACCAGGAAATTGTGGAACCTAAGGGCATTAAATTCGTCATAGACATGCCCGGTAGGTTCCTTTTGCTGGTAAAGGAAAGATTTCTGTATTTCTGGGGTTTCAGAGAGAATATGGATGGGGTTTTCTTTTCTAAAGGGAAATTGCGTGCGGTTAGCGATTCATGGTTTAGGATGGTAATTCCGCTTGCGGAAAAGGCGGTGGCCATCGTCTATATCTCGTTATTTCTACTCGGGATATGGATGTCGGTCGGGTTCCAAAAAAAGATTTTTTAAGCCGGCATGGGATCAATGTCTTTTATCTTGTTATGGCTGGAGTGATCATCCCGCCGCTAATAAGCATATCGTCGTCGAGGTTTTCCTTGCCAATGGTGCCTTACATATGTCTCTTCCAGGCTTTTTGTATCGTGAGTATTATGAAAAACTATGTCACTCGTTCCGAGCCGGCTAGGCTTTCCTCTGTTCCCTAGCGATCTTAATCTCCTCCGGCATGGAGTGGATTGTAAAGATAATCGGACCTGGAAATTACTCTTACAATTATGATCGTCGCGCGTTGCCTGACAGCTAATGCCCGTGATGGGTTCTAAGTTGATGACAGAGTGCTTCGCTTTTTATGGCCTTACCATTGAGGTAAGCAGTGCCGCCGCGGATTTGGTGGAGGAAGTAAGGCGGCACTTTTCCTACTTTAGTGTTCCCTTGATGAAGGGACAGGTGCAAGTGGAAATGCATTCTGCCTCTCCTCCTTACGGCGAGCTTCCCTCTCTTCCCGCCTCGGTTATCACGCCCCGCAACGTCTGTTTTGAGAACAAGAAGATTAGTTATATCGATTATTTTGGCCAGGGGCTGGCGGTCTTTGACCGAAAGGAAAAGCGGTGCGTCATTTATGGGATGGACCATGATCTCGTCCATGAAATCGCGTATCTATTCATCCTATCGACTGTCGGGCAGTATCTGGACAGCCGAAGGATTCACCGGGTGCATGCGTTAGGAGTGAGTTATAAGCACAAGGGTATTCTGCTTCTTCTCCCCTCGGGAGGAGGTAAGAGCACCATGGCTCTGGAGCTCATGCGCCAACCGGGCTTTTTTCTGCTCGGTGAGGATACGCCGTTGATTGATCGCCACGGTCGTATCCTGCCATTTCCCCTGCGCCTCGGAGTTCACCCCGAGCAAGAGACCGGAATCCCTCCTCAGTATCTTCGCACCGTGAATCGAATGGAATTTGACCCGAAAACCCTAATCGACATCGAATACTTTAAAGACCGTTTGGGTAAGACGGTCGAGCCGGCGTTGATCTTGGTGGGAGAGCGAAACCTTGGCGATCTGTCAGACATCATCCCCCTGTCACGCCACCGCGCGTTCCATGCCCTGGTGAAGTATGTGATCATCGGCCTCGGAGTCTATCAGGGATTGGAATTCTTATTGGAGAGAGGCTTATGGGAAGTATTAGGTAAAGGTGGCGTGGTTACCTCGCGCCTCTACAATAGTCTACGTCTTCTTGCCCGTGCGTCTGCCTATCGCTTTGTTTTGGGGCGAGATATAGAGAGAAATTCTCAAACCCTCGTTAGTTTTATCCACCAAAGATACGATTAGGGCAAAGGGCGCAAAGCCGGTAGTCTTCATCGCCATTAGCTCTGCTGGCTCGATGCCATAAGCGATTGTGAGGGTCCTATGTCGGAGATACGAGAACGAATTTAGGATGATAAACAGCGAAGGAGGTAAGATCATGACCATGCATCGTTACATTCGCCCCCGTGACAAGGAGATCATATTCAAAGTCTTCGATGGGGAGGCGATTCTCATTAACCTCGCGAAAGGGATATGCTACAGCATGGAGGATGTTGGCGGAGCAATCTGGAAAATGATTCAAGAGGGCCACAATCTCGAGGAGATCATAGACGAGGTTCTTGCGCGTTATGACGCCTCACCGGAACAAGTGGCAGCCGATGTTGAGCAGCTAATAGGAAAACTAATTGAGGAGAATCTGTGCTCGGTATCAGACGACCCATCCGAACCGCGGAACGGCTGTGAATCACAACAGCAGCGGAAATTGCCTTATAATTCTCCTCGACTCGTTATCTATCGCGATATGGGACATCTGCTTGCCCTTGATCCGCCCGTACCCGGCCTAGACAATGTCGCGTGGAACGAGTCAGACAAAAAATCATAACGCTTTTTTCAGAATCATTTGATTTCGCGCTCGGGGGATCTAGTCTGTCTTAGGTTGTTGAAGTGATTCATAGCCTAGGATGAACAACATGTCAGCGAAAAACAGATTTGCATTAGTCGTAACCATGGCTACAGCGGTGGTGATTACTTATGCGGCGCTTAAATGCTTCCAACCTTTTGTTCTTGCCGCGTCGCTAATCAATCCGTGGTTGACGCGTAGTTTTTACCTTCCGCTTGCGGGGTTGTTTAAGCACACCCTCATATCACCTGAGTTTTATGTGGTTGTTGCTTTGACCCTCTTGCTCCAAAAATTGTTCCCCGCCGATCCCAAACAAAAGTCTTTTAACATCAGCTTGGCTCAGGACATAGTTTGGTTCGTCTACGAAACTCTTTTGAACGCCATCGTTATTACGACCTATGTTTATGTCCTCAGAGAGATTTACCGGCAACATTTTAACTTCTTGACGATCGAAGCCGCGGCGCAATGGCCCGCGTGGTTACGCTTTATGTCCGGCGTATTATTATTGGATTTGCTTTTTTGGCTGCAGCATTACTTGAATCATAAAGTACCTTTATTGTGGCGGTTTCACGCTGTGCATCATTCGCAAAAAGCATTGAACTTTTTTACGGATTACCGCTACCATATTGTCGAGTATATCGTTCGGCATACCGTCCTCGTGATTCCTTTTCTCGTGCTTGAGGTATCGGTCCCGGAGATTGTCGCGTTTTCGTTTTTTAAGCAATGGTACACGCGATGTTACCACGGGAATATACGCCTAAACTTAGGTGTCTTGCGCTATATGGTGGTGACCCCACAGTCGCACCGGGTGCATCACTCGGTCATGCCGCAGCACCGGGATACAAATTTCGGCTCACTCTTCAGTATCTGGGATTATCTGTTCGGCACACAATACCGCGGTTATAACGAGTACCCCGAAACAGGGATTGAGGATGAAACATTCCCTCATGAGAAAGAAGTCAGGCAGGCTACCGCGACTCATTTTAGTCCCATTTATTCAAATGGTCCATGCTGTACATCCACGACACAAGTTTTTTTGAGAATCGCGATCATGCGGCAAAGCCTAGCGGGATATACGGTTGACCGGGATTCGCGCTCAACTCAGTCGACAAGCCGTCTTACGAGCGGGTGCAATCGACGTGCAAGAGGCGATTTCGGAGGCGTCTCGTTCTTTTCTCTAAAGAGAAAGGCTCACAGATAACCATTACCTGTAACTATTCGTGATTAACTCCCCTCTTATTAGCTGCATTGTGCGTGTGTTCAACGGCGAACTCTATTTGGCTGAGGCGTTGGATAGCATTTTGGCGCAGACCCACCGGGCGTTGGAGGTCCTTGTTGTAGACGACGGCTCCACTGATGGCACAGCGAAGCTGGTGGGCGGCTACGGCGAGAAGGTTTGCTATTTATGGCAATCAAACGCGGGACCGGCCGCGGCGACTAACTTGGGCCTACGCGCCGCACGCGGCGATTTTGTGGCCTTTCTCGACGCGGATGATGTGTGGCACGCGGACAAGCTGGCGCGCCAATTAGAGCGTTTTCAGAGCCGTCCGGAACTCGACCTGTCGGTCACGCACGTACAAAATTTCTGGATTCCAGAACTCGCCGAGGAAGCAGCAAAATTCCGGCATCACCGCATTGCGAAACCCTTGCCAGGCTACTCCACTGTGACTCTCCTTGCCCGTCGAAATCTCTTTGAAACGGTCGGCCATTTCAACTCTGCCTTGCAGCATGGCGGCGATTCGGACTGGTTTTTGCGCGCAGCCAAACACGGGGTGGTCATGGAGTTACTACCCGATGTTTTGGTGTATCGGCGTTTGCACCGGACCAATCGCAGTCGTATCCTGGCCGCCGCCAGTCGCGACGAATACTTGGAGCTTGTGAGGAGCGAGATCGAGCGCGCACGCTGTCTGGGAAAGACGAACGACGGCGGAATGAGGCGAGGCTCTTAATGCGCGTCTTATTTTGGTCGGAGCATTTTTGGCCTTATATGGGAGGGGCGGAAGTCTGGGGCCTGCGACTGGTCTTGGCCTTGCGAGATCGCGGTTATGAGTTCTTCGTGGTGACGTCGCACGATTACCTCGAACTCGCCGACGAAGCCCAATATAATGGGATTACAATTTATCGCTTTCCGTTTCGACCGGCGTTGGCGCGCGGAAATATAGAGCAATTCATAGACGTACGCCAACGAGTAGCAAGACTAAAGCGAGCCCTCGCCCCCGATCTCGTCCACATACACATTATTGGTCCGAGCGTTCTCTTTCATCTCCAGACGGCCAAGGCGCATCCGGCGCCTGTGTCGGTGACCATGCGCCAGGAAATAGTGACGGGCGAAGTTGTTGATGGCGACTCCATACAGGGACAGATTCTCCGCGCCGCCGACTGGGTCGTTGGCTGCTCGGCGGCGATTCTCGACCAAGGTCGAAGGTGGGCGCCTGAAATTATCCCGCATTCATCTGTTATCTATAACGCTCCGGAGGCGCCACCTGACGTTCCTGAACCCCTGTCAACCGACCCGCCCCGGTTATTATGCGTGGGCAGGCTCGTTTCCTACAAAGGGGTTGATATCGCGGTGGCGGCGTTTAAATCCATTATTAATCGCTTCCCACTGGCACGCTTGATCATTGCCGGAGACGGACCCGCCCGCCCGCAACTAGAGCGGCAGGCTATCGAGCTGGGCCTCAAGGATGCGGTCAAATTTCTTGGCTGGGTTACTTCTGAGCAGGTTCCAAACTTGATCAACTCGGCGACGGCGGTCATCATGCCATCGTGGCGCGAGGGCCTTCCCTGGGTCGCATTAGAGGCGGCATTAATGGCTCGCCCCGTTGTGGCGACATCAGTCGGTGGGCTTCCGGAGGTCATCGTGCATCAGCAAACTGGCTTGCTGGTCGAGCCAGGAAATAGCGGTGCCATTGCTGCGGCGATCCTATCGCTCCTCGATCACCCCGAAAGGGCCAGGCAGATGGGAGAGAATGCTCGGCGCCGCGCACAAACGGCATTCAGTTGGACCCGTTATGTGGACGCGTATGACGATCTCTATCGAGGACTGATCCAGAGATGCACCCGTTCTCGGCCTGCGTTATTGCGTTAGGGCGATGCCGATTCAACCCGAAGAGTTCATTTTTTGATTTTGAAACTGATTTCAAATAATTCCGTATGAAAGGGACAGAAAAGAAACCCGCGCCATCCAATGGCTGCTCCGGCATGTTGCCGACGTTGGAGCAAACGTTGCTGCTGCGCGCCTGTCTGCTGTCGGGACAATCGGGCTGCGAAGCATGGGAGGCTTGGCAGTCACAGCGGCGCAATTTCTACGACGGTCTGGAAAGAACAGAAGCAGTCAGCGGTTTGCGGACCCTGCTTCTAAACGCGCTCAGACGCAACGAGGTTGCGGCGGACAAGACATTTCTAACCTACTTGCGAGTCGCACATTTGAGAGAAGAAGCGCGCACAAATATTTATCGCCGCATCTGCGGAGGCCTCCTGTCTACGCTCAGAACAGAGGGGATCGGAGCGATCTTGCTCAAGGGTGCAGCGTTGGCTGACACTGTTTACCCTTCTCCAGTGCTTAGACACTGTCATGATATCGATATCCTCTTAATGGATGACGATTTGCGCCGTGCCGTGAGAGCATTGTCGAATCAAGACTTCATGTCGTTCGACGAAACAGCCGAACCGGTGATAGATGATATCAAGCTCGTACACAGGTCGGGCCTCCCGCTTGAATTGCACAGTCGGCTATTTCGTACCCCGTTCTATAATGAACCCTTAGCAGATATCTGGACACGAAGTCAGCAGCAAATGATTGCCGATGTTCCCGCCCGTACTCTATCGCCCGCCGATAATCTCTTGCATGTATGCGTCCATGCCTTCTATTGCGAAAGCCGTCAGTCGCTGCGCTGGGTTTGTGATAGTTGGTTTATCATTGACCGATACCCAAACCTCGAGTGGGGTATGCTTTTAGATAGCGCCCGGCGCGGAGATTTGGCGCTGCCGCTGTCCATTATTCTCGGTTATCTAGCGGAAGAGCTCAACGCGGCGATTCCCG
>Ga0114129_10008899_pt1 | contig 14314 bp, 14 predicted proteins | sample RhiMetdeltSRZDD1_FD_80071 | JGI IMG/M metagenome (GOLD analysis project Ga0114129, IMG submission 80071) | Populus rhizosphere microbial communities from Tennessee, USA - Rhizosphere MetaG P. deltoides SRZDD1 (version 2) (version 2) | ecosystem: Host-associated > Plants > Roots > Rhizosphere >... | reverse complement strand
GGTCCTCGAGGAAGTGGGGTCGGCGGACTTTTCGCCGGACGGCAAGGACCTCGCGGCGATTCATGCCGTCGAGGGTGGAGACCGCATCGAGTATCCGATCGGGAAGGTTCTCTACAAGACGGGTGGCTATCTCACGAGCCTGCGGGTCTCCCCGGATGGGAACCGGATCTCGTTCCTCGAGCACCCGCGGGGGGACGATCAGCGCGGCCTCGTCTGCGTTGTCGACCGTTCCGGCCGCAAGACGAACCTGACGGACGAGTGGCGGCAGTTGTATTCGACGCTCTGGAGTCCGACGGGCAAGGAGGTCTTTTTCGTCGGCAACCACAGCGGGGAGGGCTGGGGCACCTGGGGGATCACGCTGGACCGCCGGCTGCGCGCGGCCAAGTGGCTGCCGGGTCTGCAGGACATCTCGCAGGACGGCGTGGCCCTGGACATCGGCGGCTATCGAAACGTCCGCCGCGACATCCTCGCCCTCGTTCCCGGCGCGGCGAAGGAGAACAACGTCTCCTGGCTCGGAGAGTCCAACGGCGTGGACCTTTCGCGCGACGGCCGCGTGCTTCTCTTCTACGATTACAACCAGGCCTCTCCCGAGAGCTTCCAAACCTTCCTGCGAAAGACGGACGGCTCGGACGCGACGCTGCTCGGCGAGGGCAAAGCTCTCGCGCTCTCTCCCGACCAGAAGTGGGCTCTCGTCGTGAGGCCACATCCCGCCCCTCACCTCGCGCTGCTGCCCACAGGGGCGGGCGAGGTGCGGGACCTTCCGGGTGGCGGCCCGACGTTCGAATACCACTGGGCGACCTTCTTCCCGGATGGCCGCCGGATCCTGATCGCCGCGCAGGAAAGCGGGAAGTCGCCCCGGTCGTACGTCCAGGACCTGTCGGGGGGCCCACCTCGGCCGTTCGCCGAGGAGGGGATGCGGGCGGCGCTCGTTTCGCCCGACGGGCGCGAAATCGCCGGCTCGACACTCGAAGGTCTGCACCTGATCTATCGCGCGGACGGCGAGGGACGGGCGCGCGCGATCGTCGGCGCGGAGCCCGGGGACTTCCTCATCGCGTGGAACGCGGACGGCAAGTCGATCCTGGTTCGCGGGCCGGAGGAGCGTCCTCTGACGCTGTACCGCATTGACCTCGAGAGCGGACGGCGCGAACGCTGGAAGGAGCTCGCTCCGCCGGAGATGGCGGGGTTCCTGGAGTACGGGGCGGGACCGTTCGGGGTTCGCGTCACCCCCGACTTCCAGTACTACGCCTACACCTTCTACACCGACCTCGAGAGCCTGACGATGACGGAGCTCGGAAAGTCGTGGTGGAAGTGAGCCGCTGACTTCCACCGCCCGTACCCGCCTTTCAATTCGGTTGCAGTTTCCTGATCGAATTCCGGTTTGCTCCCCTACGACTCGTGGCGTAGAAGTGCTCCGATAGCAGAAGCGTGATCGAATTGTAATCAATGGTTCACGAAGCGAAGCGTAGACAGGGCCAGGACATCCGAGAGGAGGAGTAATGAAACGGCTTCCACTTCTGGCGGCGATCGTGGCGGGTGTGCTCGCTTTCGGGCCCGACGTGGCCACAGGCTGTGGGGACAAGTTCGTTCTGATCGGCGGCGGCGCGCGCGTGAATCGCTCGAAGTTCCCTTCCCGCGTGCTCGTGTTCATGAATCCTGGTTCCCGGATTCCGGCGGCCGAGAAGGAGTTCCACGTCGAGGCCACGCTGGCGGCAGCGGGACACAAACCGAAGGTCGTGGAGAGTGAAGCCGAGGTCGAGAAGGCGCTCGCATCGGGCCAGTACGATCTCGTGCTCGCCGACCTCGCGGACGTGCCCATGCTGCGGAAAGAGTGCAGCTCCAGCGCTTCGAAGCCTGCGGTGCTTCCGCTCCTCTACAAGCCGACCGCCGAGGAGCTCGTGGCCGCCGAGAAGGAGGCGAACTGTCTCGCCCGGCCTTCGAAGAGGAGCAGCGATCTGCTGGCCGTCATCGACGAGACGATGCAGAGCCGGCAGAAAGGCGCCTCGCCGAACTGCCCCCCGCCCCGATAGGTCGTCGATGAAGGACAGCGGGATGAGGAACGCTTCGGTCCTCCTGCTCTCCAGCGTGCTGGGGGTCTGCTGCGCGCCCCCGTTGCTCGCTCAGGCCTGGCTGCCGCCGAAGGGCGAAGCCTGGTTTTCGGTGGGATACGGGAACATCTTTTCCACGAAGCATTACTTCGGAACGGTGAACCCGGGAGAGGGTTCGACGATCGACGTCGGACATACTCGCGGCAACAGCATCGCCGTCCAGCTGGGGTACGCCCTCTCCAACCGGTTCTCGTTTTCGGTGGGCCTTCCCTACGAGATCTACAAGTACTACGGCCCGGCGCCCCACCCGACGGTACAAGACGACGGGCGGTACCACGGGACCTGGCAGGACTACCACTTCAACCTCGCGTACCAGCTCGTTAAGGGCAACGCCGCCGTCGCTCCATTCGTGACAGCGGTGATTCCCAGCCACGACTACCAGTACTTCGCCCACGCCGCCCCCGGCAAGGACCTCTATGAGTACCGTCTCGGGGTCGCGGCCGGTTCCCGCCTCGACCGGCTGATCGCCGACAGCTATGTCGAGGCGGGCTATTCGTACGCCTTCGTCGAGAAGGTCCAGGGCATTCACCACGACCGGAGCGACTTCGACCTTGAGCTGGGGTACTTCCTGACGCCGGAGATGCGGGTGCGACTCCTGGGAAGCGGGTACTACACGCACGGCGGGCTCGTCTTCCACACTCCGTTCGATCTGCCGCCGTCGCTCCTCCCGTATCACGATCAGATCGGCCACTCGTCGCAGATCAACGTCGGCGGCGGGTTGAGCTACGCCCTCTCCGGCTCGACCGAGGTCTACGCGGTCTACGCCCGGTCGGTATGGGGGCGGGACGGTCACAAGATCGACAACGGGCTGAACTTCGGCGTGACCTACAGTTTCTCCCCGTCCCAGCTCGCGCGCCGCTTTTTCAGCCACAAGCCGGTCGCGACGCGGTGAACCGGCCGATACGCGCGGCCGCTCTCGCCGTTGCTCTGCTCGCGAGTCCGATTGCAGTTCGGGCTCTGAATGTCGGCGCCGTCGCGCCGGAGTTCGAGATGACGACGCTGGAAGGGCGTCGCTTCTCGCTCGCCGAAGCGGAAAGGACGCACAGCGGCGTGGTGATCCTGTTCCTCTCGACGATCTGTCCGTACTCGAACTACTACAACGACTTGATCCGCGACATGGCCGGAGAGTTCGTCAAGCGCGGAATCCTTTTCGTCGGCGTCAACTCCGGGAAGCTCGAGACGGCGGAGGAGGCGCGGGCCCACGCGCTCTCGCATGGCCACCGCTTCGACATCATCAAGGATGCGGACGATCGGATCGCCGACCTGTTCGACGCCCGGCGCACGCCCGAGGTGTTTCTTCTCGACTCCCACGGCATGCTGCGCTACCACGGGCGCATCGCGTCGAAGCTCTCCTCTCCCGACCTGAAGTCCGCGATCGAGGCCTTTCTCGACGGCCGCCCGATCCGCCCTGCCGAGACGAAAGCTTTCGGCTGCGCGATTCCGCGAAGCTAGCGGAACCCCGCGCGGGAGACCCCCGCGTCACCTCGGACCCTCCGGAATTCACGAGCGACGATCTCGAAGTCCGGAAGTCGCTTGCGGCTGTCCTTGCGATTCGGTTGCAGGTTCCTGATCGAAAACCGCGTTGACCCACCGGAAGCGACGGCGTAACAACGCACAGAAGGAGGATTTCTTATGAGATCCATGTTCAAAGTCGCCTTAACCGGGGCTCTTGCGATCGTCTTACTCGGGGTGGTCTGCGTCTCCCCGGCGACCGCTCAGTGCGGGAGCTTCAACTTGCACAACGCCGGAGCCATCGAGCCGCAGGCATTTGCAGGAGGTACTCAGTTCCAGCGAGCCTCGCTCTCCCTCCCTGCAGTTCCGCAAGGGTCGGACGATCGGATCGTAGGCTTCTGGAAAGTGAAGTTCGTGGCCGAAGGCAATCCCGGCATACCCGACGACACCGTGATCGACAACGCATTCGTCGTGTGGCACGGCGATGGGACCGAAATCATGAATTCTTCGCGGCCTCCGGCGACCGGCAATTTCTGCCTGGGCGTATGGCAGAAGAGCGGACCCTCGCGCTACGACCTGAACCACTTCGGGTTGAGCTCCGATCCCGGCGGGAATCTGATCGGCCCGGCTCAGATCCGGGAACGGGTCACCCTGGATCGCGCAGGCGACCGGTACGAGGGCACCTTTACGATCGACCAATACGACCTCTCGGGAAACCCCGGCCCCCATGTCTCGGGCCGGATCACTGGAACGCGCATCACCGTGGATACGCCGGTGGCCGACGTTCTCTGAGCGCGCGTAGGGACGCTCCGTGGCTGCGCGCCGTGGCGTGAAGTCCGTTGGAACGATGCCGGGGCGGGACGGAGATGCCAAACCCGCTCCGGCCCTTTTTCGATCGATCGGTTCAAACCGGACTCCGGCGCCGACGATCCGCGCTAGCCGATCTCGAGCCCGCGTGGCTCGGCGCGGACCGCGAGCACCGAACCCTCCGCGAGTCCCGCAAGCGCTTCGCGCACCGCTCGCGTTCGATCCGCCGGCGAGAGAAACACCACGCACCCGCCTCCCCCCGCGCCGCACGCTTTCCCGCCCCACGCTCCGGCGCCGATCGCGGCGGCGACCGCGCGATCGATCGCGGGCGAGGAGACGACGGGCGCGAGCTCGCGCCTTGCCCTCCACTCGTCGGCGAGCGCCTTCCCCATCGCGGGAAAGTCACGCTCCCGTGCGGCGACGGCCATCTCCCGGGCGGCGGCGGCCACCTCGTCGAGCGACCGCGCCACGGCCGGGTCTCCCTCGAGCCTTCTCCGGAAGACCTCCCAGTTGTTCATGCCCGAGGAGTGCGCGGCGCCGGTGTCGAACAGGGTCAGGTGCGATTCCCACTCGGCCGGATCGATGGGCCGCCTCTCGGCGACAGTCCGCCCCGTCTCGAACCAGAGGCAGTGCAGCGCTCCGCCGAAAGCCGGGTAGTAGTCCTGGACTCCCGCGGGCTTTCCGAGGACGCGGGTCTCCACGTCGCGGACGAACTCGACTCCGCCGGCTCCCTCGAGCGAGCTTCCGCAGAGGCGCGAGAGTGCCGCGGCGGTCGCGACCGCGAGAGCGGACGACCCGCCCAGTCCGGAGCCGAAGGGAACCCCCGAGCCGAACTCGATTTCGACGCCGCCGCCGGGCGAGATCTCTTCCACGAGCGCTCCCACGAGGGCCGTGCGGGGATCCGAGAACAGGTCGCGAGCCGTCTTCACCGTCACGTCCACGCCCCGATCGCCGGCGACGACGCGAATCCCCCTCGCCGTCCGCCGCACGCGGCAGCTCGCGCGGCGGTTGATCGCCAGGTTCACGGTCACCGACCCGCGATGCAGGGCATGGAGTGGCCAGAGGTCCAGGGTCCCGCCCGCGAGGTCGACTCGAGCGGGAGCGCTGGCTTCGACCGTTCCGGTGGAGTTCAACCGCCAGAGTCTAAGCGACGGCTCTCCGGTCTATTGGATTGGAACGTGGAGCTTGGAACGCGTCGCGCGGACGCGCGACGTCAGTATCCGACGCGGTTCGCGCGAAGGTATCCCGACCGAGGAAATGCGGTTCCTTCGAGTGTGGCCGCGCGACCGAGCTCCGGATCGTCGAAGCCGGGCTCCGCACGGGTCATCAGGCGCCAGATCTCGCCGTTGTCGGCGCAGAAACCGGGGATGTGCGTGTGACCGGGCACCGGAGGATACCCGGCCTCCTGTCGCATCTCGCACTGGACGCACACGAAGGTGCCGGTCATTCGCTTCGAGACGAGCGCGAGCGGTGCCTCGGTCGCGTCCACGACGTTCACCTGCGAGCTCGCCGCCGGCGCTCCCGGACCACGGACGGCCGCCCGGTCGTCGGTGACGAGAGGGACGACCAGGAGCGCGAGCGTCGCCGCGAACGCGTAATACGAAGACGCGCGCGGACGCATCGGCTCGGGAAAGTAGGGAAACCGCTGAAGCTTCGAACGCAGGCGCTCCGGGGCGGGCGCCCGGTCGAGACGCGACCGCAATACCTTCGCGAGACCGCGTGCCGACCCGGCCCGAGCCGCGCACGGACTGCACGTCGCCAGGTGCCGCGACAGCTCATCCGCGTCTTTTCTGGTGAGCTCCCGGTCGAAGTGGGCGTACAGCAGAAAACGCGCTTGCGGGCAGTTCATCGGACCGATGGGACAAACCGGCCCGCCACGCCGGAAATTCCGTTTTCGAGGGTGTCACCGCCAGGGGACTATGGCTGCGGTGGCCGACCCGCGACCGGCAGTCCGAGAGTAAAACCGGGGCCTACGCCGCTGGCGTTTTTGGCCGCGTCCTCATCTTCGCCGGTTCTCCCTGCCGGATGTACCCGTGCCGGCGCGCGTAGCGGAGCAGGGCCTTCTCGAGGAGCTTCCGGCCGCGGTAGAGCCGCGACATCACGGTTCCGACCGGGCAGTCGAGGATCTCGGCGATCTCCTTGTAGGAGAAGTCCTCGAGGTCCGCCAGGATGACGACCATCCGGTAGTCATACGGCAGGGACTCGAGCGCCTTACGCACGTCATCGTCCAGCACTCCGGTGAAAAACTCGGCCTCCGGGTCCGCCGGCTGCTCGGCGTCCCGCCGGACGATCCGCTCGAAGGAGTCCTCGATCTCGGCGAAGTCCACGCTGCGCGGCTCGAGCTTCTTTTTCCGATAGTTGTTGATGAACGTGTTCTTCAGGATCTTGAAGAGCCACGCTTTCAGGTTCGTGCCCTCTTCGAACTTGTCGTAGTACTTGTACGCCTTGAAGAAAGTCTCCTGGACGAGGTCCTCCGCGTCCTCGGCGCTGCGGGTCATCCGGTATGCCGTGTTGTAGAGGGAATCCACGTACGGCATGACCTGGGAGTCGAAATCCCAGGACGTGACCGGAGGGGGATTTCCTTCGAGTGTTGGTCGCACGCTTGAGTTCTCCATGCCCTTTCGAAGTCGCAAATTCCTTGCCCGGCCGGTCCTTTTCTCGGGTGACCGACCGGGCCGGGCTAACCTCCGCCTTTCCTACGGAATAGACACCCGACCCGTTTGAAAGGTTCCGATAGGGATTACGCGAAAGGCCCGCGACCGGTTTCTCGAGAGCACACCCTGTCCCCTGGTGGGGACAGGGTCCCTCAGAAACGGCCGGCCGGCCCGGGCGCCTAGACGCCCTTGATCAGGAACGCAATCAGGAGCGCATACAGGACGAGCGACTCGATCAACGCGAGGCCGATGATCGTCATGGTCCGGATCGGTCCCGCCGCTCCGGGGTTGCGCGACATGCCCTCCGCCGCCGCCGAGGTCGCCCGGCCCTGCGCCATCGCGCCCGCGGCCGCCGCAATCCCGAGCAGGAAAGCCGCGCCGAGCGCCCCCGCGCCCCAGCTGCGTGCCGGGCCGGTGGCCGGCGCCGCCTCCTGCGCGAGCGCAGGCAGGGCGAAGGCGAGAAGGGCGAGGACAAGCAGACCAGTTTTCTTGTAGTGCATCTCGAAAACTCTCCTTGCTTTGGGGCCGTCGAGGATCAGTGCTCCTCGTGGGCCGTTGCGAGGCTGATGTACACGGACGAAAGCGTGGCGAAGATGAACGCCTGGAGCAGGGCCGTGAAGAGACCCAGAGCCATGAGCGGCCACGGAACGACGATCGGGACGAGGCCCGCGAAGATGCTGGTCGCCGTGTGCTCCCCGTAGATGTTCATGAAGAGCCGCAGGGAAAGCGAGAGGATCCGCGCGAAATTGCCGATGATTTCGATCACGAAGAAGAGCGGCGCGAGCCAGAGCACCGGACCCATGAAGTGCTTCAGGTAGCCGAAGAAGCCGTGCTCTTTGATCCCCTGGAAGTTGAAGTAGAGAAACGAGAGCACGGCGAGCGCGACCGTCGTCGACAGCGTCCCCGTCGGCGGCTGAAGGAAGAAGAACAGGCCGAAGAGGTTCGCGACGAAGATGAACAGGGCGAAGCCTCCGATCACGTGGGTATATCTCTTCTCCGCGCCGGGGCCGATCACGTCCGAAACGAGCGACCGAACCCCGGCCACCACCATCTCGAGGAAGTTCTGGACCCGGCCCGGCCGCTCCTTCTCGTATCGCCGGGCGGCGAGCGGCAGGAACACGAGGAAGATCGACATGACGAGGAGCGCCATGAGGGCGTAGTCCGGGACCCAGGCCGTCTTGCCGTCGGGGAACCAGAATGCCGCGGCGGCCGGCGACAGCTTTTCGACCGGCGGGGGGCCGAAGAGACCGATCAGCAGCCGGTTTACCGGCCCGTAGAGGATCGAATGATGCTCGCTCAACCGGCCGCGCCCCTCTCCTTCCTCAGAAGCTCTGCCCCCACGCTCACGACGACGACCGACAGACCCGCCATACCGGCGATCGGCTCGAAACCCTTCCACCGAAGGAGCGCGATCCCGAGAGCGGCCGCACCGCCGCCCGTAACCAGCAGGAGGGGGAGCACGGCTCGGAACCCTTTCTTTTCCTGCGGGGGAACGAGACGCTCGGTCAGCTTCTCGAGAACGAGAAAGCTGAAAATAACGACGGCCGCGGCGATTGTCAAGGAGACGGCCGCGCGCCATCCGAAGAGCAGCGCGCCGACCGCGCTCGACGCCGCGATCACGACCGAACGCATCCGGATCCGCCGGAGAAGCGCGTCGTCGGGGTTCACCGGCCCCCGCCGGACTCCTCGAGACCGGAGAGCAGCCGGTACAGGTTCCAGAACCCGGCGGCCGCTCCGAGCGCCGCGCCGACGAACGCGGGCCACGTCCCAGCGCCGAGCGCGCGGCCGATCCACTTGCCGAGGAGGAAGCCCGCTACGATCGACAGCGGAAAGAGAAGGCCGGCGGCCGAGGCGCGCGCGACGCTCGCGTAGCGCGCATGACTCCCCCTCCCTCCGGAAGAGAGAGGGGGTGAGGGCGTGGATCGCGCCGGCTCTACGGTGTCTGGATCACGCACGCCCGCAGAGCCTCCACGACGGGCTGCGGCGCGATTCCGACGAGCACGGTCGCGACTGCGCAGATCAGTACGGCCGTCGTCAGCGTGTAGGAGCTCTTGAGCGGCGTCCCGTCCCCTTCGAGAAAGAACATCGCCGCGGCGATGCGGAAATAGTAGAAGAGGGAGACCGCCGACATGAGCACCGCCAGAACGGCCAGCCAGGCGTAGCCGGCCTTCATCGCCGCGGTGAAGAGATAGTACTTGCCGATGAAGCCCGCCGTCGGCGGGATGCCCGCCAGCGACAGGAGAAAGACGAGCATCACGACCGCTGCTGTCATGTTCCGCCGCGCGAGACCGTTGAAGTCGGAGACCGACTCCGCGGCGTAGCCCTTCGTCTCGAGAAGAACGACGAGCGCGAACGCCCCGAAGTTCATGAAGGTGTAGGCGAGCAGGTAGACGAGGATTCCCCACAGGCCGAACTCGGTCCGAAAACCGATGACGCCGAGCAGGGCATAACCCGCGTGGGCGATCGAGGAGTAGGCGAGCATCCGCTTCACGTTCGCCTGGAGGAGCGCCGCGACGTTTCCGACGACCATGGTCGCGGCGGCCACGACCGCGACGATCAACCCCCAGTCGGCGTGAAACTTCGGAAAGGCGACGTAGAAGATCCGGGCGAGGATCGCGTAGGCGGCGAGCTTGGGTCCGACCGAGAAGAAAGCGGTGACGGGCGTCGGCGCGCCTTCGTAGACGTCCGGCACCCACACGTGAAACGGGACGGCGGCGACCTTGAAGAGCAGGCCCGCGAGGATGAGCAGGATCCCGACGAGAAGCACGTTGGACTTCTCGACGCCCGCGAAGAGCTTCGCGAGCTCGGGCAGGCCCATCCGGCCGGCGATGCCGTAGACGAGCGAAAGCCCGTAGAGCAATACACCCGACGAAAACGCCCCCAGTACGAAGTACTTGAGCGCGGCCTCCGTGCTCTTGATCTCGCCCTTGAAGTATCCCGCAAGGATGTACGACGAGAGCGCCATCAGCTCGAGCGCCACGTAGATCGAGATCAGGTTGTTGCCGGAGACCATGAAGAGCATTCCGACGCCGGTGAAGAGCAGCAGCGCGTAGTACTCGCCGCCGGGATAGGGAGCGTTCCCCACGAAGCGCACGGACGCGAGCGTCGTCAGGATGATCGACACGAGCATCAGGACCTTGAAGAAGATCGCGAAGTTGTCGACGACGAACATTCCGCCGAGGATCGGCTTCTCGTGGCCGTGATAGCCCGAAATGAAGACGACGATCCCGATCGTGACGGCCGTGAAGAGGATCGTCAGGAACGCGAGAAACTCCTCCTTTGCCTTCCCGAAGAAGACGGAGATCGAGAGGAGGAACAGTCCGGCCGCCGTCAGGAAGAGCTCCGGCGACAGCAGCAGCCAGTCCGACGCCGAGAGCTTCACGGCCGGGGCGTCCCTTCCGCAAGGCCGGACGCTTCGACGGGAGCGGAGGGCCGTTCGCGCGCGAGCTGCGGCTCGGTCGCAGTCCGCCCGCCGACCGCTTCCACGATCTTCTCGGAGGGAACGCGAAGCACGTCGAACATCGGCTTGGGATAGAGGCCGATCCAGAGCGCCAGGAGGACGAGGGGGACGAGCGTCAGCTGCTCGCGCGGCGTCAGGTCCGGCAGGTTCGCGTTCGCGGGATTGGTGATCTCGCCGAAGAAGACGCGCTGGTACAGCCAGAGCAGGTACGCCGCTCCGAGGACGATCCCGGTCGCCGCGAAGAAGGCCCACCAGAAGCTCCGGGCGAAGGCGCCCTGGAGGATCGCGAACTCGCCGATGAATCCGTTCAGGAGCGGGAGTCCCATCGACGAGAGCACCAGGATCAGGAAGTACGTCGCATAAACCGGCATCTGCCGGGCGATGCCGCCATATTCCGAGATCAGGCGCGTGTGCCGGCGCTCGTAGATCATCCCGACGAGCAGGAAGAGGCCCCCGGTCGAGATTCCGTGGTTGACCATCTGGAGCATCCCACCCTGGATTCCGGACATGTTGAGGGCGAATACGCCGAGCATCACGAAGCCGAGGTGCGAGACGGACGAGTAAGCGATCAGGCGCTTCATGTCTTTCTGGACGAGCGTGACCATCGCGCCGTAGACGATCCCGACGATCGCGAGCGTCACCATCAGGGTGAGCACCCACGGGGTGGTGATCGCGTCCGGGAACATCGGGAGCGAGAACCGCACGAACCCGTACGTCCCCATTTTCAGGAGGACCGCGGCGAGGATGACGGAGCCGGCGGTCGGAGCCTCGGTATGCGCGTCGGGCAACCACGTGTGGAACGGGAACATCGGAACTTTGATCGCGAAGCCCAGGAAGAACGCGAAGAAGAGCCAGATCTGCAGGTCGACCGGCAGGCCCTGAGCGACGACCGTCAGTTTCTCGATCGAGAACGTCGGGGCGTTGCCCAGCCCCTTGTAACCGAGGAAGCCCGTCGTGTTGTAGAAGTACAGAGCAATGATGCCGAGCAGCATCAGGACGGATCCCGCCAGCGTGTACAGGAAGAACTTGATCGCGGCGTAGAGCCGGCGGTCGCTCCCCCACACCCCGATCAGGAAGTACATCGGGACCAGCATGACCTCCCAGAAGACGTAGAAGAGGAAGAGGTCGAGCGAGCAGAACGTGCCGAGCATGAACGTCTGGAGGAGCAGGAGAAGGACGTAGTACTCCTTCTGTCGCTCCGTGATCGCGGTGTAGGAACAGACGACCGCGATGATCCCCATGAGCGTCGTCAGGAGGATCAGGACGAGCGAGATGCCGTCGATCCCGAAGTGGTAGTCGACGCCGAGGGAGGGAATCCAGGGAGCGAGCTCCACGAACTGATAGCCGGCGTGCCCGCGCTCGAAGAGGAACCAGAGCGGCAGCGACGCGAGGAACCCGGCGATCACGGTTGCCGTCGCCAGGGTTCTGATCGCGCCGGTCCTCTCCTTGGGGAGGAAGAACACGATCGCGAGCGCCCCGGCGAGCGGGACGTACGTCACGATCGAGAGGATCGGGATCCAAAGGCCCATCAGCTGCATTCAGTCCTCGGCTCTCAGCGGAAAATCAGATACACGGCGACCAGGCCGAAGAGCCCGGCGCCCATCACCAGCGCATAGTTCTGAACCCTTCCCGTTTGAGCTCGCCGCGCCAGGCGCCAGCCGGACTGGAAACCGTCCGCCACCCCGTTGACGGCTCCGTCCACGACGTTCTTGTCGAAGACGTTCGTCGCCCACGACGCACCCCGCGTCACCGCGGCGGTCCCGTTCGGGATCAGGTCGACGACCGTCGCATCGACCTCCCAGAGGAACCGGCCGCCCCGCTTGGCGAGCCCTTCGACGAAGACCGCCTCGTAGAACTCGTCCACGAAGTACTTGTTCTCGAGCAGACGGTAGAAGCGCGGGAACCGCGCGGCGATCATCGCCGGAACCCGGCCCTCCCCCTGCGCGTACCAGATCCAGGCGAGGACGAGCCCGACGGCCGCGGCGCCCACGGATGCGAACATCAGCGCGATCTCGAGCGAGATCGCGGGGGCTGCCCCCGGGCGGGGCTCCCCGCGGACGGACGGGTGGCGGGCGGCAGGAACCGGCCGATCCGATCCCCTCCGCGCACGATCGGAACGCCGACCCACCCTCCCACGACCGAGAGGAAGGCCAGGATCACGAGGGGGACCGTCATCGACTTCGGCGACTCGTGGATGTGCGCTTCCTGCTCCGCCGTCCCGCGGAACCTGCCGTAGAACGCGAGCGAGACCAGCCGGAACATGTAGAACGCAGTCAGGCCGGCGGTGAAGAGCGCCGCGCTCCAGAGCAGCCGCGGCAGCCACGGCGCCTGCGGAAAGTGGGCCTCGAAGACGGCCGCGAGAATGGCGTCCTTCGAAAAGAACCCGGCGAGCAGCGGCACTCCCGCGATCGCGAGCGTCGCCACCAGGAACGTCCGGTACGTTACGGGAATGCGCTTCGAAAGGCCGCCCATCCTCCGGAGATCCTGCTCTCCGCCGAGAGAATGGATCACCGATCCCGATCCGAGGAAGAGGCAGGCCTTGAAAAAGGCGTGGGTCACGACGTGGAACATTCCCGCGGCGAACGCCCCGACCCCGCACGCGAGGAACATGTAGCCGAGCTGCGACACGGTCGAGTACGCGAGAACCTTCTTGATGTCGTTCTGAACGAGACCGATCGTGGCCGCGAAGAGGGCGGTGAACCCGCCGACGACCGCCACGACCAGCAAGGCGTCCGGCGAGAGTCGGAAAAGCACGTTGCAGCGCGCGACCATGTAGACGCCGGCCGTGACCATCGTCGCCGCGTGGATGAGCGCGGAAACCGGGGTCGGTCCCGCCATCGCGTCCGGCAGCCAGACGTACAGCGGCACCTGCGCCGACTTGCCCACCGCGCCCAGGAAGAGACAGAGGCACACGAGCGTCATGTACGGCGCGTACGGAGCGGGCGTGCCCGCCGCCGCCGCGAAGACCTTCCCGAAGTCGACCGTCCCGAAAAGCGCGAATACGCCGAAGATCCCGAGAATGAACCCGAAGTCTCCGATCCGGTTGACGACGAACGCCTTCTTCCCCGCGTCGGCCGCGAACTTCTTGTGGTAGTCGTAGCCGATCAGGAGGTAGGAGCAGAGGCCGACCCCCTCCCATCCCACGAACATCACCAGGAAGTTGTTCGCGAGCACGAGCACCAGCATCGAGAACATGAAGAGGTTCAGGTACGCGAAGTAGCGGCCGTAACCCGAGTCGTGGCCCATGTATCCGACCGAGTAGACGTGGATCAGGAACCCCACGAAGGTCACGAACGCGATCATGAGCGCCGACAGCGAGTCGAGCCGGAAAGCGGCGTCCACGAACCACTCGGCCAGCGGACCCGGCACCTGGCCGGTCGACTGATTCACGCCCAGAGGAATCCACCGATAGAGAGTGAGCACGTGGTGGGCGCCGGAGGCGAGCGCATCGACGCCGACGTCGAAGATCGCGCCGAACGCGAAGAGACAGGAGAGTCCCACCGATCCGACGCCGACCACCGTGTGAAGCGACTTCCACCTCGGTTCGACCTCGAGGTGGACGTGGGCGTGCGGGTGTCCCGCCTCGAGGCTCGACTCCGCCTCGGCCTGGTCGGCCGGAGGATGACCCGCCGTCCCGCGCGTCCGGTGTGAGGCGAGATGGACGAGGCCGTTGACGACGAATCCCGCCAGCGGGAAGAGAGGAACGAGCCAGAGGAGGTCCCTCAAGCGCTCATCCCTGCATGCTGCTCGCCTCTTCGACGTTCAGCGTGCGGCGCTGGCGGAAGAGGGAGATCGTGAGCGCGAGACCGATGGCCGCCTCCCCGGCGGCGTTCGTG
>Ga0114129_10008898_pt1 | contig 14314 bp, 10 predicted proteins | sample RhiMetdeltSRZDD1_FD_80071 | JGI IMG/M metagenome (GOLD analysis project Ga0114129, IMG submission 80071) | Populus rhizosphere microbial communities from Tennessee, USA - Rhizosphere MetaG P. deltoides SRZDD1 (version 2) (version 2) | ecosystem: Host-associated > Plants > Roots > Rhizosphere >... | reverse complement strand
GACGTCGTAGCCGTACTGGCGCACGTAGCCGGCGACGTAGGCGAGGCCGATGCACGGCGTCGCCTCGTTGTTCGCCGCACGGACAGTGGAGACGAGGGGACCGCGAACCAGCGTGACCCGCCGCGGAGGCCCGGGCGCCGCCGACACCGCGGACGAGTCGGAGACAGGTGTAAGCCGAATCACGCGAATGACATGCGGTGAAGTCCGTCGCGATGATACGCCGTGACTCGCGTTTCAGCGCGTTAAGAGTTCGTTAAGATATTTATCGCGGGAAAAATGACTTCCTTATGACAACTTCGGAGCGCGCGTTCGTGACCGGGGGCGCGGGCTTTCTGGGCATCAATCTCGTGCGACGCTTCCTCGATCGCGGCGTGCCGGTCGTGTCGTTCGATATCGCAGAGTTCGACTATCCGGAACGGCCGCGGGTCACGGCCATCGTCGGCGACATCCGCGATCCGGGGCGTCTCGCGGACGCGATGCGCGGCTGTTCGGTCGTCGTGCACTGCGCGGCGGCGTTGCCGTCCTATCCGACCGAGGCGATCATGTCGACCGAAGTCGACGGGACGCGCCACGTCCTGCAGGCCGCGCAGGATCTCGGCATCGCGCGCGTCGTGCACCTGTCGTCGACGGCGATCTACGGCGCGCGGGCGCAGGGCACGACCGAAGAGGGCAAGACCGAGCTGCTCGGCCCCTATGCCGAGGCGAAGGTGCTCGCCGAGCGCGTGTGCCTCGAGTTCCGCGATCGCGGGATGTGCGTGCCGATCCTGCGGCCGAAGACGTTCGTCGGCCCCGAGCGGCTCGGCATCTGGTCGATCCTGTACGACTGGGCGCACTCGGGCAGCGGCTTCCCGCTGATCGGATCGGGCGACAACCTCTATCAACTCCTCGACGTCGACGACCTGTGCGACGTCATCGAGACGACGCTCGCGGCGCCGGCGGCGCGGGTGAACGACACGTTCAACGTCGGCGCCAAGGACTTCGGCACCATGCGGCAGGATTTTCAGGCGGTCCTCGACCACGCCGGGCACGGCGGGAAGGTGCGCCCGCTCCCGGCCTGGCCGCTCGTCACGACGCTGAAAATTCTCGAGGCGCTGCGCCTGTCGCCCGTGTACGAGTGGGTATACGAAACAGCCGCGGCCGACTCGTACGTCTCGATCGAGAAGGCCGAGCGCGTGCTCGGCTTCCGTCCGCGCTACTCGAACAGGGACGCGCTGATTCGGAATTACGACTGGTACGTCAGCCAGCTGCCGCGCATCCAGCACACGTCCGGCATGTCCCACCGCGCGCCTTGGAAACAGGGATTGATCGGCGTCGGCAAGAAACTGTTCTGATAGCGGTTGCGTTCGCCGCGTCAGGAATCTGTAAGGCGCAACACGCATCGCGGCGCCTTGCGCCGCGCGAATTCCGTTGTATCATCCGCGGCATCACCTTCATCGTGGCGACGAATCGATTCCGAAGCTTCGCGCTCTCGCTCCTCGTCGCCGCTGGCAGCGCGGTCATCTTCGCCGCGCCGCACGAGCAACGAGACGCGCTCGCGGCATCCGATCGCTTCGCTGCCGATGCCGTGCGATCGGATCGAACGCCGTTCAGGCTCGGCGACGCCGCCGCGCCGTTCAGCTGGTCGACCGTTGTCGGCGATTTCAACGCCGATGGCCGGGCGGATGTTGCCGTCGCAGATCACCTCGGCACGCGCAGCGGCGCATACGCCTATCGTCTCGAGTTCTCGATCTCCGGCCAAGAACGGCACGACGTCACCTTCGAATCCAGTCGCGATGCGATCACGATCAGGCTCGCCGACGTCGACCGCGACAACGATCTCGACGTCATCGTCGGCACGCCGCTGTCCGGCGAGATCGTCGGGATCTGGCTGAACGATGGCCACGGTCATTTCACGGCCGGCGACGTCCGCCAGATCCCCGCGGCGCTCGGGCCGTTGGAATCGCTGGGCACGACCGATCCCGCCGCGTCGGTCGCTACGTCCGAGTGGTCGCCTCGACGATCCGACGAGGCGTTGCCCGCGAGCTTCGGAGCACCACCTGGCCGCTCGCCGAATCGAGCCACTGCCCGTCAGTCACCCGTCGTTCGATCGCGCCTGCCGTCCGCGCAGACGCGTCCTCGCGCCCCTCCTTCAGTCTGCCTTTCCGCGTTGTCCTGACGCCGGTCGGGCATTTCCGCACGCGAACGCGGTTTAGCGCGCTCGTCCCGCGCGGCGTCGGTCTACCGACCGCATGGCGGTCGCTGTATCGATCGGAGACCGCTCTATGAAGGCTGGTACGTTGCTCGTCGCGACGACGATCTCGTGTCTGGCGCCCGCGAGTGTCGTCGCGCAGGGAGTCATTCGAACGCTGACGATCGAAGGCGCCGTGAACGAGGCGATTCAACGGAACCTTCGCGTGCTCGCGGAGCGTGCGAACCTGTCGGTGGCCGAGGCCGGAGTGATCACGGCGCGGCTGCGGCCCAATCCCGTCCTGTCGGGCGGCGCGAACAGTCTGGACTGGCTCGGCACGGGCTTCAACGACATCAACGGAGCCGGACCGCCGGAATACGCCGTTCGCGTCGACGTGCCGTTCGAGCGCGGCGGCAAACGCGAGCTTCGTACCGCCGTCGCGGACCAGGCGGTGCGACTGGCCCAGGCGCAGTTCGCGGAAGTCGTGCGCCGACTGAAGATCGACGTCACGCTGGCGGCCATCGACGTCCTCGAAGCGAAAGCCAAGCTGCAGCTCGCGCAGGACAACCTGCAGGCACTCGAGCAGCTGCTGCAGCTGAACGCGCGGCGACTGACCAGCGGCGCGATCGCACCGGTCGAGGTCTCCCGCTCGCGCGTCGCGATGCTGCAGTATCGCGGCACGGTCAGGACGGCGCAGCTCGGGTTGACGCAGGCTCGCCTGAAGCTGCTGCCCCTTCTCGGCCGGACGCCCGGCGAGGAGGCCATCGACATCGACGATCAGCTGGGGCTCGCGCCCGCGATCGCACTTCCCGAGGTCCGGTCGCTGCAGGACGTGGCGCGGAGCAACAGGCCGGATCTCCTCGCCGCCCGGCGCGAGCAGGCGCGGACGCAGGCCGATCTCCGCCTCCAGATCGCGCAGGGCAAGATCGATTACACCTTCGGGGCCGAGTACCGCCGCCAGCAGGGCGTCAACGGCCGCGGCAACCTGCTCGGCCTCTTCTTCAGCGCGCCGCTCCCGCTGTTCAACCGCAATCAGGGTGAGATTGCCCGCGCCGAAGCGGAAGGCGACAAGGCCGCTCGATCCCTGAGCGCACTCGAAACGGATCTCACGACCGAGGTCGCGTCGGCATACGAGGAGTTCGACTCGTCGAGGCGGCTGCTCGTCGAGATCGAGCGCGATCTGCTCCAGCCGACGACCGACGCCCGGGCCGGCACGACCTACATGTATCAGGCGGGCGCCACGTCGCTCGTGGACGTGCTCGACGCCCAACGCGCCTACAACGACACGATGGACACCTACTACTCCGCACAGGCCGCGTATCGCCGCGCACGAGCCAGGCTCGCGCTGATCGTCGGGCAGGAGGTGGTCCCGTGACGACGCGACAGGCGCTTCTGGCGCTGGCCGTTGCGATCGCCGTCCCAGCCTGCCGCGAGACGGGTCCCACGACGGAAGCGGCGGCGGCTTCGTCCGCGAATCCGCCGGCGCCGAGCGAGCGCGGGCGCGGCCGCGTCCGGCTCGATGCGTCACAGCTCGCGCAGGTGCGGATCGAAGAGCTCTCCACCCATGCGCCGTCGAGCGCGATCAAGGCGACCGGCGCCGTCGAGTTCAACGCGGATCGCATGGCGAAGCTGCTCCCGCCGGTGTCCGGTCAGGTGCAGAACCTTGCCGCCAACGTCGGCGACACCGTGCGCAGGAACGACGTGCTGTTCGTGCTCAGCAGCCGCGAGGTGGCCGCCGCCGTCGCCGAGCATGCGGCGAGCCTCACGGATCTCGAGCTGGCCGAGAAGACGTACGCGATGACGCAGGACCTGTTCGACCACCAGGCGGCGTCGCGCATCGCCCTGCAGCAGTCGGCGAGCGAGCTTGCGAAGGCGAAATCGAAGGTGGCCCAGAGCGAGGAAGTCCTCCGCGTCCTGGGTCTCGAGGACCGCCATGACGAAGGGATGCAGGTGCAGCCGCGGATACCGGTACGCGCGTCGATCGACGGCACCATCATCGAGCGCAACGTGACGAACGGTCAGTTCGTGGGGCCGGAGACCAGTCCGCTCTTCACGATCGCCGATCTCTCGAGCGTCTGGGTGCAGGCGGATATCTTCGAGCGCGATCTGCGCCACATCTCGATTGGCCAGAAGGCCGACGTCACGACCGAGGCCTACCCGGCCGATCGCTTCAGCGCGCAGGTGTCGCGCATCGCGTCGGTGGTCGACGCGCAGACGCGCACGGCCAAGGTGCGATTCCTCGTCGCCAATCCCGGCGCGCGTCTCAAGCCCGGCATGTTCGCCTCCATCAGCCTCTATCTGTCCGATACGGCGGCGTCGCTGACCGTGCCGGCCAAAGCCGTGTTCGTCGAGAACGGGCAGACGTTCGCGTACGTGCAGACGGCGCCGCAGGAGTTCACGCGCCGCGAGGTCGAAACCGTCGCGAGCGGATCGGACCGCCTGCGCGTCGTGCGCGGGGTGAAGGCGGGAGAACGGGTGGTCAGCGACGGCGTGCTGCTGCTGCGCCAGCTCGAGGCGGACTCGGCGGGCCAATGATTCGGCGCCTGATCTCCGTCGCGCTGCACCAGCCGGCCTACATCGGGCTGCTGCTGGTCCTCTTCGTGGCCGCGGGGATCGCCGCATTCAGCTCGCTGCCGGTGGAAGCGTTCCCCGATGTCACCGACGTGCAGGTCACGGTCATCACGTTGTTTCCCGGGCACGCGCCGGAAGAGGTCGAGAAGCAGATCACCATCCCGCTCGAGATCGGCCTGAGCGGCCTGCCGCACGCGGTGCGCCTGTTCTCGCACACGCAGTTCGGCCTCTCCTACATCATCGTGACCTTCGACGACGACGCCAACGACTACTTCGCGCGCCAGCAGGTCCTCGAGCGGCTGCAGGGCGTCGACCTGCCGAACGGCGTCCAGCCCCAGCTCGCGCCGCTGTCGACCGCGATCGGCGAGATCTATCGCTATCGCGTCGCCGGCAAGGGCGTGAGCCCGGCGGAGCTGCGGAGCGTCCAGGACTGGGTCGTCGTGCGGAACCTCAAGATGATTCCCGGCGTCGCCGACGTCGTCAGCTTCGGCGGGTTCGTCAAGGAGTACGACGTCATCGTGAACACGGCGCGGATGAAGTCGTACAACGTCACGCTGCAGCAGGTGTTCACCGCGCTGGGCCGTGGCAACGCGAACGCCGGCGGCAGCTTTCTCGAGCGGGGCGAGCAGCAGTACCTGATTCGCGGCATCGGCATGCTGCGATCGAGCGATGACATCGGCGCCATCGTCGTCGCCGAGCACGGCGGCACGCCGCTGCTGATCCGCGACATCGCGGACGTCACCATCGGCACCGTGCCGCGCCAGGGCATCGTCGGCCAGGACGGCGACGACGAGGTCGTATCGGGCATCGTCCTGATGAGGAAGGGCGAGAATCCCTCGGAGGTCCTGGCGGCCGTGAAAGCGCGCGTGGCGGCGCTGAACGCCTCGATCCTGCCCAGACCCGTTCGCATCGTGGCGTTCTACGACCGCACGACGCTCATCGACACGACGCTGCGCACGGTCTTCAGGAATCTGCTCGAGGGCGCGCTGCTCGTCACCATCGTCCTCTATCTGTTCCTCGGCAGCCTTCGCGCCGCGGGCATCGTCGCCATCATCATTCCGCTGTCGCTGCTGGCCACGTTCATCGGCCTCAGAGTCCGCGGCATTCCGGCGAACCTGCTGTCGCTCGGCGCCATCGACTTCGGCATCATCGTCGACGGCGCCGTCATCGTGCTGGAAAACGTCTACCGCCATCTGGCGGAGCGGCCGGATCCCCACCGCGCGCCGAAAGCCATCATCCTCGACGCCGCCGTCGACGTCGGACGTCCGACGCTGTTCTCGATGCTGGTCATCATCGTCGCCCATCTGCCGATCTTCGCGCTGCAGCGACAGGAAGGCCGCATCTTCGCGCCGATGGCGTACACCGTCGTGTCGGCGCTCGTCGGCTCGCTCCTGTTCTCGCTGACGCTCGTGCCGATGCTGTCGTTGTTCTTCCTGAGCCGGACGCGCGCCCGTGAGGAGAGCCTGCTCGAGCGCCTCTGCAAACGGACGTACCGCCCGGGGCTGCGGTTCGCGCTCGAGCATCGCATCCTCGTCCCTGGAGCCGCGGCCGTCGTTCTCGCTGCGAGCCTCGCGCTGGTGCCCAGGCTCGGCACCGAATTCCTTCCCGAGCTCAACGAGGGCGCGCTGTGGATCAACATCATGCTGCCGCCGGGCATTTCCGTCAGCGAGACGTCGCGGCAGGTGGCGCGCATCCGGACGACGCTCCGACAGTTTCCGGAGGTCGTGTCGGTGATGTCGAAAGCCGGACGGCCCGAGGACGGCACCGATCCCAAGATGATCAACATGGCCGAATTCCTCGTCGACGTGAAACCAGAACGGGAGTGGCCGCGCGGCCTCACCAAGGATCGCCTGATCGACCGGATGAACGCGGCGCTGCAGACGATCCCGGGGATCGAGCCAAGCTTCTCGCAGCCGATCCGCGACAACGTCCTCGAGAGCATCTCGCAGATCGACGGGCAAATCGTCGTGAAGGTGTTCGGCGAGGACGTCGACGTGCTCCGTCGGCTTGCCAACGACGTCCTGCACACCATCGCGCCGGTCCGGGGCGTGGCGCGAGCGTTCGTCGACCGCGCCGGCCGGGTGCCGCAGCTGCAGATCGAGATCGATCGCGCGCGGGCCGCACGCTACGGGCTCAACGTCGCCGACGTCGAGGACGTCATCGAGACCGCCCTCGGCGGCAAGGCGGCCACGGCGCTGTGGGAAGGGGAGCGGCGGTTCAACGTCGTCGTGCGCCTCAGCGAGGAGGAGCGCGCCGACCAAGGCGCGATTGCCCGCGTGCTGGTCGACACACCGAGCGGATTGAGGATGCCGCTTTCGGAAGTCGCCAGTGTGTCGGTCGGCAGCGGCAGCATGAACATCGCGCGAGAGTCGGGCATGCGCGTCGCCGCCATCGCCGTGTTCATCCAGGGCCGGGACATGGGCGGCATCGTCGCCGAGATGCGGCAGCGCGTCGACGCGAACGTCCGCCTTCCACCCGGCTATGTCGTCACCTGGGGCGGCGAGTTCGAAAACCAGCAGCGCGCGATGGCGCGCCTCCGGCTGATCGTGCCGATCAGCGTGATCCTGATCTTCGCGCTGCTCTTCAACGCGTTCGGCGCGGTGAAGCACGCGGCGCTGATTCTGGTCAACGTGCCGTTCGCGCTGGTCGGCGGGATTCTCGCGCTCTATGTGACCGGCATCCACCTCAGCGTCTCGGCCGCCATCGGCTTCATTGCGCTCTTCGGACAGGCGGTGCTGAACGGCGTCGTCATGGTGAGCTGCTTCAATCAGCTGCGTCGATCGGGCGTCGGCGCCTATCACGCCGCCTTCGACGGCTCGCTCGTGCGGCTGCGCACGGTGCTGATGACGACGCTGCTGGCGATGCTGGGACTGACGCCGATGGCGCTCTCTCACAGCATCGGGTCCGAGGTCCAGCGGCCGCTCGCCGTCGTCATCATCGGCGGCCTGTTCTCGGCGGCCGCGCTGACGCTGCTGGTGCTGCCGGCGCTGTACGTTCTCGTCGAGGGGCGGCATCATCACCCCCAGGAGGCGACGTCGTGAGCCGGTGGATATACGCCGCGTTGGGCCTCGCGCTCGCGCTCGCGCCCGGATGCGTCCACCGCGCGAGGACGGGCCCATACGTCTGGCAGCTGCGGGGCGCCGTGGTTTCCGTCAGCTCGAGCCTGATCCAGGTGCGCCACAAGACAGGTCAGGTCGTCGATGTTCGAATCGACGACGAGACTGTATTCGTGAAGGACAATCAGGCGGAGTCGTGGCAGTCGCTGCGTCGAGGGACGCGCGTGATGGTCGACGTGGAGACGGGCCAATCCGGCGTGTGGCGCGCGCGCCGCGTGCAGCTGTTTGGCGGAGGACGTCCCGGCTAGCGTGGTCCCTCTTTTGCTACCTGAGAGGAGGGAAGCGAAACACATCAGCTGGGAGGCGTCCATGATGCGCAGACTTCTGCCGATCACGTTTCTGCTCGCTGCGACGGTCGCCGTGTCGCTGGCGGCCAGACCGGCGACGTTAGTGCTGAACAGCGGCGAGCGGGTCAGCGGCGAGCTGACCTACACCGGCGGCAACGACGTGCAGCTCAACGGCCGGGCGTACCCGTTCAGCGAGATCGCGATCATCGCGTTTCAGCCCGGCGATCCGTCTGCGGCCGAGCTCCAGCAGGTCTCGCTGAGCGGGGCCGAGCTCGAGCGCCACATGTTCGTGATGTCCAACGGCCAGGTCGTGCACGGCAAGCTGCACAACATCACCAGCAGCGGCGAGCGGATCAGCTTCGACCCGCGCGAGGGCGGCGCCGGCGCGCGTCGCGAGGTCGACGCCGGCCAGATCGCGCGCATCTATATCAACGGCGCATCGGCGAGAAACCTGTACGCGAACGTCCTGAATCCGCAGCCGGCGCCGGCGCCGCAGCCCGCGCCGACGGTCATCGGGACGACGGGCGTGAACCCGCCGCCCGGATCGATTGCCGTCAACGCCGGCACGGCGTGGACCGACACAGGTATCAACGTGAAGAAGGGCAACCGCGTCTCGTTCAACGCCACGGGGGAGATTCAGATCGCGACCGGCGGATCGAGCCCGGCGTCGCCGGACGGCGCGCCCGGCGGCGCAGCCGGAGCAGGCAAGCCGGTGCCGCAGATGGGCACCGGCGGGTTGATCGGCCGCGTGGGCAACGGCGCCCCGTTCCCGATCGGCCGGAACACGAGCCCGATCACGATGCCGGCGGGCGGCCGGCTGTTCCTCGGGATCAACGACGATAACTTCTCGGATAACAGCGGCGCGTTCTACGTCGTCGTCGTGACCAGGTAGGCGCACGGCACACGAAGAAAGGGCACGAAGCACACGAAGAAAAAAAAGCCCACGGACTCACGGAAGCGTCAGGCGCTCCGTGAAATCCGTGGGCTCTGTTTTCGTGTCCTTCGAAGTTCTTCGTCCTTCGTCGTTCTTCGTGTCCTTCGTGTTACGTCGTTCTTCGTGTCCTTCGTGTTACGTCGTTCTTCGTGTCCTTCGTGCTAGCGGGGCGTCAGCTTCACGTTGCTGATGATCATCCCCACGAACGTTTCGTTCCGGGGATAGCAGCCGAACGAGATCCTGAACGGGTTCGGCACGAACGGGGACCGCCAGCCGTCCTCCAGGTACACGATGCCGTCCACCGAGACGCGATACCCGCCTCCATCCCATTCCAGCTTCCAGTGGAAGACCCGATCGGTGCGGTAGTCCGGACCGCCGTACAGGATCTTGATCCGGTGGTCGCCGGGATCGCCACCGCCGGCGGCGCCGTTCCGCCAGATGATCTCGAACCCCGTGCCGTCGCCGTCGCTGCGCTGGGCGAGCTGCATCTTCCACGGGTGATCGCGGAAGGCGCCGAAGCTGCCGAAGGCGTTCGCGTCGCCCATGCTGACGATCTTGCGGTCGAAGCCGAGACGCTCGAAGCCTTTGTCGGCGTTCGTCAGGTCGAACTCGAGCACGCAGTTGCCGCAGGTCGGGACGTCGTAGTCGAGGCCGCCGCTGACCGAGTCGGCCTGCCACCCGCGGCCCATCTCGAAATGGCCGCCGCGTGACTGGCCGCAGACGGCGCTGCCTTTCGTCACCGGATCGTTGACCGCGTTGCCGCGGCAGAACGCTGCCGGCCCGCTCTTGAAGCGCTCCACGCGCGACACCGACGTGACGCCCGCAGCGGTCGCCTGCACGCGCCACGAGTAGTGCGTGTCGCCCTTGAGCTCGGCCGGCACCGTGAACGTCGTCGAGCCGCCCGTGCGCTCGGGTATGTTGTCGAACGTGTGCATGTCGCTGCCGAACTGGCCCGACTCGGAGAGTTGGACCGTGTATCTCGAGGTGCCCGCGCCGGCCGGGTCGGTGGACGCGTTCCTGAACGTCAGCGTCGGCTTCAGCGTGTCGAGCACCTGGCTGTTCCCCGGCGATTGCGGATCCGCCGCCAGCACCTCGAGCGTCCGCAGGCTTTCCAGCCGCGAGAACTGGCTGACCAGCGTGCCGTCGGTCGCGAACGCCCGCCAGAAGTAGACCGTTCCGGGCTTCAGGTCGATCGGCAGTGTGAGCGACGTCGTGCCGGCGATCCCTTCAGGGACGTTCGTGAACGCGAAGCTCGAATTGTCGGCGGGGAATCGATCCGACTCGGACATGTGGAACGTGTAGCTGACCGGTGCGCCCGCCGCGTGCTCCTGGCCGTTCGATGCGGCGCCCAGCACCGAGTTCGTCACCGTGAGCGTCGGTCGCAGCGTGGGCAGGTGAACCACCGCAGTCGGCGACTGCGGGATCGGCGCCCCGAGCACCGGGCTCGGCGTTGGCGTCGGCGTCGGTGTGGGCGTCGGCGTCGGCGTTGGTGTGGGCGTCGGCGCCGCCGGCGTGTCCTTGCCGCAGCCCGTCGTCATGAGCGGCGCGGCGAAGATCAACGTGAACGCAGCGATGGTGGCGGATAGACGAATGATCCTCTTCAAATCAATTCTCCCGCGCGAACGATGACGCGTTGAGGTCCGGGCCCTGGGAGCGGCCACGGATAAGTTTTCCGGTTGAGGGTGAGTCAATTTAACACAGAACGCGACATCGGCCAGAACAAATTCTGCCCGATGCCGCGGCCAAAACAGACGAGGTCATCTCCCTGGATTCATCGCCGGCACGTACAGCTTCGGATCGACGAACCCGTTGTCGGCCCACGTCGCGCCGTTCGCGCCGCCGGGACCCGCGTCGGTCAGGAGCTTATAGATGTGACCGTCGGGGTAGCAGATGCGGCTCGTCGAGAAGCTGTAGCCGTTCCAGGGCGCGATGTTGTCGCCGCCGTTCTTGATCAGGAGGCCGACGCCCTGAGCGCGAAGCAGCCACGCCACGCGCGCCACGAGCCCGAGGTTATCCTCGTACGATCGCCACATCGCGTCGCGGACGCACTGCACGAGCGCCGCACCGGGCGTCGACCCGCAATTCTGCCAGCCGCCGCCGCCCGGTCCCGGCCCTGGTCCCGGAGCCGGCAGCGGTGGTGGCGGCGGCGGTGGGGGTGGCGGCGGTGGTGGCGGCGCCGGCGTATGGAACCCCATCGTCGCCGACCAGCCGCCGACGTAGACCGGCGTGGAGCCGCGGACGCGCCAGAAATACAGCTTCGAGTACGCCAGCTGCTGCGGGGCATCGAGCGACGTCTGGTTTCCGCTCTCGCCGACCGTCCAGACGGCGATGGTCTGCGTGAAGCTGTCGTTCTCGGACACCTCGACCGTATACGTCAGCGAGCCGAGCGGCTCGGACCGCGCCGCGTTCTGCCACATGAAGCGAGGCCGCAGGCTGTCGATCGTGACGCCGCTCGACGGGAAGATCGACTGCGGCGCCTCGATGCGCGGCGCTGGCGTCTGGAACGCCTCGGCCGCCGACCACGGTCCGAGGTTGTTGTTGGCATCCTGCGCGCGCGCGCGCCAGAAGTAGACCTTCGCGGACTTGAAGTCCTGCGGCGCCGCCAGCACGGTCTGATTCGGCTGCTCCGAGACGCTCCAGATCGCGGAGACGCTCGTGAACGTATCGCTGTCCGAGACCTGGATGGTGTAGGTGATGCTGCCGACGATCGGTCCCGATCGCGTCACGTTGCGGACCGTGAACACGGGATGCAGGTCTGCGGTGGTGACGACGCGAATCGGCGACACGAGGGTGGGCGCGTCGATCGCAATCGGCGTGAAGACGTCGAAGGTGACCGCGTCGGAGTACGGACTGGCGTTGGCTCCGTCGACCGCGCGCGCGCGCCAGAAATACGCTCGGCCGGTCGTCAGCGCATCCGGCAGGCGGACGCTCGTCTGACCGTTGCTGCCGGGCGTGACGCCCTCGCGCGTGAACACCTTGTTGCTGAAGGCGGCGTCGGTCGCGACCTCGAAGATGTAGGTAAGCGCACGCGTGCCGTTCGTCGTCGCGTTGTTGGCGACGAGCGTCAGCGGCTGCTGATCGTGCTGAATGCGGCTGCCCGATGCCGGCGACACGGGGCTCGGGGCCGTGATATTGACGCCGGGAATCGGCCCGGCGATGGTCGGGCTCAGCGGATCTGCGCTCTTGCTCGCCTGGCACGCCGCGAGCAACAGACACGGCGCCAGCAGTACCAACGTGCTCAATCTCTTCATGTGTCACTCTGCCGCACCCTGGCGCGGACGGACCTCCGGCGGCGCTAGGGTCTTTATCGACCGCTCTCGCCGACGCCTTTAGCAGAATCGTGAATCGGGCGATAAGGCTGGGGCCCCACCGCTGGTCGGGAATGCTGAGGTAAAGCGAACCGATGGTAGTACGGCCCAGTACGGCTGTCAAGGCCGCGCGCTATAATCGCCGCGCGGTTGCGATCGAGCCCAACAATTAAGCCACAGCTCAACATTCTCCAGGTCTGCGACCACCTTGGCTGGGAAGGGTCGCGCATGCACGGCGTCAAGCGTCTCTTCGGCTGGATGATCCCGCGCTTCGACCCCGACCGCTACCGCGTGTCGCTCGTCAGCCTCCGGCGCAAGGATCTCTCGGAGGAAACGCTCGAGCAGCAGGGCATCGACATCACATACCTCCACCGATCCAGGTTCGATCCGACGACGCTGCCGGCGCTGCTGAAGGTGATCGATCGTAAGCAGATCGACGTCCTCCATCTGCACGGCTACGGCGCGACGACGTTCGGCCGGATGGCGGCGGCGATCCGCGGCATCCCGACGATCCTGCACGAGCACGCGAACCTCACCGACACGCCGTGGTTTCAGAAGATCGCCGATCGGATCCTCGAGCGATACACCGACATCGCGATTGCGGTCTCGCGGTCGACCGCGGACTTCGTCGTCCACGCCCGGCAGGTGCCGCCCTCCAAAGTGAAAGTCGTCTATCTCGGCGTGCCGCTCGACGAGTTCAGCCGCGCGCGGACCGCCGCGGAGATCGAAGAAGCGAGGCGCGACCTCGGCATCCGCGCCGGCGAGCTCGCGGTCGGCACGATCACGCGTTTGCATGACTCGAAAGGGAATTCGTTCCTGGTCGACGCGGCGGCAGCGGTGATCGAGGCGCGTCCGCACGCGCGGTTCTTCCTGGTCGGCGAAGGGCCGCTGCTCGGCGATCTGCAGGCGCAGGCGGCGCGTCTCGGGCTGGGCGATCGCTTCGTGTTCGCGGGCTTTCGCCGCGACGTGCCGGCGACGCTGTCCGCGTTCGACCTGAGCGTCTTCCCGTCGCTCTGGGAAGGGACGCCGCTCACCGGATTCGAGGCGCTGGCCGCGGGGAAGCCGATCGTGGCGACCGACGCGGACGGCCTGGTCGACATCCTGACCGACGGCGTCGACGCGGCGATCGTGCCGAAGCGCGACGCCCGCGCGCTGGCGGACAAGATTCTGTGGGCGATCGATCGTCCGGAGGAGCGCGCGCGGCTGGCGGCGGCCGCCCGTGTGAGCGGACGGCGCTACGACATCAGCGCGTTCGTCCGCAAGATGGAGCGGCTCTACGATCTGCTGCACGAGGTGTCGCGGGCGACGAAGCGGCGCGGCGTGCTGCGCGCGGACCTGTCGTTTCTCAGCTCGGGGGTGTCGGCCTGATCAGAAGTCCCGGCGCGATCGCCTCGATCGCGCTCGCGATCGTCCTGCTCGCGTTCGCCGCGACCGTCGACATGTCGAACGCGGACGGCTGCGGCTTCAAGGGAGACGAGTCCACCTACTACAGCCTGGCGCGCAGCCTCGCGACCGACGCCGACTTCACGTTCGAGCGCAAGGATCTGATTCGTGTCTGGGACGAGTACTGCGCCGGGCCCGAAGGCATCTTCCTCAAGAAGGGAAAGAGCATCGTCGGCCTGCGGCGGTCGGATCGGTTTCCGTTCGTCGCCCTGGAGCGGCGCGACGATCCGGTGCAGACGCGCTTCTACTACAGCAAGTCCTACATCTATCCGCTGGTTGCGGCGCCGTTCGTCCGCCTCTTCGGCACCAACGGCTTCATCGTCCTGCACGCGCTCCTGTTTAGCCTCGACTTCTTTCTCGCGTATACGTTCCTCACGGCGCGCGGCAGCGCGCCCGGCGCCGCGCTCGCGTACACGGCCGTCTTTTTCGCCGCCTCGGTCGTGCCGGTCTACTTCATCTGGCTGACGCCGGAGCTGTTCAACTTCTCG
>Ga0114129_10008897_pt1 | contig 14315 bp, 8 predicted proteins | sample RhiMetdeltSRZDD1_FD_80071 | JGI IMG/M metagenome (GOLD analysis project Ga0114129, IMG submission 80071) | Populus rhizosphere microbial communities from Tennessee, USA - Rhizosphere MetaG P. deltoides SRZDD1 (version 2) (version 2) | ecosystem: Host-associated > Plants > Roots > Rhizosphere >... | reverse complement strand
GATTTCGAGCGGAACGGCATCCAAGGATTGCTGCTGCTCGAAGATTCGGATTTCGGCACGCTCGATGAAGCTTGCATAGTTGGTGTACATCCGGAAACGCACGACCGATGCGGCAGTACTGCCATCCCGTTCGGTCATCGGCACGGCGACCGGATGGGCTGCAACGCCGAGCCGCGGCCGCGACTCCAGATTGTCGAAGCGGAACCGGACGTTGGCATTGTCCAGCGCGACGTCGGTGCAACGCTGGATGTCGGAAGAGCTGCGGTCCGGATCGTCGATCGGCTTGCCGTCCACGGTGATGTGCATCACGTTAAGCGCGTAAGGGCTCTTCGGACGAAGCTCCTGGGTGAGACGCGTGATGTCTACTCCTTCGTAGTTGTCCAACGGTAGCGGTTCGTCATACACGACCTGGACGCGCACGAATGACTCTTGGCCCTGGATGAAGCCCTCGTTCACGAGGTCGTCGGACTGAACGTAGCCACGTCCCTCGTGCTCGGACCGGGCACCCGACAAGAGCGGATCCTGCATGATAGTGTCCATGGCGCGGCGCGCCCGGGCTGCGGAAAGGCCGATGTCGTCGCTGTACACAGACGCGGTGCGGCGGTCGAGGCGCTCATTCTTCGTATAACCAATAAATCGCAGCCGCGCGTTGGTCCGACCCGCGATGTCCATCAGGGCGCGCTGCAGAGTTGCCGCGTAGCCTTGCGGAATCACCGCTTGGCCGTTCATGAGCCTGAGCGTCGGGATGCTGCCCCAGGCCGGATCGTAGACCTTAGTCACCATCTCCTGCACATCACCGGGGCACAACTGCGGTTCCTCCGGCAACTCCTGGAGAGGATCGTCGTACCAGAATTCCACCTCGATCCGCCGATTTAACGCCCGTCCTTGAACCGTGTCGTTAGAGGCAACAGGCTGCGTGGCCCCTCGACCGTCGCTCTCGATCGCGGACGGCGGTAATCCCAGGATTTCCTGCATGGCCGTTGCGACGCGGAATGCCCTTGCCTTGGACAACGACAGGTGGTTTCCGTAATTGCGCTCGTCGCTGTCCTTCAGCGCCGCGTCGTCGGTGTACCCGATGAACCGGACCTTCACGCCCTGCTTGTCCCGCAGATTGTCGAGTCCCTCCCGGACCTGTTTCGTGAAATTTTCGGAAATAGGAATGGTCTCGCCATCGTATCGCAGTGGTGCGACGAGATTCCTGACGCGCGTCCGCGGCGTTTGTCCTTCCTTGAATCGCATCTTACAGACGGTTTCAACTCGGCACACCTTGACGCGCTTGGTGTCATCGGTCGCAGCGGTTTCGTGCGACCATTCCTTGAATGTCTGGTCGCTGGACAGATGCCGCTCCACCGGCTGGCCCGGTTGGGCCGTTTTGACCTGACCGGCGGCCACGGAGGCGGTCATCACGAGGAATCCGACGAGCATCAGTAGATGGGATACATGGCGGTGCTTGCTCATAATGTTCACCTGCTTTTCGGCACACGCCCGTCGGGCCGTTTAGGGGGCGCACCACGGCGCCAGAAGACTTCAGGCTCGATGGTGAGCACGTAGCTGTGGTTCGCCGTATCCCACGCTTCGGTCAACTGCCGCTTGATCGCTTCCACGCGCCGTTCGACTAGTGAGGCATCCTCCGTGTCGGCGATGTAGGACAGGCGCAGCACCGCCGGAGCTTTGTGCAGTTCCTCGAGGAGCATGTTGAGGCGGGGCCTCCACTGGACGCGGATTTCGGTCGTGCCCGGCTCGAACGCCGCATCCAGCAGATCGATCGCGACAACGCGGTGAATTGATGCACCGAAATTGATTTTTAGGGCCTTGCCGCGCGTTGCCCGCTGGATCTGCAACTGGTCCGTCGACATCCGGAAGCCACTCGGCAGTGTCCTGTCGTCGAGCTTCAGCACGAAATTGCTGCCGCGGCTCTCATTTGGCGTGATCGCACAGGTGATGTGGTACCGCCCGTACTTGTCCGTCGTTGCTTGCAGACCCCATGCTGTCACCAGTCTCACGCCGGGCAGTCCCTCTTCGCCGTTGTCCTGCAGTCCGTTGCCATTGGCGTCGTTAAAGACCTTGCCCGTCACGTCGGTGCAATCGGATGTCGGATCGGGCACGAGGCGCACGGTGGCGGTTGCTTCTCCAGAAATTGCGCTGCCGGTCACGCCCATCACCGCGTACGCGCGGTTCACGTATTCGCCCTCGCTGCCGCCGGCACCCACGGTGAGCAGCACTTTCACGGTGCGCACCTGCGTACCCGCGATGACCAGGCCATTCCAGTTGAGCGTCCCCACGCCGACTGACGGTTCGGTCGGCACGCCGTCCAGAAGCGCCGAGCCCTGGACGTAGCTGAATCCCGCAGGCAACCGATCGACGATGCTCACGCCGGTGAGCAACATGCCGGCAACGTTGTTCACGGTAATCACGTAGGGAACCAGCTGCCCGCGAGTCACGTTGATCTCTGGCGTTGTTTTGGAAACCGAGAGCGAGCCGAGGAGCTGCGGATCCAGTGGGATGTGGTTGTTGAATATCTGGTTCGAGCCCGGCGGCTGGCTGCCGTCAAGTATCAGGTGGACGTAGTAGGTCGTGCCGCCGCTGCGTGGGGACACCGATGCACCCGGTGCGAACTGCGAAGGCTGAACTTCGCAAATCAAGGCCGTACCCGGAACGGCATCGGCAGCGCTGCCCGGGCATGCCGGCACCGAGAAAGCTGCGGTCGAAGCGTTGGACGCCGGCGGCATGATCTGCGAATAGCCCGCAACGTAGTTCGTTCCCGGCCCCGTTATGCCGATGAGGTAATCACCACCGCTTGGGCACGCCGGGTCGCTGAAGTTGACGTCGAACTTGTAATAGCCGTCTACGAGCGTGATCTGCCCTTGCTGGGCCGCATCGTCGAAGCAGCTCGCCGGCAGGGGTGACGCGCTGCGGGCATCCAGCAGGCTGAGTGTCGCTCCGGCAATCGGAGTCCGCGCGACCGAATTATAGATGACGCCGTTTGGATGGATCGGCAGGTTCAGGCCCTGCACATTGGCTCCGGACCGCGCGACAATGTCCGTGATCCGCTGCATTCCATTCGTGAACGGAGAGACAGTGCGGCCCAGCGCAGCAGTGTTGGCGCCCGCGCCCGGCGCCCGGAACCGCAATTCATAGCGAACGCCGTTCGTGTCGTTAGGTTCGACGCCGATGATCCGATAGGCACCGTTTGCGTCCGTCAATGCGGATTGCCACAACTGGTTATCGCGGTACAGATCCACTGTCCAACCGGCCAGCGCGCGCTCGCCCGAATCCCGGACATCGTTGAAGTTCGCGTCGTGCCAGGCTGAACCGTTCAGCACGGACAAGCCGGGGATGCTGCCGACGACGATCGAGACACTCGCGCTTGCTGTCTGCGTGGGGGTGTTCCAGGCGACCAAGCTCGTGTTGGTGACCACCGTACCTAGCACAAGGTTGGAATTGAGAGTGGCGCGGAACCTGAGCGTCACGACTCCACCAGGCGCCAAAGGTCCGTTGACCGAGGCATAGTTGGCGGTGATCGTCGAACCGGCGAAGCTGACGCCCGTCGATAAACCATTCATCGTCGCCGAAAGATTCAGATAGGCGAGTTGGCCGGCTTGCGGTGCATTGAGGTCGTCGGTAATAACGACGTTGAATGCCGGCACTGATGCGATATTCGCGACCCTCACGAGATATTCCAACTGCGCTCCGGGGACAGCAGCGCCACCCCCGACGACAGTGACCTGCGTGGAGATTGACAACTGTTGGCCGGCACCCACCACCACGACTGTCGGCTCCGGTCCCGTCGCGGGATTACCGTCGCCATCGGTCAGCAGGTTCGGCAGTTCGGCGCTCTTCACCACAGCCTGGTTGCTGATCAGCGTGCCCACAGGCGTACCAGGGTTGACGCGGAGGTCGTACTGAAGGACCGCCGTGGTGTTGGGCGAGATCGTTCCTGCACCCGGGCCCGGTAACGGCGGTGTCAGGTTGGATGAACTGATGTTGATGCCCGAAGCGAGCGGCGAAACGCCGCCGTCCGGCTGGTTAACCGGCAATCCGTTGAGGAGCGTGGAATTCGTGACGTAGGTCGTGTTCGCCGGAACCGCGTCAGTCAAGAGGACACCGGTCGCGGGAATCGCAGCGGAGTTCTGCACCGTGATCGTATAGCGCAGCACGTCGCCCGGATCGATGATGCCCGGCGAACCCAGATCACCGAACAAAGCGACGCGCTTCTCGGCGTAGAGCAAGGGGTGATTGCCGGCGATGTTGCGGGTCGGATCATTGGGAATCGGCGTGCGCGGGTCATCGGATGGCTGGTCGACGATGCCGTTCCCGGTGGCGCTCACGAAGCCCTGGTTCGAAATGATTGTGCCGTCGGCGACATTCGCGTTCACGACGACATCGAATCGGATAGTTGCGATGTTGGCCTGGCTGCTCGACGCATCCGCAGGCATGAATCCCGCCGTCGTGTCGGCCGGCGAGTTGATCTGCATGCCGCTCACGAGCGGGGACAGGCCCGCGACATCCGCGACCGGCGTGCCGTTCAGTGTTGTGCTGCCCGCGACGTATGTCGTGTTCGCCGGCACCGCGTCGCGCAACACGACGCTCAGGGCATCTGCATTGCCGGTGTTCTTCACCGTGATCGTGTAGCGCAGCGTCTCACCGGCAAGCAGGACGTTCGGGTCGCCCGTCAGGTCGGTGGAGATTTTCTGGACCTGAAAGGCGGCGGCCGACACGATCGTCACGCGCGTGGGATCTTCGTCCCCGGAGACAGACGGATCGGACGTGCCGTTGACATTCGGGTCGTCGCTCAAGGCGAAAACCGTGCCATTGGAGAGGCGGGCCGTCGATTGGTTGGTGGCGACCGTGCCGTTGGCGATGGCCGGCTTGAGTGTGATGTCGAACTGGATCAGCGCCTCGCCGTCCGCCGGCACGTTCAGATTACGAATATCGATGACACCGGTTCCTTTGGTTCCGCCCGTGCCGCTGGTAGCGCTAATGTCGGAGCCGGCCGGGAATGTGACGAGCGTGAGCGTGCCCGGCACGAATACCGGTTTCGCATTGAGAGCGTCCAGATCGTCAAATATCCTGAAATTGCTCAGCGCCTGATTCGTTGTGCGTACGCGCAGGGTATAGCGCAGCCGGTTGCCCGGCGCCGCCGTTGTGGCGGGGTTTACGCCGCTTGTGAGATCCGCGACGGTCTTTTCAAAGAAATACCCCGAGAGCGATGTCGTTACAGTGAAGGCGTCTTCATGGTCCGGAAAGCCGGGCGTGCCGTTCGTCAAGTTGCGGGTGTACGACACGCGGGCGGGATTGCTGCTGTCGCCGTTGAACCATTGAACGGCGCCCGCCACGTTCGTGAGCGCGACACCATTCTGCGTGTTGGTGTCCAGTTTGGTCCGGTAACGGATGATCAGCCGCTCACCCTGGCCGATCCGGGTTTGATGTGGTAAGCCCGGGACCGTCAGCATCGTCAGTTCGAGGCGGCAGTTCGGCGCCCCACTGTAGTTCAAGGTGTAATCGCTGCCCGGACTCATCGGACCCTTGCCCGGAACGGGGGTAACGCCATCGGACGCAAAGACCTGTGCGCTCAGGATCTCAGGCGTCTGATCACACATCCCGCCCGTCGCTACGCGCGGAAGAAGGTCACGGAGAGTGACGTTCCAAGCGTCGCTGTTCCCTGTGTTCTGGACGTTAAGAGTGAAATTGCCCCACTGGCCGAGATTCATCGTCGCCGGGCCCGACTTCGTCATGACGAGCCGCGGCGCCCCGATCGTCATCGGCGGCGTGATGCCCCACTCGCCCGGCAGAGGCTCATAAAACGTCCCATCGATCAGCCGCCCGAAGTCCCATTTGGCCGTGTTGATGAACTGTGTCCCCACTACATTGGCCGGCGTGTCGTTGAGCACAACCGTGAGCGCGATGACGAACTGCCGGCCCGCTGGAACGATAGGGAAGTTGTCGAAGGTGAGCACACCACCGACGTTGGAAAACGTGTGCGGAACCGGTGTGCCGTCGGTCCAGCGGACGTCGTGGCTCACATAGCTGAGATTCGCGCCTGTGGCGTTTAGATCGTCGGTGACCGTGATGCTGTGAAGATCGTTCGGCGACCCGCTGGAATTGACGACGGTGCCTGTTGTCGGGTCGAACAAGACGGGGATCGTCAGCCTGTAGGTGAAGGGGACCCCGATGGTGGCCGTGGTCTGACCCGCCGGGTTCTGCTTGTCGATTTTCTCGACGGGTATCATGAGGTTCTGGCAGCTCTGCTTGATATCGCTGGACGAGCTGTTGGTGAACCAGATCGAGTGGCCTGCGACGGCGTTGCAGGCCATGCTGCCGGTATGCACGACGTTATCGAAGATGACCAGCCATCGCTTGTTGTTCTGGCCCGGGTTCGTGAAAAAGCTGAAGTTTGTGGTCAGCGGGTTGGATGCGGGAAAGTTCCTGATCGTGCAGTTGCCGTCGATCTGGATCTGGGAAGGAGGAACAGGGTTGACATAGCCATCGAGCAGGCCGCCGAGATCCTTAACGCAATCGTCAGCCTGCGCCGGGACGGCGGACAGCAGCAACATTGCGAAGGCGAACAGCAGGATTCCGATCCCGCTGTTGACCACTTTCCTAAGAATTGTGCCGCTACAAGTCATGTTCGCCCTCGTTCCCATACCAAACAATTTGTCGCCGGGAGGGACCGAGGCAGTCCACGATGTGGACTGGATTCCGGCGGTCCCGCCGTCATAGGGCCTCGGGGCCCGTTAGACCGGTGACTTTGCGTCGCCATCTTTCGATGGCTTTGCCTTTGTCAGAATCGCGTCGAAATCTCAGCTGATCAGATCACTTCCAGTCTCCTGGTTCCATTCCGCTTCGGCCGCCGTCATCACGCGGCAGGCAAGAAGTCGATCGGGTACACGATCGTCACAGCCTGTACACCTTCCTTCGCGCCGAAATTAATTGTCCGGACTCGGGTCACGACCTGAGAGGCGAGATCGGGCGCATTCATGTCGCTAGACTGCAGCGCGCACATCGACACGCTGCCATCCGGTTCGATCGTCAGGCGCAGCACCATCTGGCCTTTCAACGTGGGGTTATTGCGCAGTTCCCGGTTATACAGGCGGTAGAACGACGCCTTGTAACGGTCGAACACGATCTGTATTTCCTCATCGGTGCGGGATGGCCCCGGTCCGCCGTGCGCCCTCGGTCGGTCGCCGCCGCCAATCGCCGTGATCGCGCTGGTCGCTTTGCCTACAGCTACACCTGGAATCCCTCCGACACCGCTCCCGCCGGCGCCGCTGCCGCTCCCGCCGTGTCCGCCAGCGCCGTTGCCACCACCTCCGCCTCCACCGCCACCGCCTCCTACGCTGCGGTTCAGCGAAGCGAGGTTGATGCCGCCACTCGATCCGGGCGTACTGGTGGTCAACGCGGACCGTGAGGATGGCCGGCCCATGTCATCGGCGGCACCGTAACGCGCATCGGCTCCGAGACGTGGTGCGATCTTGTCCTGTGCCAGGCTTTCGAAGTTGTCCTTAAATGCCAAGATGCCGGTCTTTCCCACCTTTGGCTCCGGCTGTGGCTGTGCCTCCGCACGAAAGCTCTCTTCCGGTCCTGGTGGGAGTTCCGGTTTCCCAGGCCGGTCTGGACCTGGCGGGGCATTCGGTCTCGGTTTCAGTGCGGGTGCAGGCGCGCCCGCTCCCGGTGGGGGCCCGGCTGCAATCGTCCCTCGTGGTTCAGCAGCCGCGACGGCGCGCGGGGTGACTTTGATCTCCGGTGCACGATAGAAGACGATGTCGACCTCTTTTTTCTTGGGTGCACTGCGAAGCATCGTTTGCGACGCCACGAGCATCAGCAAAATCAGCACGACGACGTGGATCGCGACGCTCGTCAACATGCTGCGGGCGGACGGAGTCCCGGATGATCTGAACATGCTCTTTCCTTCCATGTTTGTCACCAAGCAACCACCTCAATGGGTCTCGATAAATTCAATCTTCAAATCCTCAACGCCCGACTTCGCGAGATCGATGATGCGCAGAACTCCCTCGTAGTTCATGCGGTCGTCGGCGGCCAGAAACAGCACGCGATTCTCCGGGGCCCGGCGGCCCAGGACCTGGGCCACGCGTGCAGGCAACTCAGCCGCAGGGATCTTCTGGTCGTCCAACGTTACGCGACAGTCCGCTGGAAGCCCGTCCCCTGCCAGCGGCTCGAGTAAGGGGCACGTCGCGGATCCGATGTTCAGGATCAGCTGCGAGTCTTCGGCCTGCGCGGGCGAGGCATCGGTTCGAGGTATGTCGATGTCATAGCCCGTCATGAGAAGGGGGACAACGACCATGAAAATGATCAGCAGCACGAGCACCACGTCGACGAGCGGCGTGATATTGATCTCGGACTGTAAACTGGAGCCGGAACCGTTGTTGACCTGCATGATGTCATTCTCCCGCGCGCTTGGCGATTAGCCCCACGCCCGGAAAGCCGGCCTGCTCGATTGCGTTCATGGCCTGCCGGACCTGGCTGAAGTTGAGCTTTGCGTCACCTCGGATCACCACCTTGGAGTCCGGATCTGCGGCTACCGCAGAACGAAGAACATCGCCGAACTGTTCGGGGGCGACCGCATGATCGTCGATCCACAGCCCGCCGGCGTCGTCGATTGAGACAAGAATCCGGCCTCTCTCGTCGCCCTGCTGGGTCGGCTTCGCAGTGTTCGGCAGCTTGACATCTGGTCCTTTCCGCATCTGCGGCGCCATCACCATGAAGATGATCAGCAGCACGAGCACCACGTCGACGAGCGGCGTGATATTGATAGCCGCCTGCATCTTGGCCGGCTCACCGAGACGCATAGGCCGCCTCCTCGTCCGTGACCGACGTGTTGGTGTCTCGCAACATGACTTCCGGTACCTTGAACAGGCAGTTCACAAGCTGCGACGAAGCTCGGTTCATCTCGACTTGGACATTCTCGAGCTTGCCTGTGAAATGGTTGAAAGCGACGACGGCCGGGATCGCGACGAAGATGCCCAAGGCCGTTGAAACAAGCGCCTCGGCCATACCGCCCGAAACCACGGACATGCCGCCGGACCCAGTGGCCGCAATGCTCCGGAACGCGTTGACGATACCGACCACAGTTCCGAACAGGCCGATGAATGGGGCCGTAGAGCCGATCGTGGCCAGGAACCCGAGACCTCGTTTCATCTGAATCATCGTCTCGGCCTTAGCGTCCTCGAGCGCGCTCGTGACGAGCTCCAACGAGGCGACCGGATCACCTCCGGTTTTGCGAACGCCGTCGTATTCAAGAATTCCTGCGGAAACCACCTGAGCCACGTGGGAATTCTCGTGCTTCCGTACGGCGTCGATCAGTTCATGGACCTCTCCACCGTGCAGGAACTTCGCAAAGACGGGCTTGAAAATCTGCGACTGGCGCGAGGCCGCACGAAAACGCTTATGCTTGTCCACGATCACTCCGATCGAAACTATGGACAGCAGGGCGAGAGACAACATCACGGCGGCTCCGAATAAACCGACGTTTCCTATTAGTTCGGTGAAAGTCATTGCTTCCTCCTGTTCGCCGCAGTGGTGGACTGTGTCTCATTCTTTTTGGTCGGTGCACCGCCAGGGCGCGCCGTTTCCGACCTGATTTCGTAGTAACTAAGCATCCGCATGAATACCTCCTTGTCTATGGGTAGCCTTGAGTCGTCGAGCATCGTCGAGATGCCGAGGGCGTTGCCGAGTTCCGAGCGCTTCCAGGGAACAATGACCAACGCCTTAGGCGCTTCCTGATTGCCCAGGACGGACATGCCGAGCGACTTCCCTCCGGGGACCGAAATCAACTTTCCATCTTCTCCCGTCTGTGTCTGCGCCTCTCCAGTCTGGCTCTGTGCTGCATCCGGCTTAGCCTGCGCCGCTTCCGGTTGATTCTGGTTTTGATTCTGGCCCTGCGAAGCATTGTCTTGCTGCGCGAGAACACTCGTGGGCGCGATGGCAAACATCGCTAGCAACAACATCCATTGAACGCGCTTGAACTTGGCCTGGCCCATTGTGGCTTCCCTCCTTCGTCGTATTCTCAGCCAGCGGTGCGATGCACTCTCCTTTCCAGGAAGCGGAGTCGTTGATTTTGTGGAACATCGGCCTTTTCCAAGAGCCGCAGTGAAAGCAACTATGTTGGCCAACTCACAAAACTCCTCCTTGTCGCTTTATGAATTCATGCAGAACGAGCAATTCATGGAATTGGTGCAAACCTTATTCCGGTTTGCAACCAACTTGAATGGATTAAGAAGGGTCGCCACGCGCAATCCAAACAAAACACGCAAGTGACGTGAATGTTGTCTTAGTTGCAAGCGGAACGGCGTAGAGAGATCGATTGCGAAGTGTCTTTAGAAGAGATGGACCTTATGCAAGCGCGCTGATGGTGTAGAGGCGCTCGATCGCGAAGAACTGAAACGAGGAACGCCATGACCCGACGCAACCGGATTACGAAAACATGCAAGCCAATTTTGGCAGCGCGCGCCATCGCCCTTGTCCTCCTGCTTTGCCTGGGCAGTATCCACGGCTGGTCGCAGCAAAATAACCAGCAGCAGCAAAATAACCAGCAGCAGCAGATGAGGGGGCTCGACGAACAGGTTCAGGAGATCAAATCAGACGTCCTCGGGATTGCGGCCGAACTGAACCAACTGGAAGAGAAACTCCTTTACCCGTCAGGCACGCAGGTAGCGATCTTCGTCGCATTGGCCAAAGGGGATCAGATGCGCCTCGACGCCGTAAGACTCCAGATCGACGGCCAACTCGTTGCGCACTACATTTACAGCTTCAAAGAGCTCGAAGCCCTGCGAAAGGGTGGCGTGCAACGAATTTACGTCGGCAATGTGGCCACCGGGGATCACAAGCTCGAGGTGGTTGTCGACGGCAAGCTTGAGGGCGGCGCGGACTTCAGCCGTACCGAACGGTTTACCATCCGCAAGGAAGTGAAGCCAAAGCTGGTTGGACTGACATTGAGCGGTACCGGCAACACTCCGATCGCGCTTGGAGAATGGTAATCACGATGCGAGCGGGACGCCGGCTCATCGGATTCAGTCTGGCTCTGGTACTCGCCGCAGGTCCAACTGCGGGCGGCGACTTGAGGGATCTCTATTTCGGCGAGGCGCTCTATCACGCCTTCCAGGGACGTTATTTCGATGCACTTCAGCGGCTCGACACCGAGGTTGCCCTGCACCGCGGCCTCGATCAGCCCGAACTCGATACGCTGCATTATCACATTAACGATGCCGAATTCTCGGTTGGCGATTTCGAGCTCAACTATCGCATGCACCACCGCGCAGGGCGCGCAATCAAGGCGGTGCTTGAAGGCGCAGTCGATGAATCCGTGCGAAACGAGGCCGCATTCAGGCTCGCCCGCATTCACTTCCAGAAGGATCAGCTCGACGATGCTCAGAACGCGCTGGGACGAATCCACGGTGTTGTGCCCGTCGAAATCAGGGACGACGTCGAGTTCCTGCGGGCAAACATTGATATGGCGACGGGCCGGCCCGGGGACGCAGTCAAAGTACTCCAGCAGGTGCACAGCGACGAGAGCCTGACCGGGTTTGTTGCGTACAACCTCGGCATCGCGCTGTTTGAGGACGGTCGAAATCGGGAAGCGATCGAACAGCTGGACAAGGCCGGACGGCTTCCGGCCACCGACGGCGCAGGGCTGGCGATTCGGGACAAGTCCAACTTGGTACTTGGCAGCATGCTGTTCGAATCCGGCGACTTCGAGCGGGCAAAGCAGTCGCTGGACCGCGTTCGTCTCGAAGGGCCATTTTCAAACCAGGCGCTGCTGCGGGCAGGCTGGGCCGAAGAGTCGGCACAGCAGTACGACCGCGCGCTCGTCCCGTGGAATATCCTCGTGGAGCGGGAGCCGACGGATGCCGCAGTCCAGGAAGCCATGCTCGCCGTGCCGCACGCGTATGCCAGCCTCAACTTGCACGGCCGCGCCGCGATCATGTACGGCCGGGCGCTCGAGCAGTTCACCAAGCAAATCGAAAAAGTGAACGCCTCCATCGGCAGCATCCGGGAAGGACGGTTTCTGAAGGCTCTGATCCGCGAGGAGAGCCGGCAGGACGAAACGTGGGTCATCCGCCTTCGCACTCTGCCCGACGCGCCCGAAACCTACTACCTCATGGAGCTGATGGCGTCACACGACTTCCAGACCGCACTGCATAACTACCTCGACCTGGAGGACCTGCAGTCGAGACTCAAGGCCTGGCAGACGAGCCTTGATTCTTTCGACGATATGATCAAGCTGCGCAGCCAGAATTATGAGCCGCTGCTGCCTGAAGTCGATGCGCAGTTCCGGGACCTGGATTCGCGGATTCGTCTGCGACTCGAGCAGCGCAAGCACCTTAACGAGCGTCTGCAATCGATGCTGACCGCGCCGCGCCCGGAGTATCTTGCGACGGCTGAAGAGCGGAGCGCCCTCGAGCGCATTGCACTCATCATGAAGCGGCTCGGCGACGCTGACGATCCCGAATCGCTCGCGCTGCGGGAACGCGCGAACCACCTGCGCGGCCTGCTCACATGGCGACTGGAAACCGAATATCACGAGCGGCTGACCGCAGCGTATGTGCACCTGAATGAATTGAACGCACAGGTCGACGCTCTCACCAAGCAGTACGACGCCTTTGTCAGGACGAGGCAGGCGGCCACGCACAGCTATGTCGGATACGACGTTCAGATTGCACGACTCCGCGAGCGCGTCGGCGATGCATTGCAGCGTGTCGAAATTTTGATGGCGCGTCAGGGACACATGATCGAGACCGTAGCCATCAACCAGCTCGACGTCCGCCGCGAACGACTGGTGGCCCAGCAGAATCAAGCGCGATACGGTGTCGCCGATAGTTACGATCGAGCCGCTCGCACCCAGTCCGGCGGGGAGGGACGCTGATGCGTCGCTTCACCATTCTGATGCTGCTCGCGCCGGCTCTCATGGCCGGCTGCGCCGCGCGTCCTCCAAAAACTACGTCGGGAACGTTGGCGGAGCTGCGCAACGTGCGTCCGGACGTCCAGGAAGTGAAGGTTGAGCAGGGCCTCGAGCAGGCCATGCAGCAGTACCGGCGCTTCCTCGAGGAGGCACCGGAGAACACGATGACTCCGGAAGCGATGCGGCGTCTCGCGGACCTGCAAATCGAGAAGCAGTTCGGGATACGCACGGGTGACGCCAAGCCGCGGGAGATGGCCGCCCCCGAGCCCGGTCAGGCAATCGCCGACGCCCTGGTCACACCCAATCCGGCCGTGACAGCCGCTGCCGCCGGCTTTCGGGAATCCGATCAGGACTTCGAACGGCGCGCGACCGCAGAGAGCACAATCGTGGCTGACGGCAATGCCACCGCCGACGCGGTGCGAGCCGGCGTAGATCCCAAGGGTCCGCTCGAGGCAATCGAACTCTACGACAAGCTGCTGACCGAGTACCCAAATTACGAACACAAAGACCAGGTCCTCTATCAGAAGGCGCGGGCGTATGACGAACTCGGGCGCACTGAAGAGGCCATGGCGACTATGGAGCGCTTGATCCGCGATAATCCGCATTCCGAGCATTTCGACGAAGTGCAGTTCAGACGGGGCGAGTACTTCTTCACGCGCAGACGTTTTCGCGACGCTGAGAGCGCGTATTCGGCAATCGCCAGCATGGGCAAGGCATCCTCGTACTACGAGCTCGCGTTGTACAAACTCGGTTGGACGCTCTACAAGCAGGAGTTCTACGAGGAGGCCCTGCACAAGTACCTGGCGCTGCTCGACTATAAGGTGTCGATCGGTTATGACTTCGATCAGAAGCACGAAGAAGAAGATGATCGCCGCGTTGCCGATACTTTTCGAGTCATCAGCCTGAGCTTCAGCAACCTCGGCGGGACCGAAGCCCTCCAGGAATACTTCTCCAAGTACGGGAATCGTCCCTATGAGGACCGTGTTTACAGCAATCTTGGCGAACACTACCTGGCCAAGCTGCGCTACGACGACGCCGCGAAGACCTACAAGGCCTTCGTCGCACAGTATCCGTTCCACCGTGCCGCGCCGCGGTTCAGCATGCGCGTCGTGGAGACTTTCACCCAGGGCGGCTTCCCCAAGCTTGTACTGGATTCGAAGAGGGAGTTCGCGTCCAAGTACAATCTGAAGGCCGAATACTGGCGGCATTTCAAACCCGAAGAGTCGCCGGAAGTACTGACGTACCTGAAGATCAATCTGAAGGACCTCGCGACCCATTATCATGCCCAGTATCAGAGCGCGGACGAAGCGGACGAGAAGCTCGCGAACTATCGCGAGGCTCGCCAATGGTACGGCGACTACCTCGATTCTTTTCCGACGGACGCCGATTCGCCGCCGAT
>Ga0114129_10008896_pt1 | contig 14315 bp, 10 predicted proteins | sample RhiMetdeltSRZDD1_FD_80071 | JGI IMG/M metagenome (GOLD analysis project Ga0114129, IMG submission 80071) | Populus rhizosphere microbial communities from Tennessee, USA - Rhizosphere MetaG P. deltoides SRZDD1 (version 2) (version 2) | ecosystem: Host-associated > Plants > Roots > Rhizosphere >... | reverse complement strand
TATCTCTACGACGGCGCCACTGGCGCGGTGAAGCGGCAGATCACCAAGGGCGACTGGATCGTCCGCAGCGTCATCGCGGTCGACGAGGAGAAGCGGCAAATCTGGTTCAGCGCGAGCGGGATGTATCCCGGAAAGGATCCGTATTTCGTTCACTTCTACCGCATCAACTTCGATGGCACGGAGTTGACGCCGCTGACCAGCGCCGATGCAAATCACAACGTCTCGCTGTCGCCGGACATGACGTACTTCGTCGACACGTATTCACGGGTCGACGCGGCACCGATCGCCGAGTTACACCGCACTTCCGACAAGACGCTGTTGCTGGAATTAGAGAAAGCCGACATCACCGGACTGATCGGTGCAGGGTGGAAGCCGCCGGAAGTCTTCACCGCCAAAGGACGCGACGGTGTCACCGACATCTGGGGTGTCATCTATCGGCCTACACACTTCGATCCGGCAAAGAAATATCCGGTGATCGAAAACATCTACGCCGGCCCCCACAGCTCGTTCGTGCCGAAATCGTTTGCCGCATTCAACCAGATGCAAGCGCAGGCGGATCTCGGCTTTATTGTCGTTCAGATCGACGGTATGGGCACGAGCAATCGGTCCAAGGCGTTTCACGATGTGGCGTGGAAGAACATCAAGGACGCGGGGTTCCCGGACCGGATTCTTTGGCATAAAGCGGCCGCCGCAAAGTATCCGTACTACGACGTTTCGCGAGTTGGGATTTATGGAACGTCAGCCGGCGGACAGAGCTCTCTTGGTACCCTGCTGTTCCATCCTGGGTTTTACCAGGTAGCCGTCTCGTTCGCCGGTTGTCACGACAATCGAATGGACAAGATCTGGTGGAACGAGCAATGGATGGGATGGCCGATCGGGCCGGAGTACTCGGAATCATCGAACGTCGACAATGCCTACCGGCTTCAGGGAAAAGTGCTCCTCGTCGTTGGCGAGATGGATCACAACGTGGACCCATCGTCGACGATGCAAGTCGTCAATCAGCTGATCAAACACAACAAGGATTTTGATCTCCTCGTCGTCCCCGGAATGGACCACGGTTCGGGAGGCGCATACGGCGATCACAAGCGATACGACTATTTCGTACGGCACCTGCTGGGCGCGAACCCACCGTCATGGACGGCCGTGGCCGATGCGCTCAAGCCTCAACCCAAGTCCACTTCGACCGCGAGTGGCAGGTGATCAGACGCCGCGGCGGCGGCTGAGTGCGTCACGATCTCGCAGCTGCGAACACGCTTCGAAAATGCGGCGGGCGTGAAGAAGTAATCGAGACGGACGTGAGGCGCCCATGTGGGAAACGTGTACCCCACGTCCGAGCCATGAAGCAGCCGATAGGCATCCGTGTATCCCGCATCGAGTACTAACTGAATCGTCCGCCATCGAATGTTGCCGCCGCTCAACCACACCAGCGCACGCAGACGGTTCGGTAACTTGCGGAAGTCGAGCAGATCGCCAGGCGCCAGCGTGTTGAAGTCTCCGGCGAGCAGATGAAACCCGTGCTGATGACGCGCGATGCTTGCGAGCAGCGCGCGAAGTTCGATGACGCGATGGCGTTCGGTCCACGCCGAGTACAGCGCGCTCAAATGCACGCCGAAAATCCGCAGCTCTCCGAGGCCGGGTTCGATCTCGAGAAATGCGTGTCGTGACAGGCGCGGATGGTGCCACTCGAAGTGGCGAACGCCGTTCGCGCTCATGAATGCGAGTGATTCCCCGCGCGAGGACGCCCACTGGGCCATACCGGTGCGGGCGGCCACCTTCTCAATCACTGCTGGAATGGTGGCTTCTTGAAAGACGGTGATGTCCGGTTGGAGTGAGGCGATCACCGCGGCGATCTGATCCTCCTTGCCGGCGCCGCCGCGGCAGATGTTGTAGGTCAATACGCGAAGCGTCACGTCACTCCGTCTGCTGCTTATCGATGAGCACGAGATACGGTTGACCGATCAGCTCGCCGCGGAAGTAAATGACGACGTCGCGCGAACCCTGAATATTCACCGGCCTGTTCACCATCCCCATGAGGCGGTTTCGCAGCGGCACGAGTGTCGGGGCGATGTCGGGATCCTCGTCGCTTAGAGGACGGGAGTGAATACCGGGAACCCAGAAGCCCGTCACCTTGTAGAGACTGATAACCTCGTCACCGCCGACCAGCGTCAAGTCGAGGTCGCTCGTTCCGGGGCCATCGCTGTCAAACGGTGCACCGTCCTTCCAGCGTTCGCCTGTCACCGCGCTGCCCCGCAGCACAACACCAGTGCCGGGCGGAATCGCCTCCCGGACGAGGTCGACGAACTGATTGAAGAGCTCTTCGCTTCCACCAAAGGCAAGACGGATGACGTTGGCGCGCTTCTCTTCGCTGCTGAGCTCGCTCGTGGTCGACCCGCTCTGTTCGTCGGACATCCGAAAGCCTCCTGCAGCCACGAGTTGCAAGAGGCTTTCCGATTCTAGGTGCCGCTCTTGGTCAAAAACCGGCGGAAGAACTCGAGCCGTTCCTTACTGCTGGCGACTGGAATCGAGCGGAAGTTGTCGCCAACCTCCATGGTCGCGGGCGAGTCGACGGATACAGGCGCCCATTGTTGAAGGCCTTTGCCGTTCGGATCACCGGTCGTTGCGAAATTTGCCCAGTATGACGAGAGCGTATCGGCGATCGTGCGATCCACGTCGGTGAACGGACGATCCGAGCGCGAGAGCGTGTTCAACACGTACGGCACTTCTGAGGTATGAAACGCTCCGTACTGATCGACGTCAGAACCGGGCAGTGCGTGCGTCCAGAAATAGGTGAACGCCGGTGTCTTTGCCGTGCGATTGCGATTGAGCGCCCACAGGTACATCGACACGCGCGCCTGATCGCGCGAACTCTGATTCTGCGCCGCCCGCGCATCCTCATCGTTCGTCACCGGATACAATTTCAGAAATTCATCGGCCATGTCGCCGAAGCGCTGCCGCGCCTGCTTCTCAAACCCATCGCGCGTGGTCGTCGGATGTGGCGAAGCGCCGTTCTCGTCTGCGTTCAAGCCGGTAATCGTTGGAACGTCATTCTGGGTTCCGCGCGCGAACGCATCTTTTTCGCCCGCAGGCAGCGCGTATCCATCGGTGACGATGGCGAAGCGCAGCGCCGGGGTCGGCGCGGGAGTGATTGGCGCAACGACATCCTTCCAGCTCATCGCACGCAGTTCGGCAAGGGAGTGTGCGCCCTTCGCGTCGGCAAACCGGACGCCGTCTGCCTCCTGATCCTTGTGCGTTCGAGCGCCTGCTGTGGCGATGCTCGACCCGCTGTCGGCAATACCGCGCTGGAAGAGTCCCTTGGCGAGCGGAGATGCGGTCAGGTTGTGCACCGCGCTGGCTCCGGCCGACTGACCGGCAATCGTGATCCGCGCCGGATCACCTCCAAATGCGGCGATGTTGTCGTGCACCCACTTCACCGCCGCGATCTGATCGAGCAGACCGTAATTGCCAGATGCGTGGTACGGAGATTCTTTGGACAACTCCGGATGAGTGAAGAAGCCGAGCACGCCGACACGGTAGTTGAACGTGACCACGACGAGCCCCTTGGACGCCAATCCTTCGCCATCGTAGACCGGGACGGCACCTGAACCCTCGACGTTGCCGCCGCCATAGATGTAGACGAAGACCGGCCGGCGCGCGCTGACGGAAGTCGCCGGGGTCCAGACGTTCAGGTAGAGACAGTCCTCGCTGATCTCGCCGTGCGTCATGAACTCGTAGGTCCACGGCTTTCGTTCGGTGACGATCGACTGAATACAGCTCGCGGAAAACGCATCGGCCCTCCGCACTCCGGACCATCCCGCCGCCGGTTCCGGCGCCCGCCATCGCGCCGGACCTACGGGCGGAGCGGCAAACGGGATTCCTTTGAAGACAGCGATGGACTCGGTGGTCCCGGGCACACCGGAGATCAATCCCTGCTTCAATCGCAGCGGCTCCTTGAGCAGCGGATTGCTGCCGCCCCTCGGGACGCCCTGAGCCTGTCGAAGGGCGTTCTTCTGAACAGCGACGACGCGAGCGGTGGCGGCGGCGCACAGCACGCCGGCGCACGCGATCACTGTGGCAACGATCGTTGGTTTCATGTGGATCACCTCGCAAACCCTTGCAATCCTAATCCGGCGCCAGTATGGTTTTGACAACTCACTTAATGAAGCCTCGGAGGATTCTCGATGGCGCAGGCCGTGTGGCCCTTGACCCAGCGTAAGTTCGGAGAAACAACTCGTCGCGACGCGTGGTGGCTTCAACCTCTCCTGGTTTTTCTCGCACTCTCCGCGTTTCTTGTCTACGCGACATGGGCCGCCTTTCAGGGCAATCATTTCGAATACGGCCCGTACTTGTCGCCGTTCTATTCGCCGCTGCTGTTTGGCGACAGTGACAACGCCTGGTTTGGTCCGAAGCCGGGCTGGTGGCCCGGTGTGCTGCCGTTTTCGGCGGCGCTGCTGATTCTTTGGGCCCCTGGCGGTTTCCGGTTCACCTGTTATTACTATCGCGGTGCGTACTATAAAGCGTTCTGGGCCGACCCCGTCGCGTGTACGGTCGGCGAGCCGCGGAAGACGTATCTCGGCGAGCAATCCTTCCCGCTGATCCTGCAGAACGTCCACCGGTATTTTTTGTATCTCGGGATCTTCTTCATCGTCATTTTGACCGTCGACGCAATCGAGTCTTTCTGGTTCCCCGACAGCGCCGGCGTCGGACATTTCGGGATCGGCGTCGGTAGCCTCGTGCTGACCATCAACACGGTGCTGCTCGCAGGCTACACGCTCAGCTGCCATTCGCTGCGCCATCTGGTCGGCGGCGCCCGCGACGAAATCTCGTCGTCTGGTCTTCGCTGGTCCTGCTACTCGTGCGTTTCCGGTCTGAACCGCAGGCATCAGCTCTTTGCCTGGTGCAGCCTGTTCTCCGTTGCATTCGCCGATGTTTACGTGCGGCTCTGCTCGATGGGGATCTGGACCGATTACCGGATTCTCTGATGCCGGCGCGGTCTAAAGACCGCGCCCTACACCAGATCAAATCACACCGATTCAGAAGCGAATGACCTTCGAAAAACACGAGTATGACGTTCTGGTCGTCGGCGCCGGCGGCGCTGGCCTTCGCGCGGCGATCGAAGCCTCAGCAGCAGGCGTGAAGGTCGGCCTGATTTGCAAGTCGCTCCTCGGCAAAGCGCACACCGTGATGGCGGAGGGAGGCGTGGCCGCCGCCCTCGCCAACGTCGACGATCGGGATAGCTGGAAAGTACATTTTGCCGACACGATGCGCGGAGGCCAGTACGTCAACAACTGGCGGATGGCAGAACTTCACGCCAAGGAATCACCCGACCGCGTCCGTGAACTGGAAGCATGGGGCGCGGTCTTCGATCGCACGGCCGACGGCAGAATTCTTCAGCGCAATTTCGGCGGCCATCGGTATCCGCGCCTCGCGCACGTCGGCGACCGCACCGGCCTCGAACTGATCCGCACGCTGCAGGATCACGGCGTGCATCGCGGCATCGACGTGCACATGGAATTCACCGTCGTCGGTCTGTTGAAGACCGACGGACGCGCGTCGGGCGTCGTGGGATACGAACGCGACCGCGGGCGATTCAAAGTGTTCGCGGCGCGCGCGGTCGTCCTTGCGACTGGCGGCGCCGGACGGGCCTACAAGATCACCAGCAACAGTTGGGAAGGCACCGGCGACGGCCATGCGCTCGCGTACCACGCCGGGGCGGAACTGATGGACATGGAATTCATTCAGTTCCATCCGACGGGGATGATCTGGCCGCCCAGCGTCCAGGGCATTCTCGTCACCGAAGGCGTTCGCGGAGAGGGAGGCGTTCTTCTCAACAGCGAAGGCCGGCGATTCATGTTTGACTCCATCCCGGAAAACTATCGGCACCAGACGGCCGATAACGAAGATGAAGGCTGGCGCTACACGCAGGGTGACAAGAACGCGCGGCGTCCGCCGGAGTTGTTGACACGCGATCATGTCGCTCGATGCATCATGCGCGAGGTCAGGGAAGGACGCGGCAGCCCGCGCGGCGGTGTCTTCCTCGACATCTCGTGGATCAAGAAACGCCTTCCCGATGCCGAAGCGCACATCCGCCGCAAGCTGCCGAGCATGTACCACCAGTTCAGGGAGCTGGCCGACATCGACATCACCAAGGAACCGATGGAGATCGGTCCGACCACCCACTACATCATGGGCGGCGTGCGCGTCGACAGCGACTCGCAGATGTCTACTGTGCCTGGCCTCTTTGCCGCCGGCGAGTGTGCCGCCGGGATCAACGGCGCCAACCGGCTCGGTGGCAATTCATTGTCGGACCTGCTCGTCTTCGGCAAGCGCGCGGGAGAATACGCCGCGCAGTTCGCCAAACAGAATGGGCCTACCCCGATCGACCCGACCGACGTCCGCCGCGCCGTCGACAACGCCGTCAGTCCTTTCGAGCGGCAGAGTGCAGCGGAGAACCCGTATGCCGTGCAAACAGCCCTCCAGGACATGATGCAGAATCTTGTCGGCATCGTCAGGACACAGTCGGAAATGGAGCAGGCGCTCGCCGAGCTGGGCACGTTGAAATCGCGCGCGGAGCGAGCATCGGTAACCGGTCACCGCGAATACAACCCCGGATGGCATACGGCGATCGATCTGCAGAATCTGTTGACGGTGTCGGAGGCCATCACCCGATCCGCCATCGAACGGAAAGAAAGCCGCGGCGGCCACTTTCGCGAGGACTTTCCCGACAAGGGTCAGGAGTTCGGCTCGATCAACATCGTGACGGTCAAATCAAGCGACGGCACGATGGCCGTCCGGCGAGTTCCGATTCCGGCGATGCCGCCGGAGCTCAAGCAGATAATCGAGGATCAACAGAAATGAGCAGCGCCACCTTCAAGATCTGGCGAAGCGACGGAGCAACGGGCGGCGCGTTTTGCGATTACTCGGTGACCCCGGTTCCGGGGATGGTCGTGCTCGATGCGGTTCACCAGATTCAGGCAACGCAGGCGCCCGACCTTGCGGTTCGGTGGAACTGCAAGGCCGGCAAATGCGGGTCGTGCTCCGCGGAGATTAACGGCAGTCCCAGGCTGATGTGCATGACGCGTTTGAGCACGCTGCAGATGGATCAACCGGTTACCGTCGAGCCGATGCGCGCGTTCCCGCTGATCAAGGATCTCGTCACCGACGTCTCGTGGAACTACCAGGTGAAGAAAGGGATTGCGCCATTCGCGGCGCGTCCGGCCGACGCGCCGGATGGCACATGGCGGATGCGCCAGGCGGACATCGATCGCGTCCAGGAATTCCGGAAGTGCATTGAATGCTTTCTGTGCCAGGACGTCTGCCACATCCTGCGGGACCATCAGCTGCACGACAAGTTCATCGGACCGCGATTTCTGACTTATGCCGCTGCCCTTGAAATGAACCCGATCGACGCCGCCGACCGTGTGCCGGCCCTGCGGAGCAGCCACGGAATCGGGTATTGCAATATCACGCGCTGCTGCACAAAAGTGTGTCCCGAACACATCACGATCACAGAGAATGCCATCATCCCGCTCAAGGAGCGGGTCGTGGATCGCTTCTACGATCCGATTACGAAGCTGCTACGGGTGTTTCGCACGTGAGGTGACCATGGACACCTTCAACCTGAAACCCATGTCGAAGGACGCAGTACCGGCCGCGCTGGCAAAGGCGGAACGATACCGGCTGCTCAACGAACCGGGCGAAGCGGAAAGCATTTGTCTCGACATCCTGCAGGTCGATCCGCAGAACGAGGATGCGCTCGTGATGATGCTCCTCGCGCTGACCGACCAGTTCCCGCATGATTCATCGTCGAAGACGGCGACGCGCGCCAACGAACTGGCTGCCCGTCTCGGCACAGCGTACGACCGCGCATATTACGCCGGGATCGTCCGGGAGCGGCGTGCCAAAGCGATCCTGCAGCGCGATCGGTTCGGCGCGGCGACGGTCGCCGTCGAGTGGCTGCGCGAAGCGATGGCTTTTTACGAGCGGGCTGAAGCCGTACGGCCAGCGCACAATGATGATTCCCTCCTGCGGTGGAACGCATGCGCGCGGCTGCTGATGGAACTGCCAACACCTTCGTCCGACATCGAGGAGCCAGAGCCGCTGCAGCTCGAATGACCCGGCCCTACATTTCCGTTACCCGATGCCCAAAAAAACGCACAGTACCTCTTCTACACCCCTTGAAGTCTGGAAGTTCGGCGGCGCATCGCTCGCGGATGCCGCTGCCATCGAGCGCGCCGCGGCGCTCATCGCGTCGCACGATGGCCCACTGGTGGTCGTCGCATCCGCGCTCGCCGGCATTACCGATCTCCTGATTGGCGGCGCCCAGCGTGCCTCGGGGGGAACGGCAGACGAAGCGGCCGCGCTGGCATCGACGTTTCTGCAACGTCATCGTCAGGCGGTCAAAGCCCTGCTCCCATCCGGACGGAAACGGCGGGCGCTGCTGGCGCGGATCGACGAGGCGGCACGGCAATACCGCGACCTCTGCGCGGCGGTGTCCGTGCTCGGTCATCTCGAACCGCGGACGATGGATCTGCTCGTGTCGCGCGGCGAACGGATGTCGGCCGCAGTGCTGGCGGAAACGCTGGCGATACACCGGCGCCGTGCAACGTATGTGGACGCCACCGAATTCGTCGCGACCGATGGGCAGCACGGCGGCGCGGCGCCCGACCTGCCACGGACCGCGAGCGGCGCGCGACGACTGCTGCGACCGTTGCTTCAGCGCGGGATCACACCGGTCGTGCCCGGTTACATCGGTTCCGCGCCGGACGGCAGCGTCGCAACGCTTGGGCGAGGCGGCTCGGATCTCACCGCAACGCTGCTCGGGCGATCGCTTGCCGCCCGCCAGGTCGTTCTGTGGAAAGACGTGCCCGGGATCCTCACGGCCGATCCGCGCCTGGTCCCGGACGCGCGTCTGCTTTCGCGTTTACATCATCGTGAGGCCGCGGAGGTGGCGCACTACGGTGCGAAAGTGCTTCATCCGCGCGCGCTGATTCCCATCGCGGGTACGCGCATCGGCCTTCACGTTCGCTCGTTTCTGAATCCGACATCGCCGGGCACCGAGGTCTCGGCGCAGCGAGCCATCGAAGGATATCCAGTCAAGGCGTTGGCGATCGTTCACGGTCAGGCCATCGTTACTGTCGCGGGCAAGGGAATGGTCGGCGTGCACGGCATCGCGGCGCGCACGTTCACCGCCGTCGATGCCGAGCGCTTGTCGGTGTCGACGATCTTCCAGGCGTCATCCGAAAGCTCCATCGGCTTTACCGTCCCGGAGAGCGAAGCCGCGCGCGGGGTTCAGGCCGTTCGCGCCGCGTTCAAAGATGAACTCGCGAGCGGCGTCATCGATAACGTCACCGCCCGGCCAGGTATTGCCGTTGTTGCGGTTGTCGGCGAGGGCATGGCGGGCGCTCCCGGCATCGCCGCACGCGTGTTCTCGGCACTCGCGGCGAGGAGCATCAACGTCGTCGCGATCGCGCAGGGCTCGTCCGAACGGAATATTTCATTCGCCGTGAACGCAGGCGACGCTCCCGAAGCAGTGCGCGCCGTTCACGACGCATTTCAGCTTTCAAAAATCGGCGGCGGTCGTCCATTGGCCGCGCCGCGCACGGATGTCGTGCTGCTCGGGTTCGGCAATGTCGGCCGGGCGCTGGCGGATCACATCGCCGCGGCAAGCGCCGATTCTGGCGTCAAGGTCGTTGGCCTCATGGATCGTTCCGGCTACATCTTCGAGCCGCGAGGACTTTCGCGACGCCGACTCACGACGGTGACGCGTGAGAAATACGAAGGCGCACTCATCGTGTCGCTGGGCGGCCGCCGCGCTTCGGCGCAGGAAGCACTGGCCACGATCGCCAGCCATGCCGTGTCGCGGCCGGTGATCGTCGATGTGACGAGCGGGGAAACGGCGGATCTACTTCATACTGCGCTCGGGCAAGGATTCGACGTCGTGCTCGCGAACAAGAAGCCACTCACCCACTCGTGGGCGAGCTACGAACGATTGATGGCTGCGTGCACGCCGGGCGGACCGAGGCTGAAATACGAGGCAACGGTTGGGGCCGGGCTGCCGATCATCGACACGTATTACAAGCTGGTCGAGAGTGGCGATCGTGTACTTCGTGTCGAGGGATGCGTCAGCGGCACGCTCATGCACATCGCGTCCGCTGTGTCGGCCGGGCGCCCATTTTCCGAGGCCGTCCGCGAAGCGGTGGAACGTGGATACGCGGAACCGGATCCGCGCGACGATTTGTCGGGCGCCGATGCCGGCCGAAAAGCGTTGATTCTCGCGCGGCTGCTTGGCTATCGCGGTCCCGCCCCCAAGCCGGACGATCTTGTTCCGAGATCGATGAAAGGGCTCACGCCCGCGCAATTCATGAAACGCCTGCCGGAGCTCGATCGCGAATGGGCCGCGCGAACCGAACGTGAAGCACGCCGCGGTCGCGTGCTCCGCTACGTCGTCATCGCAACACCGAAATCCGTTTCGGCACGGCTAATCGCCGTCGACAACAGCAGTCCCATCGGCGCACTCACGGGAACGAGAAACCTCGTCGCGTTTACGACGAAGCGTTATCGCACAGAGCCGCTGGTGATCAGTGGGCCGGGAGCCGGCGCCGCAGTGACGGCCGCCGGGATCCTCAACGACATTCACTCGCTCGCACCGCGATAATCGGTGAGTTCGATCAACGGCGGACCGGGCATTGCAACAAACGCTTGAGGACTCCATTGGCGGGCGAACTCCCCCGCGCGATGGGCATCGACGAGGGCCCACACACTGCCGCCGAATCCCGCACCGAAGCTTCGCGCGGCAAACGCGCCGAGTTTTCTCGCACTAGCGGCCAGCGCAATCGTCTCGCGGACCTGATTGCCAAGAAATACCTCTGCGTCGGACTGCGAGTCATCGGCAAGTTTTCCTACACGGCGTTGATCACTCTGCCGGAACGCGTCAACACTCTCGATCGTCCGGAAGTCTTCGCGGACGAAATGGAGGAGACGGTGGGCCAGCGCGATTTCCTCTGATGCAGCGAACTTCGCTTGTGTGATCCAAGTTTGCAACCGCTCGACGCGATCCCAATCTAACGTTACCGCTGTCTCCATTCTCAGCGCCGCGCGAAGTGAATGGACAGACTGCGCCGATCGCTCGTTCCACAACTCCAGCAGTGCCCGCGTGCCGTCGGCAAGCGCATTGTAGGCTTCGCGCGCGACGCCGGTTTTCTGCGCCGCGATGCCGCTCGGCGTCACGACGAACCGCCATTCAGGCGGCACCTGGACAACGTCGAGCGCGCGCATCGGAACAAATGTGAAGGCAGACACGTGCGCAGCGGTTGCGGTCAGAATCGCTGCGTGATCCTCGCTACCGCCATGCGTGCCGACACCGCCATCACCATCGAGCGAGCCGAATGAAAGGCCATTTTCGATGCATGCGTAATAACCGGCTTCATCCTCTGCCCCCTGGATATTGCGCTGCCACTCCATGCGTGTCCTGAGCGATCCGGCTTCCACCAGCGCCGTTGCCACTGCGACCATCAGCGCGCTCGAACTGCTCATGCCTGACGCTCTCGGCAAATCGCTTGCGAGGACGATGTCGGCACCGAGTTTCGCGCCTGGAAAGTTCCTGGCTAGGCGGCGGACGACGACGGCGACGTAGCGACGCCATCCCTGATGCGACGATTGAGTTCGGTCAATCTCTTGCTCCGGAATCAGCGATACGTCCTGCTCGCGGTAGGCGTCGACCACGCGGGCGACGTCATCGCGACGTCGACGGGAGACGACCGCAAAGCCGCGCGGAACTGCACAGACGAGCGTGTGCCCTCCGGCGTAATCCGTGTGTGTGCCGAAGACCTCCAGGCGTCCCGGTACCCACCACACATTCATTCGCGCGGAGCTGTCGGACCCTGGCGGCCCGCCTGCTCGATCGAGCGCCTCGAAGCGAGCGAGAACGAGCTCGAAGAGGGACCTCTTTGCCGGCAGCTCGTCGGAATGGAGACCGCGGGCGACGAGCGCCGACGCGAGCGCTGCTGCAGTCATGGACGAGGGATCGTCGAGGCGAGGCGACGAGCAACATACGCCGCATCTGCTCTCGTGGAGAGGTCGAGAACGGGACCCCGGGCCGGGAACGCTCTGAATTTGACTCCGTGTCGAACAGCAAACCCGACCGCCTCCGGCAACTCGAACTCTCCGCGTTCGGATTTCGGAACGTCGCGGCAGGCCTGAAAGATCCGTTGATCGAAGCGCCAACAGTTCATACTGATTCGTGACGTCTTGACGCTTCCGCCTTTAGGGGGAAGTACGTCCTTCGGCTTCTCGACAATTCCAACCAAATGCCCGTCATCGTCCACGTCAAGAATCGCAAACGACCGAATCCGTTCCGCCGGAATGTTGCTCGACGTCACGAGCTCTTCAGGCTCAAACACCGGCAATCCTGGCTCGGGTAACGACGCGAGCTGTGTGAGCACCGCAACCGGGTAGAGATTGTCGGCATTCATTGCGAGAAAGGCGTTCCCGCCGACCCACGCCTCGGTCACGAGCACTGCGTTAGCCGTGCCGAGCGCCTCCGGCTGCACGACGAAGTCCAAACGGACACGGGTCGGGGGCACATCGGTTTGATAGTGCCGTCGCAGCGCCGCGTGATCGGGTGCGACCACCAACGCGACGAGTCGGATCCCGGCATCTGCCAACGAGCTGAGTATGAAATCGAGGAAAGGTCGGCCATTCACCGGCATCATCGCTTTCACGCCCCTGTCGGCGGCGCGTTGCTGATCGGGGGTTAGTTGCGCTGATGAGTCGGCCGCGCGCATTCGCGTGCCGAGTCCACGCGCAAGCACGATGGCACGTTCCGTCATGGGTGTGATAACCGCTTCATGACCAGTATCTTACGTGAGGTATCGTCATTCTTGCGGACACTCAAACCTGACGGCGCCGTTGATCGTCTAAGCACGCAATAATTCAGCAATCAGCAGTTTCAGGAGACCCTCCCATGTGGCTCGAAGCGTTTGCGCGCGATATCCAGTACGGCGCACGGAGTCTTCTGAAGAGTCCGGGTTTCAGTGCGCTCGCCATTCTTTCACTTGCCACCGGAATCATGGCGACGACGGCGATCTATAGCGTCCTCCGCGCCGTGGTTCTCGATCCCTTCCCATACAAGGACGTCGACCAGCTGATGAGCGTGCGCGTCTACAACCCGGCAGGCCGTGGCGGACGACTCGGCTACTCGGTCGACCAGTTCCTCGAGATCGCCGAACGCAACACGATCTTCGAAGGAACGATCGCGTCAACGATCAGTGACGTGCTCTGGAGCGGTGAGGGGGACCCGCAACGGCTCCGCGGGAACCACGGCACCTTCAACACCTTCGACGTGATGGGTGTGCCGCCGCTTCTCGGGCGAACGCCGACCGCTGCGGACGCGAAGGAGGGTGCGGAACCAGTTGTCGTGTTGGGCTATCGGTTCTGGCAGCGGCAGTTTGGCGGCGATTCAGGAGTCCTCGGACGTCAATTGCGGTTGAACGACACGGTTCGAACCGTCATTGGTGTGATGCCGAAGCGATTCATGTGGCGTGGCGCGGACGTTTACATCCCGACCCGGTTTCAGCGAGGACAGCTGGTAGAAGGCGTACGCAACGTCCATCTACTCGGGCGCCTCAAACCTGGAATCACCAGTGCCCAGGCAGAGGCCGACCTGACACCAATCATCGAAGATCTTAAGAAACAGCAGCCCAACGAGTTTTTTCAACAGTTTCGCGTCAGTCTGCTGCCATTCACCGAGACCTTCCCCAGCGGAATCAGCCGCGACATCTGGGTGCTCTTTGGCGCGGTAGCTTTCCTCCTGCTCATCGCGTGTGCCAACGTCTCGAATCTGCTGCTGTCGAAAGCGGCGGCGCGCCAGAAAGAAATGGGCGTCCGCGTCGCCCTCGGCGCGAGCCGCAGTCGTCTCGTGCGACAACTCCTGACTGAGAGTCTGCTGCTCGCCTTGATCGCTGCGGCAATCGGGTCGGCGTTTGCTTACGCGGGTCTGCCAGCCATTCTCGCCATCGTGCCGCCGAATACGATCCCCGACGAGGCGGAGATTGCGCTGAATCGTTCGGTGCTGTTCTTCACGCTTGTCATTTCAGCGCTGACAAGTGTCATTTGCGGCCTGGCTCCCGCGCTGCATAGCTCTCGGCGCGATCTCGCGGCGTCCATGCGCGAAGTCAGTCGCTCCCTCTCTGGAAGCTCGGGACAAGCACGGCTTCGAAAGGCGCTTGTTGTCGCGGAGGTCGCACTGTCGCTGATGCTGCTGGCGGGATCGAGTCTGCTGATTCGCACCTTTGTCGCAATGGCGCGTGTCGACCTCG
>Ga0114129_10008895_pt1 | contig 14316 bp, 14 predicted proteins | sample RhiMetdeltSRZDD1_FD_80071 | JGI IMG/M metagenome (GOLD analysis project Ga0114129, IMG submission 80071) | Populus rhizosphere microbial communities from Tennessee, USA - Rhizosphere MetaG P. deltoides SRZDD1 (version 2) (version 2) | ecosystem: Host-associated > Plants > Roots > Rhizosphere >... | reverse complement strand
CCGCCTCGGCGGCCGTCGCCGGCGAGATCGTCGACCCCGCCGACGTGATCGGGGCGAGAACGTGAACATCGAGGGCCGCGCTGTGGTGATTCCCAAGGACGACGTCGACACGGACGTGCTGTACCCGGGTCAGTTCCTGAACGTGCTCGATGTCGCCGAGATGACGAAGTACCTCTTCGAGGGCCTCGATCCCTCGCTGCGCGACCAGCTCAGCGGTGACACGATTCTCTTCGCAGGCGAGAACTTCGGCACCGGGTCCTCGCGCGAGAACGTGCCGGTCGCGATGAGGGCGGCCGGCATCCGGTGCGTCGTCGCGAAGAGCTTCGCGCGGATCTTCCATCGCAACTGCATCAACCTGGGCCTCCCGGCGATGGCGAGCGCCGAGGCTGCGACGGCCGCCCGGCCCGGCTCCTCGGTCCGCATCACGACCGAGACCGGGACGATCGAGGTCGACGGCCGGGCGTTCGTGGCCCAGCCGTTGCCTGACTTCGTCGTCGAGCTCCTGAACGCCGGCGGTCTCGTGCCGTGGATCGGCGAACGTCTCGCCACACCCGGGGCGTAGGCAAGAGGCCGTGTCCGGAGGAAGGCTCGAGGGCAAGAAGACTGTGCTGACCGGCGCCTGCGGCGGCATCGGAGTTGTCGCCGCCAGGCGATTCTGCGAGGAGGGGGCCTCCGTGCTCGGGGTGGACCTCGTCCCGGAGATCGGTGCGCAATTCGAGGCCGAGCTGCGCGCCGATGGGCTCGACTTCACGTTTCGCGCCTGTGACATCAGATCGGCCGCGGAGGTGACAAGGCTCGCACGCGAGGTCGAGGAGCGTTTCGAACGGCTCGACGTCCTCGTCAACAACGCGGGCACGATTCTCGGCAGGCCGCTCGTCGACACGACGGACGAGGAGTGGGACGGCGTGCTCGCCGTGAACCTTCGCGGCGCGTTCCTCATGATGCGCGCTCTCGTGCCGCTCATGGCCGGCCGGCGTGCGTCGATCGTCAACGTCGCCTCGGGGCTCGGCCTCGTCGGCGCGGCGGGGATGACTGCCTACTGCGCGTCGAAGGGCGGCCTCGTCCTGCTCACGAAGGCGGCGGCCCTCGAGCTCGGGCCTGACATCCGGGTCAACGTGCTCTGCCCCGGGGTGATCGACACTCCCATGCCTCGACGCCTGGCCGGCTCCGTGCCACCCGAGCTCGGGGCGACGCTGCTCGATGACTTCGCGCAGTCCCACGCGGTCAAGCGCCTGGGGACTCCGGACGAAGTCGTGGCGGTGGCCGTCTTCCTCGCCAGCGACGAAGCAAGCTTCATGACCGGGGCCGCTGTCCCTGTCGACTCCGGGATCACGGCGGGGTGACGGTGATGCGGACGAGCTCCATGTACGGCGGCAACAAGCTCAAGCTGGGCCTGTTCGGCTTCAACTGCGAAGGCGGCATGGCGATCACCACCGCGCCGGAGAACTGGTCCCCGACGTGGGAGAACAACATCGAGGTCGCGCGCAAGGCCGACGAGGCGGGCCTCGAGTTCGTGCTGCCGATCGGCCGCTGGCGCGGTTACGGGGGGAAGTCGGACTTCCAGGGCATCTCGCTCGAGACGATCACGTGGGCCGCAGGGCTTCTGGCCAACACGAGCCGGCTGACCGTCTTTGGCACGATCCATGCGCCGCTCTTCCACCCCATCGTGGCGGCCAAGCAGATGGCGACCGTCGACCTGCTCTCGGACGGACGCTTCGGCCTCAACCTCGTCTGCGGCTGGAACCAGGACGAGTTCGACATGTTCGGTCAGGAGCAGCTCGAGCACGACGCGCGCTACGAGTACGGGCAGGAGTGGCTCGACGTCGTGCGCACGATCTGGCGCGAGGACGAGCCGGTGAGCTTCGAGGGCGAGTTCTTCCGGCTCAACCGCCTGATAGGCCGCCCGAAGCCCTACTCCGACTCGGAGCCGGTGCTCATGAACGCCGGCTACTCGCCGGCCGGCAGAGCGTTCGCGATGCGCAACTGCGAGTTTCTGCTGACCTCCCTGATCGACGTCGAAAGCGGCCGTCGCGACGTCGACGAGGTCCGCGGAACGGCACGCCGCGAGCACGGGCGCGAAATCGACCTCGTCGGCACCGCCTACGTGGTCTGCCGGCCGACGGCAGCGGAAGCGGAGGAGTTCCATCGCCATTACGCGGTCGAGCATGCCGACTGGGACGCGGCCGACCACCTCATGGAGCTCGCCGGTATCCACGCCCAGTTCTTCCCACCCGAGCACTATCAGCAGTTCAGGCAGCGCTTCGCGGGCGGGCACGGCATGTACCCGATCATCGGCGATCCCGACCACGTGACCGCCGAGCTCGAGCGGATCGCGGACGCCGGCTTCGCGGGCCTCGCGTTCTCGTTCATCGACTACGTCAGAGAGCTCGACTACTTCCGGGACGAAGTCCTGCCACGGTTGGAAGCGAAGGGCGTACGGACGCCCGGCGGCTGATCTACCCCGAGCGGGAACGAATCAGCCTTCGGCCCGGTCTCACCCTCGAAGCACGAAGGACCCGAAAGGGAGGCTTTGTCATGACAATACGATCCACGTACGGGACGCGACTTCTCGCGTCGATTGCGCTCGCAGTTCTTCTCACGCTCGCCGTCTTCCCGCAGGTGGGGGCGGCGGCGGCTCGGCAAAAGGTGATCGGCACCGCCGTCTCGAACGGGTTCCGCGTCCAGGTCACGGCGATCCGTGTGCCCGAGGCCGGCGCGGCCCCGGACGCGGCGACCGTCCGAATCGCGGCCTTCAGGCGCGCCGGGGACTCGTGGAACCGGCTCGGGAGCGCGCTCACCGTCGGGCAGCGCGCCGGATGGTTCTGGAACGTCGTTACCGGCCGCTACGGGATCAGGTCGCTGACGCTTGCCCAGCCGGGTGGCAGGTACCCGATCCGAGTCGCCTTGAAGCTCCTCGTCTCACCCTCGATCGGGCCCTCCGCCACGTTCCGCTTCATCGTCGACCAGGGACGGCTGGTTCAGGTCGATGTCTGACGGAAGCGCGGGGGCGTCCCGGAGCAGATAGGCGGAGTGAAGCAGGTCCGGGTTCTCACGGAGCTCGGCTGCCGTGCCGTGGTAACGGATGCGTCCGCCTTCGAGCACGTACGCGCTGCTCGCGAGCCCCAGCGCCACGTGCGCGAACTGCTCGATGAGGAGGACGGCGACCCCTGAAGCGGCGACCGCGGCCAGCGTGGGCACGAGACGCTTCACGATCACAGGTGCGAGTCCCAGCGAGAGCTCGTCCACCAGCAGGACCTTCGGCCGCGAGACGAGCGCCTGCGCGAGCACGACCATCTGCTGCTCGCCGCCGGAGAGCGAGCGGCCGAGAACGTCCCACCGCTTCTTCAGCTCGGGGAAGAGCTCGAGCGCGTACTCCGTGCCGCTCGCGGCCTCTTCCTGGCTGAGCGCATACGTCGCCACGCGCAGGTTGTCCGCGACGGTCAGCTCGTGGAGGAGCCTGCGGCCCTCCGGCACCACTGCGACGCCGGCGCTGCGAATCCGCTCCGGCCTGCGGCGCGTGAGATCCTCGTCGCCGAGCAGCACGCTGCCGGCGACCGGCCGCAGGACGCCTGCCACCGCGAGAACCAGGGTCGACTTGCCCGCCCCGTTCGGCCCGAGCAAGGCGGTCACCTCTCCCGAGGGGATCTCGAGCGAGACCTCTCGCACGACGATCCGCGCGCCTCGAGGAACGGACAGCCCGTCGACGTGCATCGCGACCGCCGTCGGCGCCGTCGCGCTCACAGCTCCTCCTCGGTTCCGAGATAGGCCCGCATGACGTGCTCGTCCCGCAGCACCTCGCCCGTGGGGCCCGCGGCGATCAGCTTGCCGAAATCGAGCACCGCGGTCGTCTGGCAGCACGCGGACACGAGGCTCATGTCGTGGTCGACCAGGATCACGAGGGCGCCGAAGCGCTCCGGGATGCTCGAGATCACGCGTCCGAGATCCTCGGTCTCGTCGTCGGGAAGGCCGGCCGCGGGCTCGTCCAGCAGGACCACCTTCGGATTGCCGGTGACCGCGCGGGCCACCTCGACCAGCCGCCGCTCGCGCGCGCCGAGCACGCCGACTCGGTGGCTCGCCACGCCGTCGAGACCGACGAAGGAGAGCGCCTCGATGACATCCTGCCGGCGGGTGGAGCGATCGCTGGCGGTGTTCTCGTGCACCATCAGCACGTTGTCGAAGACGGTGAGCCCTTCGATCGCCTGCTCGGTCTGAAAAGTCCGGCGCAGGCCCCAACGCGCCCGGCGGAAATCCGCCATCGCCAGGATGTCTTCGCCGAACGCGCGCACCGTGCCCGAGACGGGCCTGACGAAGCCGCTGAGCACGTTGAAGAAGGTCGTCTTGCCAGCACCGTTCGGCCCGATGAGCCCGCAGGTGCCACCGGGAAAGGTGACCGTCATGCCGTCGATCGGCAGCACGCCGCCGAAGCGGACCGTGAGAGCGTCGACCTCGATCATCCCGCCGGGGAGCCGCTTCGCCCGTTCGTCGAGCCTGGAAACAGACGGCCGATCGCGCGCCGAAGCTTGGCGACGTCCTTCGGCACCTGGTCGATGAGCCCGCCGGGAGCGGTGAGCAGAACCTGGAGCACACCGACGCCGAAGAGAATCGTCAGCAGCTCCGTCGAGATGCCCCAGTCGTCGAGCAGCGCCGGCAGCAGCCGCAGGAGCAGTGCGGCGACGATCGCGCCCCAGATGCTGTAGATGCCGCCCATCAGGACGACGGCGAGGAGCAGGATCGAGTTCTGTGTCGGGAACTGGTTGACGTTCACTCCGCCCGTGGCGGCGGCCAGCAGGCCGCCCGCGACGCCGGCCATGAACGATGCGAGCCCGAAGGCCCACAGCTTGTACAGCGTCGTGTTCACGCCGGCGGCGAGCGCGGTCGTCTGGCTCTGGCGAATCCCGGCCCACGCGCGGCCCGCCTTCCCTCGCACGTGCCAGAGCGCGACCAGGAACATGAGGATGCCGACGATCACGCAGTAGCGGTAGTAGGCCGTCCCGCCCGTGGCCATCTCGGGCCGCGGGAGGAGCGACGAGGAGCCGCCGGCGGACGTGTTGCCGAAGAAGCCGCCGCCGCCGTTCGGGAACTGGGCGACCCGCAGGACGACGCCGATCGCGCCCGCGGCCATGAGCGTGATCAGCGCGAGGTAGAGACCGGTAAGCCGGAGCGCCGGCAACCCGATCAGCGTCCCGATCACGCCGGTGACGAGCCCCGCGATCAGCAGCAGCAGCGGGAACGGAATCGATGTCGCGTAGTCGAGCCGCAGCGCCACCCATGCGCCGACGGCCAACAGGGCGAATTGACAGAGCGAGACCATGCCGACCCGCCCGATCAGGAGCCCCAGGCCGAGCGTGACGATGCTGTAGATCGTGACCGAGGTCATGATCTGCAGCCAGTAGGTGTCAAGGATCTCCGGGAGGCCGAGCAGGACGAATGCGAGCAGCGCGCCGATCACGAGCAGGCGTACCGGGCTCGCCACGGTCTCACGGAAGCGCGATTCGATCGAGGACGCCGTCTCGTCGGCGCCGGCAGTTCGCACCGCGCCCATCACACCCGCCCCACGACCTGGTTGCGCCGCCCCGCGAACCAGAGCAGCGCGATGATCGCGAGCACGAACGGCGTCATCGTGCGGTAGTCCGCGAGCGATGAGAACGCGTTTAGGAACGAGTAGACGACCCCGATCACGATGCCCGCGGCGAGCGTCACCCAGAGCGAGCGCAGCTGCCCGATGAGGGCCGCCGCGAGCGCGGGAATGACGAGGAACGTCAGCCCGGCGATGTCGAGGCCGACGAGATTGGAGAGGAGCAGGCCCGAAGCGCCGCAGACGAGGCCCGAGCCGAACCAGGCCGCCGCCTCGACGCGCCGCACCGGAACGCCGAGCATGGCGGTGATCTCGCGGTCATTCGCGAGCGAGCGCATGGCGGTGCCGAGCTTCGTCACACGAAGGAACACGGCCGTCCCGGCGGTGACGATGATCGGGAACGCCACCCCGAGGATCTGCGTCCAGCTGACGCGGACGTCGCCGATCGAGTAGTTCCAACGGGAGGTGGGCAGCGTGATCGAGTGCGCATCCCGCCCCCAGACCCATTGCATGATCCCGAGCAAGATCAGGAGGAAGCCGAGCGTGGCCACCGCCTTGACGAGCGGCTCCCGGGCTGCGAACGGCGGCCCGAAGATCGTCCCGTAGACGAGCGTCGCGATACCTCCGAAGAGCACGCAGACGAGGTACGCGGGCGCCTCGGGAATCCCGGTACGGTCGAGCAGCGACCAGGTGATCAGCGCCCCGACCGCGCCGATCGCGCCGTAGGCGAGGTTGAGCACGCCCGTCGCGCGATAGAGCACCACGAGACCGACGCCGGACATGGCGAAGACACCGCCGAGCGCGAGCCCGAGCACGAGGTAGGGCTTGTAGATCAAGCCGAGCACCAGAGCCGGATCGAGATCAGGCATCGGACACCATGGGCACCCTGCTTACCGTCGGGGAGCTAGAGGATAGGACGAACGCTGTGGCACCGCTCCGAGGGCGATGCCACAGCGTCCTGCGTGTCTCTTGGGTCTCGTCTAGCCCGTATTCAGTCCGAGCTCGGCCTCCTTCGCGCGGATCTGGTCGAGCGGGTTGTCCGGCAGTGCCGCGATATCGAAGCAATCCTCGACCTGGACCATGTTCCCGTCCTGCGGAGCAACCGTGATGTCCGTGTTGTTGGAGACGTTCTGACCTACCGTCGAGTCGTAGTACCACGGCTTGCACCACAGGTCACTCGAGAAGTTCGTGAGCGAGCGGAACGCCTCGTTCACGCTCTCCTTCGTGATGTCGCCCTCAATCCGCAGGAGGGCATCCGTCGCGGCCCGCCCGATCAGGTAACCCATCTGAGCGAAGCTCGAGCTCGGGATGTCGGACGCGTACTGCTCGCGGATGTCGTTCATGTGGTTCTGGTCGGGCTGGCCCGAGTCGAGCACGTTGAACTCGGCGTTGATCAGGAACTTGCCGTTCCACGCCTCGCCGAGCTCCGCCGCCACCGACGGATCGTTCGGAGGCGTCGAGCTGGCCCAGATCACGGAATCGATCAACCCCTGCTGCTCGATCGCCTGGAGGAGGGGGAGAACCGTCGGGCCCGTGAAGTCGAGCACGACACCGCCGCCCTCGCCCGCCGCTCCGACGAGCCGCTGGGCAAGTCCGGCCGGATCGGCGATGGGCACGTCCTCGAGGATGCTTTCTCCCTCCATGCCGTTCTCCTGGGCGAACTGGACGACGCCGCTGTTGATGACGTCGAAGCCCGGCTGGTTCGGCGATACGACCACAAGCTTGCCGGTCGCCCCGGCCCTGACGGCAGCCTGGGCCCCGCCGAGGCTCGAGTAGTACGGCCCCATGTTCACGGCGGAGAAGTTCGGGCTCGTGAAGCAGGCCTGGTCGACGCCGGCGATGATCGGGTAGAAGCCCTGGTCGGCGTAGTACTGGCCGTTGACGCTGCAGTCGATGATGCTCGTGTTGCCGGCCAGCCCGAGCACGCCGTCCTGCTCGATCAGCTTCGTCGCGAGCGAGGCGATCTGCTGCGGGTCGATCTGCTCCTCTTCGAGGATGAACTCGATCGGCTGGCCGTTGATGCCGCCGTTGTCGTTCACGCACTCGAAGTAGGCGCCCGCCATCCGGCCGATCCACGTGAAGTCGATGCCGGGGACGTTCGTGACGATGGCTCCGATCTTGATCGGGTCGCCGCTCGCGGCCTCACCCGTTCCGATGCCGCACTGGCCGGAGGCCTGAACGTTGCTTCCGGTGCCGGCCGCGGGAGCAGGCGTCTCACCTGTCTCTGCCCCGGTCTCGGCGGGCGGCTCTGCGGTCTCCGCAGGCGGGGCCGCAGTCTCCGCGGGCGGCTCGGCCGGCGGCGCGGGTGCCGGCGGGGCCGCTTCCTCGTCACCGCCGCAGGCCGCGAGGGCCAGGAGCCCGGCCGCGAGGAGCGCAACGACCGCGAGTCGCCCTCGAGCTGGCCCCCAGATGGTTGTCAGTCGCATTCCGATCCCTCCTCCTCTCTCCAGTCCGATCGAAAGCGGTGCGCGGGCCGAACGCGCCCGGGACGCACCGTCGCACTCCGTCAGCCGGCAATCAGATGGAACCCGTGCCGCGTCTCCCCCGGCTGTACGGGTGGGCCTCGACCTGGCATCAGCCTCGCGTGTTCGCGTTGCGTACAGACGTACGGTTAGCGCACCGTACTCGGGTCGCCGCCTCGCTGTCAAGCAGGCGCGAACACTCTGCAGGGGCACGGACCATCGAGGCACGCCTGGTCGAAGGACGCACGGCCGAAGCGACCACCGTATCTCGCTTCATATCGAGGACGCTATACGATCTCGACGCTCGGCACACGCTGCGGCCCATTGTCCAATAACACGTCGCGCACCACAAGTCGGCAGTGATCGTTCCTAAGACGCCGCGGAATTCCGGGGCGTGACAGGCGTTCGCCCTCGCTTGACACGCGGCCAGGGACGCACATACGGTTCGCCCTACGTACTCCTGTTCGCGTTGCGAACGCTTGAAAGGAGAGCTTCTGCATGGGTCTGGTTCAGGGGAACCATCACCTCACCTTCGCGGTGGGACCGGCACAAGAGGACTACGACTTCCACACGGGCCTGCTCGGCCTTCGCAGCATCAAGAAGACCGTGCTCTACGACGGCAAGACGCCGATCTACCACCTCTACTACGGCAACGCGAACGGCGACGTCGGCACGATCCTGACGAGCTTCCCGTTCCGCCAGGCCGGCGTCATGGGCCGCCGCGGCTCGAACCAGATCAAGATGCTGAACCTCTCGGTGCCCGGCGAAGCCCTCGGCTTCTGGTCCGATCGCCTCGCCGCCGCCGGCGTCGCGTTCGAGGAGGTCGAGCTGTTCGGGGCGCCGCGCCTCCACTTCGCGCATCCGTGCGGAATCGAGTACTCGCTCGTCGCCGAGGACGACGAGAACGGCGGCGAGCCGTGGGAGCGCGGCGGCGTCTCGGCAGAGCACGCCGCTCGCGGCACGCACGGCATCACCATCTCGGTGGCGACCGAGCCGGACGAGATGACGGAGTTTCTCGTCAACGGCGTCGGCGCGCGACTCGACGCGGCCGAGGGCGCGCGCCGGCGCTTCGAGATGTCGCCTGGCGGCCGAGGGCAGTGGGTCGAGCTCCTGCACGAGCCCGGCGTCGCTCCGGGAACGTGGCGCTTCGGTGAGGGAACGGTTCACCACGCCGCCTACGACGTGGGCGACGGGGACTCCCAGCTCGAGCTCAAGGGCTGGCTCGAAGGCCTGGGCTATACCGACACCTCCGACGTCAAGGATCGCGGCTACTTCTGGTCGATCTACGTGAGAAGCCCGAGCGGCGCGCTGTTCGAGTTCGCCTGGTCGAAGCCCGAGGGCTGGGCCATCGACGAGGAGCCCGACCACCTCGGCGAGCAGTTCCAGGTGCCGCCGCAGTTCGAGGATCGCCGGGCGGAGATCATGGCAGCGCTCGAGCCGATCGAGACAGAGAAGGCCGCGACCTAGCCGCTCAGGGCCGCTCGAAGAGAACCGCGAGGCCCTGGCCGACTCCGATACAGAGCGTCGCGAGGCCGCGCCGCCCGCCCGTGCGCTCCAGGCGCCCGAGCAACGTGAGCGTGAGGCGGATCCCCGTGGCGCCGAGCGGGTGCCCGAGCGCGATCGCGCCCCCCTCGGCGTTCACGGACTCCGGATCGAGGCCGAGCCGTCGTATGGACGCGATCACCTGAGGCGCGAAGGCCTCGTTGATCTCGACGGCGTCGAGCTCCTCGATCCGCCAGCCGGTTCGCTCCAGGACTTTTTCGGTCGACGGCACCGGACCGAGGCCCATGATGTGAGGAGGCACCCCCGCGGCGGCCGCGGCCACGAGCCGGGCACGGGGTTCGAGCCCGAGCTGCTCGACGGCCCGCTCGCTCGCAACGACGATTGCGCCGGCTCCGTCGGAGAGGGGCGAGGCGCTGCCGGCGGTGACGATCCCGTCGGGCCGGAACGCCGGCTTGAGACCGGCGAGCGCTTCCGCCGTCGTGTCGGGGCGCGGCACCTCGTCCTCCGTGACGATCCCACCGTCGACGGCGATCTCGATCAGGTCCCCGCGGCGAGCCTCCGCCGTCGCCGCGGCGAGCTGCTGGGAGCGCAGGCCGAAGGCGTCGGACTCCTCACGCGTGATCCCGTCGAGCACGGCGACTTCCTCAGCCGTCTCGCCCAGCGTGATCGTCGCCTTGCCCCCGTCGAGCTCCCGCATCCGGGGATTGACAAGCCGCCAGCCGAGGGTCGTGTCGGCGATCTCGGGCGAGCTGCCCCAGGCGCGACCGGGCTTGGGGAGCACCATCGGCGCGCGCGTCATCGACTCGACCCCACCGGCGACCACGATGTCCGCCTCGCCGGTTCGAACCTGATGCGCTCCGGAGACGACCGCCTGCAGGCCACTCGCGCAGAGACGGTTCAACGTGTAGCCGGGCACGTCGTCCGGCAGGCCGGCGAGCAGCACGGCCATGCGGGCCACGTTGCGGTTGTCCTCGCCCGCCTGGTTCGCTGCGCCGAACGCCACGTCGTCCACCCGGTCGGCCGGGACTCCAGCCCGCTCGATCGCACGCTTCAGGACTTCTGCCGCGAGGTCGTCGGGACGCGCATCGGCAAGCGCGCCTCGATAGCGCCCGAACGGCGTGCGAACGCCGCCGACAAGGAACGCCTCGCTCGTCACGCCGTGCTTCTCGCGGGTGCGAGCACGATGTCGTTCTCTGCCGAGACCCAGTCCCCGCTGACGCCGTCGGGCCGCTCCGGGTCGTCGACCGACCGGTTGACGAACGTCCGGAGAAGCGACGGCTTGACGGCGAAGACGGCGTCCGAGTCGAGGTAGGCGCTCTCCGAGTCGAAGACGTGCGTCGTGACGGTCTCGTAACCCGGCGCGCTCACGATCATGTGGACGTGGGCCGGCCGCCACGGGTGCCGCCCGGTCGCCTCGAGCATGTGGCCCACCGGGCCGTCGTGCGGGATCGGATACGGCGTGGGCCGTGTCGTGAGGAATGCATAGCCGCCGTCCTCGCGTGTAAAGAAGCGCCCGCGCAGGTGGAACTCCGGCGCATCCGGATCCTGCACCGCGTACAGCTCGTTGTCGCCGCCCTCCCAGACGTCCAGCTCCGCGCCGGCGATCGGCGACCCGTCGACGTCGAGCACCCGGCCGTGGATCCAGGCGGGCACCCCGCCCTCCTGCTCCATGATGCTGTCGCCGTACTCGCGCTCGGGCGAGCCTGGCACGTAGAACGGCCCGAGCACCGTCGACTCGGTCGCGCCCTCCGGCTTCGCATTCGCCAGCGCGTCGACGAGCATGGAGAGCCCGAGCGAGTCCGACCAGAGGATGAACTCCTGGCGGCGTTCGTCCGTGATGTCACCCGTCTCCGTGAGGATCCGGATGCCGGCCGCCCATTCCTCCTCGGTCAACCGGACCTCGGTCGCGAAGGCGTGGAGGTGGCGGACGAGGCTCTGAGCGAGCTCGCGGACCCTCGGGTCGCGGCAGCCCTCGAAGCTGGCCACGACGGCGGCGGTGATGTCGGCCGGCTCAGTTCGCTTGACGGCTACGTCTTGTCCCATCGCGTGTTCCTTTCGCTCGACATGAGATGAGCCGCGGCCCGGGGTAGCGTCGGAATCGCCGACCCGGCTAAGGTCCTAGCAGGACGATGGCCGACGAAGAGGTCCGCCGCCAGGTGCAGCCTGTCTCCGCTCCGGGGGGCGGCACGTCGGTCGACGACGCGCTGTTCCGCGAGGCGATCGGCCACTTCGCAACGGGCGTCACCGTCATCACGACGAGTCACGAGGGCGCACCGGCGGGCATGACGGCGAGCGCGGTCGCGTCGCTCTCGCTCGATCCTGTCCTCCTGCTCGTCTGTATCAGCAATCGGCTCCCAACGCACAAGGCGATCGAGACCAGCGGCGCATTCGTCGTCAACGTGCTCGGCCAGGGCCAGGACCGGCTTGCACGGCATTTCGCGACACCCGCACCGAACAAGTTCGCCGGCATCGCGCTGCGCGACGAGTACGAGCTGCCCGTCCTCAGCGAGGCGATCGCGCACTTCGTCTGCGACGTGTACGGACGCTTTCCCGGCGGCGATCACTCGATCTTCACGGGGCTCGTCCGCGAATGCGGGTTCATCCCCGGCAAGCGGCCTCTCGTCTACTTCCGCAGCGCGTTCGGGGCGCTCGACGACCGTGAGCGCGCGCTGGCGCGGGCGGGCGTCGGCTGGGACGTTGCCTCGCTCGGCGGCATCGCCTCCCCGACCTTCACCGTCGAGGACGAATAGACCGCTACCAGAGTCGTTCGGAGGCACGAGCGGCGCCCTCGCTGAGCGAGCCCAGCTTCGCCCAGCAGATGTCCGGTTCGATCGGCCCGAAGCCCGCCCAGGTGCCGAAGCCGCAGTCGGTTCCCGCGACGACGCGCTCGGGGCCGACGATCTCCGCGAAACGGCAGATGCGCTCGGCGACGAGCTCCGGATGCTCGATGAAGTTCGTGGTCGTGTCGAGGACGCCGGGCGCGAGGATCTTGTCGTCCGGGATCGGCGTGTCGCGCCAGACGACCCATTCGTGCGCGTGGCGCGGGTTCGAAGCCTCGAACAGAATCGTGGAGGGCTTTGCGGCGAGGACGGCGTGGATGATGCTTTCGAGGCCGATGTCCAGGTGGTGCGGGCCCTCGTAGTTGCCCCAGCAGAGGTGCAGGCGCACCCGATCCGCCGGCACGTTGCGCAACGCATCGTTCAACGCCTCGACGTGAACCGCGGCCCGCTCGACGAAGACCTCGTCCGGCTGGTCGCGGTACATGATGTGACGGCCCATCGCGAGGTCGGGCGCGTCGATCTGCAGGTAGAAGCCGGCCTCCACGATGGCCTCGTACTCCGTCCGCATCGCGTCGGCGATCGCGGCGAGGTACTCGTCCGGCGTGGCGTAGTGCTCGTTCGGCTGGAAGAGCGCGATGACGCCGGGGGAAGGCGCGTTCATGAACGCTCCGGCCACCGGCTGGTCCTCGAGCGCGACGCGCAGGCGCTCGAGATCGCGCTCGAGCGGCTCGCGGTGCTCGTAGGCAATCGGTCCGCGGCAGATCGGCCGCTGATACTTGGCCGTTGCCCCCGCGGCGGCGAGGCGGTCGCGAAAGGCCGGGTACGCGTCGAGGTCGGCGGGCGTCGCGCGGGGCACGTCCCCGAGCTCGAAGCCGCTGAGCCGGTGGCGAATGTACGTCGCGTAGCCGATCTTGCTCATCTCGCCGTCGCTGACGAGATCGACCCCGGCCGCCACCTGGTCCCGTACGCGCTCGCGCACGGCATCGCCGACCACGCGATCGTAGACCTCCCGGTCGAGAGCTTCGCCGCGATCCTCGGCGAAGACCTGGTCGACGACGGCCTGCGGGCGCGGGAGGCTGCCGACATGGGTCGTGAGGATGCGATGGTTCGTCGACACGGCGATGCTGCGCTGGCTCGGCGCAGTCCCTCGGCGGCTAGCGGCGCTTCGTGATGAGGCTGATGTCGTCGGGATTGATGAGGTCCGGGACCGTCCAGCCGTCGAGGTCGTACTCGGCCATGCACTGCTCGGCGAAGCCGGTCATCTTGTCGACGGTGCCGTCGCCCTTGGCCATCCAGAAGCATTCGAGCCGCGTCAGCTCGTGGCTGCCCGAGTACGTGCGCTCGTACAGCTCGTGCCGGCCGCCGAACTCGCTGCCGATCGCATCCCAGAGCAGCTTGATGAGCTTGATCTTGTCAACCGCCTCGTACCCGTTCGAGCCGCGGTAGAACTGGTCGAGGAGTGGCCGCAGCTCGTCCGTCTTCCAGTCGACCGCGTTCGAGGGCTGGACGATCATCGCGCCCGCCACCTGGTTCTCGATGATCTCCTTGATCTTCGGGATGGCGATGTTCGAGAGGATGCGATAGGCGGACGCCGCCTCGATGTTGGGCAGCACGCTCCCGCCCGCGGAAGGCACCGGCACGTTGCACATCGCGTCGGTCAGCGCCCAGAAGGTGTTGCGCCACGCGATGATCTCGCCGATCGACGCCTGGATGCCGCGGAACTCGATCGTCCCCGTCGCCTCGAGCGCCTTGATGAACAGGCCTGCGATGAAATCGAGCTTGACCGCGAGCCGCGTGCAGCCCTGGAGCATCGCCCGCCAGATGAATCCCGTCAGGTGGTACGTGCTCGCGATCTCGAGGTTGCCGTTGATCAGGAAGTTCTCCCAGGGGATCAACGCGTCGTCGAACATCAGCACCGCGTCGTTCTCGTCGAAGCGGCTCGAGAGCGGGTAGTCGAACGGGCTGCCGACCGCGGCGGCCATGAACTCGTACGATG
>Ga0114129_10008894_pt1 | contig 14316 bp, 13 predicted proteins | sample RhiMetdeltSRZDD1_FD_80071 | JGI IMG/M metagenome (GOLD analysis project Ga0114129, IMG submission 80071) | Populus rhizosphere microbial communities from Tennessee, USA - Rhizosphere MetaG P. deltoides SRZDD1 (version 2) (version 2) | ecosystem: Host-associated > Plants > Roots > Rhizosphere >... | reverse complement strand
TCGCTGGGCATCGTCGCCTGGATCACGTACCGCTTCCGCGACGTCAAGTTCGGGGTCACGGCGTTGGTGTCGCTCTTGCACGACGTCATCGTCGTCGTCGGCTCGTTCGCGATCCTCGGCACGTTCTTCCATGTCGAGATCGATGCGCTGTTCGTGACCGCGATGCTCACCGTCATCGGCTTCTCGGTCCACGACACCATCGTCGTGTTCGACCGGATCCGCGAGAACAAGGCGCGCCACCTCGGCGAGCCGTTCGATGAGATCGTCAACCACTCGATCCTGCAGACGTTCGGCCGGTCGATCACGACCAGCCTGACCGTCGTGCTGACCCTGCTCTCGCTGTTCCTGTTCGGTGGCTCGGCGATCAGCGACTTCGTCCTGGCGCTGCTGATCGGCATCACGATCGGCACCTACTCGTCGATCTTCGTCGCCAGCCCGCTCCTCGTGGACTGGGCGGCCTGGGAGGATCGACGACATGGCCGGCTCCCGACCGCTCGCGCGCCGCGCCCGCGCCGCGCGACGTCCTGACGGCACCGATCTCGCCGGCCCGGTTGCCCGGTGCAGGCGCGGGTAAGCGCCCCGTGGCATCCTGACGCGGTGCTCGAACCGCGCTTCCGCTGGAGCTTCCCGGACATACGACCACTCGATCCGGGACTCCTGACCGCGGCGCTCGAGCGCGGGCTCGCGGAGCGCACGACCGGGCTGTTGGCCCGGCGGGGCGTGACGGGCGCGGCGGAGCTCGCCGCCTGGTTCGCGGACCCGCTCGACGGGCTCCATGACCCGCGACGCTTGCCCGATGCGGACCGCCTGCTCGATCGGCTGACCGCCGCGCAGGCCCGCGGCGAGCGCGTGATGGTCTTCGGCGACTTCGATGCAGACGGCCTGGACGGACTGGCGATCCTCGTGCTGGCGCTGCGCCGATTCGGCGTGGTCGTCCAGCCCTACGTCCCGAGTCGCCTGGAGGAGGGCCACGGGCTGTCCCTCGCGGCGATCGACACGGCGTCGGCCGCCGGCGTGACGGTGATAGTGACCGTCGACTGCGGGACGAGCTCGGGGCCGGAGATCGCGGTCGCCCAGGCGCGTGGCATCGACGTGATCGTCACGGATCACCATCGCGTGCCCGCGGACCCACCGCCGGCGATCGCGCTCGTCAATCCCCATCGACTCGACTCGACCTATCCCGACCCGCGCCTGGCGGGGAGCGGGATCGCCTTCAAGGTCGCCCAGCTCCTGCTCGCCGACGTACCGGGCGGACCTGAGCTGGCCCTCGACCTGACCGATCTCGCGACGATCGGCACCGTCGCCGACGTCGCGCCGATCGTCGGGGAGAACCGGGCGATCGCGCGCCTCGGCCTCGAGCGGCTGCGGACGTCGCCACGGCCCGGGATCGCGGCCCTGCTCGAGCGCGCCCGCGTGGCTCCCGCCGCCATCGACCTCGACACGATCGCGTTCGCCCTCGCGCCGCGGCTCAACGCCGCCGGTCGCGTGGGGGAGGCGCTCGAGGCCGCCAGGTTGCTGCTGGCCGAGGACGCGGCCACGGCCGCCGTACACGCCGATGCGCTCGAGGCGGCGAACCAGACCCGTCGCGACCAGACCGTCACCGCGGTCACCGAAGCCCGCGCGCTCGTGGCCGCGAACCCGGACCGCCCGGCGTCGATCGTCCGCGGCGGATGGCCGGTCGGCATCGTCGGGCTCGTCGCCGCGCGTCTCGCAGAGGACCGCGCCCGCCCTGCGGTCGTCGGGGCGGAGCTCGGCGACACGATCCGGGCATCGTGCCGGAGCGACGGGTCGGTCGACCTGGCGGCCGCGCTCGCGACGTGCAGCGACCTGCTCACCAGGCATGGCGGCCACGCCGGCGCCGCCGGCTTCGAGATCCCGTCCCACCTCTGGGAGGCCTTCGTCGAGCGGTTCGAGGCGATCGCCGCCGTCGCCGTTCCGTCGGACCCGCGAACCGTTCTCTCCATCGACCTGGCCGTACCGGCACTGGACGTCGACTACCGGCTGCTCCGCGACCTTGCGGGGTTGTCGCCATACGGTCCCGGCAACCCGGAGCCGCTCGTCGCCGTGCTCGGGCTCACCGTCACGCGCGTGCGGCTCGCTGCGGACGACCACACATCGCTGACCCTCAAGCGCGACCGTGACGTGCTCGATGGAATCGCGTTCGGCCGGGCCGATATCGCCGCCCTCGTGCAGGAGGGCGATCGGATCGACGTCGTGGGCCGGCTCGGCAGCCGAACCTTCGGCGGGTTCGAGTCATTGCAGATCGAGATCCGCGACGCCGCGCCCAGCGGCTCGCATCCCGAAGCGGCCGCTGTCCTGGCCGCACCGCTCGCCGAGCTCGCGGGGACCACCTCGTGACGCGCGCGGCCCCGCCGGGGGCGCCTCGGGCCCGAGACCCGTACGGCCTTGGGCCGGTCGGCTCGATGGTCGGACCGGTGCTGTCGGTCCTTGGTCTCCTGCTGATCGGCGTCATGACCGTGAACCTGTTCAACTACGACGTCCCATTCGTCGGGGGCGGCGGCCAGAACGGCGGGCAAGGGCCGGTGGGGGCCGACCGCACGGCGGCTCCGTCCAACGTCGTCGTGGTGCCGCCCGAAGCCGCGTTCGATGGATCGATCGTGTACGCGAAGCAGGGCAACATCTGGATCCAGCAGGACAAGGAGGTCCGCCAGCTCACCGACAGCGGGGGTGACTCCATGCCGTCATGGTCCTTCGACGGCCAGTGGATCGTGTTCATCCGCTCACACGACGAGATCGGCCTCTGGCCGGTCCGTGGCGGGAACGGTCACTACGACATCTCGGTCCCGGAAATCATGCGCGTGAAGGCCGACGGGAGCGCCAAACCGGAGCGGCTCGCCAGCGGCCGGGTGCGGCGCGGCCGCCTCGTCTGGTCGGCATGGATGCGGCAGCCCGTGCTGTCGCCGAACGGCAAGACGATCGCGCTGGTCACGGACGCGCCAAATCCCGACAGGTCCAACGTCGTCCTGCAGTTCTTCGACATCGCCAAGAAGAAGCTCACGCGCGCCGGCGTCCGCGAGATCCAGGTGCTTGGCCACCAGGACCCCGAGTGGCGCTCCGATGGCAAGGCCCTGCTCTATACCCAGAACGGGCGCGACGGTGCACTCGGAGCGCCGGTGATCATGCGCTACGACCTGACTACCCGGAAGGCCCGCGCGGTCACCGCGACCGGCTACATGCAGGCGTCGTACTCGCCGGACGGACGCTACATCGCCGCGACCCGGACGACCGCGCTGGGCACCGACGTCGCCATCCTCGACGCGAACACCGGACACGAACTGATCCGGCTGACCGACGACCACGCTTCGTGGGCGCCGTGCTGGTCGCCGGCGGGCGACGGGATCGCGTTCCTCCATATCGTCGGCCAGACGGTCGACCTTCGGCTCGCGAAGCTGGATGGGGCGCCCGGGTCGTGGACCGTCAAGCAGACCATCGACCTGACCGAGGTCTCGGGCCTGGACGCGGCGTCACGACCGGACTGGTTCATTCCACCGGCCCTGCTCCCGGCCTTGCCGGCGGCGTCCCCGGTGCCGTCAGCGTCCGCGGCGCCGTCCGCGGCCAACCCGTCCCCGTGATCAACGGCCGGTGACATCCACCTACCTCGAGCGCCTCGGGGCACGCAGCCTCCTGACCGGCTCGGTCCTGTGCCTCGGCCTCGATCCGGATCCAGGGGCGCTGCCGCGCGGGTTCTCGGCCGATCTCCAAGGAATGGAGCGATTCAGCGCGCTGCTCCTCCAGGCCGCGCTTCCCTGCGCCGCTGCGGTCAAGCCGAACCTCGCGTTCTTCGAGGCCTTCGGCTCCGCGGGGATCGCCGCCCTCGAACGGCTGCGGGCGTCGATCCCGGCCGACGTGCCGGTGATCGCCGACGGAAAGCGGGGCGACATCGCCACGACCGCGGCGCGCCAGGCGGTCGCCCTGTTCGAGGCGATCGGCGCCGATGCCGTCACCGTCAACCCGTATCTCGGCGAGGATGCCATCGAGCCGCTCCTCGACCGCGTCGACCGGTTCGCCTACGTGCTCTGCCGGAACTCGAACCCCGGGGCAGGGGAGTTCCAGGACCTGTTCGTGGAACCCGACCCGGCCGGCGGGGCGCCGCGCGAGCGGCTCTTCGAGCGGGTCGCCCGGCGGGTGACCAGTTGGGGCCCCGGCGGCACGGTCGGCCTGGTCGTCGGGGCGACCGCGCCCGACGAGCTCCCGCGGATCCGGGAGATCGCACCGGGGCTGCCATTCCTCGTGCCGGGCCTCGGTGCCCAGGGCGGAGCCGTTGACCCTGTCCTCGCGGACGGCCCGGCCCGCGCATGGCCCGGATCCGCGCCTCCGGGTGGGGGGTTGCTCGTCAATGTGTCCAGGGGGATCGCCGGCGCAGCGACCGACGGAGCGGGCGATCCGCTCGAGCGCGTGGCAGCGGCGGCGGCCGACTGGGCAGCGCGACTCCCTGTGCTACCCTTGCCGCCGCAGTCGACCATTTGAAGGACCTGCAGATATGCCGAACATCGGAGCTCCCGAGCTCATCATCATCCTCGTGATCGCCTTGCTGATCCTCGGCCCGGGCAAGCTGCCCGAGGTCGGCGCGTCGATCGGCAAGAGCATCCGCGAGTTCCGCAAGGCCTCGTCCGACCTGAGCGACTCGGTCAAGGTCGACACATCGCCACTGCCGGCGGACCCGCCTGCGGCTGCACCGACCACGGCTGACGCGCCCGCGTCGAGCGAGGCGGCGCCCCGCACGAACTAGGCCGGCGTCGCTCGCCCCTGATGGCCGACGCCGACGCCCTGCGCGACGCCACGCCGTCGAGCCTTCCTGTCGATCCGACTGAACCACCCGCCCCTCCGGCGTCGCCGGATGGGGCGGTCATGTCGCTGGTCGATCATCTCGGCGAGCTGCGGACGCGCATCTTCCGCTGCATCCTCGCGGTCGTCGCGGGTTCAGTGGTCGGGTTCTACTTCGCGAAGCCCGTTCGCGACTTCCTCCTCGAGCCGTTGCCCGGCGGCGTCGCCCAGGTCCTCGGTCCAGGGGATGCCTTCGCGATCCAGCTGCGGATCTCGGTCGTCATCGGGATCATCCTCGCGATGCCGGTGCTGCTCTACCAGGTCTGGGCCTTCGTGGCGCCCGGCCTGACGCCGTCGGAGCGGCGCACCGTCCGTCCGTGGATCCCGCTCGCGCTCCTGTTCTTCGCCATGGGCGTCGCGATCGCCCGGTTCGTCCTGCCGTTCGCGGTGACATTCCTGCTGAGCTTCACCGACGAGAAGCTCGTCGCGAACATGGCGGCGCAGCCCTACTTCGATTTCGTGACGACGCTGTTCCTCGCATTCGGCGTCCTGATGGAGTTCCCGATCCTGCTCTTCGGGCTCTCGCGCGTCGGGATCCTCAGCTCGGCACGCCTGCGGGCGGCTCGTCGCTACGTGATCCTCGGGATCGCGGTGCTGTCGGCCGTGGCGACGCCGGGCACCGATCTCGTCAGCCCGCTGGTCCTGGGCGTCACGATGTACATCCTGTTCGAGATCACCCTCCAGGTCATTCGACGGACCGGCAGATGACCCAGACGGCCGGGGAGCCCGTGTCGGAGTCGACGGATGCGACTGCCGAGCAGGCCGTCGTGATCCTCTCCGGCCTCTCGGGCGGCGGCAAGACGGCCGCTGCGAAGCTGTTCGAAGACCTCGGCTACATGGTCGTGGACAACCTCCCCGGGGAGCTCCTGCCAGACCTCGCCGAGCTGGTCTCGTCGGACGAGACCCGGTTCGCGCAGGTGGCGATCGTGCTGGACGTCCGAGCCGGTGACCCGGCGATGGCGCTCGGCGCGATGCGCGGCGCGCTCGAAGGGCGCGGGATCGAGCCGCGGATCGTGTTCCTCGAGGCTCGCGACGATGTCCTGATCCGCCGCTTCAGCGAGACCCGTCACCGTCATCCGCTCAACGACCAGCGCGGGATCGCGAGTTCCATCGCGGAGGAACGGCGCCTGCTCGACCCGATCCGGCACGAGGCCGACGTGATCGTGGACACGTCCGACCTCTCGCTCCGCCAGTTGCGGGAACGGCTCTTCGCGCAGCTTGCGACCACGACCCGGCCCGACCAGCTGGCCGTCCAGCTCATCAGCTTCGGCTACAAGTTCGGGGTACCGCTCGAGTCGGACCTCGTCTTCGACGTCCGGTTCATCTCGAACCCGTACTACATCCCTGAGCTACGGCTTCGCTCCGGGCTCACCGACGAGGTCCGCGAGTACGTGCTGCGCCAGCCGATGACGACGCGCTTCCTCGACCTGATGAAGGAGTTCCTCGACTTCTCGATCCCGGCGTACATCGAGGAAGGCAAGACGCGGCTGACGATCGCCATCGGCTGTACGGGGGGTTACCACCGGAGCATCGTGATCGCGGAAGCGCTGGCCGCGTGGCTGCGCCAGCAGGACACGGGCCCCGTGGCCGTCTTCCACCGCGAGCTCGACCGATCGTGACCACGGCCGAGGCCGGCGCCGGATGAACCTGCGTCGCTGGCTGACCCCGGGCATCGGGGTGAAGCGCTGGCTGCTCGTCGTCTTCCTGGGCCTGCTCCTGCTCGCCCTTGGCTTCGCCCACATGCTGCGCCAGCTCACGCGCGATCTCGAGCTGAGTGGACCCTTCGATGCGATCGTCAACTTGATCACGCTCCAGTTCCTCCCGTATCCGCTCCGCGGCCTCCTCGCCGGCGCGGCGGGGCTGGCACTCCTGGCACTGGGCTCGTACCGGGTCGTTCGCGTCGTGACCGACCCGCTCCGGGCCCCCGACGCCGACCAGCCGCTCGTCGAGGTCATCTACCAAAAGCGGTTCCTCGCCCGCGGACCGAAGGTCGTGGCGATCGGCGGCGGCACGGGCCTCTCGACGCTGTTGCGCGGACTGAAGGAGCACACCAGCAACCTGACGGCCGTCGTGACCGTGGCCGACGACGGCGGCTCATCCGGAGTGCTTCGCCAGGAGCTCGGCATCGCGCCGATGGGCGACATCCGCAACTGCATCGCGGCGTTGGCTGATGCGGAGCCACTCATGAGCGAGCTGCTCCAATACCGGTTCCCGGCGGCCGGTGGGGCGTCATCTGTGACGACGGCCGAGGGGCCCGGCCTGGCCGGCCACGCCCTCGGGAACCTGCTCCTCGCGGCAATGACCGCGATCGAGGGCGGCGACTTCGAGGAAGGCGTGCGGAGGATCAATCGGATCCTGGCCGTCCGCGGCCAGGTCGTGCCGGTGACCGCGACGCCGTTGACGCTCCACGCGCGGATCGCGGACGGGTCGATCGTCGACGGGCAGTCGCGCATCATGCGGACGCCCGAGATCGAGCGCGTCTGGATCACCCCCGATGACGTGCTCGCGTCCGACGATGCCCTGGCCGCGATCGCCGATGCCGACCTGATCGTCCTTGGTCCGGGCAGCCTGTACACGAGCCTGCTGCCAAGCCTGCTGATCCCGGCCATCCGCGATGCCGTCATTGCTGCTGCGGCTCCCCGGCTCTACGTTTGCAACGTGGCCACCCAGGAAGGCGAGACGACCGGGCTCGATCTCGCCGGCCACGTCTCCGCCCTCGTCGACCATACGGCGCCGGGGATCGTGGACGTCGTCCTCGCCAACAATCGATTCGACGCGCGCGTCCCGTCCGACTGGCAGGCGGAAGCGGTTCGCCTGCACTGGCCGCCCGCCGGGCTGTCGGACCTGCCGCACCTCGTCCTCGATGACGTGGTCGATCCCGAGAACGCCCACCACCACGATCCCGCGCGCCTCGCCACCGCCGTCCTGCGCGCCGGCGAGGCCGAGGCCCCGCGTCGTCGCCGGGCCGCCAGCCGGACGGCCTGATGTGACCAGCTCCGAGCGCGATCTGGTGACCGCGCTGCGGAATGAGCTCGCGGCGATCGATCCGGCTCGACCGTGCGACCGGCTGGCCGAGGCCGCCGGCCTGGGACCCGAGCTGCGGACGCGCGAGCCGGCCGTGGCCAGGCTCGCCGTTCGGCTGCGCCGCTCCGCTGGCGGTCCCGCGAGCGCGCCGTTCGACTGGTCGACCGCGGCGGAGCACTGTCGGACCGCGTGGCTGCGCGGTCGGTTCCTGGCTCGCGGCTCGCTCAGCCTGGCGGGCGGGCGGACCCATCTCGAGTTCGTCGTCGACGCCGACGAAGCGGCGGCGCTCGCCGCGCGGCTCGACGAGGTCGGGCTGCCGGCTTCGTGGCGGGTGCGACGTGGCAAGGGCGTCGTCACGTGGAAGAGCGCGGAGGCGGTGGGGACGTTCCTGCGCCGGATCGGCGCGGCCGGGGCACTGCTCGAACTGGAGGCACGCCAGGTATCGCGCGCGCTGCGTGGCGAGCTCAACCGCGTCCTCAACGCCGAGTCGGCGAACCTGCAGCGGGCCGTCGCCGCTGCCGGCCGACAGCTCGACGCGATCGCGGTGCTGGAAGCCGATGGACGGTTGCCCGAGCAGCCCTACCTCGTGCGACTCGTCGCCGATGCCAGGCGCGAGACGCCGGAGGCGACGCTGACCGAGCTCGCCGTGCGCCTCGAGCTGCACCGGTCGGCCGTGCAACGCGCGCTCGAACGACTCGAGCGACTCGCCGAGGCGGAGCCCGCGCCACCCTCGTTGCGCGACGGTCGCTCTGGCATGATTCGCGCGCATGCGTGAGGTCGTGATCGCCGCCAACTGGAAGATGCACACGACCCCAGGCGACGCGGGTTCGCTGGCGCGAACGATCGCGGCGAGGACACGAGAAGCCGGCGTCACCCGGGTCATCTGCCCACCGTTCGTCTGCCTCGCGGCGGTACGCGATGCCCTGGCGGAGTCGGATCCAGAGGTCGCGGTCGGTGCGCAGAACATCCATCACGAGGTTGCCGGGGCGTACACCGGCGAGGTCGCTGCGCCCATGCTCGACGGCCTCGCGACCTGGGTGATCGTCGGCCACTCCGAGCGCCGCCGCGATGCCGGGGAGACCGACGCAGTGATCGGCCGCAAGGTCGATCGCGCGCTGGACGCCGGCCTGCGCCCGATCCTGTGCGTGGGCGAGCAGCTCGCCGACCGCGAGGATGGCCGGGCGACCGACATCGTCGACAAGCAGCTCCGCGGTTGTCTCGGCGAGGCTGATCTCGCGCGGGCACGCGATGGCGGTCTGGTCATCGCCTATGAACCGGTCTGGGCCATCGGCACGGGGCGCAACGCGACCGGGTTCGATGCGGCCGCCATGGCCGACGCGATCCGCTCGAGCCTCGACGCGATGGGCTGGGGCGACCTCGCGCCGAGCCTGCCGATCCTCTACGGCGGCAGCGTGAGCTCGACGAACATCGCGGAGATCCTCGCGGAACCGTCGATCGACGGGGCACTCGTCGGGGGTGCTTCGCTCAAGCCCGACGAGATGGCCGGCATCGTGGCCCGGGCCGGGATCACCGCGCGCGCCCGCGGCCTCGCACCCGACTGACGACGACGTGACGGGCGCACCGCCGCGGGGGCGCCCGAGGCCGATCGTCCTCGTCGTCCTCGACGGCTTCGGGATCGGTCGCGACCCGGCACGCGACGCCATCGCGGCGAGCCCCATGCCGGTCTGGCGCGGCCTGCTCCAACGCTGGCCCCACAGCACGCTCCAGGCGTCGGAGGAGGCGGTCGGCCTGCCGCCCGGCCAGATGGGCAATTCGGAGGTGGGCCATCTCAACCTGGGCGCCGGGCGTCCGGTGCTCCAGGATCTTCCACGCATCGACAGCGCGATCGAGGACGGCACCTTCTTCACGCGACCCGCGTTCCTCGATGCGTGTCGTCGAGCCCGCGATCGCGGCCGGCCCCTGCACGCGGTGACCCTGATCGGTCCCGGCGGTGTCCATGCCAACGACCGACACCTCGTCGCGCTCGCGCGTCTCGCGGCCGGGCAGGGCGTGGAGCGGATGGCGATCCACGCGCTCCTCGACGGTCGCGACACACCCCCGTCGTCGGCCCTCGGGTTCGCCCGCGACCTCGAGGATCGGCTGACCGCGGTTCACCCGGGCGCGTCGATCGTGTCGGTCGGCGGGCGGTACTTCGCGATGGATCGCGACAAGCGCTGGGACCGGACGGAACGCGGGTACGACGCGATCGTCCACGCCGATGGGGCCCATCGTGCGCCGACCGCGACGGCGGCGATCGCCGAGGCGTACGACCGCGGCGAGACCGATGAGTTCGTCGTCCCGACGATCATCGGCGAGGGCGTTCCGCTCGAGGACGGCGACGCCATCGTCCACCTGAACTTCCGGGCAGACCGTGCCCGCCAGCTGACCCATGCGCTCGCGGACGCCCAGTTCGACGCGTTCGACCGCGCAGCGCCGTCCGGCCGACCGGCGCCGACGGACCTCGAGGTCGTGACCATGACCGAGTACGAGGAGGGCGTACCGGTCCTTGTCGCCTTCCCGCCCGAGACGGCGCGGTCGCTCGCCCAGGCGATGAGCGAGGCGGGCTGGCGCCAGTTCCACGTGGCGGAGACCGAGAAGTACGCGCACGTGACGTACTTCTTCAATGGCGGCGTCGAGGCGCCCTGGCCGGGCGAGGAGCGCGAGCTCATCCCGAGCCCGAGGGTCGCAACCTACGATCTCCGACCCGAGATGTCGGCATCGGGCATCACCGACGCCCTGGTCGCAGCGATCGCGTCCCGCCGATACGACTTCATCGTCGCCAACTACGCCAACCCGGACATGGTCGGTCACACCGGCGTTTGGGATGCCACGATCGAGGCGCTCGCGACGATCGACCGATGCCTGGGCCGGATCGTCAGCGCGATCGACGAGAGCGAAGCGGCCGACCCGGACGGTCCCGGCGCGTTGCTGGCGATCACGGCCGATCATGGCAACGCCGACGACCTGCGCGACGCGGAGGGCCGACCCGTCACCGCCCACTCCCTCAACCCGGTTCCGTTCGTGCTGGTCGGCCGGGCGGTCGAGGGACGCGCGCTCGCGGACGGCGTCCTCGCCGATGTGGCGCCGACGCTGCTCGAGCTCGCCGACCTGCCGCCCTGGCCGGCGATCACCGGTCACTCACTCCTGGGGTCGTAGACGGGTCGGGGTTGTGCCGCGGCCCTGGAGGGCATGCGCCGGTCGGCGCGGGGACCCTGTGGTAGCATCGGCCGCCGTACGAACGGAGGCGGACCGAACCTTGAATCCCATCCTCGGCCTCGGCCAGATCATCGTCAGCATCGCGCTGATCGCCGCGATCCTGCTCCAGGCGCGCGGCACCGGTCTGTCCGGCACGTTCGGCGGCGACTCGGCCGTGTACCGTAGCCGCCGCGGCGTCGAGCGTCGACTGTGGCAGTTCACGATCGTCCTGCTCGTCCTGTTCGTCATCTTCTCGCTCGTGTCGTACATCCTCCCGCGCGGGATCACCACCTGACGGGCACGCCGCGGCGTCGCCCGCGGCGTCCAACCGGAGACCAATGACCCGGACCGACTCCGTCGTCGTCGGGACGCTCGTCGCGTTGCTCGCCCTCCTCGCGGCCCTGATCGGCGCACCAGCCTTCCAGCTCGCCTCGTCGCCGAACGCATCGTCGCCGAGTCCCGCCGCGTCGACGCCCCAGATCGCGGCACGCCCATATGTCGAGGGCGTCCTCGGCTCGCCGACCTCGATCTCGCCGTTGACCGCTCGCACGCAAGCCGACCGCGACCTCGTCGCGCTCATCTTCGCGGGCCTGCTGCGCAACGGGCCGAACGGGACGCTCTTGCCGGACCTCGCCCAGCGCTGGTCGGTCGACGCGTCGGGCAAGACCTGGACGGTCGACCTGCGCGACGACGCGCGCTGGCAGGACGGCCAGCCGGTCACCTCCGATGACGTCGTCTTCACGATCCGGACCATGCAGGACCCGTCGTATGCGGGCCCATCGTCATCATCGTGGAGCGAGGTCGACGTCGAGCCTCAGGGTCCGTCCCGGGTGACGTTCACGCTCAAGACGCCCCTCGGCGGCTTCCTGCAGGCGCTCACCCAACCGATCGCGCCGGCCCACCTCCTCGCCGACGTCCCGGTGGCGGATCTGCCGACCGATCCATTCGGCCAGAGTCCGATCGGGGCGGGTCCATTCGCGCTCACGGACCTGACTGACACCTCCGCGACGCTCGTGCCGGTCGGGCTGATCCCGGGCCCGGGGGAGGAGGCCTCGGCGAGCCCGAGCGTCAGCCCGACGGACTCGCTCACGACACCCGGCCCGACGCTCCGGCCGTCACGGCCCCAGCCGTACCTCAGCGGCATCGAGTTCCGCTACTTCGCCGACGCTGATGAGCTGGAGGCCGCCTTCCGTGCCGGGGACCTCGACGCCGCATCGGGGCTCCCGCCCCAGTTGGCCGCCGAGCTCGGTACGACCCAGGGGGCGCGACTCATGCGGTACCCGGGCTCGACCCTGTCGGCCGTGTTGCTGAACCTGCGCCCAGGTCACCCGGAGTTCGGCACCCCTGCGGTCCGGACCGCGTATCTCGCCGCGATCGATCGCGACGCGCTCATCGCGTCTGCCTACAGCGGACTCGCGCTGGCGGCGACGGACCCGATCCCGCCGACCTCCCCGATGTTCAACGCAAAGGCCGATCCCGCGGTCCCGTTCGGTCGCAGCGCGGCGGGCAAGGCGCTCCGCGCGGCGGGCTGGATCCGCGACGACAAGGGCTGGCACATCGCCAAATCGAAACCCGCCCTCAAGCTCGAGGTCATCAGCCCGCCGGAGGCCGTCAACCGCGGTCTCTATCTCGCCGCGGACGCAGTCGTGCGGGACTGGAAGGCGATGGGCTTCAGCGCGACCCATGTCGCGTTGCCGCCCGGGCAGTACGCGGGTGAGCGCCTCTCGACCGGGACGTTCCAGGTGGCCCTCGCCGACATCCGGATCGGTCTCGACCCCGATCTCTACCCGCTCCTCGCGTCGAGCCAGACCCTGACCGGCGGCTCGAACGTCATCGGCTTGCAGGATCCGGCCCTCGATCCGCTGCTCGAGAAGGCCCGCGCGCCGGGCTCGATGACGAGCCGGACGGCGGCCTACAGCGCCCTGCAGACCCAGCTCGGCAAGGGCCGCTACCTGCTGCCGCTGGCCTTTCCCGACGAGGTCGTGGTGCTCCGCGATACCGTCCAGGGGCCGGTCGCGCGCCAGGTCACGGACGGGTCGGACCGATTTTGGGATGTGCTAACATGGCGCCTCGCCGTCGACCGGTGACGGTCGATGCGGTCCCGGGCCGAGGTGGCGGAATAGGCAGACGCGCTGGTTTCAGGTACCAGTGGCCGCAAGGTCGTGTGGGTTCAAGTCCCTCCCTCGGTACCATCCCTCCGGACCCGACCACGGTGACACCTGCCCAGGTGGCGGAATTGGTATACGCGTACGTTTGAGGGGCGTATGAGGCAACTCATCCGGGTTCAAGTCCCGGCCTGGGCACCAAATCCGAGACGATCCACGGCCGCCGACTCGACCTCGATCCGGCGGTCGCTCCACGTCCGCGGTGTACGCTCCGCGCGGGCGGTTAGCTCAGTCGGTCAGAGCGCCTCGCTTACACCGAGGAAGTCACTGGTTCGAGTCCAGTACCGCCCACCAACCGCAGCGCAAGGGGAGGAGCGCCATGTCTGCTCGCATCGGTTTGACGTCCATCGGTCTGGTCGTCGCAGCGCTGGCGGCGACCGCCGGCACGGCGCTCGGCGCATCACCGACGGCCCTCTGGCACATGGATGAGAAGTCGGGGTCGGTCGCCAAGGACGCCACCGGCCACGGCTATGACGGGGCCATCCAGAACATCAAGCTCGGTGTTGCCGGCGTGTCCGGAACGGCCTTCGAGTTCAATGGCACGTCGTCGAGGATCCTGGTCAAAGATGCACCCGGGTTGCGCGCAGGTGACAAGGACTTCGTGGTCACGGCGTCCGTGGCGTTCACCACCAAGCCGTCCGACGACTACGACCTCATCCGGAAGGGCCTGAGCTCATCGAGCGGCGGCGACTGGAAGATGGAGATCCTCCCGACATCCAAGGGCTCGCAGGCGTTCTGCTACTGGAAGGGGTCGAAAGGGTCGCTGGGTAAGTCGGGTGGCCCCAACCTGGCCGATGGCCGCTATCACACGATCACCTGCGAGAAGCACGCGACGACGGTCGCCCTCGTCGTGGACGGCGTGCGCTACAGCGTGACCAAGACGATCGGTCGGATCGACAATACGGCGCAGCTGTCGATCGGTGCCAAGGCCGGGTCCGGCGGCGATTGGTACAAGGGCCGGATGGATGAGGTGAGCCTCACGATCGGCTGATCGACGGCGGAGGGCCGCGCGCGCTAGCAGGGCGGCCACGCGGTCACGGTCGCGCCCCGCTGGTGTCGCCGGGTATCGCTGGTAGACTCAGCGCGA
>Ga0114129_10008892_pt1 | contig 14318 bp, 14 predicted proteins | sample RhiMetdeltSRZDD1_FD_80071 | JGI IMG/M metagenome (GOLD analysis project Ga0114129, IMG submission 80071) | Populus rhizosphere microbial communities from Tennessee, USA - Rhizosphere MetaG P. deltoides SRZDD1 (version 2) (version 2) | ecosystem: Host-associated > Plants > Roots > Rhizosphere >... | reverse complement strand
TCCTCCGGTGCCCAGATCGACGTGCAGCTCGATGTCCTTGCCGCGCAGGTACTCGGCGGCCTCGGCCGCGCGCTCGTCGAACGGGGTGCCGTTGCTGAACAGTTCGACCGGCCCGACCTCGATCCGCGCCCGCTCGAGCACGAGCGTCCGCGTGGCGCGTCCCGCCACCGCGACCAGGCGGCCCCAGTTCGGATCGCCGCCGTGCACTGCCGTCTTCACCAGCGGCGAGTTGGCGATCGCGCGCGCCGTCGTCTTCGCGTCAGCGTTCGTCTTCGCGCCGGTCACGCGGATCGTGATCAGCTTCGTCGCGCCCTCGCCGCCGCGGACGATGTCGATGGCCAGCGGCTCGCAGACCTGGCGGAGCGCGGCGACGAGGGTCGGATAGTCGTCGTCGCTCAGCGCCACCCCGCTCGCGCCGTTGGCCAGCGCGAAGACGCAGTCGTTGGTCGAGCATTCGCCGTCGACGCTGATCGCGTTGAACGTGTCGTCGGTCGCGGCCGCCAGCGCCCGCTGCAGCAGCGCCGGGGCGACCATGGCGTCGGTCGTGACGAAGCCCAGCATCGTGGCCATCATCGGCTCGATCATGCCCGAGCCCTTGGCCATGCCGCCGATCCGGAAGGTGCCGCCGCGGGTCGAGGCTTCGGCGGCCGCCTCCTTCGAGAAGGGATCGGTCGTCATGATCGCGCGCGCGGCGGCGGCGCCGCCGTCTGGCGACAGCGCGCCGGCCGCGAGCCGGATCCCGGCAGACACTTTCTCCATCGGCAGCTTGACGCCGATGACGCCAGTCGACGCCACGAGCACCGCCTCGTCTTTGCAGCCGACCGCCGCCGCGGTCAGCCGTGTCATCTCACGGGCGTGGCTCAAGCCGTCAGCGCCGGTGCACGCGTTGGCGCAGCCGCTGTTGACGACGACTGCCGCCGCCGTGCCGCCCGAGCGCTGCAGGTGCTCCCGCGAAACCAGAATCGGCGCCGCCTGCGCGACGTTGGTCGTGAACACGGCGGCCGCCGACGCAGGCGTTTCGCTGACGAGGATGGAGAGATCGGGCTTGCCGTTCGCCTTGATCCCGCAGGCCACGCCGGACGCGCGAAAACCGGCCGGGGCGGTCACGCCGCCGGCGATCGTCTGCGTCTCGAAGGCAATCATGCGAGCACGGGCTCCACGTGATCTTCCTTCTCGGCCTCAGCCGGGACCGGCGTCAGCTGCAGGCGCTCGATGTTGAAGCGCCGCGGCGCCACGCCACGGCCGTAGACCATGGCCGCGGTCCGCTCCGGCGCCGCCTTCACGCCCTCGCGGAGCGTCAGCCGGACGGCGTACTGTCCGCAGCGTCGGAACTGGGCACACCCGGTGCAGTCGAGGGCAATCTTTTCCGGCATCCAGATGTGCGGGACGATCGTGAACCCGAGCCGCACGAAGTGTCCGGGGTTGTGGGTGAACGCGCACAGCGTGGCGTAGCCGGCGGTGGCGCCGGACGCCGCCAGATGGGCGACGAGCCGGCTGCCGATCTTCTGCCCCCGGACCCCCTCGTCGACCACGAGCGAACGGACTTCCGCCACCGAGGTGCTCAGGCGCGCCAGCTCCGCACAGCCCACGACGCGTCCGTCCAGCTCGGCGACGAAGAATCGCGCCACGTGATCGCGGATGTCCCCGATCGTCCGCGGCAGCAGGTGGCCGGCTTCCAGGTTCGCGGTCACGAGTGAGTGGATGGCTGCCGCATCCGACGGCCCGGCAGCCCGCAGCATCACGCTCATCAGCGGTTCTCCCCCTCGGCGGCACCGAGCGCCGCGTCCAGCACCACAGCCATCTGATCGACCGCCGCCGCATCCACGATGTACGGCGGCAGCAGCCGCAGTACTGTATCGGCCGTACGGTTGATCAACAGGCCGCGCTCCAGCGCGGCTTCCACGACCGGGGCGGCCGGCTTGTCCAGCTCGAGCCCCCAGATCACGCCCGCGCCCCGGATCTCGACGACCGAGGAATGGCGTGCGGCCACCCGCTTCAACGCCGCCTCTATCTGCGGCCCGATCGCCGCGACGTGGGCGAGCAGGCCCGAGGTCAGCTCGTCGAGGAACACCAGCGCCGCGCGGCAGGCGAGCAGGTTGCCGCCGTAAGTGCTGCCGTGATCGCCGAAGGACACGGCCGCGGCGACGCGCGCCGAGATCAACGCCGCACCCACCGGGACGCCGCCGCCGAGCGCCTTGCCGATCGACATCAGATCGGGCTCGAGGCCGAGCGTCGAGGAATAGAACGGTACTCCGGTCCGTCCCAACCCGCACTGCACCTCGTCCGCGATCAGGAGCGCGCCGGATTTCTGACAGGCGGCCTTGATCGCGGCCGCCATCTCCGGCCGGAGCGGACGAACCCCGCCCTCACCCTGCAGCGGCTCGACGATGATCGCGGCGGTCCGTTCGGAGACCGCGGCCAGGATCTGCGCCGGGTCGGTGTTCGAGACGAACGTGACGTCCTCGAGCATCGGCGCGAACGGCGTGCGGTAGTGCTCGTCCCAGGTCGTCGACAGCGCGCCCATGGTCCGGCCGTGGAACGCGCGCTCGAGCGCGATGACCTGGGGCCGCGGGGCACCCTGCGAGAACCAGTAGCGGCGCGCGAACTTCAGACACGCCTCAACGGCCTCGGTTCCGCTGTTGCAGAAGAACGCCCGCGGCAGGCCGGACAGGGCGGCCAGCTTCGTCGCCGCCTCGGCCTGCAGCGGATGGAAGTAGAGGTTCGACGTGTGCAGCAGCTGCTCCGCCTGCGCCGCGATGGCGGCGATCAGCTTCGGATGCGCATGGCCGAGCGACGAGACGCCGATGCCCGAGATGAAATCGAGGTACCCGCGCCCCGCCGCATCGTAGAGACGGCATCCGCTGCCGCGCTCGAAGACCACCGGCGAACGGCGGTACGTCTGCAGCACATGAGCGCTCTCCAGTGCCATCACCTCATCGGGCGTCATCGTCGTCAGGGTCGTCATCGTTTGTGTGCTCCGATTCATCAATTCACGCGTGTGCCGATTGCGCTGTCGAAATCCTCGACGCCGCGGCCGGCGACGATCGCGACCTCGGTCACGCCGCCCGTCCGCGCCTGCCGGCACGCGCGCAGCTTCGCCACCATGCCCGAGTGCGCCGTGCCCGACGCCGTCAGTTGCGCGACCTCGGTCTCGGTGAGCTGCGCGATGGTGGCGCCGGCGCCGTCCAGCACGCCGGGCGTCGTGCCCGCGACGAGCAGGCGCCGGGCCCGCAGCGACGCGGCGAGGTGCGCTGCGAACGTGTCGGCGTTGACGTTCAGCAGCGTGCCGTCGTCGGCGACGCCCACGCTCGCGATCACCGGCACGTAGTCGAGACGCAGCAGATCGCTGACGAGCGAGACGTCTCCGCCGCGCGGCTCGCCGACGAGGCCGAGGTCCACGTGATCGCCCGTGACCGTCGCGAGCGGCGCCGCCTTCACCGCGAGGCCGATCCGCGCGTCGGCGCCGGTCAGCCCGACGGCTTTCGCCCCGAGCGCGCCGATCGCCGCGACGAGCGCGGTGTTCGTGCGGCCCGCGAGCACGGCGACCACACTCTCGAGCGTGGCCCCATCGGTGATCCGCAAGCCGTCGGCAAAGCGCGGCGTCAGGCCCCGCACTTTCAGCTCGGCATCGATCGAGCGGCCGCCGCCGTGGACGACGACCAGCGGCTCGCGCCCCGCGAGCCGGACGATGGCCGCCGCCGCGGCGCGGATCGCGGCCGCGTCCTCCAGCAGCTCTCCGCCCAGCTTGAGCACCGTCGCCATCAATTGAGCCCCATCGCTTCGGGAAAGCCGAACGCGACGTTGAAATTCTGAATCGCCTGGCCGGCGGCCCCCTTCACCAGGTTGTCGAGACAGGCCACCATGACCAGCTGCCGGCCGTCGGGCGAGATCCGCCAGCCGATGTCGCAGAAGTTCGTGTGCGCGACGTGCTTGATCTCGGGCAGATCCGCGCCCGTCAACCGCACGAACGGCGAGCCGCAATACGCCTGCTCGAGTGTGCCGGCCACCGCCGCGGCATCGACGCCGGGCCGGAGCCGGGCATAGATGGTCTCCAGAATGCCGCGGTCCAGCGGCACGAGGTGCGGGACGAAGGTGATCGGCAGGCCCACCTCCTGCTCGATCTCGGCGCCATGACGGTGTCCGAAGACGCCGTAGGCGGCCATGCTGCCGTGAATCTCGGAGAAATGCGTCCGCTCGCTGGGCGTCTTGCCGGCACCGGAGACGCCGGACTTCGCGTCGATGATGATCCCCGGCTCGAGCAGACCCGCGGCCGCCAGCGGCTGCAGCGACAGGATGGCCGCCGTCGGATAACACCCCGCGCAGGCGACCAGCTGCGCTCGCTCGAGCTCGCTCCGATAACGCTCGGTGAGCCCGTAGGTGACGGGCACCTTCGGATCGGGCGAGTGGGGATACCACCGCTCCCGCAATCCTTTGTCGCGGAGACGAAACGCTCCCGACAAATCGAACACACGAGGCCCGCGCGCAGCCAGTGCAGGTCCCACTTCCGCCGAGAGCGTGTCCGGCGTCGCCAGAAAGACGGCATCGAGGGCCGCGAGCGCATCCACGTTCAACGGCTGAACTGGCTCGTCCCAGATATGGTTGAGCGCGGCAATCCGGCGAGGCTCCGAACCGACCGAGCCCATGGCTGCGGACAGACGCACAGACGGGTGCCGGGAGAGCCTCCGAACGAGCTCGACTCCCGCATATCCGGTCGCGCCGGCGACCCCCACCCTGACTGGCGAATAAGTATTCATCCGAATAACTAGGTATACAGCACTCGCCAACTGGAGTCAATAACTTAGCCAGGCGATGTTGCATAGCGATACGCATACGATGTATAAATATGAATGGACCGTCGCGCCATGAAACCCTATAGGCAGTCGATCATCCGGGAGCTGGTGGACCGGGAAGCCATCACCAGCCAGGAGCAGCTCCGGACCCGGCTCCGGGAGCGGGGCATCGACGCGACACAGGCCACACTGTCGCGGGACATTCGCGAGCTCCAGCTGGTCAAACGAACGGCCGATGGGGCTTATCGATCCGCAGGGACGGCGGCCGCCGCCGACAACGGCGAGAGCGAAACGATCCTCGCCGGCGCGGTCGCGGACCTGCTCCGGCATCAGGAAGTCGTGGGGGGCCTGATGATCGTCCTCCGGACCGATCCCGGTCAGGCGCAGGGACTCGCGATCGCCATCGACCGTGCGCGCGTGCCGGAGGTCGCCGGCACCATCGCCGGGGACGACACGATCCTCGTCATCTGCCGATCGACGGACGGGGCCGAGCGCGTGGCCCAGCGGTTCGTGGGCTTTCAGACAGAAAGGTGAAGAAAAGGGGTAGATGAACCGAATCCTCCTGGCATATTCCGGCGGGCTCGACACCACCATTGCTATTCCATGGCTGCGCGAGCGGTACGGCGCGGAAGTGATCGCGGTGACCGTGGATCTCGGGCAGGGCCTCGAGCTGGCGACGATCCACGAGCGCGCGCTGTCAGCCGGCGCCGTTCGCGCGCACATCGTCGACGCGCGCGACGAGTTCGTGAAGCGCTTCATCCTGCCGGCGCTCCAGGCCGGTGCGGTGTACGAGGATCGCTATCCGCTGGCGACGGCGCTCGGACGGCCGCTGCTGGCGCAGCGCCTGGTCGACATCGCCCGGATGGAGGGGGCGACCGCCGTGGCGCACGGCTGCACCGGCATCCACAACGACCAGGTGCGGCTCGAGTCGGCGATCCGGGCGCTGGATCCTTCGCTGACCCTCATCGCGGCGGCCCAGGGCTTCGACATGACCCCCGCACAGAAGGCCGAGTTCGCCCGCGCGCGCAACCTCTCGCTTCCCGACGCGGGCGGGCGCGCCTACAGCGTCGACACCAACCTCTGGGGACGCGCGATCGCGTCCGGCGGCCTGGAAGACGCGTGGGTCGAGCCGCCCGAAGACATCTACACGCTGACGCGGTCGCCGCAGGAGAGTCCCGATCAGCCGGCGTACGTGGAGCTCGATTTCGAGGCGGGCGTGCCCGTGCGCGCCAACGGCGTCGACATGTCGCTGCTCGAGTTGATCGAGAGCCTCGAGATCATCGCCGGCGCGCACGGCGTGGGCCGGATCGACGTGGTCGAGAACCGCCTGGCCGGGATCAAGGAGCGCGAGATCTACGAAGCGCCCTCGGCGGTCGTCCTCCATACGGCGCACAAGGAGCTCGAGAAGCTGGTCATCCCGCGCGACCTCGAGCGGGTCAAACACGATCTGAGCCGCATCTACGCCGATCTCGTGTACAGCGGCGAGTGGTTCTCGCACACCAGAGAAACGATCGACGCCTTCGTCGCGGCGGTCCAGCCTCGCGTCACCGGCTCGGTCCGTCTCAAACTCTTCAAGGGCGACTGCCGCATCGTCGGTCGCAAGTCCCCGTACTGGAACGCGGCGAGCGACGTCCTGGCGGCGGATACGCAGGCAGTCTGATGGCACATCTCTGGTCGGGCCGGTTCGAAGGCGGGCCGGACGCCGGTCTTTTCAGTTTTGGCGCATCGTTCGGCTTCGATCGGCGCCTCTTCGAAGACGACGTGACGGGCAGCCTGGCGTGGGCGGAGGCCATCCACGCGGCGGGCGTGCTGTCGGCCGCGGAGCTCGAGGCCATCACGCGGGCGCTCAACGAGATTCGCGCCGCGGGCGCGGACCCGGCCTTCTTCGACTCCGAATCGGCAAAAGAAGACGAGGACGTCCACTCGTTCGTGGAGCGCGAGCTCGTCAAGCGCGTCGGCGATGCCGGCCGGCGGTTGCACACCGGACGATCGCGCAACGAGCAGGTCTCGCTCGACCTGCGGCTGTACTTGAAGCGCCGCGTCCCGCTGCTTCAGAAGGCCATCGCGGAATTGATTCGCGTGCTGGCCGCCCAGGCGGCGGCCGCGGGCGATGCCGTGATGCCCTCGTACACGCATCTTCGCCGCGCCCAGCCGGTTCTCGTCGCGCACTTCTTCCTGGCGCACACCGCCGCGCTGAGACGCGATCACGCGCGTCTCGCCTCGCTGCTCGTCGAGATCGACGAGTTGCCGCTCGGATCGGGCGCTATCGCAGGCACCAGCTATCCGGTCGACACCGCCGCGCTCGCGAGCCGGCTCGGGTTCTCCCGCGTCGTCCTGAACAGCATCGACGCGACGGGCGAGCGCGACTTCGTCTCGTCGTTCCTCCACGCGGCCGCGCTGACGATGGTGCACATCAGCCGGATGGCCGAGGACTTCATTCTGTTCACGTCCGAGGAGTTCCGGTTCTTCGAGCTCGCGGACACGGCGGCCACCGGCAGCAGCCTGATGCCGCAGAAGAAGAACCCGGATCCGCTCGAGCTCGTGCGCGGAAAGTCCGGCCGCGTGATCGGGCGACTGGCCGGGTGGCTCGCGACCATGAAGAGCCTGCCCATCGGCTACAGCAAGGATCTGCAGGAAGACAAGGAAGCGGTCTTCGAGGCCGAGGACACCCTGCGCGGCTCCATCGACGCGGCGGCGACCGTGATCGGCGGCCTGACGCTGAACCCTCACGTGACCGCCGCGGCCGCGTCGGGGTTGCTGCTTGCGACCGACGTCGCCGACTATCTCGTCGGCAAGGGGGTGCCGTTCCGCGACGCGCACGAGATCGTCGGCGCGCTCGTCCGGCGCCTGGTGCAGGAGCAGCGATCGTTCGAGTCGATGACGGTGGAGGAGTGGCGGGCGCACTCGCCGCTGTTCGAGGCGGACGTGCGCGAGGCGATCACTCCGGCGGCTTCAGTCGCCCGCAAACGCACGCCGCAGTCGACCCATCCGGACGCGGTCGCGTCCAGCCTGAGCGAGCTGCAGGGCTGGCTTGCCAGCCAGCCGCGGGGCTGAGAGAATTCCCGCATGGCAGACCACGAACCCGACAAAACCGCAGGGGCGGACGTCCCACCCCCGCAGCCGCGGAAGCCCTACTCGCCGCCGAAGCTTCGCGTCTTCGGCAGTGTCGCCGCCATCACCTCGTCCATCAGCATGACCGGGAATCTCAAGGACGGCGGGCCCAATAACCTCAAGACGTAAAGTCGTCCGCGCTCCTCAGAATCGGATCGTCACCCCGCCGCTGAAGCGCCAGAACTTCAAGACCCCGACTGCCACGTCCACCTCGGGTTCGGGCAGCTGCTCCTGAATCGTCCGGAAGTACCGGGCATCCAGTCGCAGGCCGTAGCGCGCTCCGAGCGTCTTCAAGAGCCCGCCCCCGACGTCCAGGGCGATGTTCGTGTTGTCGAGACCGAAGAAGTCGTTGGCGACATGCGTCCGGATGACGCCGATCCCGCCCGCCGCGTAAGGCTGCAGTCCCACCAGGCGATAGGGCGCCGACCACAGGCCGTTGGCCATCAAGGTCATCACCCGGTTGGTCCCGTAGTAATCGTCGTCGCTGTTGCTCCGGTCGCCAAACAGGTCAGGCATGTACCCGAAGTCGAATTCGAGGGTCAGGGGCCCCGATCTCCAGCCCCCGGCGCCGCCAAAGCTCAGGCGCGGAGCGAACTCGTCATCGTAGGAACCGATGGCATCGTTGAAGGTTCCCGTCGTTTGCCAGGCGACGCCGGCGTACGGCGTGACGACCCATTCGGCCGACGCCGTGAGAGGGGCTGTCAGGAGAAGGGCCGCTGTCAGGATCGCGGCAGCAAGATGATCGCGCATCGCCGCATTGTAGATGGCCAGCGGGTCCGGAATGAAAAAGAGCCAGGATGCCGGAGCACCCTGGCTCTTGACGATCGATCCGCGGCGGACCGCTAGAAGCGGAACACGAGGCCGACGGTCCCGCGCCAGAAACTGAACGAGCCGAGCGCGACGTCGACGTCGTTGTCGGGCTCGTTGTCCTGCAGTGAACGGAAGTAGCGTACGTCGCCCTGGAGGCCGAGCTTGTCGTTGAAGAAGCCGGCCACGCCGCCACCGACGTTGACGCCCCAATCGGTGCTGCTGACGTTGAAGATGTCCTGGGCGTCATCGATCCTGGTCTTGATGATCCCGAGACCGCCCGACGCGTACGGCCGGATGCCGCCGCCATGCTGTCCGCCGAACGGCGCCCCGATCTTGAGATTCGCCATCAGGGTCGTGACGTTGCTGTCGCCGAACGCGAAGTCTCCGCTGCCGGTCGTGTTCTCGAAGAAGTTCGGCGCGTAGCCGAAGTCGATCTCGAACCCGAGCGCACCGGCGCCCATCCACGACAGCTGTGCGCCGAAGTTCATCTTCTGCTCGAAGTTGTCTTCGAAGTCGCCACCCACTGGATCGTTGAACGCGGCGCTGCCTCCCCAGTTCATGCCGATGAACGGCGTGAACAGCCAGTCGGCCGATGCCTTCGCGGGCGTGGCCGCAAAGGCCGTAAGCACGAGTGCCGATGCAATTGCGAGCTTGCGCAGTGCCATACCTTCCTCGTTTCTCCTCCCGCGGGTCACGCGTTTCTCGCTACCGCGCTGCGGCCGGCGCACAATGCGACCCGGCGCTGGATATGCGTGCAGCGACTGCAAGCCATGTGCCTTGCGCACGTCGTCTCGCCGGGCTCGCGATTCATTCGGAATTCCGAGCAAATTCAGCAGCCAGCGTCAGGACGCCGCCGCTCCAGAGCTGGCTTTCAGCTCGGCTGCGTGCTGCTCGATTAGCCGCCACGCGCGCGCGACGTGCCGTTCCGTGGTGTGAAGATTACCGATCGCCAGCCTCAGCACATATCGGCCGTCGAGCTTGGTATGCGAGAGGAAGATCTCGCCCGATGCGTTCAACCGTTCGAGCAGTGCGGCATTGAACTCGTCCGTCTCACGCGCCCGGAAGCAGACGACGCTGAAGGGGACGGGAGCGGTCCGTTCGAAGTCCTCCGATCCATCCACCCATGATGCGAACAGCCGCGCGAGCCGGATGTGTTCGCCGAGGCGCGCGCGAATCCCGTCGGCGCCGAAGTGCCTCAGCACCATCCACAGCTTGAGCGCGCGAAAGCGGCGGCCGAGCTGAATGCCGGTGTCCATCAGATTGCGGACGTCGGCGCGCTCAGAGGTCTTGAGGTATTCCGGCGTCAGCGAGAATGCCGCGCGCAGCGCGTCCATGCGGCGGCAGTAGAGGGCGCTCAGGTCGAACGGGGTGAACAGCCACTTGTGCGGGTTGACCACCACGGAATCGGCGCGGGCCGCGTCCCGCAGCAGCCAGTCGTACTCCGGCACCATGGCCGCCACGCCGGCGTAGGCCGCGTCGACGTGGAGCCAGATGCGTTCGCGTGCGCAGACGTCGGCGATCGCGGCAACCGGGTCGACGCTGGTGGCCGACGTCGTGCCCACCGTCGCCACGACGGCCACCGGCAGGATCCCCTCGCGCCGGTCGGCCTCGATTGCCGCCGCGAGCGCGTCCGCCCGCATGCGGTACTCCACGTCGGCTTCGATTCTCCGCAGCGCGTCCTGTCCGAGACCGAGCAGGACGACCGCCTTGTCGACCGACGAGTGCGCGTGCTCGGAGCAGTAGACGCGGAGCGGCCCGATGTCCGATCGTCCCGCCAGCCCGCGCGTCCGTACGCCGTCGACCGCCTCTTCGCGCGCGGCCGCCAGCGCGTGCAGCGTCGAGATCGACGCGGTGTCGTAGATCACCCCTTCGAACGTATCCGGCAGACCGAGCAGCTGCCGCAGCCAGCCGAGCGCGACCTCTTCGAGCTCGGTCGCCGCGGGCGACGTGCGCCACAGCATCGCCTGCACGTTGAGCGCGGCCGAGAGGAATTCCGCGAGCACGCCCGGCGCGCTGCCGGAGATCGCGAAATACGCGAAGAAGCCGGGATGATTCCAGTGGGTGATGCCGGGCAGGATGACGCGTTCGAAGTCGGCGAAGATCGCGTCGAACGGCTCACCGCGGTCCGGCGCGGATGCCGGCAGGCTCTCCCGCACCTGCCCGGGACGGACCTGCGCGAGCACCGGGAATCGTTCAGGAGACGCGAAGTAGTCGGCGATCCAGTCCGCGATCCGGTGGGCCTCCCTGCGGAAGGCCTCCGGATCCATGTCGCCGTAATCGTGGGTGGACATCGCGCGCGATCTTATCGTTGCCGCGCGCTTACGGCCGAGCCCCGAGCCCCGAGCCCCGAGCCTCGAGCCCCGATCTATTTCTTCTCTACTTCCACCGACACCGGAGCCGACAGCCGGACCGTGACCACCGCGCCGGCAGGCAGCGTGGCGGCGTTGCGATCGCCCGAGTAGACGACCGCGGTGCCGCCGGCCGCGCCGGTCGCGCCGCCGACGATCGCGCCCTTCTTGCCGCCGATCAGCGCGCCGAGGATCGCGCCCCCGACCGCGGCGCCGCCGATCTTGCGCGCGCTGTCGCCGGCCGGCGATTCCCCTTCACGCATGATCGTGTCGGTCCGGATCGGAAGCTGCGTGCCGTCGGCGAGCACCAGCGTGTGGAACCGCACTCCGAGGCGCGCGCGCTCCTTCATCTTGCCGCCGCGTTCCACCATGGTGACCGCGCCGATCGCGCGGGTGCCGGCAGGAATCGCGGTGCGGCCGTCGACCGCCACGTCCCGCATCACCCGGGCCTCCACGCGATCTTCGAGCCGCGCGCGTTCAGTGGTCACAGGCGTTTCGATCTGCAGGCCGATCACCGACGCGGACGGAATCTCGAGCTCCACCAGTTCCGGCGCCGCCGGCGCCGGAATATCGGGCCTCGGGGCCTCGGTCCTCACCGGATCGGCGGCAGCCGCGGCCGCCTCGGTGCGTGCTGGAGCAGCCGGGTCCAGCGGGGGACGGCTCGTCGCCGGGTGCGCCGCGGTCGCGGGCGTTTCAGGCGCCGGCGCCGCGGGCCGGCTGTCGATCGGTGCAGTCGGAGCGGAAGACCGCGCGGGAGCACTCGGTGCGGCCACGGGCTTGCGCCGTGCGGGCGCCTCCGCCAGCTTCACCGGCGCGGGAGCCGGGGCCGCCGCCGGCGGATTGGCCTTTTCGACCGGCTCCGGTGCCGCCGCTGGCGGCGTCACGACCGCCTCGGTTTCCCGAACGGCGGCAGCCGGCTGGGCCGGCGGCACCGCCGGGCTCGCCGCGACCTCTGCGGGCGCGCTGTGCCTGATCGCCATATATGCCCCGCCGGCCGCGGCGGTCACGCATGCCAGCGCCAACAGCCCGACGGCGAGTGATTTGGAAAACATCCTCTTTCTCCCTGGATGAGGCTGGAATGAGCAATTCGCGTACCCCCGCGGGCGCGCCAATCTGGCCGGAATCCGGCCGGATTCCTCGCGCCAGCCGCAGGCGGACCGGGCCGGATGACACCCGGTGTCCTCCCCACAGGACCCTCGTCATGATAGGTTTCGTCCAACCGCCGGAATCCGGCCAGCGTCTCAGGTACTCGAGTTGCAGCCGTACGCACGTTCCTGTCTGGAGGCCCGCCGATGCGTCTCGTGATCCCTGCCCTCGTGCTGCTGCTGACCGGGGCCGCCGCCCGAGCCGACGCGCTGACCATCCGGGACGTGATCGAGCTGACGAAGGCGGGCATCTCGGAGGAAGTGCTGCTCGCGCTGATCGACGTCGACGGCGGAGTGTACGCGAACGATACCGACACGCTCAAAGCGCTGAAGGAAGCCGGCGTGAGCGAGCGGGTGATGGTGGCTCTGGTGCGGAGCGGCCGCGAGCGGCGCGTGCCGGAGCCTCCGCCAGCGGTCGTCGAGGACGCACCCCCGCCGCAGCCGCAGGTCGTGGTCATCGAACATCACGAGCCGCGGGTCGAGCAGGTGGTGGTTCCTGTCCCCGTGTACGTGCCGGTCTATACGTCCCGGCAGCCCCCGCAGCGCGTGCATCGCCGGGACACTGACGTGCAGGTGGGTTCGTCCTACGACGCGTTCGTGCCGTTCCAGTCCGCGCCGCCGCTGGCGCGTCCCGAGCGCACCGAGCCGGTGTACTGGGGATTCGGCGGGAAGCTGCGCCCGGACGCCTGGGGTCAGCCCGCCCCCGACCGTGACAGACCGGCGGACAAGCGCGACAAGCCCGGTTCCGAGAAGCCCCGTCCGAAGTAACGCGTCTCAGGCGGCGCGGTCCCGGTCGGCCCTCTTGAACACCCTGCGGCTGATGCTCAACGCCGCCGGCAGCAGCGCCGCGGTCCCGATCAACAGATCGCTCGTGCGAACCTTCTCCGGACGGGGCTTCGGACGATCGAGGTCGCAGTTCATGTCGTCCGGGTAGGGCGCGACCTCGGCGATGTCGCCGGCGCGCCGCTCCTCGTAGGCCCGCTGCGCGGCGGCCCCGATCTTCGTCTTCTCGCCCGGAACCTTCTCACCGACCGCCTTGCCGTACGGCGACGCGTGCTCGATCTCCGCGTTGAGCTCCGCGCCGATCAGCAGTGCGATGCCCGACACATAGAACCAGAGCAGCAGCACCATGACGCCGCCGATGGCGCCATAGGTCTCGTTGTAGGACGCGAAGTTCGTGATGTAGAACCGGAACGCGAGTGAGGCGATCACCCAGAGGATCGTCGCGAGCACCGATCCCGGCGTGATCCAGATCCATTCCTGCTCGGCGTCGGGCGCGAAGTAATAGACCAGCGCCACCGCGGTCGCCACCAGCGCGAACACCACCGGCCACTGCAGGATGTTCCAGGTCCAGGTGAACGCGCCGCCCATGTGCAGCACGGTCGCGATCTTCTCTGCGATGGCGGGCCCGGCGATCACGAGCGTCATCGCGATGAGGATGAAAAGCGCCAGACCGACGGTCAGGGCGAGCGCCGTCAGGCGCACCCTCCACCAGGCCCTGCCTTCGGTGATGTCGTACGCGGTGTTCAGCGTGCTGCACAACGCCACCACCGCGCTCGAGGAGCTCCACAGCGTGAACAAGAACGCGAAGGTAAGGATGCCGCCGGCGTTGCTCTGGCCGATCTTGACGATTTGCTCGGTGACGATGTCGATCACGTCCTTCGGAGCGATGCGGCCAAGCATGGTCTGGATCTCGCCGATGAGGTTTTCGATCGGGAAGAAGCTCGCGATCGAGATCAACGCCAGCAGCGCGGGAAACAGCGCGAAGAAGAAGTAGTACGCCTGCTGCGCGGCGAGGTTGAACACATCGTCGGCGACCGTTTCGTTGAAGGTGCGCTTGAGCAGTTCCGACCAGCTGAGCGGGATGCGGAATCGTTCCAACATGGTCGGGGAATTAGCAATCAGGCTGCCACCCGAAAGCGGGACAGCCAGCAATTCGGTGTGCTATAACCCGACGTTCCGGTCGGTTGCACGCTTCCCATGCACGTTTCGGAGGGTCGTATGTCCACTCAGTGGCGAAGCCGGCTCCTGCGCTTCGCGATCGCCGCCTCTCTCGTCGCGTCGGGTTTCGCGGGAAGCGCCCCCTCGGCGCAGTCGCCGCAAGGGGCGGCCAG
>Ga0114129_10008891_pt1 | contig 14320 bp, 9 predicted proteins | sample RhiMetdeltSRZDD1_FD_80071 | JGI IMG/M metagenome (GOLD analysis project Ga0114129, IMG submission 80071) | Populus rhizosphere microbial communities from Tennessee, USA - Rhizosphere MetaG P. deltoides SRZDD1 (version 2) (version 2) | ecosystem: Host-associated > Plants > Roots > Rhizosphere >... | reverse complement strand
TGGCCTCTGTTCCTTGAGGAGCTCGGTTTGTTCCTGAACTGGTAACGCTGCCTCAAATGGCCTGTCTCATACCACAGTCTTGACACGCCGCCGTGAGCTGTGGGTCGTCATCGAGTGCGCGTAGCCCTTTATCACCGTCTGGCCGCTGGATCCCGGCATTCGTGATGGCCTCGTCAATGACTACCGTCGGCTCCCCGAAGCTCACGAACGTCCGACATCACCTCGTCATGGCTTACCGAGATAGCGGTCGAGCCAATCCAACACTTCTCGAATAACCGTCGTGCGGACTTCCGGCACGAGAATCGCGTGGCCGACCGGAAGAACGAGGTGGCGTTTGTCCTGCGGCGGAGTCCCGAACAGGTCGAAGAACGGCTTTTGCGCCACATCCACCGGGTAGCCCGCATCATATTGACCAGTCACGTGCAAGAGCGGAATCGTCACGCGCGGGAGGAAGTTCACCGGGTCCGCTTCAGGCAACGCGCCGACCGGCCTCATCGCGCCCGCCAGGAGAATCGCGGTGCGGAAACGACGGACCGTCGCTAACATCATCGGCGCGAAGCGTGTGCCCATGCTATGTCCCATGTATGCCAGCCGAGTTGCGTCGATATCGGCGCGCGTCTCCAGATAATCGACGGAACTCCCCAGGTCCTTGCTCCAGGTAATCGTCATGTCTCGGAGCGCCAGCGGACCAGGCGCGATCTTTACGTATCGATCCAGTGTGCCTTTGTAAATGGGGTACAGCATGGCCCGGCCGCTGCGCAGAATGAACTGTTCCGGCTCGATCGTCTCGCCCGATCCGGGTCGCAACGTCCCACCGTCCGCCATGTAGACAACGGTCTGATAGGGCGGCTTCGCCTGCTTCGGCAGGAACAGATAGGCAACGACATCTTCATCGCCATAAGGTGCCTTGAACCGAACCTTTTCGCGCCGCCACAAGTCGGACGCTTCAGCGACTGATTCCACGACCGGATTTAGCGGCTTCCTGTCGTAAGCGTAAAGACCTTTGTAGAGGTCGAAGACTTCGTCGGAAACCGGTTTGATTTTGTAGTAGTCAGGAAAGCGTTCGGCGGAACGGGGACCCCCGAACTCTTGCAGGGCGCGCACCGGATCCGCGTATCGTACGCAGCGGAAGCCGTTGACGATCGAGCGGTCGAATGGATCGAGGTTGTCGTTGGCCGCGAGACCCTCGGCTTTATCAGTCCAACCACCGCCAAGAATATGCCGTCGTCCGCCGATTTCGTTCCAGCCCCACTCGCGCACGTTGCCAACGACATCGTAGAGTCCGACCGTGTTGACGGCGCCGGAGGCTCCAACCCGCTGTGGATGCGCAGCTGCGAGATTGCTCAATCCAACCAAGAAACGCAAATCAGTGGCGACGGCGTCGAGATTCGACGCGCGCAGCCAGTGATCAATCGTCGGTAAACTCTTGCCCACAAACGCCGCATATGCCGCTGCTTCATACCAGCTCACTCCCGAGACGGGGTAATCGTCCTGTCCGGGCGAATAGCTGCCTGCCTCCCAGGTGGCTGGACCGGACCGGCCGGTCGGATCGACGAACTGCGACATCGCCTCTTCCCACGAGCGATGTTGGCCATCCTGAACGAATGTCACCGTCCAATACTGAGGATTGCGGTATCCGCCGGCGTCCACGAAGGTCTTGAATTCCCGGTTGGTCACTTCATAGCGATCGATTTCGAAGGGCTCCATCGATCGACGTACGCCAGACAACGTCGATCCACCTGGTGTGGCAGGTACTGACACCATGTGACGCTGCGGTGAGCCTGACTGATGCAACCTGAACTCGTATGTCGAGGCCGGAATCGCGCCGACTGATGTGACGCGGTCGACCGCGACTTCCACGGGTTCATAGCCGCCCATTCTCAATTGCACACGGACGGCCCCCATAGGGACGCGGGCGTTCTCGAGCGGCGTTCGCCCGAGCGATTCCCACGGTGCACCCATCTGTGCGTACGGCTTCCACACGACCTCCGCACCCGGTGGATCCGAGCGCTCGGATAACAGTTGAGAGACGTCAGGCCACAAGTGCAGGAGCGCATCCTTACGCGGAATGTAACGGGCCGCATCGAGCGCCACACGATACGCACCTGTGTAGTCGCCCCTGTCGGCCAGCGTTCGCGCGAGCGGTACCGCCTCGTAGCGCGCCCATTGCCGCTTCGACACGCCATAGGCCCACCAAACGCCCGCCGCGAACAAAACCAGGATCACTATGGCGGCCGCCGCCACAACCCTTTGACGCCGAGCTCGTGCAGGTCGTGCCGCCACGCTCTCGGCCAATCGCTTGAGTTCCTGCGCGACGGCAGCGGCGCTGTTGCGACGCTGATGGCGATCCTTGCTCAAGAGGCCAGCCACCACCGGCGCTGCTTCCGGCGGAACATCACGATTCAATGACGAGAGCGGACTCGGTTCGCGCGCGATAATTGCCGACAGGATCTCTGCTGGGCTGCCCCCCTCAAAGGGCCGTTGACCCGTCAGGGCTTCGTAAAGGATGACCCCGAGACTCCACAAATCGGTCGCGGCGTCTGCCGTCTCGCCGCGCACTTGTTCGGGCGACATGTAGTGGGGTGTTCCCATGAGGGTCCCGGGAATGGTCAATGTCTGTCTGGTGGTCGCGTCACCGGCGAGCTCTACGCCAGGACGCGTCAGCCGAGCCAAGCCGAAATCCAGAACCTTCGCTGTTCCGTCCGGACGGACGATCACATTGCCTGGCTTCAAGTCCCGGTGAACGATGCCGGCTCGATGCGCCTCATCGAGGGCCTCGGCGATATGAGTGGCAACGGTAAACGCAGTATTGAGCGTCAAGGGGCCACGCGAAAGTCGCGCGGCAAGCGTCTCGCCGTCGAGATATTCCATGACGAGGTAATCCGTCCGTTCGTCATGGCCGACGTCGTACAGTGTGCAGATGCGCGGGTGCGTGAGCGCGGCGATCGCCTTTGCCTCGCGCGTGAAGCGCGCCTTCAGGTCGGGGTCAGCCGATGACAGGATCTTGATCGCCACAGTGCGATCGAGACGCGTATCACGGGCTCGGTACACCTCGCCCATTCCTCCGGCGCCAATCAGACCTAGGACTTCGTAGGGACCGAGCCGCGTGCCGGCGAGGGACATGAAAGCGGTTTCCGGGCCGAGTATACGCTTGATCAGGCATGGCTCGGGCACCTCACCTTCTGGTCGTTCCCCGCTCGCGCCACCTGCCTCGCGCCTCGACGGATGGTAGCCTCACCTCAAATCTCAATAAACTGAGGTGCGGCTGTGGACCAAATTTCTTGTTCCACGAGCACAGTGAAGTCGGTTGCCGCGACGCGCTCGATCCGATCGCGTACTAATCGAATGGCACGACTCGAGCCGATCAGCGGCGCCGCGGCATCAGTGCCGCTGCGAGCACAGGCGAGCGGCCATCGGCCGTTCGCACGCTAAGAGCGTCGCAGTCGCACATGATTTCACTGGCCCACTCCCGGTCGAGCAGGTGGGCGCAGCCTCCGGCGGAGAACCGGAACCCGACCCCGACACCGACGAAGACGAGCGCGAGGAGGACACGAGAGCTCTTTCGGCGTGACGACCAGCACGAGAAACCAAGGTGCGTGCCAGACTGTCGTGCGGGAGAACTCTCGTCATTCCGCGCTCCCGCCCTCATCCATCTCGCGCACGAGCTCCCTCCCCGGGTATCCCCTGCCCTTTTCCCCTTCGTCTCTGCCCACCGTTGCGGGAATGGCGGACCCGATGTGGGTTTCCGTTTCCCGAAACAGCTCGCATCGCGTCTCGAATCGAAGCGCGCCGCGATATGTAATCCCCTCCTGTGGGTCGAGAGCCCAGACCGCGCACCGCAACACATGCGCCACCAGGCCGAACGATTGGTCGCGGATCACCAACTGAAAGTGCAGTCGCGCCCCCGGCCGCAGCGGACGCCTCGCCTGGACGAGGGCGCCGCCGACACTGAGGTCCACAACGTGAACCACGCAACCGGGCCGCAGCGTCGCCTGCGCTACGTCCTCGGGCGACGAACTGTATCGCGGGTCGCCGCGTCGATCCTTCAGGAGCTGACCCACGATCGCGAACCTGGCTCGTACTTGAGGACACGGGTGCGCCCGGTTGCCCCAAGCACGCGCACTGCGTACTGCGCGCGAGCCCCCTGCACATACAGCGTCCCGGAGGTCGCTGTTCCGTCGGGACTGATGGTCAGGATCTTCGGAGTGCCGATGCGAACCCCGTCAGTGCTCGTGTTACGCAGACCATCCACGTCGGGCAGACCAATGGTCAGCCCGAAGTGAACGCCCCGAAAGTCAGCTCCGAGCTGGCGGGATGTGCCAAGCGGAACGTCAGTTCCGCTTTGAATCTCGAGCGTTCGTACCCCATTGCCGTTGCCATCCACATAGGCACAAAACTGATAATCTGGAGTTGCAGCCAGGAAACGGAGCGCGATCGCGCGAGATCGGTTGATGGCGCCTAGCCGGCTGCTGGCGATCCGTCCTGCAACATAGCGCGCCGCTGCGCGGGTGCGCATGTCATCGAGCGCGTCGGCTCCAACTGGAATCGCGACGCCGACGAGCACAATGCTCAGAGCGAGCGCGAAAACCAACTCGATCAGCGTAAAACCTGTGGCGGCGGTATCCCCGTCCCACATCTGTCCTTGCCGTAGCCCTTTGGAAGACATCATCAAGCGATGCCTACTTCTCCGCGCCAGCACGATCGCCCTTGTCCGCAGCGACCGTAATTAACGGTTTCAGCTTCAGAAAGCTTCTTTCCCCGATCCCTTTCACGTTCATCAGCTCTTCGATCTTTTTGAACGATCCATTCTTCTGCCTGTACTCGATGATTCGTTGTGCGGTGCTGGCGCCAATGCCGGGGAGAGTCTGTAGTTGCGCCACGGAGGCGGAGTTGAGGTTCACCGGATTCGACGCGGTTGCTTTCGCTTTCACCGCACCTGCACCCGCTTTTGCCGCCTGTGGCGCGGCGATCAACGGTTGGGCCACACCGACTGACGCAAGAATGGCGATCGCAATCAGAATTCGACGCATTGCTGTCCTCCAAGAAGAAGTGAAAGGCGCGGCATTACCCGGGTTTCAAGCGGTGAGGTCGGGCCGCTGTTTACGGAACGGGTTGTCCGCGCCAACCGTTGGCAGGGCAAAGACGACGCCACGACCGCATCGCGCGCGGTGTTCGCGGAAGGTGTTGTCGCGTCGATACTTATCGCGGGACTGAAATAAGAGCCGGCAGGCAGTTCGTTGGCGGGTTCGGAAGCACGGAAACGCGAGTATCGAGTGCCGCTCGGGCGCGCCAGAATTGCCGCGTATCAGCCGGGTAACCGACGTTCAATCGACGATACGCCGGTTCACGCGAATGGAGAGCGACGTCAGGACTATGCCGATGTCGTGGTGCGCGCCGAACGATACCACTCGATCGTGCGGGAGATACCCTCTTCAAACGAGACGATCGGCTCGTATCCGAGCAACTCTTTCGCTTTACGGATGTCGGCCTGCGAATCGCGCACGTCACCTTTGCGCGGCTCAGAATACGTCGGTTCGAGGGTGCCGCCGACGACCTCGCGCATGGCGTAGAACAGTTGGTTGAGCGAGATGCGACCCCCGGTCGCGACGTTGATGATTTCGCCGCTCGCCTTCGGCGCCTCGCAGGCCTTCAGCACGCCATCAACGACATTGGCGACGTAAGTGAAATCGCGCGTCTGTTCGCCGTCGCCGTAGATGCGCGGTGACCGATTCTCGAGCAAAGCCGTCGCAAAGACGGAGATCACGCCGGAATAGGGGGACGAGGGATCCTGGCGTGGACCGAAGACGTTGAAATACCGAATACTGACCGTCTCCAGGCCGTAAAGGCGCGTGAACATCTGAAGATACTGCTCACCGACGACTTTCTGAAGGGCGTATGGCGACAGCGGGCCCGTCGGCATGCGCTCGTGCTTCGGAAGTGTCGGCGTATCTCCGTACGCGGAAGAAGACGCCGCGAATACAAGGCGCTTGACGCCGGCGTCGCGCGCCGCGACCAGGACGTTCAGTGTCGCATCAACATTGGCTGTGTTCGACGTGATTGGGTCCTTCACCGACCGCGGAACCGACGGAATGGCCGCCTGGTGCAAAACGTAGTCGCAACCGGCGACCGAGTCTCGTGCGAACGTCAGATCCGCCAGATCCCCTTCGCGGAATTCAACGCCGGATATGTGATCGAGATTGCTACGCTTCCCTGTGACGAGTGAGTCTGCGACGCGGACGCGATGGCCACGTCGTACCAGTTCCTCCGTCAGGTGCGATCCAATGAAGCCGGCCCCGCCGGTCACGAGGTAATAAGGCATGGTGTGTTCTTCCGTGTTCTTCCGCGGCTCAGTTCGGAAAACCCGTCTTGGGAAGGCCGGGCACCAACTTCAACGCATTCTTGTAATACAGCTTTTTCAGAACGTCGTCAGGCAAGTTCATCCCGTACAGTTTCCAGAAGGCGTGATAGTCGCGGTAATAGTCGAAGTATTCATCTGCCGTTTCGAACACCCGCCAGTAATACGGGTACTCGTCAGGCTGAAAGCTGTCTTTGCCAAACAGGATCCGATCCTGGTACTTGATGAAAAAGTCATGCGCAAATCGTGGCTGCCGCCCAAGGTCGTACAGGATTGCGCCGACCTCCGCGTACGCGTTTGGCATTTCATCGAACATCTTGCCCAGCCGCGCCAGGTTGTTCGCATGCCATCCCATGTGAGCGAGGATGAACTTCGTTTGCGGGTGTTTCTTCACCATTCGGTCGCGCTCCGCCATCAGCTCCTCGAAGCGCACCCCCTCCTGGTGCCGGCGATCGCGGAACAGCGCCAGTTCCAGCCAGCGTTCGTTGTTGTTATCGAGCGGCTCGAAAAAGGCCTGTGGCTCGGCGGTGTGAATGAAGACGGGAATATTCAGCTTGCCGGCCATGTCCCACACCGGATCGAGCTCAGGGTCATCGAGCTTCAATCGTGAACCGTCCGGATTGTTGATCCGCATGCCGAGGTCTTTACCGATTTCACCGAGACCCAGCGCACCCGCCTTGATGTCCGCCTCGAGCTGTTGGGCCGCGGCCGTTCCAAACCCTGGCTTGATCGCGCGCCAGTTCACACTGGTGAACACGACGAACCGGTCTTTGTGACCGCTCGCCGCGATCCCGTCAAGCTGCTGTTTCAACCGATCGCCGGACACGCCATTCGCCTGCACCATCACTTGAATGTTCAACTGGTTCATCGCGTCGAGCACCGTCTGAATCGCCTGTGGGTTGACGAGCGCTGGCGGATGGCCGTGGATGTCGACCACGGGAAACTTCGCTCGTGGAACGGGAGGCTCGGGGACGACGAGCGTGGATTTGGGTTTGTAGTCGGTGATTGTCGGCGGCGGAAACTCGGGCTCTCGTCCCGTTCCCGGACGCGGACGAATTTGTCCGGGTCCCTGCGGCTGCTGCGCCGCCACGACCGACAACGCGAGCGCGACTAAGGTGAGCAGTGGGAGACCAGCCCTGCGCATTCATGCCCTCCGAAACGATCACGCCTCGAACCTTTAAGGCCGAGCCTTGCGTCGCATCGTATCACCCCGAAAAAGAAAAAGGACAGCCGGGCTGTCCTTGTTCGAACCGAGAATTGAGAGGCCGCCACAGTGAACCGTAAGCCGAATTCTGTTCCCCTCCTCCGTCCGCCGTCGCGCCTTACGGCGCTTCGGCGGGACTTCGGCGAGGCGACGATCATTCCTCTAGCCCCGCCATCGCTGACGGGATCAAGCGGCCTACCCGGAAGCTTCGAACGGGCCGTTCTGGTCGCGCTTCCCTATTTGGCCTTGCTCCGTGCGGGGTTTAGCCTGCCACCCGTGTTGCCACGGGCGCGGTGCGCTCTTACCGCACCTTTTCACCATTGCCCGCCGGAGCCCCGAAGGGCAAAGGCGGGCTGTGTATTTTCTGTGCCACTTTCCTTCGGGTTACCCCGACCGGGCGTTACCCGGCGCACTGCCCTGTGGAGTTCGGACTTTCCTTCCGCTTCCGCGCCCGAAGGACGCGAAGGCGGGCGATCGTCTGGTTCACTGCGGCGGTAAATCGTTCAATTGCTGATTGTTGATTGTCGATTTTGACATTTCAATCGGCAATCAGAAATCAGCAATCAACAATTTCAGAATTCACCCATCTCCCTCCTGTGAAATCCCGTACTGCTCCAGCTTCTTGTACAGATTGCTGCGCGGCGTGCCGATCACTTCCGCCGTCTTCGAGATGTTCCAGTTGTTCTCGCGAAGTTTGCCGACGAGGAAGGTCCGTTCGGCTGATTCCTTGAACTCGCGCAGCGTGCCGGGGCGTTCTTTTTCATTATCGCCGCCGGTGGTCTTTGCTTCAAGGCGAACGACATCCCTGAGATCATCCACGTCGATGACTTCCCCGGGCGTCATGATAATCAGCCGCTCGACCGTATTCTTCAGCTCGCGGACGTTCCCTTTCCACCGCGCGCGCTGGAGATATTCGAGCGCCGCCGGAGTGAATCGCTGAGGTCGGCGATTGTTATCACGGCTGAACAAATCGGCGAAATGCCGAACCAAAGCGGGAATGTCTTCGCGGCGATCACGCAATGGCGGGACGCGGATCGGGATCACGCTCAACCGGAAGTACAAGTCCTCGCGGAAGTTCCCCTTCTCGATTTCCGCTTCGAGATCCTTGTTGGTCGCAGCGATCACGCGGACGTCGACCTTGATCGTCTTCGCCGATCCAAGCCGCTCGACTTCCCCCTCCTGCAGCACGCGCAGCACCTTGGCCTGCGTCTTCGCGCTCATGTCGCCGACTTCATCGAGAAAGATGGTTCCGCGATCCGCCTGCTCGAACTTGCCGATCTGCTTCTCGGTCGCACCGGTGAAGGATCCTTTTTCGTGGCCGAAGAGCTCCGATTCGATCAGCTCCTCCGGAATCGCCGCGCAGTTCACCTGCACGAACCGATCGCGGCTGCGCAGACTGTTGCGGTGAATCGATCGAGCGACAAGTTCTTTGCCCGAACCGCTTTCGCCAAGGAGCAGCACCGTGGCATTGGTTGGTGCGGCTCGCTTGATCGCGTCCCACACCTGCCGCAGCGCCGGCGACTCACCGACCATTTGGTGACGGACTTCAACCGCGCGCTTCAGCGACGTGTTTTCGTCACGCAGCCGCGTCTGATCCAGCGCATTCCGGATCGTGACGAGGACTCGCTCGCTCGCCAGCGGCTTCTCGATGAAGTCGAACGCGCCTAATTTCGTCGCCTCGACCGCCGTGCTCACGGTGCCATGGCCCGAGATGATCACGACCGGCAGCGTTTCGCTGGCCGCCTTGATCCGTTGCAACGCGTCGAGGCCGTCCATGCCCGGCATCTTGATATCCAGGAACACGAGATCGGGCGCCTCGCGTTCGGCGAGCGTCACGCCCTCGGGCCCGCTCGACGCCTCGATCACGTCGTACCCTTCGTATTCGAGGATCATGCGCACCGATCGGCGGATCTCCGCCTCGTCGTCAATAACCAGAATGCGGGATTTCATGAACTAACTATCTTGTGAGTATCGTCCGTTTTTGGTTTTTGGTTTTTGGTTTTCGGTTCTAAGTCTTTGGTTCTCGGTTTTGTTCTCGGTTTTCGTTCCCGGTCGTGGCCCCACGCCGACTATCTTCCTCGGTCGATGTCGGACCCAAAACCAAGAACGGAAAGCCAAAAACGTAAAAGCAAAAACCAAAAACCGACAGCGCCACTCTATTCCACCGTTACGGTAATAAGAGTCCGCTGCTGAAGGGCTGGATCGTAACAATACAACGCCAGCACGTCGCTCGGCTTCGCGGTCGCGACCACGCGCCGATAGTCGGCCAGCGATCGAATCGGACGGCGGTTGATCTCCATGATCACAAACCCGCGCCGGATCGATGCGGAAAATGCGGCGCCGGTCGGATCCACTCGCGAAACGATGACGCCACGGACCGATTCGGGGACCTCGAGCCGTCCGATCATGTCGCGCACCGTCAGGCCGAGCGGGACGTCGGCCGAAGCGGGCTCAGGAACCCGGGGCAGCGAGCGATTGTCGAGGGCATCGTGATCGGTGTCTTCGCGCAGCGGCCGTTCGGCGAGCTTGACATGAAACGTAAGGCGGCGCGTGTCTCGGAGTACCCCCAGACGGGTCGTCGTGCCAGGCTGACGCGCGGAGATCTCGCGAATGAGCTCTTCATTCGTGCCGACGTCGCGCCCCTCGACATCGAGAATGACGTCGTAGGTATGCAGCCCGGCGCGCTCGGCGGGAGAACCGTTCGTCACGTCCTGCACCAGCGCCCCGCGTGTGGTGGACAGGTTCAACGAGCGCTGGAGCGCCGCCGTCACGTCGGTCAGGAAGACGCCCATGTACCCGCGCGACACATGCCCGGTCGACTTGAGCTGCGGAAGAATGTCCACCGCCTGATTGATCGGCACAGCGAAACCGATGTTGCTCGCCTTGGAGCTGATCGCCGAATTGATCCCGATCACTTCACCGCGCGTATTGATGAGAGGCCCGCCGCTGTTGCCGAAATTGATCGCCGCGTCGGTCTGAATGTAGTCATCAAGGCTCGGATCGAACAGCTTGCGCCCGATGAAGCTCACGACCCCGGCGGTGACCGAGTGAACGTAGCCGAGCGGGTTGCCGATGGCACAAACCCATTCCCCGACGCGCAGCTCGTCGGAGTTCCCGAGCGGCGCTTCCGGTAGATCCGGGCCGCCATTGATCTTCAGCAGCGCGACGTCGATGGCCGGATCGGTGCCGGCGACCTGGGCGCGGAACGTGCGGCCGTCGGCGAGCGTGACGGTGATGCGCTGCGCGCCGTCGATCACGTGATGGTTCGTGAGAATGTAGCCAGCGCGATCGATGATGAAGCCCGACCCGGCTCCCTGGCGCGGCAGGTCGAAATCGCGCGGCGACTCTGGCGGCCCTTCGCCGCGGCGAAAGAATCGCGGCACTTCGCGCGCGTCGCTGCCTTTCGACATCGAGTCGATGTTGACGACCGCGGCATTCATGCGCTCGACAATGTCGGCAAAGTTCACGACCGCAGGTCCGACCGCCATGCCGGCGGGGCGAATGGTTTGACTGTTCCGCGCCGGGCCGTGTGGTGCCGTCGCAACAATGGACGAGGGCCTGAACTCGCCGGCGATGATGATCCCGACGAGAAACGCCACCACCGTTGAGAGCGCGACCGTCACGAACGTGAAACGCTTCGACATACCACCCTTGCTGCGGGCGCCTCGGTCCCGGCCGAGCCGCCGGCTACTCCATTATAAGCGCCCTGAATTCCGCCTCGTCCATCGTCGACACACCAAGCGAACGCGCTTTCTCGAGCTTGGAGCCGGCATCAGCGCCAACGACGAGGTGCGAGGTCTTCTTGCTGATCGACCCGGAGACTTTTCCACCGAGCCGCTCGATCGCCGCCTCGGCATCCTCTCGCGTCATGGTCTCGAGCGTTCCCGTCAGGACGAACGTCTTTCCCGCCAGCCGGCCCGGCGCGACCGATACGGGGTCCGGTTGGCGTGTCACCATGTTCACGCCGGCGTCTGCAAGCTTCGTGACCAGCGCGCGATTGTGCGGCTCGTCGGCAAACGCACGAACTGACGCCGCAAGCACAGGCCCGACATCTGGCACCGCCTGCAGGGCCTCGAGCGGCGCCTCCAGCACCGCATCCATCGTCCGCAGATGGCGTGCGAGCGTCGCCGCCGCCTTCTCGCCGACGTGTCGAATCCCAAGCGCGTAGATGAGCCGGGAGAGATCGTTCTCTCTGCTGCGCGAAATCTGCTCGTAGACGTTGCGCCCGACCTTTCCGAGCTTCCGCGGCACCGCTCGGTCCGATCTCGGCGTGCGCGGCGCGACCACCAACGATTCGAGCGTCGGCGCTTGGAGATGATAGAGATCAGCGAAATCGCGGACGAGGCCTTGCTCGATCAGCTGGTCGACCAGCGACTCGCCCAGGCCTTCGATGTTCATGGCGTTGCGAGATGCGAAGTGCTCGAGGCTGCGGCGAAGCCGCGCCGGGCACGACGAGTTCTCGCATCGCCAAATCACCTCTTCTTCATCGCGGCGAAGTTCGCTGCCGCAGACCTTGCAGGTCGTCGGCATCGTCCAGGGAACTGAGTCGGCCGGCCGCAGGTTCAGAATTGGGGCCACGACCCGGGGGATGACGTCGCCCGCCTTCTCGATGATGACGGTGTCACCTTCGCGGAGGTCCTTACGGGCAAGATCCTCCGCGTTGTGCAGCGTCGCCATTGAAATCGTCGACCCAGCGAGGAATACGGGTTCGAGGATCGCATAGGGCGTGTTGGCGCCCGTGCGACCAACATTCACATCGATCTTCAGCAGCTTCGTGTGGGCCTGCTGAGCCGGGAATTTGAACGCCGTCGCCCACCGCGGAAATTTCGCCGTGGTCCCCAAACGATCCCGGAGCGCCAGATCATCGACCTTGATGACGACCCCGTCAGTGTCGAACTCGAGACTGCGACGACCGTCGGCCCATTTATGGCAGAAGGCGACGGCGGCGTCGATACTCTCGCAGCGCTGCCAGTGAGTTTCAACAGGCGCGCCCATCGCCGTGATCCATTCCAAGGTGGCGCCGTGGGTTGACTGTCGGTCCGCTGTAGCTGGAAGCACAAGCTGATACGTGAATGCACCCAACTTCCGCTTCGCCACCAGCGACGGATCCAGATTGCGCATTGTCCCCGCGGCCGCATTGCGCGGATTTTGAAACAGCGGCTCCCCTTCTCGTTCCCGCTCCTCATTCATGCGCGTAAACGATCGGCGTGGAAGATACACCTCGCCGCGGATCTCAATCCGCCCAGCCGGCGCGTTGCGTAACGACAACGGAATCGCCCGAATCGTGCGCACGTTTGCGGTGACGTCTTCACCGCGGACACCATCGCCGCGCGTCGCCCCACAGACGAGCCGCCCATCTTCGTAGGTCAAGGCAATGCTCAATCCATCGATCTTCAGTTCCGCCACATACGCCACCGGAGCGTCGCCGTGCCCGACACCACGGCGCACGCGCTCGTCAAACGCGCGCAACTCTTCCTCGTTATACGCGTTGTCAAGACTGAGCATCGGCGCAATGTGCTCTACCGTTGGGAAATTTTCGGTCGGGCGTCCGGCGACGCGCTGTGTCGGTGAATCGGGAGTGACGAGGTCAGGATGCTCAGCTTCCAACCGCTCGAGTTCGTGGAGCAGGCGGTCAAATTCCTCGTCGGAAATGTCGGGCGCGTTGTGGATGTAGTAGCGCTCTTCGTGGTGCCGGATTTCGTTGCGGAGTTGATTGATTCGAGTCAGAGGATCCATGCGGGATTGGAAGTCAGGAGATGACGGAGGCAACGGAGTTCACAACGAAGAAACGGAGTCAACGAAGACGAACGGAGGAAGGTGCCCCGAGCCATCCTGCCCGACTCGCGACGGGCTAGGCAGGATGGCTCGGGGCACCTTTCTCTTCGTACGTCTCCGATGGCTTCGTTCCTCCGTTGTGAACTCCGTTCACTCCGTGATCTCCAAAACTCTCTATCGATCCCGCGCGAGGACGTAATCTGGCAGCGCCATCAGCGCGTCGCGCTCGCGGCTCGGTGGAAACGGGGCGAGGCAGCTCTTGGCGCGATTCGCGTACTCGACCGCGCGATCGTACGCGAGACCGGTCGCGCGATGCTCGCGCAGCAGTGCCACAATATCGCGCCACTGCTCGGCAGAAACCGCCCGGTCCTGCACGACACGGCGGATCAGGCGGTCCGCCTCTTTGCCGCCGCGCTGCAGCAGGAAAATCACCGGCAGCGTCACCTTGCCTTCGCGCAAATCACCACCGACGGGTTTCCCCAGCGCCACTTGATCGGCCGTGTAGTCGAGCAGGTCATCGACCAGCTGAAACGCGATGCCGAGGTTGAATCCATACTCGCGCAGCGCAGTCTCGCGCTCCGGGCTCACACTTCCCAGCATCCCACCGATCTGCGCGCACCCGCCGAAAAGAAATGCGGTCTTTCGCCGGATGATTTCGAAGTGCTCGTCCTCGGAAATGTCGACGTCGCCGGTCTTGGTGAGCTGATAGAGCTCCCCCTCAATCATCCGCAACGTCACGTCGCACAACAGGCGGATGATCTCGAGTGAGTCCTGGGTCAGCGCCATCGCCATGGACTTGATATAGAGGTAATCGCCGAGCAGAACCGTGATGTCGTTGCCCCACCGCGAGTGAACCGCAAGGCGGCCGCGGCGCAGGTCGGCGCCGTCGATGATGTCGTCGTGCACCAGCGTCGCGGTGTGAATGAACTCGACAACCGAGGCGTAGAGGACGGCTCGCTCCCCTTCGTAGCCGCTGAGTCGCGCCG
>Ga0114129_10008890_pt1 | contig 14322 bp, 15 predicted proteins | sample RhiMetdeltSRZDD1_FD_80071 | JGI IMG/M metagenome (GOLD analysis project Ga0114129, IMG submission 80071) | Populus rhizosphere microbial communities from Tennessee, USA - Rhizosphere MetaG P. deltoides SRZDD1 (version 2) (version 2) | ecosystem: Host-associated > Plants > Roots > Rhizosphere >... | reverse complement strand
GTCGACGACGCGGACCGTCTGGCCGCGGTCGAGGGGAAAGGCCGTGCGGCCCCGGGCCTCGAGCGTCTCGTCGCGAAGGATTGGACCGGGCGCGTTGGTCGTGAGCATGTCGCCTCCTCCGTGTGGAGCTTCACGCGAGTCGTCCCGCGCCCAGCGTAGCCCACTGCTCGAGGACCAGCAACGCGCCGGTAGGTCCGAGGTATGGAGCCGTCCGCGCGCCGGCCGGGTTCACCTCGGCGCCGATGGTGACCGCCTGAGGGCGGAGCCGCTCCAGACAGGGCCGGAGTGCGGGCCATCCGTGGCACGTAGGGATGACGACAGTTAGGGTGTTCGGCTCCGCGCCGGGACCGGGTGGCCGCACGGACCCAACGCTAGGCGGGTGGTGTCAGCGCGTCAAGAGCACCGGCCGTCGCGAGGGGGTAGAGTAGGAGCAGAATGCGAGAGTTCGGGGCGGTCCTCTTGGTCTCGTGTTACGAGCTCGGCCACCAGCCGCTGGCGGTCGCGTGGGCGGCGGCATTCCTGGAGGCGCGCGGCTATGCCCCGGCGGTCATGGACGTGTCCGTCGAGCCCTTCGATCCCGACAAGGTGGCGCGCGCCCGGGTCGTTGTTGTCTCCGTGCCGATGCACACCGCACTCCGCGTCGGGGTCGCGCTGATCGGGCGCGTGCGCGCTTTGAACCCCGCGTGTCACGTCGCGGCGTATGGGCTCTATGCGCAGCTGAACGCCGAGTACCTGCTGGCGCACGGCGTCGACTCGGTGATCGGCGGCGAGGCGGAGGCACCGCTCGTCGCGCTCGTCGAGATGCTCGAGGCTGGGACCGGCCAGCCTGTCCCGGGGGTGTGGACAGCCGCCGGCCCCGCGGCCCCGCACCTCGCGCGGCTCGGCTTCCCGCTCCCGAGTCGCGCGGGGCTCCCCTCCTTCAAACAATACGCCCGGCTCGAGCGCGACGGACGGCACGAGCTCGTGGGGTACGTAGAGGCGAGCCGCGGTTGCAAGCACCTCTGCCGGCACTGCCCGATCCCGCCCGTGTACGGCGGACGCTTCTTCGTGGTGCCGCCCGACGTGGTGCTGGCGGACATCCGTCAGTGCGTCGAGGCGGGGGTGACGCACGTGACGTTCGGCGACCCTGACTTCCTCAACGGGCCGCGCCACGCGCTCGCCGTAACGCGCGCCCTCCATGCGGCGTTCCCTCACGTGAGCTTCGACGTCACGGCGAAGGTGGAGCACCTCCTGCGGCACCGGGCGATGCTGCCGGAGCTCAGGGCGCTCGGCTGCGCCTTCGTCGTCTCGGCCGTGGAGTCGCTCAGCGACACGGTGCTTGCCCACCTCGACAAGGGCCACACACGCGCCGACGTCGTGGCGCTGGTCCGTCTCATGCGCGAGACCGGGGTCGCCCTCCGGCCCACGTGGGTGGCGTTCACCCCCTGGACGACCCTCGACGACTACCGGGCCATGCTCGACTTCGTGGACGGCGAGGACCTCGTGGACGCGGTGGATCCCGTCCAGTACTCGCTCCGGCTCCTCGTGCCGCCGGGCTCGCTCCTGGCCGGCCACTCTCCTCTGCATCCCCACCTCGGGCCCCTGGTCGAGGGGACGTTCTCCCACGCGTGGATCCATCCGGACCCGCGAATGGATGCCCTTCAGGCCAAGGTCGCTCGGGTCGTCGAGGCGGCGGCCGAAGCCCATGAGGACGAGGCGGCCACGTTCGACCGGGTGCGGGCCCTTGCCGACGCCACGGCCGGGGCGCCGGCGCGGCATCTGCCGGCCGAGCGCGCGCTCCCGGACCGCGCGCGCCCACCGCGCCTGACCGAGCCCTGGTTCTGCTGAGCGGAGCCCACCGAGGGCCAGTTGGCCCTCCACGGACGGCCCGTCGGGAGCGCGCTCTGACGGGGGCAGGGGGTCCGTCCTTGGGGTAGAATGGACCACGAGCCGACTCCGCCCGGTACCGTCGGGCCGGACCGTGCTCGCGAGGGAGGAGAGCGATGCCGGAGGAGACCACGCTCAAGGACAAGGTGCAGGAGCTGCTCGACAGCGCCATCAACCCAGCGGTCGCGGGCCACGGGGGCTACATCGAGCTGATCGACGTCAAGGACACGACGGCCTACATCCGGATGTCGGGCGGCTGCCAGGGATGCGGCGCGGCGGACGTGACGCTCAAGGCCGGCATCGAACGGATGATCTTCGAGGAGATCCCGGAGATCACCGAGGTGCTGGACACGACGGACCACGCCTCGGGCTCGAACCCCTACTACGCCCCGTCGAAGGCCTGACCGGCTCCACGGCCTGACTCCTTCGGCCCACGCGCCCGGGCCCCGGTCTCCGGGCTGAGCCGGGCGCCTCCGTCGCGGCCAGGGTCCGCATGCTACGTCTGCTCCTCCTGATCCCGACGACGACGTACCGCACGGAGGACTTCGTCGCGGCGGCGGCGAAGCTCGACGTTGAGCTCGTGGTGGCGTCGGAGCGGCCGAACGTCCTCGAGGCGGCGCTGCCGGACAGTCTGCTCACGCTCGACTTCGGGGACCCGGGGAAGGCGGCGCGGACGGTTGCCGAGTTCGCCCGGCGCCACCCGGTCGACGCTGTCGTTCCCGTCGACGACCGCACCACGATGGTCGGGGCCGCTATCGCCGAGCGCCTCGGCCTCCGATCGAGCCCCGTCGATGCCGTCTCCACGACACGAAACAAGCACCGGATGCGCGAGGCGTTCGCGCGGGCCGGCGTCCGGTCCCCGGGCTTCACGCTCCTCGACGTCTCCGACGACCCCGAAGCTGCGGCCGGACGCGTGGCGTACCCGTGCGTTCTCAAGCCCACGATCCTCGCCGGCAGCCGGGGCGTGATTCGGGCCGATGACGCGCACTCGTTCGTCACCGCCTTTCAGCGGATCTCGGCGATCCTGCGGGCACCGGACGTGGCGGGACTCGGAGAGGGGCGCGAAGAGGTTCTGGTCGAGGACTTCATCCCCGGGCGCGAGGTCGCGCTCGAAGGGCTGCTCGTCGGGGAGGAGCTCCACGTCCTGGCCCTCTTCGACAAACCTGACCCGCTCGACGGGCCGTACTTCGAGGAGACGATCTACGTCACGCCCTCGCGCCTGCCGTCCGAAGTCCAGCTCGCGATCTTCTCCGAGACGCGGTGGGCCGCCCGCGCGCTCGGCCTCACGGAGGGGCCGGTCCACGCGGAGCTCCGTGTCAACGACCGGGGGCCGTGGGTGGTCGAGATCGCCGCCCGCACGATCGGCGGCCTCTGCTCGCGCACCCTCCGCTTCGGGGTCGGGGTCTCACTGGAGGAGCTGGTGATTCGCCACGCGCTCGGGATCGAGCTCGACTCGCTCGAGCGGGAGCGGCAGCCGGCCGGCGTCATGATGATCCCCATCCCTCGGGGCGGTGTGCTCCGGGCCGTGCGAGGCCGCGAGACGGCCCTTGCTGTCTCCGGGATCGAGGATGTGACGATCAGCGCCCACGTCGGCCAGGAGCTGGTCCCGCTCCCCGAGGGATCGCGCTATCTTGGCTTCCTCCTCGCCCGGGCAGAGTCCCCCGAGGCGGTGGAGCAGTCCCTCCGAGAAGCCCACCGCCGGCTCGACTTCGACGTCGACCCGTCCGGCTCGGCCCCGCCGGCCGGCGTCGCCCCGTCCCCAAAGTCCCAAGACTCCCCAGAGTCCATCAAGGAACCCTGCGCGTGAAGCTCGTCATCCATCCTGCCGTCGAGCCGGAGCGTCTCGCGAAGATCGTCGCGGCCGCTCACCCCATGGCCGTCGTCAACGCCCGGGACGAGGCGGAGGCGCGCGCGGCGATTGCCGACACCGACGCCTTCTTCGGCGAGCTGACGCCATCTCCTCGCGGCCGCGCGGCGCCTCCGCTAGCCCACCTCGGCGTAGAGCCCGTCGGTGAAGGGCTCGCGCAGCGTGTGGACGCGGCCGCCCACCCGCGCCCGCGCCTCCAGCACGACCGGCTCGTGCCCGGCGCGCGCGAGCTCCCAGGCGGCCACGAGCCCGGCCATCTCCGCGCCGACGATCACGACCCGCTTTGGTCGCCCGTCCCGCCGCGGGAAACCCTGCCGCGCGATCGCGAGCAGCGACTCGTGCGATTCCGACCGGATGCCCATCCGCTCCTCCCCGCGCCGCCCGCCGCGACGGCGCTATAATCCGCCTGCGGAAGCATACCGCGCCGGAGGGAGCGCCATGAAGGGCGTCACGCTGCCGACCGAGACCGTGTTCGTCATGGAGATGTCGCCCATCAAGTTCGGTCTCGGGGCGACCGAGGAGATCGGCTTCGACGCCCGGCGCCTCGGCCTCCGGAAGGTCCTGATCGTCACTGACCCCGGTCTCGCCGCCCTCGGGCTCCCGGAGCGCGTGCGCGCGCTCCTCGACGAGCAGGGCATCAAGGCGGACGTGTTCGACGGCGTCGCGATCGAGCCGACGGACCGCTCGATGGAGGAGGCCGCCGACTACGCTCGCACCAAGGAGGTCGACGGCTTCGTCGCGGTCGGCGGGGGCAGCGCGATCGACACGGCCAAGGCCGTGAACCTCCTGACGTGCCATCCGGCCCCGTTGCTCGACTACGTGAACAGGCCCGTCGGTCGCGGCGCGCCGGTTCCCGGGCCGCTCAAGCCGCTCATCGCCATGCCCACGACGGCCGGCACCGGCAGCGAGACCACGGCGGTTCTCGTGACCCACGTGGTCGCCCAGCAGGCCAAGGCCGGCGTCTCGAACCGGCTCCTCCGCCCGACGCTGGGCGTGGTGGACCCGCTGAACACGCTGACGGCGCCGCCGGAGGTGACGGCCGCCGCCGGCGCTGACATCCTCACTCACGCGATCGAGTCCTACACGACGCGGCCCTATGACGCGCGACCGAAGCACCACCCGTCGGACCGGCCCGCCTATATCGGCGCCAACCCGGCGAGTGATGTCTGGTGCGAGAAGGCAATCGAGCTCGTGGGGCGGTATCTCCGGCGCGCGGTGCTGAACGGGATGGACCTCGAGGCCCGGACCCGCCTCGCGCTGGCGGCGAACTACGCGGGGATCGGATTCGGCAACGCGGGCGTTCACCTGCCCCACGCGGTCGCGTATCCGATCGCGGGGCTCGTGCGCGACTTCCGGCCCCCCGGCTACCCGGACGGTCACCCGCTCGTCCCGCACGGGATGTCGGTGATCCTCACGGCCCCGGCGGCGTTCCGGTTCACCTACCCGACCGCGCCCGAGCGGCACCTCCGGGCGGCGGAGCTTCTCGGCGTGCCCGTGCGCGAGCTCGACGAGGCGGCGCGACCCGAGGCCCTGCCCCGGGCGCTCGTCGCGCTCATGCGAGACGTGGGCATCCCCAACGGGCTCGCGGCCGTCGGCTACGTCGAGGGGGACGCGGTCGCTCTGGTCGACGGGACCCTCCAGCAGCCCCGGCTCCTCGCGAACACTCCCCGGACCGTGGGGCCACGGGATCTCGACGCGATCGTGCGGAACTCGATGCGGATCTGGTAGGGAAGCGCCGTGCCTGAAGGGCGAGGAGTGGCGGGAAGGGGAGACGGGGACCGCGAACTTTTGCCGGGCGCTCACGCTCCCGGGTGGCAGGACCAGGCGGCGGCCTGCCCGCCCCCGGCCGGGGGCAGGGGGAACGTGTCCGCCGTGACGGCGGCCAAGCGCCCGGCATCGGAAAGGTCGTAGAGGTCGACCTGCGCCCGGTCGCTCCGACGCGCGCCGGGGACGTGTCCGGCCTCGAACGATGCCCGGCGCGTCCCGATCCGGTCGAGATACCCTCGGATGGCCGTGGCCTCCTCCGGCACGCTGTGGGTCACGACGAGCCAGAGGCGGGGTGACCCCCGGAACGCATCGAGCTCGTGCAGGTAGAGGCGCGGATCCTCCCGGGCGCAGCGGCCGAGGACGTAGTCGCCGACCGTGAAGCCGTACCGCCGCGTGTAGTAGAGGAACGCCTTCTCCCCGCCGTAGTAGACGTAGGCGCGATCGCCTGGTTGCCACGCCTGGCGCATTGCCTGGAGCACCGGCTTGAGCGGCTCGGGCGCGTAGGGCGGCGGGTTCCGCAGGAGCCCGAAGAGAGCGAGGGCGCCGCACGCGACCGTGGCGATCAGGACCACGCGCCCGCGCTGCGCGCCGGTAACGCTCCCCAGTGCGTCCGGCCCGGCGGCCGTGAGCGTGAGGAACGCTGGAAAGAGGAAGAGCACCACGCGCGGCTCGAACGGATAGACCTGGAGTGCCGCCGCCCCGAAGGTGGCCGCGATGGGTCCGAGCAGGAGCCAGGCCCGGTCGCGGCCTCGCCGCCAGAGTCCCCAGGCGCCAAGCGCGGCCAGAACCAGGAAGAGCCCTGGAGCCGGGTACCGAAGCCCGCCGCCCCCGTAGACGGTCGTCAGTCTGGCGACCGGCCAGCCCAGGTCTCGGAGCTCCCAGAGTGGCAGGGGCATGAAGTCGTGGATCCAGAACCGCTGCATGTACAGGATGTCGTCCGGCGTCATGGTGCCCCGCGCCCAGATCAGGGCCCCGGCGGCGCTCGCCGCCCACGCCAGCGCCAGCGGACCGAGCGGTCGCAGGCGAACCCGGTCGCGCTCAAGAAGCGCCAGGGACGCCAGCGCCGCCAGGAGTCCCGCTTCAACGAGGAGGGCGGGGTAGGACAGCCACGGCGCGAGGGCGCCGGCCAGGCCCAGGCGGAGCACGCGCCCCTGGCCGGCTCCATCCTCGCATACCGCCACGGCCAGAGCGAGGAGCAGGAGCGCCACGGCCGCGTCCGTCGAGTATGGCTTCACCTGGGCTCCATAGAAGATGAGGGGGATCCCCGTCGCCAGGAGCGCGAGCGCGAGCGGCGGGCCGAGGCCGGGCGCAAGGAGTCGTCGTGCGACGTACCAGCCGAGCGGCAGCGCCGCAAGACTCCCGAGGAGCGGGAGCAGGCGCAGGGCGTGCTCGCCCTCCCCGAAGAGCCTGATGGCGACTCTCTCGAGCAGGAGCCAGCCCGGTGGCGCGACCTGACGGTAGTCGAGCGGGCCGAGAAGGCCTCGCAGCGGTCGTTCGATGATGTTGAGGGCGAGGTTCGCCTCGTCGGCCCACAGGGAGGCGTCGGCCCAGTATTGCCAGAGTCGGAGGGCGGCGCCGAAGGCGCACAGGGCGGCAGGGAGGAGCCACACCGGACGCTGGGCCCCGAGGGGGGCGGGATCGGCCGACCGGCCTAGCGGTTGCGCCACCGGACAGAGGCTACGAGGAGGGGATCAAGCAGCAAACTCACGCTGATGGGAGACTACCATCTCGATCGCTCGCCCTCAGGGACTTCAAACGCGGGCGCCGTCCAGCGCCCTCGCACCCCCACGTCTTTGTCGGGCGTGCGGGACGGGTCTATCATCCGAGCATGCGTCGCTGGGCTCGTCCCCGATGACCCGCACCCAGCTCCTCGAGCTCTCTGCCGGGGTGGTCCTGCTCGGCGGCGCGGTCGGGGCGGCGGCCTACTGGAGCCGCGTCGCGCCCGTCGGCCGCGCGGCTGCTTTCGCCGTGAGCCGTCCGGCCGCCCCGACCGCGGCGTCGGACTTCGAGCTCCTCGACGTGGCCGGGAGGCCGGTCGGGCTCCGCGACCTCCGGGGCCGCGTAATCCTGCTCAACTTCTGGGCGACCTGGTGCGTGCCCTGCCGCGAGGAGATGCCTGCGCTCGAGACACTCGCGCGGGAGCTGGGCCCCCGGGGGCTGACGGTCGTGGGCGTGAACTTCAAGGAGTCGAGGCGAGCAGTGGAGGCCTTCAGGAAGGCGCTCGGGCTCGGCTTCCCGATGCTCCTGGACGGGGACGGCCGAGTGAGCGTGGCCTACCAGGTCTTCGCCCTCCCGGTGACGGTCCTCGTGGACCGTCGAGGGATGCTCGCCGGGACAGTGCTCGGGGTTCGCGACTGGGTCGGCCCCGACGCACGGGCGTATCTCGGCCGGCTCCTCGTCGAGCCGGAGGCTTGATCACTCGCGATGCCAACGGAAGCTGCCGCGACCGGGCTGGGCGAGCTGCTCGCACGCGTCGGCTGGGCGTGGGACTGGCGGCCTACGGTCCTCATTTCGGTCGGAGCGCTCGCGGCCCTCTACCTGAGGGGCTGGTGGCGGCTTCGCCGGACGCGGCGGACCCGGGGCGCCGCTCCGGGCTGGCGGCTCGCGGCGTACCTGGTCGGTCTGGCGAGCGTGGCCCTTGCCCTCTGCTCGCCCCTCGAGCTTCTGGCCGAGCTGTCCTTCACGGCGCACATGGTGCAGCACCAGCTGCTGCTCATGGTGGCTCCTCCACTCTTGCTCCTGGGGGCGCCATTTCCGCCCATTCTTTGGGCCCTGCCACCCTGGCTCCGGCGCCGTCTGGGCGCGCTCGTCTCCCGTCCCGGTCCGGTGCGACGCGCCCTCCGCACGCTCACCAGGATGCCCGTCGCCGTGACCCTCTATACGGTGACGCTCTGGGGCTGGCACCACCCCGTGGCCTACGAGGCCGGGCTCCGGTATCCGGTTCTCCACGACGTCGAGCACTTGACCTTCTTCGGAACGGCCGTGCTGTTCTGGTGGCCGATCGTGAACCCGGCGCCGCGCTTCCACCGCCTCGGCAGCGGGGTGATGTACGGCGCCCGCATCGGGTATCTGATCCTGGCGACCGCCCAGAACACCCTCCTGGGCGCCGTGTTCGGGCTGGCGGAACGGGTGCTCTACCCCTCCTACGCCGCGGCACCCCGGCTGCTCGCGGACTGGAGTCCCATCGACGACCAGTCCTTTGGCGGGGGCGTGATGTGGTCGGGAAGCCACATGTTCCTGGTCGCCGTCCTCATCCTGCTCCACCGCGCGATGGAGGCCGAGGGGCGAAAGGCGGGTGCGCGGCCCCGCCCCATCGTGTAGGATTCGCCCAATCCATGCTGGACATCGGCATCCAGGAGTTCCTGGTCATCATGGTCCTGGCCCTCCTCGTCTTCGGGCCGGATAAGCTACCTGAGCTCGGGCGGCGGCTCGGCCGGGCCATGCGTGAGTTCCGGCGGGCCAGCGACGAGTTCCGCTCGACCGTCGAGCAGAATCTCCAGATCCACATGGACCAGGACACCTCACCCCCATCACCGTCGCCGCTCGAGCCCACCGCGGCGAGCGCCGCGCCCAGCGCGGCTCCGGAGGCGCACGCGGTCGGTGGCGACGGTCAGGGAACCGGCACCTCGGCTCTCGAGCCCGCCCGGGCCGAAACGGGCTCGGACGAGGGGCAGGCCACCGACGACCCGCTCGAGCCGTACTGGACGAGCCGGGGAGGTCGGCTTCTTCACCGTCGGGAGTGCGGCTGGCGAGCCCGGGTTCCGGGGTCGGAGCGGATCCCACTGAAGGCCGCGGCAGACGGGTGGGACCAGGGCCTTAAGCCATGCCCGGCATGCAACCCGACGGAGGCTGAGGTGGCATCGTGACACCCCCTTTTTTTGATTGACGGCCTCAACGGGTGTTGACTACACTCCTGGCGGGAGGAACACCCATGGACCCACGGCTGACCGAGCGGCAGCGGGAGGTGCTCGATTTCATCCAGGCGTTCACCGAGGCGCACGGCGTCCCACCGACGGTGCGCGAGATCGGCGGACGCTTCCACGTGACACCCCGGGCAGCCTTCGATCATCTCCGGGCGCTGGAGCGGAAGGGCTACCTCCGCCGGCGGAGCACGGAGGGGCGGACGTCGCGGGCCCTCACGCTCGCTGTGCGGCCCCCGACGACGCACGAGGTGCCCATCCTCGGGCGTATCGCGGCCGGTGCGCCGCTCCTGGCCGAGCAGAACCGTGACGGCGCGCTACCGCTCGATCCCCGATGGGTCGGCGGGCGGGGCGACGACGTCTTCGGTCTTCGCGTGCGTGGGGAGAGCATGATCAACGCTCACATCGTCGAGGGGGACCTCGTCCTCGTGCGGCGCCAGGATCATGCCCAGCCCGGGGACATCGTCGTCGCGCTGGTCGACGGCGAGGCGACCGTCAAGAGGTTCGCGCGCGACGCGCATGCCGTCGTCCTCCGACCCGAGCACCCGACCATGGCGCCGATCGTCATCCGGGAAGGGGAGAAGGACGTGCGGATTCTCGGCAAGGTCGTGGGGCTCGTCCGTGGCCTCTGAGCGCGCCCGCAGCGCCGCCGGCGCGCGCCCGCGCGGCGAAGGAGCCTGCCGCCGAGGTCCGGCGTCTGGCCGGCGTCGGACGAGAGGCCCCGGCACGAGCGCGATGGTGACGGGGGCACCGGCGTCGGGGCACGCGGCCCGCGCACGTGGCTCGGCGAGCCGCGGCATTGCCGCGTCGCCTTCGCGAGCTCGCTCGTGGCGCGGTCGGCCCCCCATCGCCGACGCGTGCGGGCCCACGTCCGCCTCGACCCGCACCCGATCGGTCGGCCCCGCCTTTTTTTGGTCCACCGTGACTCAACAGGTGGCAAGGTCGGCGCGCGCGTTCCCGTTCCGTGACGTGAGCGCGGCCGTCGCAGGCGCGGGCGCCTTCGCGCTGTGGGCGCTCGCCCTGTCGCTCCTCGCGGTGTAGCGCCGATCCGGCTGCGTGAAGTCATCGGGGTGCGCGGGCCCGCGATCCCCCATCCACGCGGGGTCTCGCGTGGTTGACGGGCCCTGGACGCGTCCGTATCCTTCGACCTCGTGACCTCGCCGGCGCGCGTCTCCACGGGCCTGCCTCACCTGGACGCGATGCTCGGGGGTGGCCTCCTGCCCGGAACGCTCACGGTCGTCTACGGCGCGACGGGGATCGGCAAGACCCATCTGGGACTCGCATTCGCCCACCGCGGGCGCGCGGCCGACGGCGCTCCGGGCTTGCTCGTCGACATGAACGCCCGGGGTGACTCCCAGCAGCACGGACCGTACGCCGAGCGTCTCTACGGCTGGCCCCTCCGGCGCTGGACCCACACCGTCATGCCGATGGGCGATCCGTATCCCCCCGCGGCCGAGATGGGGGCCCACTACCTCGACGTGTTCCCCTGGGTCGGCCGACGGAGCGACTATGAGGTCGCCACGCCCGAGGGCCGGGAGTTCGACTGGGGCTGGAAGGCCGCGTACGCGCGCGCCCTCTACACGGCCCGCCCCTTCTTCTACTTCCACTTCGCGAACGGCTCGCGGCGGATCGTCGTGGACGGGATCGAGCCGCGCGAGAGCGACGACTCGATGCAGGCGTACATCGTGGACGATCTCTACCGGAAGATCATCCACCGGGACGCCGAGACCCTCGGGATGGAGATCTGCCTGCCGGTCTGGCAGCATCGCGCCTTCATCGACGGCCACCGCTACGACCACGGGTCGATCACGACGCTCCTCCTGGTCACCGCCGAGGAGACCCGGCTCGAGGACCTCGTCTCGCGCAAGGTGACGGCGGGCGACATCGGGGCCGTGGCCAACACGGTGCTCCTGCTCGGGCGCGAGAAGGTGGGGCTCCGCGTCGGCCGCTTCGTCACCGTCGCCAAGCACCGCGGCAGCGCGATGAGCGACGAGATCGCCGAGTACCGCATCGGTGAGCAGGGACTCGTCTTCGGCTGATTGCCGAGCGACTCCCGTCCCGTGACCGAGGCAGGTGAGGGACCGAGAGCGCGGCGGGCCGGTGTGGGCGTCGTGACGCGGCCGACCGCCCTCGTCCGCGAGGACCTCGAGCGCGCGCGGGACGCGGCCTTTCGACGGGCGCTCGCGCGCCGGGTGAAGAGCGAGCGGGATGCCCTCGCCTTCGTCGAGGAGGTCGGTGTCTGCTCCACGTTCTACCGCTTTCCCGAAGGCCTCGCGTGCCTGTGGGAGGCGGTGGTCGGCCGGCGTGACCCCCGGTGGCCGCGGCGCTCCCACCACGACGCCGGCGTGGGCCTCACGTGGGAGCTCAAGGACACCCTGCCGGCCCGGCGGGGGGTGTACTACGGAAAGCTTCTCAAGGGGCGACCCGTGCTCGTGGCCCTCGACCTCGTGCCGGCCTTCTATGCCCTGGTCCGGGGCCGCCAGCGCGCGCGCGACTACCGGGCCGAGTACGAGGCGGGGCGCCTCTCCCACGCGGCCAAGCGCCTCATGGACGTCCTGATCCGACGGCATCCCCTCTACACGCGGGAGTGGCGCGCCGAGGCGCTCATGCTGGACCCCGGCTCGACGCGAGGGTTCGAGCGAGCGGTGGCGGAGCTCCAGCAGGGGCTGTTCGTGGTGAAGACCGAGGAGCGCTACGACCCAACGTTCTCGTACCGCTGGGACTTGATGGAGGCCTGGCTCCCCGACGCCGTCCGGGAGGGCCGGCGCCTCGGCCGCGTGGCCGCGGTCCGCCGCCTGGTCGGCCGCTACCTCGGCGGCGCCGCGTGGGGGTCCGTGCGCGGGATCGCCCGCCTCTTCGGGGTGCCGCCGGAGGAGGTGCGGCTCGCGGTGGCGGAGCTCGCCCGGTCGGGCGAGGTGCGGGTCGGCGTCCCCGTCCCCGGGCTACCGGGTGACTGGGTCGTCCATCGGACCGTCCGTTCCCGGCGGTCCTGACGGGATGGAGCCGCCCGCCGGATTCCGCTACATCGACGCCCACACGCATCTCCATCCGCCGCGGCTCTTCGCCGCGATCCGCCGGTGGTTCGACGAGCACTCTGACTGGAATCTCCGCGGTCCCACCGAGCCGGACGAGGTGGTGGCTGCCCTCCGCGCGGCCGGGGTCGAGCGCTTCGCGTTCTTCTCCTACGCCCACCGGCCGGGGATGGCGCGAGAGCTGAACCGCTGGATCCGCGACACCGCGACCCGATTTGCCGACGGGATCCCGCTCGGCACAGTCCATGCCGGGGACGACGATCCAGCGGCGGTCGTGGACGAAGCGTGCGGGGCGTGGGGGCTCCGGGGTCTGAAGCTCCACATCCAGGTTCAGCGCTTCTATCCGGACGACCCGCGGATGCTACCTGTCTACGAGCGCCTCGTCGCGCTGGACCGGGCGCTCGTCATCCACGTTGGCACGGGACCCCATACCAACGAGTTCACGGGCCTGGCTCGGTTCGAGCGCGTGCTCGAGCGGTTCCCGGAGCTCCGGGCGTCGATCTGCCACATGGGCGCGTTCGAGACCCGCGCGGCATTCCAGCTCCTCGACCGATTCCCGCATCTCCACCTCGACACGACCATGGCGATGACCGAGGCCTCGCTGCCGTACACGGGGATCGACCCGGCGGTCGTTCGGGACGCGGACCTGATCCGGTACGCGGACCGAATCCTCTTCGGCAGCGACTTCCCGAACCTGCCGTATCCGTACGAGGCCGAGCGCGCGGGACTGTGGGGCCGCGACTTACCGATGGACGTCTACCGGCGCATCTTCTACGAAAACGCCTGGGTCTTCTTCCGCTTGACCTCGGCCTGAACCGGACGAACGCTACCGGGCGAGCACGTCGACAAGGAGATCGGTCAGCTCCCGGGCGAGGCGGCCCCCGGAGTCCAGGTCGGGATCGAAGATCGTGACCTGCAGGCCGACCGCGAGCCCGGTCGTGAGGGCGGCCCGGAGCCCCTCGACAAGCTCCGCCGCGCGGAGGCCGCCCGGCTGTGGGGAGTCCACGGCTGGCATGATCGTGCTATCGAGCACGTCGACGTCCACGTGGATCCACAGGCCTCGCGCCCCGTCCCCGCAGATCGCCACCAACCCGTCCTGGACCACTCGCGCCACCCCGCCCCGCCGGAGCGCGTCAAGGTCATGTCGACGCACTGCGCTGTCGAAGATCGCCCGGGCGCGGTAGATGGTGGGATCCTCGACGTCCCGGTGGGCGCGGAGGAGCACATCCGATTCTCGGATCAGCGGTCTCCACCCATCCAGATTCGCGAGCTCTTCCGGACCGTGGCCGCAGGCCAGAGCGAGGTCCATGCCGGCCACCCCGCCACTCGGAGAGGTGTCGGGTGTGGCGAAGTCGGTGTGGCCATCGAAACAGCGATAGCCTCGGGCCGGCCAGTTACATCCCGCTGACTTCCGCGCCGCTCGCGCCGGCGCCTGCGCCGGGGCGCGTCGTGACGGCGGTCGACCTGCCGTCAGATCCGCGTCCGGGGGTCCAGCGCGTCCCGGATCCCGTCGCCCAGGAGGTTCAGCCCGAGGATCAAGAGGGCGAGCGTCGCCGCCGGGCACACGATCATCCAGGGCGCGTCGCGCAGGAACACCCGGGCGTCGGCCAGGATGTTGCCGAGGCTCGGTGTCGGCGGGACGGCGCCGAGCCCGACGAAGCTGAGCGCGGCCTCCCCCAGGATCGCGTAGCCGACGGTGAACGTGCCCTGCACGATGATCGGCGCCGCCGCATTCGGGGTGACGTGGTGCGTCAGGACCCGGAGAGGCGCGTTCCCGAGCGCGCGGGCGGCATCGACGAACTCCCGGCTTCTTACGGCGAGGACGCTCGCGCGCGCCAGGCGGGCCATCCGCGGCGCGTAGGCCACGCCG
>Ga0114129_10008889_pt1 | contig 14322 bp, 13 predicted proteins | sample RhiMetdeltSRZDD1_FD_80071 | JGI IMG/M metagenome (GOLD analysis project Ga0114129, IMG submission 80071) | Populus rhizosphere microbial communities from Tennessee, USA - Rhizosphere MetaG P. deltoides SRZDD1 (version 2) (version 2) | ecosystem: Host-associated > Plants > Roots > Rhizosphere >... | reverse complement strand
GGAGCGTCCTTGGCGACGATCGTGAGCGCCTCCGAGGGAAAGCCGGCGCTCTTCAGCGCGTCGATGCCTTTGGCGGCCCACGCAGCATCCTGAAATACCGCGACGGTAAAAAGACCGGTCTGCGTTTCCATCGACTATCGACTGTAATGTATCACGATGGATGTCGCGGTCGTCGGAGGCGGACCCGCGGGCGCGCGTGCCGCGTGTGTGCTCGCGCGACACGGCGCACGCGTCACGATATTCGACCCCTCGCATCCGCGCGAAAAGCCGTGCGGCGGCGGCGTCACCGGTCGCGCTCTCGAACTGGTGGCCGACTCGATCGAGGCCACGTCGTTTGCACGTACGGCGATTCAGTCGGCTCGATTCATCCATTCGCGCGGCGCGACCAGCTCGGACCAGCGCTCCACACACGAATCGGCGACGGTCGCGCTCGCCAGGAATGCCCTGGTCATCGCGAGCCGCGCCGACTTCGACAGTGCGCTGCTGACCGCGGCCGAGCGCGCCGGCGCTACGCTCGAGCGCTCGCGCGTCACGAACCTGCGCGTCGACGCCACAGGCGTCCGTCTAGAGACGACCGCGGGAAACCGGCATGCCGACTTCGTGATCGGCGCCGACGGCGCGAACAGTCTCGTTCGCCGACGCGTTGCGCAACCCTTCCGCCGCAACCAATTGTCGATTGCAACCGGCTTCTTCGCGCACGGCATCACCAGCAGCGAAATCGTGATTGAGTTTGTCGGCGATCCGCCGGGCTACATCTGGTCCTTTCCACGCCCCGGCCACCTGGCGATTGGCATCTGCGCCGAGGCCGATGCGGGCGTTTCCGCCGATCAGCTCCGCGCGCGCACGGCGGCGTGGATCGGCGCTACGGGCATTGCCGATGGCGCGCGGCTCCAGCCGTACGCGTGGCCCATCCCGTCGCTGGATGTGCGAGACATGCAGACACTGACCGTCGCCGGACCACGATGGCACCTCGTTGGTGACGCCGCCGGCCTGGTCGATCCGATCACGCGCGAAGGGATCTATTTCGCGCTGGCCTCAGGTCAGTGGGCAGCCGAATCGCTGCTCCGCGACGCATCGGCAACGGCTTACGCATCGCGTGTCGCCCGCGAAGCCGGCGGCGAGCTGTCGCGCGCCGCACGCTTCAAAGGGCGCTTCTTCCGGCCCGCGTTCATCGGTCTCATGATGCGCGCGCTTCAGCAGAGCGAAGGTGTTCGCGCGGTGATGGCGGACCTGGTCGCCGGCCGACAGACCTACGCGGATCTCAAGTGGCGGCTGCTGAAAACATTCGAGCTTGGTCACGCGTGGCGGGTGCTGGCGCGCTCAGGCTCTTCACCTTGAAAAGTATCCGTCGCGCGCCCTCACGCGCGCGTCGGCTTTGTCGACGGTCACCTCGATCGTGTGCCAGGCTGGTTGCCCGGACGCCGGGCGAGTGGGAACGTATCCGAGCAGATACTGCGATCGCAGCTCCCGCGCGATTGCCGTGAGCGTGGACGAAAGGCTTCGCGGATCCTTCACGAGGAACGATCGTCCGCCGCTCGCCGTCGCGAGCTCGGCAAAGACGGCCGGCCTCGCCGCGCCAATTGCCACCGGATATACGAGCACGTCGCGGCGCCTCACCTGATCGACGAGCGTTGCGGCGCTGGTGTCGCTGTAGCGATCGGTACCGTCCGACAACAGCACGAGCGCTCGACGCCCTTTCGCCGATTGGATCGCGTCCAGCGCGGCGACGGTCGCGTCGTACAGCGGCGTCGTGCCCCACGCGTCGAGACCGTCGATCGCCGCCAGCGCGGAGCGGTGGTCCGTAGATAGCGGCGCGACGACGCGAGTGTCGCTGCCGATCGCGATCACCATCACTTGATCTTGAGGCTTGAGCGCTCCGATGAATGCGCGGGCAGCGCCCTTCGCCATGTCGAGCCGCCGGCCGTGGTCCGCGCCCATGCTGAAGCTCCGATCGAGCCCCACTGCCACCGCAAGCGGAAACTCGCCGGCGGCGAACGCCGTGATTGTCTGCGGCGATCCATCCTCGGAGACGTGAAAATCGGCAGCGGTCAGGCCCGTCAGCGGCTCGCCTTGTCGATCGGCGACGGCGGCGTACACCTCGACGAGGTTCACGCCAGACGTAAATTGTGCATAAGTGGTTGCGGCGAGCCCGAGCGCGATTAGTGGTACAATCGCGCCTTCAAGGAGCGCTGCCATGGGCCGTCTTGGGCTGCCAGAACTGCTCGTCATTCTGGCGATCATCATCGTCATCTTCGGAGCAAACCGCTTGCCGGGCCTTGGTCGCGGCATCGGCAGTGCCATCAAGAACTTCAAGGATGAGTTCAAGGAAAAGGAAGACGACAAAGAGAGCGACCGCCGCGCGTCATAACACCACGCGTGTATCGCCCATCCGCCGCGTCACCCGTTCGCGGTCGAGATACTCCAGCAACGGGATCGCAAATTTCCTCGACACGCCAAACCGCTCCTTGAATGTCGCGACGTCGATACGCGCCGCGGCACCCGCAGACGTTTTCAGGCCTGCCACATCGCTTTTGAGACGTCGCAGCGCGTCGTCGTGAAACACGAGCGCGTCCAGTCGCACGAGCACTTTCTGGCGCTGGAGCAGCTTCATCACGCGATCGGCCACCGACGGAGAAATGCCCGCTTCCGCGGCAATCGACGCCGCGTCCGGAGGCTTGAGACCGGCTTCGCGGTACGCACGCTCGATCGCCGCACGGGCGCGGTCCTCTTCCGGTGAGAGCTCGACGCGGTGGCTCGCGAGCGCTACGCGTTCGCGAACCGAGATCACGTGGGCGTTCGCGAGGTCGGCAAGCACCCGCTCGAAGACCGCCGGGTGCCCGCGACCGAACAACTGCTCGCGCAGCTCCTCGCGAGGAATGCCTTCGGAGAGTGGCTGCGCCCGATGGTGAAGGGTGAGGGCGACGACGATCGCGTCTTTCAACCGAGTCGCGATTGCGGGAGAAACGAGCACATCGGCGGCAGTGACCGCGGTGCCTGCCGTGACGAGCGCATGCACGCGCGCGCTCAGCGCCTGGGGATCGATGCCAACACGCGCGACCATAGCCGACAGCGGAAGCGCCGCCTGCCCGGCTTCGCGGATCATGACCGCCGCCGCACGGAGCTCTGAAGCCGATCGGTCATCGACAGCGGGATCGAAGTGCAAATCGGTGACGCGATCGAGCGCCTCCTTGTTCCGGATCGCCGTCCGGGGCGGATGCGGATCCAGAATGAGGCCGCCGGCAATCGTCACTGACGGCGAGTACGCCCGCAGGATGTAGCGATCGCCGCGTGCGAGCAGAGCCGGCTTTTCGAGCCGCAATCGCACGAACGCGCGGGAGCCTGGCGGGATCGCCGGAATCTCTCTCCCCGGAAACGGACCAATCAGGACGACTCGGCCAAGGATTTCTGCGGTCCCCTGATGAAACCGCACGCGCGCGCCGTGCTTGAGTGGCCTGGCGTCGGAAATAACCTCGACGGACGCGTCGACGACTCGTGTCTCCTCGAAGGTTCCCGGCGTGACGAGCGCCTGGCCGCGTTGGATATCGCTCACCTCGACGCCTGCCAGGTTGATGGCCGCTCGCTGTCCCGCGCTCGCATGGTCCTGCCGCTGTCCGTGCACCTGGACGCCGCGAACCTTGACGCGCCGGCCTCCAGGCGCGGCGATCATTTCCTCGTCGGTCCGGATTCGGCCCGAGACCAGCGTGCCGGTAACGACGGTGCCGAACCCTTTCATCGAAAACACGCGGTCGATCGGCAGACGGCTCACCGACGCGATGCCACGATCCACGGTCCGGTGCCCCACCTCGAAGAGCGTCGTGCGAAGAGTATCGAGACCTGCGCCAGTTCGCGCCGACACCGGCACGATGGGCGCGTCTTCGAGAAACGAGCCGGTCACGAGCTCGCGCACCTCCAGGCGCGCAACTTCCAGCGTGTCCCCATCTACGAGGTCGGACTTCGTGAGGGCGACGAGTCCTGCGGGCACGCGAAGAAGCCGGCAGATTTCAAAATGCTCCCGCGTCTGCGGCATGACGGATTCGTCGGCGGCCACGACCAGGATGACGAGATCGATGCCGCCGACACCGGCAAGCATGTTCTTGACGAACCGTTCGTGCCCCGGGACATCGACGAAGGCGAAATTCACGCCGTCGATGTCCTGATGCGCGAACCCGAGATCGATTGTGATCCCGCGCGCTTTCTCTTCCTTCAACCGATCGGGATCGGTGCCCGTGAGTGCCTTCACGAGCGCGCTCTTCCCGTGATCGATGTGTCCGGCGGTCCCTACGACGATGGAACGCGACATGAGCCATCTGCCATTTAACGCCGCCGCCCAGCTTTCCGCTGCCGCCGCTCGTGGCGGCCGGGACGCTGCTTGCGCCCCTTCTCGAACTTCGGCGTGGCTTTGCTCCGACGCGGGCCGCGCTCCCCCTCCCGCACGCGCTCGAGAATCTCCACCAAGCCGAGATCGACCTGGCGCATCTCCATGTTCACCCGGATGACCTGCACCTTTACCTTGTCGCCAAGGCGGTAAACCTTGTGCGTGTTCTCGCCGCGCAGCAGGTGGGCGCTTTCGATGAAACGGTAGTAGTCGTCGGCCATGGTCGACACATGCACCATGCCCTCGACGAAGTGTTCGATCAGCTCGACGAACAATCCGAACGATGCGACGCCGGTCACGTAGCCCTCGAATTCGTCGCCGACCTTGTCGGCCATGAACTTGACCTTCTTCCACTGGAGCAGCTCGCGCTCGGCATCGTCCGCGCGGCGCTCCATCTCCGACGTGTGGCGGGCAACCTCCGGCAGCCCCTCCGTCCATTCTTCACGCGTCTCGTCGGTCAGAACGTTGTGGCGCGCTGCGCGGAGCGTACGATGGACGACCAAATCCGGATAGCGGCGAATCGGTGACGTGAAATGTGTGTAGCTCGGCGCTGCGAGACCGAAATGACCGAGATTCTCCGGCGCGTAGCGCGCCTTCTGCATGGTGCGCAGCATCAGCATCGCAATCGGCCTCTCCTCCGGCTTCCCGTGGATCCTCTCGAGCAGCTTCTGGAAATGCCGCGGGCGCAAGGCGTTCGCCGGCGCCGCCAGGCTGTAGCCGAAGCCCGAGATGAAGTCCTCGAACTTCGCGACTTTCAGGATGTCGGGCTCCTCGTGGATGCGATAAAGCGTTGGCGCCTCCTGCGCCTCGAGGAACGATGCGACGGTTTCGTTCGCCAGCAGCATGAACTCTTCGATGAGGCGGTGGGCGACGTTGCGCTGCAGCGCGATGATGGCTTCCACGACTCCGCCCTCGTCGATGATCACCTCAGCCTCGTTCAAGTCGAAATCGATCGACCCGCGTCGTCGCCGCGCATCGTTGAGGATCTGGAACAGCTCGCCCATCAACTCGAACATCGGCACGAGCCGCTGGTACTGCACGAGAAGAGCCGGATCGCGATCGGTCAGAATGCCGTTGACGGCCGTGTACGTCATCCGCTCGTCGCTGTTGATCACGCCGTCGTGGAATTCGTGCCGCACCACCTGACCATGTCGGTCGATTTCCATCAGGCAGGACTGCACGAGCCGGTCGACGTAGGGATTCAAGCTGCAGAGTCCCGTGGCAAGCTCCGACGGGAACATGTGGACGGCGCGCTCCGGGAAGTACACCGAGGTGCCGCGATCGTATGCTTCGAGGTCGAGCGCGCTCCCTTCGCGAACGTAGTGAGAGACGTCCGCGATGTGCACGCCGAGCCAGAAGTTTCCGTTCGAGAGCTTCTCGATCGTGATCGCATCGTCGAAATCGCGCGCGTGCTCTCCGTCGATCGTCACGGTGGGCACCCGCCGGAAGTCGGTTCGACCGCGGATGTCTTTCTCGGAAACGACCGTGCCGAGGCGAAGCGCTTCGGCAATTGCGTCCTCGGAATGCGCGTCGGGAATGCCCCATTTCCGAATGATGATTTCGGTGTCGACTCCGGGCGCGTCGATGGCGCCGAGCACGTCTGCGACGCGCCCGATCGCGCCGCGCGTCCCCGTCGGCCAGCGCGTGAGCTCGACGATGACCATCTCGCCCGGAGAGGCGCCGCCCTCCTGACCGGGCGGGACCACAATGTCCATGAGCACGCGGCGATCGAACGGCGCGACGTGTCCCATGCCGCTCTCGTCGCGATCGTAACGGCCGACGAGGGAGCTGTTGCTGCGCTCGAGAACGCGGATGACGCGCCCTTCGGCGCGTCCGCCTTCCTTGATCCGCTCGATGCGCACCACGACGCGGTCGCCGTGCATCGCCTCATTGAGGTAGAGATTCGAAATGTAGATGTCGCCGGCGCCCGATTCGAGCGGGCGTTCCGGGGTCACGAAGCCATAGCCGGCCGGATGCGTCTGCAGGCGGCCGACGTACAGGTCCATCTTTTCAGGGAGCCCAAAGCGCTCGCCCCTGATCTGAACGAGGTCGCCTGACGCGACCAGAGACTTGACGTGCCGCTTGAACGATGCGCGCTCGTCTCTCGGCACTTTGAGCACTTGAAGCAGCTCGCGCAAGCTGGCGGGGTGATGGACCCGCTCCCGCATGAGCGCGAGCACGTGATCGCGAGAAAACATCTGAATTTAGGCTAACAGAATTACTTGAATGTCGCCGACGTTGGTGCCTGTCGGCCCTGTGTGGATGAGATCGTCGAGCGCCTGAAAAAACTCGTACGTGTTGTTGTCTGAAAGAAAACGTTCCGGTACCAAACCTGCGGCCAGCGCCCGTGAAATGGAGGATCCGTCGGCGATGGCGCCAGCCGCGTCCGTCGGCCCGTCGATCCCGTCGGTACCGACGCTCGCGAGAACAAGGGACGGGTCTGAGTACCCCTGCGGGGACGCAGGGGACGGGTCTGTGGACTGTACGGGGGACGGGTCTCGGTACGAAGTACGGAGACCCGTCCCCCACAGCGATAACGCGGCCGCGAGCGCGAATTCCTGATTCCGCCCGCCCTTACCGGCGCCGGTCACGTGGACCGTCGTTTCCCCGCTGGACACGACGCATACGGGCCGAGGGCTCCGATCCGCCGTGGCAAAAACCGTCCCCATGTGCGCGGCGGCTGCCGTGCGCGCCTCGCCGATGACAGCGTCGCCGATCTGGATCGCGTGATATCCGCGGGCTTCGGCTTCTGCCATCGCGCCGAGCATTGCGTCGCGGCGCGAACCGATGATGGTGGTCGTCGCGCGCGCGAGGCGCGGGTCGTGGCCTGTCGGCGTGTCGGGCAATGCTTTCGCGGCGCCACGTTGAAGTCGGCGGACGACGGCGGCCGGGAACGCCGTGGCTCCGCCGAACTGCTGCACGACGTCGAGCGCGTCCTGGAACGTACTGTCATCGCCGACCGTCGGCCCGGACGCGATGACGCTGACATCATCGCCGACGACATCGGAGATGACCAGCGTGCGGCAAGTCGCTTTCGTCTGCGCCGCGAGCCAGCCGCCTTTGATCGCCGAGAGATGTTTGCGCACCGTGTTCAGCGCGTAGATGTCGGCCCCGGCCTTCAGGAGTTGGTTCGTCGTCGCCCGCTTGTCGTCGAGCGTCAGATCCGCGGCGGGGACTGCCATCAACGCCGACGCGCCACCAGAGAGAAGAATCAGCAGGACGTCGTCCGGCCCGAGCGAATCGGCCAATTCGAGTGCGCGGCGGCCCGCCCGCTCGCTCTCGGCGTTGGGAATCGGATGGCCACCCGCTATGCAGTCGAACCCCAGAACCGCTGTCGGTGTCGAGCTCACCAGAAGGCCACGACGAATCTGCGGTCCGAGATGCGAAATCGCCGCCTCCGCCATCGCCGGGGCCGCCTTTCCGGCGGCAATGACTGTGTACGAGGGACGGGTCTCCGCATCCCGTACGGAGACCCGTCCCCCAGAGAGCGCCCGTGCGGTGAGCACGTGTGGATCGACCGCAGCGATACCGGCCCGGACAATAGCCAGGACATCCTGACGAAGGTCAGCGCGTGAACGTGTCAGTGTGACTGCTTTGGATCAGACCAAGCCGAAAGACCAGTCACGACGTCGAATTTCCTGAGGAGTGAGCTGACGACTTGTGGTGCGTTATCTTGAGTGGAGAGTTGTTCGAGTTGGGCCAGGATTTTCGTGAGAGCAGCTTCGACGTCCGTAATCGCGCTTTCTGAATAGTAGGGGCGCTGCTGCTGAAGACAGCGGCGATGCTTGACGAATTCTTCTCGATAAAACTCAGCGATCGGGTGCTGCGCGCTGATCGGCCGCGAATCGGTGATGAAGCGTGCCATGCAGGGCCCTCGAGATGAATTGTCGGTAGATACCGATCGAGTGTAGCGCCGGCGTAAAACGGCTGTCAAGATTCTGTAAGCCGGGCCGCCACCAGCCCGCCAACGCAGCCGACCACCATCCCGCCGACCACGACCAACAGGCAAAGCCCGACCGGCAGAAAATGGACCGACGAAAGGCTGAGGGCGGACGCCAACGGCACGAGATACCGTCCTCGAAGCGCAAGGAAGACGAGGCCGAGCACTGCAATCGCCACGATCGCGCCAATTCCCCCTTGGAGCACGCCCTCCATGACGAACGGACCGCGGATATAGGCCTGCGGCGCCCCCACCAACTGCATGATCTCGAGTTCGTCCCGCCTCGCGTACAAGCCGAGCCGCACGACGTTAGCGACCGTCAGCGCGGCAGCAAAGGTCAGCACGCCGGCAAGCGCGATCCCGACACCCCGAATCACAGCAATCGCTGCGAGCAGGCGATTCAGCCACTGCTGGTCGTAACGCACGTCGGCGACCCCTGGCATTCCACGAACTTTCGCCGTCAACGCATCGACCGACGCCGCGGCCCCGGCGACCGCCTGCAACCGGACCTCAATCGATGCCGGCAATGGATTGTCGCCCACGCCGTCGATGGCCGAAGAGAGATCGCCGAATGTCTGCTTGAACCGCGTGAGGGCCGCGCTTTTCGACACGTAATCGCGGGCCGCGATTAGATCGCCGGGCGCCAGGACGACTTCAATCGCGCGCCGCTGCTCCGGTGTCACATCGTCGGTCAGGTACACCGAGATTTCGGCGGCGCGACTCCACTCGGCGCCCAAACGCTCGAGGTTCGTCGTCACGACGAGGAAACAACCAAGAACGAACAGCGCCAGCGCGATGGTGGCTGTCGAAAGCAGCCCCGAGTGACGGCCGCGCCACAGGCTCGCGACCGCTTCGTCGAACGAGTACTGAAGCGCCCTCACTTGTGTCGAGCCTCAATACTTCCTGGACGCGACACTAGGCCACCTCGACGACGCGACCGTGATCCAAGGTGATTGAGCGCCGGCCGACCCGGCGGATCAGCTCGCGATCGTGCGTCGCGACCACGACGGTCGTCCCGCGCGCGTTGATCTCGCGGAACAGGTTCATGATTTCGAGTGATAGATCCGGATCGAGGTTTCCCGTCGGCTCGTCCGCGAGCACGAGCTGCGGGTCGTTCACGAGTGCCCGCGCGATGGCAACTCGCTGTTGTTCACCGCCCGACAGCTCCTCGGGGGACGAGTTCATCCGATGCTGCAGCCCCACCCATTTCAGCACTTGAAAAGTCTTGCGCTGCTGGGTCGCGAGCGGCAGGCCGAGGACGCGCATGACGAACGCCACGTTCTGAAACACTGAGAAGCGAGGGATGAGGCGGAAATCCTGAAAAACGAAACCGACGCTGCGGCGGAACGATTGGACTTGTGCGGGCCGAAGCGCCTGCAGGTCGCGGCCGAGCACTTTCAGCTGGCCTTCACTTGGTAGTTCCTCACGGAGCAGCAATCGCAGGAACGTCGATTTGCCGGCACCACTCGGGCCGGTCAGAAACATGAACTCGCCTTTGTCGACGGTGAGTGAAAGATCGCGGAGGGCGTACACGCCCCGGTTGTAGAGCTTCGACAGGTGTGACGTCTCAATCAAGGCCGTTCACGCTGCCTGTGCACCAGAGCCAAATTGTCGTCAGGAGACTTTTAGTATACCACGGCGCGTTGGCGTTTATGGCGACCATCTGCGCTATGAATGGCGCCGCCAACTCTTCATTTCGTCCACAAGGTGTCCGATGCTCGTTGGCGAGACCGTCTCGCACTATCGCATAGTCGGTTTGCTCGGCGCCGGAGGCATGGGTGAGGTTTACAAAGCCGAGGATACCCGTCGAGAAAGACACGTTGGACTGGTTGGATCGGTACCTGGGGTCGACGCAGTAGCTCAGGCGCCAAGGGCGCGCTTCAGCAGCTCGTTCACGCGCTTAGGGTTCGCCTTCCCGCCGGCGGCCTTCATCACCTGACCGACGAGAAAACCAAATGTGGAGGTCTTCCCGCCGCGATACTGCGCGACCGCGTCGGCATGCTTCGTCAGCACCTCGCCAATCAAACGGACGATTTGCGACTCATCGTCGATCTGGGCCAGGCCCTCCGCCGCGACGATCTCGTCGGCGCCGCGTCCGGACGCCGCCATCGTGTCGAACACGCCTTTCGCAATCGATCCGCTGATGACGCCTTTTTCGACGAGCGCGAGGAGACCGGCCAACCGATCGACGGGGAGTGCGCTGCCCGCAACGTTGATGATCCAGTTGCCGGCAATCTTCGGGGACGCGCCGCGCGCAACCGTCGCCTCGAAGTACTCAGACAATTGGCGCGACTGCGTCAACTGCGCCGCATCGTACTCGGAGAGCGCGTACTGCGCGACGAACCGGCGCCGCCTGGCGTCGGGCAACTCCGGCATCGTCCGCCGTATCCGATCCACGCGAACGGCGTCGACGGTGACGGGTGGAAGATCCGGTTCCGGAAAATACCGGTAATCGTGGGCTTCCTCTTTGCTGCGCATCGAGACCGTCCGCCCGACCGTTGTATCCCAGAGTCGCGTCTCCTGGACCACTCGCCCGCCGCCGCTCACGAGGTCGATCTGCCGTGCGATCTCGTATTCCAGCGCCTTCTCGAGGAAGCGGAATGAATTCAGGTTCTTGACTTCGGCTTTCGTGCCGAGGGTGGTGGCGCTCGCAGGACGCACCGAGACGTTCGCGTCGCAGCGCAAACTGCCCTCTTCCATATTGCCGTCGTTGACGCCGAGCCAGACGAGGATCTCGCGCAGCTGACTGAAGAAGGCGGCGGCCTCGGCAGCCGATCGAAGATCCGGCTCCGTGACGATCTCGATGAGCGGCACACCGCTTCGATTGAAGTCGACGTAGGTTTTTCGATCCGAATCGGCAAACCCCTGGTGGATCGACTTTCCGGCGTCCTCCTCCATGTGCACGCGTGTGATGCCGACGCCCGACAACACGCCGGCCGTCGCGAGCGGCCGCTCGTACTGGGAGATCTGGTAGCCCTTCGGCAGGTCCGGATAGAAATAGTTCTTGCGCGCGAAGAGCGACGTTTCGTTGATGTGGCAGCCGAGTGCGAGGGCGGCGCGAATCGCGTGGTCCACGGCCGCGCGGTTCAATACCGGCAAGGCTCCGGGAAGTCCGAGACATATGGGACACACATGCGTGTTGGCGGCCGCACCGAAGGAGGTGCTGCAGCCGCAGAAGATTTTCGAGACGGTCAGGAGCTGCGCGTGAATCTCGAGACCGATGACAGGCTCAAACACCATACGCGGCGAGTTGGTGAATTCACGAATCCGCTAATCCACCAATTGTTATGCGTTTGGTCCGGCTGCGCGAACGTTGGCGTCGACAGTTGGTTCGAACGTCTTGAAATTCTCGGCGAACATCCGCGCCAGCTTGATCGCTTGGGCGTCGTATGCCGAACGCTCCGACCACGTGTTGCGCGGGTTCAGCACTTCGGCCGGCACATCCGGACAGCTGGTGGGGATGTCGAGGTTGAACACGGAATCGCGCTGATACCCGCTGTCGTCGAGCGCTCCGGAAAGCGCCGCACGAATCATGGCGCGCGTATGCGCAATTCTCATGCGACGACCGATGCCGTACGGCCCGCCTGTCCAGCCGGTATTCACCAGCCACACGCGCGTGCGATGCCTTTCGATGCGCTCGCCGAGCATGGTTGCGTACCGACTTGGCGCCAAAGGCAGAAACGGTGCGCCGAAACAGGTGCTGAACGTCGCCTTGGGCTCGGTGACGCCCTTCTCGGTACCCGCGACCTTGGCCGTGTAGCCGGATAGAAAGTGATACATCGCGCCCTCGGCGCTGAGGCGGGAGATGGGCGGCAGCACACCGAACGCGTCGGCCGTGAGCATCACCACATTGGCCGGGTGACCTGCCTGGCCCGACGGCACGGCGTTGTCGATGAAGGAGATGGGATAGGCCGCCCGCGTGTTCTCCGTCAACCGATCGTCGTCCAGATCGAGGATGCGCGTATCTGGATCGACGACGACGTTTTCCAACAACGTGCCGAAGCGTCGAGTCGTCTCGTAGATCTGGGGTTCCGCCTCGGCCGATAGACGGATCGTCTTCGCGTAGCAGCCGCCCTCGAAGTTGAACACGCCGCGATCGCTCCAGCCGTGCTCGTCGTCGCCAATGAGCCTGCGCGCCGGGTCGCTCGACAACGTGGTCTTGCCGGTTCCCGAGAGACCGAAGAAGAGCGCCACGTCATCGGCGGGCCCGACGTTCGCCGAACAGTGCATCGGCATCACCTGCCGCAAAGGCAGTAAGTAGTTCAGCACGGTGAAAATCGATTTCTTCATCTCGCCGGCGTAGCTCGTCCCGCCGATGAGCACCAGCCTTTTCGCAAAATCGAGTGCAATCACCACATCGGAGTTCGTGCCATGGCGCGCGGGATCCGCCTTGAACGTCGGCGAGTCGATGACCGTAAATTCAGGCGCGCCAGCTTCGGCTGCGGAAAGGTCGTCGATGAACAGGTTGCGGCAGAACAGATTGTGCCACGCGAGCTCGTTGATGATGCGCACCGGGAGACGGTAGGTCGGATCGGCGCACGCGTAACAGTCGAGCACGAAGAGCTCTTTCCCCCTCAGCGATTTCACCAGATCGCGATGCAACAGATCGAACTGCGCCTGCTCCATCGGACGATTGATCTTGCCCCAGACGACGTCGGCTTGACTCGACGGCTCCCGGACGACGAATTTGTCGTTTGGGGACCGCCCGGTATGCTGTCCGGTGTTGCAGGCAAGAGGTCCGTTCGCGGCGATCAGCCCTTCATTCCGACGAACCGCCTCTTCGTAGAGCGTGGCAGTGGACAAGTTCCACCGAACGCGATCGGTCTCGATACCGTCGCGCTCGAGGCCCCGCCGCCGCTCTACTCGCGTACTCATTCACGGACTCCTAACGTATGTAGGTGCAGCAACATACACGAAAAACACAAATTATACGTTAAACTGTAAACACCTGCCGACACACATCGTAATGCCTTTATGAGTGGTGACTTGCGGCCTGTCCACGATCGATCGGCCGGCGCCGCAGGCGGCGTCCAGGCGCCGACCGTGCGCGGACGTTCCGCCGTCGCTCCACCGCTCGCGGACGACACGCGGCTGGCGATCGCCATCCGCGTCCTGGTCGAGACGGGTCAGATGGACGAAGCGCGCGACCGCTTCGGCGATCTCGTCTCGATGCATCAGCGGCGCGCGTCGCGCATCGCCTATCAGTACCTTCGCGACGCAGCCGAAGCCGACGAAGCGGTCCAAGATGCGTTTGTCAAGGTCTTCTCGCACATCACGGCCTATCGCGAGGCGTGGCCATTCGAGGTCTGGTTCACACGCATTCTCATCAATGGCTGCCTCGATCGGCGAAAGGCGCTGGGACGCCGGGATCGATGGGTCGTGGGCGGCGAAATCACGAGCGCGGATGAGGCGCGAGCGTCGGCGGTCAGCGCGACGGCCGACCCCGAGCATCAGCTGCTCGCGCGCGAGCGTCGAGCCCACATCGCGTCAGCGATCGATCGGCTCGAAGGGCGCCAGCGAACCGTGTTCATGCTGTCTCACTATGGCGATTGCACGCCACGCGAGATCGGCGCGATGACGGGTCTGAAGGAGTCCACCATCCGCGTGCACCTGTTTCGTGCCGTGCGCAAGCTGCGCGGCCTGCTGGGAGGAGGCAATCGGTGAAGGCGCTCGAAGCGTTGTCGCGTCATGTCTCGGACGGTCGCCTGGTCGATGCCTGCCTCACGGCGCGTCAGAGGCAACCGATCGATCCTCGAGTGGCCGAGCACATCGCGGACTGCGGCGCCTGCTCCGACAAGTATCAGGAACTCGTCCAGATGATGGACGCCCTGCGCGCCGAAGGCGAAGGCGAGGCCGACGCCATCTTCACGCCGGAGCGGCTGCGGCAGCAACATCAACAGATCGCACGACGAATCGAGCACGTCGGTCGCGCGGCGCGAGTGATCAGCTTCCCCGGCCGGTTCGTGCGCCGCACGATGACCGCGTCGGCGACGCCGGGGGCGACACG